>Ga0247815_10002875_pt1 | contig 12616 bp, 17 predicted proteins | sample UWRJL194509B1_FD_181014 | JGI IMG/M metagenome (GOLD analysis project Ga0247815, IMG submission 181014) | Plant litter microbial communities from Arlington Agricultural Research Station in Wisconsin, United States - UWRJ-L194-509B-1 | ecosystem: Environmental > Terrestrial > Plant litter >... | reverse complement strand
CGCAGCATGAGGTACCCGTCTACGTGAACTCACCCAGTTGTTGGTCAGTGCAACAATCAGCTTGAGCCCTTTCTGCTCAGCGAGCTTGACAACCTTGTCAAAGTGCTTGAGACCGTTCTCGCCGAAGTCTGCAGATCGAGGTGAGCATTCGGTTAAAACCTGGCAGCGTGACCGGGCTCACTGATGATTTGCTTTCCCTTGTCCCAGGACTGGAAGTAAATGGCAGTGGAGTCATCGCTGTACTTGGGTAGACCATTCGGGTTGAAGGTCACGTTCTTATCTGCGAAACCCCAAACTCGCAGAACTTCGTGTCCAACTGCCTTCGCTTTCGTCAGAGCGACGGCAGTATCGTTGTCGTTCGGCTGGAAAGAGCACCAATAGCAGTTGGCACTTCCCGACACGAAGTTTTTGCCATTGAGGATGAAGCGAGATCCCTTGGTCGTCACGAAGCCGGGGAGGGCGATGGTTGCGGCTGACGCGCCGGCCGCGAGAACAGAGAACGCAGAGAGTATGGATGTGCGCATGATGTCGAAGACGAGGGGGTCTCGGTCAGTGAAGACGACGCCGCTGAATATGCCCAGGCCGGGGATCTCTCAGCGAGTGCATTCTCAGGCCAGACGATGTTGCTGAATTTATGGCGAGCACGCAGGTGGTGCCACCGAACTTTCTCCCGAACATCGGAGACACCATGAGCTGGCTTAATGTCATGGGACCGTGCGCAAGAGCCAAGCCTGGATGGCGACTGGCGTCCCTGAATCATTGAATGCTCGAGGGTGGGATGACGGGATCGGCTTCGAGAGTTGCGTTGGCCCTGATGCGAATCGCAGGCAGAGCTACAGGTGCCGGCCAAGTTCAAACAACCACTGGAAGCATGCAATGACAACGACGGTACGCGATTCGATGAGCATAGGCTCCAAGAAACACTCTAACTCCACGCAGGAATGGGCGAGAAGGCAAGCGAGGTCAAGCTGACCGGGAGTATCCGCGTCCCAGGTTTGGATGAGAATCTCCACAACACTCACACGACGCGTATCTCTGCTCGGACTCGGCGTTTTTACTATGGTTGGTTGCATCCTAATCTACAGGCCAGTTGCACTCAAAAACAATAGGTATATCACTAATAATGCTCCTGCAGGTTTCCTCTCAGTTTCTCGTTCAAGCGGTTGACGGCATCCGCGTCAACGTCGTCCGCGACCAGCAGCCATGCCAGTCTTCTCGCCACCACGGCCACGGCCACCAATTCGAGCGGCGCTCTTGTGCAGCTCTTGCGTTCTAACAAGGAGCGCTACCTCGAGGCGTTGCGGCAAGGACGCGGCGCGGAATGGGTTGTCGTAATGGTGCGTCGTAGTTGTCCTGCCGGCGCGTCGTACGCTCATAGACGCGCTCATGTAGGGCAACGAAGCCGGGGACCTCGATACCCTGGTATCATCTATCGCATATTCGTTCTTTACTGGTGGGAACGCAGTGGCACTCCAACAGACACCGCGCACCGACTTGCGCCTTCGCCCAGAGAACGTATTCGCTCTCCAACGCTCTGCTATCGTTGAGGATGACCTCCTCTGCATTGACGACTTGCCCTCCGACGTGACCTTCCCTCCACCCGGTGCCAAGTTCGCGCTAGTCGATCACAACTCTCTCAGCTCACGTTTCAGCACCGTTCACACCACACAGGAAGGACAAACCGCCGAACCAACACGCGTCGTTGGTATCATCGACCATCATGAGGATGAACATTCTCACTCGGACGCGCCTCTACGCGTCATCCAGGTACCGACAGGCAGTTGTGCTTCGCTAGTCACGAATCACTTCCGCTCCGTGTCCACACCATCGTCACCGCCTGTTCCTCCGGAACTTGCTTCTCTCCTTCTCTCGGCAATTCTCATCGACACGAATGGCTTCGAAGGGAGCAGGGGGCAACCGGCGGACCACGCTGCTGCCTCATACCTCTTGCCTCTCACAAAGCAGGGTGCAGCTCCCGACCTCGCGAAGGACGCTGCTATCCTCAACCTCACGAGGCTACTCAACGAGAAGAAGTTTGATGTGGATTCGCTTGGTGCTCGTGATCTCCTGAGGCGAGACTACAAGGAGTACTCGATTCCACGGGGCGATGTGCATGTCAAGGTTGGCCTCGCCACGGTGCCGCTTGGGCTGCAACGCATCTTCGAGCTGTCCTCTGCCCGCAAACCAGACGGCGCGGAAGAGCCTGCCGAATTCTGGGAAGGCGTCGACGCTTGGATGGCGGAACAGTCTCTCGACGTCCTTGGCGTTCTGTGCTCATTTCGTGCGCCGAAGAAGGGCAAGAAGGGCAAGGCGGACAGCGACGATGCGCCTGCTGTCACGAAGACAGGTAAACCTGCGGGTAAGCACCGGCGACAGATTCTCGTCGTTGTCCGCGGTGGTACCACATCCAACGACCTGGTCGAGATTCTCTTCAGCGGACTGGATGCGGCAACGGAGTTGGAGAACGAGGTCGTTTCAATCTCTGACCTTCTGCCTTCGCTAAAGAAGGGCAAGGGCAAGGGCAAGGGCAAGGCGAAAGCCTTCAACGAGACACGGTCAAATGGCAGTCGTGTACGGGCATGGGACCAGCGCAATGATGAACCCAGCCGGAAAGCAATTGCACCTCTGTTCAAGAGTATCATCTCGGCAAAACCTGCATCGGACCCGCCACAGGAGTAGGTAAACGAAGCGTTTTGCGAATGCATAGAGTGTTGTGGGAGCGGCCCAAATTGAGCGTGTGTTCTCATTGAAACAGTACTCGAGCGATTACTGGTATTCATACAAAACGTCCAAAGCACAGAGTGAGGATCTGACAGAAAGAATTGTCCATATCGAACGGATTGTGGTGAATGTTGGTGTGTGCTCCAAGAGAAGGGTCATGAGACTGTTCATGGATCTCCAGCGCGGCGCTCGAACGGGTTGGTTGCATTTCCGCTCGACGTCGCGTAGCCCTGCTGAGCAGGCGGCGGGCCCGGAGGAGGCGCGTAGTTCGTTGGCATGGGCTGACCCAGCTCCTTCTCTGGCGTCGCTCTTCCACTGCCTTCGTAACCGGGCAGCTTGGCGGAATCGTAGGCAGGCACGTAGTCGGGTTGACTGCAGAGCAACTGGGTAAGTGTCTGAACGATAGACAACGGCGTGGAAGCACTCACCCGCCATAAGGGTTACCGTAGCCTCCATATCCAGGCTGAGCACCGGGTGGATAGACGGTAAACGCCTGCATCCGAACCTGATTGGAAGGAGCGCGAGAGAATGACGGGTCCAGTAGTTGACGGTAATAGCTGAACACCACACTGGTGAAAAGTGCAGCCAGAACTAATGTACTTGTTAGCTGAGTCTGACGCAGCTGAATTGAAAGAAATTTACTTGAAGTCACAATCAGCCATGCAAAGTCTGCTACAATCTCACGGCGGAGGCGTTCGTTGCACCATTTCTTTGCCTCCGCCTCGTCGAGCTTCTCACGGGAGTCACCCCACCAGCCACGAGACTAGACATCTTGCGTGAGCTTGTATCTGACATTGTGATGCCACACTCACCACCCAGACGACTGCGCCAGTGTTGACCTTCACGCAGCTGTCGATGTGCTTGTCCTGTTTTATGCAATCAGAAAGATGTCATGGCTCTCTATGAAGTCAAACAAACCTTGTAGAGGAAGTCGGTGACGATGATGATGATCTGAGCACCAATGACGATGAGGGATGCCGCGATCGTGCCGAAGGTGTACATGCGGACGAGCGGCAGACGTTGCTGGGCAGATGGGCGCGGCGTTAGATACAGGCTCCTCGGTGCAAGTGCCATGCTGCATACCGATGTTGCCGCGTATACGCCAAAGACTTCGATAAGACAGGCTGCAGAGAACAAAGCACCCAGCGCGATGCTGAATGGCACAAGTTCAGGGAAACCTGCGAGACAGGTGGGGCGATCAGCCTCGGAGTGCACAAGTTATCAATCTTGCACGTACCATCTTCGCGATTATACTCGATACTACGGAACGAGGAGACCTTCAGAGTCGGTGGATGTCAAAAAGGGCATTGGAAAAAGTGAGTAGACAACGTACACCCCTGCAATGGCGCAGTGGCGTTAGCGCTGAGGTCATCGAGACAATCGGGAGCGTCGGACTCACCACAACAGCGTCCAGATCGCTGCGCAGACAGCGGAAGTGATTACTGGGACGCGCAGCGACCGCTTGTAGACGCGAGCCACCCAGGTGTAGGACGGCGGGTTCCCTGTAGTGTGATTGCAACGTCAGCACCGGGCCATGCACTGCGGGCGAGGCACAAATATACCTTCCGGGATAGCAGGTCGTGTCGACATTGGCGTAGAGGTTATAATTCTGGTTGTGATCTGGTGTATTTGGACGAGGATGAGAACGGTGTGTCAGGGGAGAAGGAAGAGGCCAGCTGGAGTCTGTCGGATGCCTCCGAATTCAACTTGCATTGGCCACACAGCCCGTCGAAACCCGACATGCGTTGCCGGCACCGACAGGGGGCAACTCTACTCGGGTTGCACCATATACAACAATAGCTCGCTATATCCATCCGGGTACTCTCTTCTAATTACAGGTCATGACATGGTTCTATCTTGGGCGGAAGCAACTGTTGCTGCAGCGCCCTATCTTCAGGCCGTCCGCGCGATGGCAGGCGTAACCTTTGGTTCATCGTGTGCAAGTTCATGATCTGAGCCTGCCTTTTCGGACTCTGTTGAGGATGTCTTCTTCTCGTGCTGCACAGGCTCGATCACTGCCGGCTCGCGGTCCATCCAGAACCTCGTGTCGCCACGCGCAGCGCGTTTCCTGAATAATGTTAACAAAGAACCTTGGCAGTGCAGCGTGAGGTGAGACGCACATCCAGAAGGGAACAACACCACCAGGTGGAACCTCCCATCGCTCGCCCTCGTCGTAGTCCGCTGGGCTGATACGACCACCAGAAACCTTGCGAATTGCCCAGATAGACCCATTAAGCAGCGTGTAAGAGATAACTCCTACAATGATTCCGTGTGCGATGTTGTAGGTCAACGGACTAACAAGTTTACTGTCAGTCGAAGACAAGGCAGCTGCGCTCTAGCCTGCGCTCACATCATGATAAGTGTTAGGAACGCAGGCACGGCGTCACCAAGGTATTGCCAGCGGATTTCCAAAAGATTCCGACACACTAAGAGCGATGAGATGAGATGGTATTTAGGTAGGTGCAGTGGTAAACGTACTGAGTGCGCCAACGATTACCAGAGCACCGCCCGTTGCCCAGGGTGGGAACGAGGCAAAAATTGGTGCAAAGAAAACGCTGATGAAGAACAATATTCCGACGACAATGGCGGTCAGACCGGTCTTGCCACCGCTACTAATACCAGTCTGCGAAGGCGTCAGTCACGGCCTGTCTGCAAGCCGAGCGGACGAACCGCAGACTCGATATACGCTGTCACCGGGCTGAGACCCATAAGAGAGCCCATGGAGATGGAGAATGCGTCGCTAAGGTGACGGTGAAATCAGAGCAAGTCTTGCGGAGTTTGTGCATAGGACGTACACGCAGTAAGCCATGGTCGAACCCTCGAAGTCACGAGTAATCGGATCGCGCAGCCCAGCGAATTTGGCCATCGAGTACAAGGTGCCAGTCGTGTCCATGATATCGACGTAGAGCTGGATTTGATTATGAGAGTGGCGGGCACAACACCGGGGCGAAAGAGAGCATGTGCAAGGCGAACGCGCAGTGAGCGCAACATCGGGTGAACAACTGCGACGACTTACGAAGGTGATAAGGGCATACCAAACCTTTCCTGACGAGTAAGAACTATAAGCGATGGCATTTCCTGTTGTCTGCAACGGGTGGAATGTGACGACTTTCTTGAAGAAGTCGAAAGCGCTGTCGCCGGCAGCGGTATGCGGGAAGTATGTGACCTCCGAATTGCGAGGCCATGAAATGATGGAAGTAAGCAGGATGCCAATGAGAATAGCTCCGCGGACATTGTAGAGCATCATGAACACAGTGAAGATACTGCAAAGGTGGTTAAATGACAGTCAGGCGTCCCATACCCAAAACTCACCCGCCAACGAAGATACCAAGCCAGACAGTAGGCTGCTGCAACACGTGGGATACGCAGTAGTTGGGAAGTCCTTCTGCATAGTACTCTGCGGGACAGCCTCCAAGAGTGACAAGTGTTGAGGTACCTGTGATAGCTGATAAGTTCACGAACCGCGCACGTCCGCAGCTGACACGTACTGCCGCCGATGACAGAAAGCCCACTCCCCGCTAACAAGTTGAGAGATGAGTGACATATTGAAACACCTGTGGCCACTTACAAAGACCAATGAAGCTGCGAACCAAGTCTCAGCTCTCATAGAACTGATTGCACATTCCAAAGGCCAACTCACGCAATGAAGAAGCCGATACCCGCCGCGGTACCGGCAATCAGGCTCTGAGGAATGAGTCTGGCGAGCCATTGCCGCATACCGAGAATGGACAGGATCAAAAAGAGCCAGCCTGTGGAAGGTTAGATTAATTCGTTGCCGGTTGAATATGGAACTCGCCTTCAAGGAAAACCGCCGCGAGTGCTTCCTGGTAGCTAATCATGCCAGAGCCCCTGAATCCCACAACCGAATACGCGAAGTAGCTGGGATTGCAAGTCAGTCCCAATTGCCACAGCGCGCTAGACTTCCAGCCCTGCTGCGCTTATCCCCGAGCTCCTCTATCTCTACCTCTCAGCAGAGGGAGCAGAAAGAGTCTAGCTCAGGGCGCCGGAAGTCCCAGATAGAGATTCTGAGGCGCGCGCCTTGCGCAGGAGGAACTTGGACGTACGCATTCAGACCAAGACCAGGGGCGAGGCCTGCGGGCAAAGGTTGTCAATGTAGGCTCTTATCTACATACTGACCTGAGACTCACCGACTGGCAGGTTGGCAAATATGCCCATGAGTCCTGAGGATAGAGCGGAAATGGCGGCCGTCGCGGTGATGAGGTCGCGGCGGAGTGTAGCGAGACAGCCATTGTACTCGACGTCGGTGACTGCGACACGTTCCGAGTGGTATGTTAATATTTGTGTTAGAGGGACAAACAGCACCGGGGCAATGCGCGATGAGACGGAGAGAACTGACAGCAATCAGCGGGGTCCGGAGCATTGCAGACGCAGGTGCCGCCACTGTCGCTGACGATGGACGCGTTCACGCTGATGATGTATCTGCACGTGCGCATGAGTTGACCGTGCTCACACGACCAGTTTAAGATGAAGACTCACGCCATCGACGCAAACGTGACAGCGCCAGCAACAATCTCAGTCTGTGCATCCGTCACAGCTGGATGTTAGCTTTGTCTCTCGACAGTCGCGCGCGTACGCACCGTGAATTTTGAGCCCTTGCGCTCGCGCACATGTCCAGAGCCCTCGAGCTGGAACCAGCGACCAACAGCAGACCGGGCAATCTTTGCGCGACGCCACCGCGATCAGCCGAATGCAGGCAATCTACGCGACCCCTCACCTTCACGTTCAGGTTGTCTACAAACTGAGGCATCCTGGGACGACAGTCGTTTCGCGGGGCAGAGCTCACGGGAAACTAAGTGGGGCAGAGCCAACAGCTTCGGCAGAAGGAATACACATTATCTCGGGGTTTTCTGTTTTTACAGAGAAGCCGGCTCCGCATGGCTGCGATAAGGATGAATGGGCGCGGGCCGGCGAACACAAGTTTGGGCAGTCGCGCCAGGAACGCACGCTCATGAGTCCACCTCCGCACCATCAAGTGTGCCTCTCTCTAGCTTCACTTGAAGTCCAGCCGCTCAAGCCGCGGGCTTAGGAAGCGCAATATCGAAGGCATGCGAAAAGTCGGCAATGATGTCGGAAATGGCCTCAATACCAACCTGGAGTGCATGGGGAGCGGCCGGATCAGCGGCCATAGATTTCGCAAACATGATCAACAGTGAGAGACTCACCGAGACACGGATGAGATCTGGAGTGACGCCAGATGAGAGTTGCTCCTCGGCTGTGAGCTGTTGATGTGTTGTGGTGGCAGGATGGATGACCAAGGTCTTGGCGTCGCCGACATTGGCGAGGTGGCTCGCCAGCTTGAGCGCGTTGACCACGGCGGCTCCAGCTTTCGCGTCTCCCTTGATGCCAAAGCTCAGCACACCACCAAATGCGTTTGGCCGCAAAAGCCGCTTCGCGCCGGCGTGTGACTGATGCGATTTGAGACCAGGGTACGACACCCAGGCCACCTTCGGGTTGGCCTCGAGCCACCTGCGAAAGCTGTCAAGGCAATCACGGATCGAAATTAGTTGGACTCACTGGGCAAACGCCAGGGCGTTCTCGGAGTGGCGTTCCGCCCTCAATGAAAGCGTCTCAAGGCCTTGAAGGAGCAGGAACGCCGCGAAGGGGTTCAAAGTGGCACCAACATCGCGGAGACCTTCAACCCGCAACTTGACGATGTATGCAAGATTTCCAAAGGTTTCGCTGAACTTGAGACCGTGGTAGCCCTCGGAGGGCTCAGTGAAGCCGGGGAACCTGCCTGAGCGAGTCCAGTCGAACTTGCCCGAGTCAACGACCACGCCACCAATGGTTGTGCCATGACCCTATAAGTAGGATCAGCATGCGTAAGTCTGGACACTGGAGAGTGCTGCTACGAACACCAATCCACTTAGTGGCCGAGGCAACAACGATGTCGGCACCGTGCTCGATGGGGCGCACAAGCCAACCGCCAATGCCAAAGGTATTGTCGACAATCAGGGGAATTCCGTGCTTGTGAGCTACCTCAGCGAGCTCTGGAATCGGCGCAACATTGTAGCGAGGGTTGCCGATGCTCTCCACATAAACGGCCTTTGTCTTCTCGTCGATGGCCTTCTCAATGTCCGCAGGAGCATCACCTTCGACGAACTTGACGGTGATTCCGAGGTTCTTCAGGTACACTAGAATCGCGTTAGACTTGACCAATTAAGACGGGCTCGCCAGACCTGCCTTTGAACTAGGGAGCACTTGTCAGCGGTGTACCTCCAGTAATTGTTCACCTCTCTCTCACCTGGTTGTACGTGCCACCGTAGAGGTTCGAGCTAGAGACGATGTTGTCTCCAGCCCTCGCGATGTTTGTTATGGCCACTGCAGCACGCTCAGTGAGGACCTTGAGCCTCAAGAAAGCAACGCACGGAACTGGGCTGCCTGTCCGCTCGAGGTCGCTAGTGCCGCAGCACCACCCTCTAAGAGCGCGATGCGTTTCTCAAATACATCTACCGTTGGGTTACCAATGCGAGAGTAGATGTTTCCAAATGACTTCAAGCCAAACAGCGATGCTGCATGCTGTAGGAGGGTAATACAACGGCGGCAAGAAGATGCGGAGTGAGCCGAAGTAAGGTGGTGGGCGCAGGTATGAACGACCACTCACGTCGGAGTCGTTGAAGACAAAGCTCGTGCTCGAGTAAATCGGTACGGCGCGTGCATTGGTAGTGGGGTCCGGAGCTTGGCCTCCATGGAGCTGAAGAGTGTCGAACTCGGGATCTCTACGGCGGCGGCAATCTCAGCGACATCTTGCGCACAACGAGGGATCGAACGCACTTGTAAAAGCCGTGAGCCATTGTGGGTGAGGAGTGAGGAGATGAGATCCTGATGCTCCTAGGTCAATCCCTTTTAAAGGGGGACTAGAAGCACGGCACGAGTGGCGAGGCAGGTTGCGCAATCCATACGTGCGCGAACGTCAGTGCACGCTCGGACCTTGCGAATCTCAGAGTTTCAAACCACGGGCGTCGGCGCGGTCCGACGGCGAGCGCTGGCATAGCCAGAGACCAGCGGCGCGCACATGACTGTGTAAAAACGCTGACAAACGACGCCGCCGACGTTCAGCGCGACGGGCACAGGCTTGGGCCAGGAATATCGTGGGAAGCAGATGCGGACTTGCTCGGGCGCGCTCTACACGCGCGCACGCAGTGACGCAATATAGTAATCCTTGCGCGATGTGCTTGGGGTTGAACAGGCACAGAAAGATTGTCACGGATTGAGTGAGTACGGACGTGACGTGACGTCGTCGGGACGAACCGGTGGCACACAACCTCTTAACCTCTGATCACTGACTTGGCTAATCCCATGCATCAGGACGCGGAGGCTGAAGAGTCTGCTGCCTTTGGCAAAGTTATCGCCGCATTTAATCACTATGAGCGCGATGCGGTGCGTGTCTGTACCTGCGCTCGTGCCAGAAGTACTCCTCGGCGTTGACATCGACATCCGATCTTGCAGTACTCAGCCAACAACCGACGACGTAAGGACGCATTTCGGGTGCCTTTTCCCGATCGTGAGCTGTTGCATCAACTTGGATGGCACGACAAGCTGGCAGAGGTCGACATAGCGATCGCTAGCAATGCTAAGTTCCTGAGAGCGCTCGTCGCGCAGACCCAGATCTTTGGCGAGCAGGGTGAGGAAGTCGAAAATCCTGAATACGTAAATGGAGGAGACTCCTCTGCAGAGGCCCGCGAGGAAGGTCTACGGGATATTTCGGATGGTTAGTCAGGATGGTCGCGCTGCTGAGCCCACAGCGTTGAGCCTCGCCGGAATCTTCAAACCTGCAGATCATGCACACGACCACGACAACTCTCACATCCATAGCCCACATAACCATTCTCACTCGCACTCTCACTCGCACTCGCATGCAATTGTTTCGAGCAGGCGACGAGATACACAGGATAACCGACCGAATGACGCCGACATGGAGAAAGTTCGCAGTACGATCAAGCAATTCGTTAGAGACTGGAGTGCGGATGTAAGCTTCCTATAATTGATTCTGAACCCGACATTAACGCAGCAGATCGATGCAGGGTAAGCCGGAGCGAGATCAGTGCTACCAACCGATTCTCGACGCGTTGCTGTCGACCTTCCAACACATCCCAGAGCACGATCGGTATGTACCTCAGAGACAATGAGAAGACATCAAGCTGAATCTCTTAGGGGTGATATCCGGGTCCTCGTTCCGGGTGCTGGTCTTGCGCGATTAGCCTTCGACGTCGCGCACCTCGGTGAGGATTTCTGCCGGCTTGTTTGATACAATTGTTATTCTGATGCCCTTGACACTCCAGGGTTTGCATCTCAAGGGAACGAGTTCTCGCATTACATGTTGTTGGCGTCGCACTTCATATTGAATCGGTATGAACCAACTCCGTGGCACCGTAGACCAGCTCGCACTCACAGTGCACCCACAGGACATCCGAGATCAACCAGCACACTATTTACCCATTCATCCACTCATTCTCGAATTTCCGCAAGCGCCAGGATCTCCTCCGCAAGGTCCAAGTGCCCGACGTCCTACCTGCGGAGATCCTCGGTCGCGACTTTTCCCTTGTCGCCGGCGACTTCGAGGAGGTATACGGGAAGGACAGTGACGAGGAAGAGCCGCAACACGGACTATGGGATGCGGTAGTAACCTGCTTTTTCCTCGACACAGTGGGTTTCGCGCTGATCGGGCTAAGACTGCGAGCTGACGGCACTGGTGAAGGCCAAGAATGTGGCCAGTTACCTTCGTATCATTCACAAGATTCTCAAGCCTAATGGCGTGTGGATCAATTTAGGTGCGTCTTTGTGGCTTGATTCGGGGATTTTAGCGTCATTGAACGTGAGGCGGTGGCTTGCCAGGTCCATTGCTGTGGCACTTTGAGAATAACTCAACCGGCGACGTCTCAATTGAGCTCGACCTGGACGAGGTTAAACAGCTCATTGATCTTATCGGCTTCGATATCCAGGTCAGTACCCTTATCGCTCGCTCCCACCTGCTGATATGTCCACACAGACGCAACGAACCGTCAACACCACATATGCGACCAACATCGGAGGTATGCTAACATACATGTACTCTGCCGAGTTCTGGATAGCGAAGAAGAAAGCAGAATAGAATCCCACTACTGCGACACATCCGTAGGGTCCAAGGATCTAAACTGTCAGGCATCGCACATCCAGAAGGGTTTGGGCGACATCAAAGAGCGTGAATTGCAGCCGTAGGACGAGAGTACACAGGAGAGGTAAAGCACGGAGAAAGAGATTATCTAAGACCAGTTTTTTGGTCGGTCGATATCGCAGTCACCAAGGAGTGTGAGATGGGCAACAACAGGGACAGCAAAAGGCAAGCATTTGTAGAGAGCCAACGACAGCAAGAGACAAAGAGCGATAAAGGGGGCATGTGGGGGTGGGGTGGAAATCGACAGCCTACAGCATACTATGTTACATACAAGTTTGGAGTTCGGAGAGGGCAGCAGACAACAGCGGACCGAGGTAGATTCGAGAGTACATTTTGAGGGATTTTCGGGCGAGCTAGGCTTGGGGGATTCAGACCAACAACAGACAGACAGACAGAGGAGAGGGATTGGGAGCCAATAAATGCACGGGAAACAGCGTCAGGAGGCAAGAGCAAGGAAGCAGGAGGGCGGCGAACGAAATAAGAATACAATAGTATCGATGAATAAGCCGTCATGTGCGGGCCGGATCCAGGGTTGGTTGGAGTTGGCTGGCGCGAGTCTAAGGTTCATGACGGGATTACGACGACAACGGCCGGGCAGGGCTGCATGACTGGCAGTTAGCCAGCATGGAAGCTCGAGCGAGGGTGAGGTTCAACAAGAGGAACACGACGGACACGAGTGGAAGAGGGAGGTATCAATCGGAAACGCGGGTAATGATAACAGGT
>Ga0247815_10002874_pt1 | contig 12620 bp, 12 predicted proteins | sample UWRJL194509B1_FD_181014 | JGI IMG/M metagenome (GOLD analysis project Ga0247815, IMG submission 181014) | Plant litter microbial communities from Arlington Agricultural Research Station in Wisconsin, United States - UWRJ-L194-509B-1 | ecosystem: Environmental > Terrestrial > Plant litter >... | reverse complement strand
TCCCTCCTGCACGTTCCGAGTTTGAACGAGCCATGTCATCCGAGTTTGTATCCGTCCCCATCAACTGGATTCCCTTCGGAAGCTTCAGGACTGCGTCTCCCTCTTGGGCCCATGCGTCAAGATAGGCCACACATAGCGCCTCGCCGATCAGACCGTTCGGGTTGCGCAATGCTTTTGTGCGGCTGGCTGGCGGCCGCAGTGCCTCCACCCACAAGTGACGCTTCGGCCACGAGAATCGAGCCCAAGCATATTCTGTGGCAACACGGGCCGGAAATGCATCAACGAGTACCGGGTGTTCATCAGCCTCGGTGACGTTTGAGGAGTCTAAGCGCTCAGTTCACTCACCGGCGGCTTCATCGACCGACATGCCTTCCTCGACCTCTTCCTCGTCAATACAGAGTCTCTGCTTCAAGAGTTTCCGGAAAACATCCGCCTCTCCAGGGATTTTTTCATCAGCGTATGGATTAGGTGGTGGCTGGTCGAGTGTCATGATATCCGGGCTCGAGGTGCGGAGTGGGTTTAGACGGAACATGTCGAGAAGCAGCGATACAGCGTCGGCAGGACGAATGAAGTGGCGGGTAGAGCTTATAACGGTACAGCGTTGACGCGCATAGAGGATCGTAACAGTGCTAGGGCAAGGTGCGGCGGGGTCAGCCACATGCGCAGGCAAGCCGCCACCCGCTTTATACTTCGCCCAAGGTCGACCGACTTGACACCGCGAAGCGAAGCCCAAGCGCCGGTAGCGGCACGCTCATCTCTCACGAGACCGCCAGCACCCTCATAAATGCAATGCTGTTGTTTGGGGTCACGCGACCTCATCGGCGTTGATCATCAGGGGCACGGGCTCGAGTCGGGTCCGCAGCCGAGCTCCGGTGCCGCCGGCCACGAGGCGCTTTGCTCAATGCAGGAGCAGAGCGGGCTTTGTCCGAGAGCTGGCTCGACCTGAGTCCGCTGTGGTCGTCACCAGCCCATGTTCAATTGTGCACGATGGCAGGGTCAGCATAACGGCACTACGTGAGTGTCATACAGAAATGGTTGAGATCAACGTCACGTTCTATGTCATCGGAATTTAGAACGACTTGTGGCGTCGCAGAACAAGTGAATTGTGAAGACGGTGAAGAGCCCAGGAGGAGAGGGAATGAGTGAGCACACCCAACTCCGATAGTTCGTCTTCATCATAAGGATGCGGACCAATCAAAGACAAAACCCAGGCGGGCCCGGGCCAAAAAATACATCGCCGCTATGCATGTCCTGCCAGGCTTGATCAACCAGATTCTGAAGAACTCGCCGATCATCTTTCCCGACATCGCTTGCCCACTGAACCTTCTCCCGCTCGCTCTGTGAGAGTTCGAACTGATCAAGGATCCATGCCCAGTTCTTGCCCACGTGTAGAAGTTTATCCATGGAAAGTTTTTGCTTTTCTGCGAAGACGGACCAGAGTACCACCTCATCGTCGTGAAAGTAGTCGCGATGAGTTGGCCGAAGAGTCAATGTCCGCAGAGATGGAAGAGCAATCCTGGGTGTGATCTGTGAACTAGTTGTCGAACGTCCAGCGCGCCACTCTTCCGAGAACAACGGGCGATCGCAAAGCACCGGCTTCAGTACGTCGAGATGAATCTCACGAAGTGTCGCACATAGTGACGGCGCCGCCCGAATACCTTCCAGATGCTGAGATAGCTCCCATGCATACAAGTTGCGCATGTGTAGCGACTCTGCGCACGAGATGAGATGTCGCCAGACCGCTTTTGCCTCCGGTTCTGCTGAGCCGTGTACGATATTGTCGCGCACCGTAAAGACCCGCTTCCGACCTGAGGAATGGTACAACGCAGTACACATGCGTATGTATATTGAGACGCTGCAGCGTTCCGTAATATCCTGGATCCCGAGATGAGGTATGCTCTGCGCCGCGAAGTCCTTGTCTTCACTGCTATCGATGGCTATGAACTGGGCATCACGAAATGTGCGAGGGTAGTATCGCCGCACCAATTCGACGAATTCGGGCTCGATGAACACTCCCGCAACTAGAAGCTCGGCTAAAGCTCCGTGGACTTGACTGGGGGGATAGCCAAGCCGTCCAGTATTTTGCATCATAGAGTCGGAGACGATGCCTATCCTGAGGGACTGAAGATTGGGCGCATTTGGAAGCATACTCTCCAATTGGTCTGGCCTTTCCTCAGGGTCTTGGGGCTCATAATGAATATGACGGGTGGATGACCCAATCCAGTCCGCGGCGACTGGAAGTTCCACCTCCCGGATTTCGAGACTCCGCAAGGCCTTTGGGATGCCAATGAAGTAAGTGCTTTCTGTCTTTTGAACGCCACCAGGACCATCTAGGTCGTCATCTGGAAGCCAGTTCATCACGAGGTCCTGGATGCGCTCAACGTAATCAACCGTGGAAAAGAATTCTCGTACTGCGCTTTGTGCATTTGGGTGCGCCTTCGCGCCGTAAGACCATGAAGAGTCTGAGATCTCAACTCGAAGAGGAGCACCGGCCGAGCGTTCTAGTGCTATAGCAGCAGTCCGCGGGTTGAGGTACATGTCGAATACGATGTCCGACCAATATGCACCGCGGGAGAGTAGGATCTTTCGGGTCTGCTGGTTGATCTGTGAGAGTGACACCGCCGCAAAGAACCTGGCGTTCTCGGTGGTTGGGACACTATTAAGATGCATCATTGAAATCTGCTCGAGGACATCCGGAGGCATGCGTAGCACCACGCATTGGTTATGCGGACATGGCTGAACATTGTCGGTATCGCTCAGTACGAGAGTGTGTGACGTCTCGGCGGAGACAGCTGCGCCCATGTGTCCTAGTCTTTGATGTCGTAGAGCTCAATAGCAGCGACAAGCGCTTCAAATAAGCGGAAGGAGAATTTGAGGTCAGGCCCAAAGGAGTTGCGAGTTTGTCGGCAAGAGAGAGTTGAGCGATCGCGATCGGAGATCAATGACGCAGAGCCGCTTTGGGCGAGCCGGTCCTCATTTCAGCTCCGCCGGCCCTCTTGATCTCCTAACCGCTCCTAGTTCCTCACCGAATCTCCCGCCTATGTTTACGCGGCCACCACCGTCGTAGTTTTCGCGAATGCTCTAGACCGAAACCCGCGACACCGCCTTGGAGTCTTGTTTCATCCCTTCTCGATGAAGTGGCGCGCCGTTTTCAAGCATTGTCGATGCCGGCTGAGCCTACTGCTATGGCCGCTGTAGCTATTTGAGGATTTGCGGTGCAGTAATCCGGTACTGCGCAGGTTCCGGTAGCCGATTCGGATGGGTGTGACAATGCGCTCATAGTCCAGCGGCCACGGTCCATGAGAGTTAAACAGAAGGATGAAATCCGGAGTGAACACCTCATGTGAGCGTTCAAGATTAGGTTTTACTTGTTTGCTCATATGACTTTCTGCTCCTTGGTCTACAGCTGTCTCGTTGCCGTGTACTACCAGGCACCGTAGCCAGCTTGACGTTGAACCCGTGCGGCAGGCGTTGGCCGTGCTGGCTTTACTCCAGGCGGAGGTACGAGCTACCTCTCGTCGCGACTCTTCATCGCTGACTTCCTCGGCTTCAATGACAGGTTTCTCTTTCTTCTCGAACCAACATAGTTTGACGGTAGACACTGTCCTGGCTTTTGAGCTGGTCGGCGCCGATAGCTCGGTCCGGAATGTCACTCTGCAGTCGGACCCGGATCAGTTCTGGGCTTTGAAGGTCGGCGCGCGTAGGGCTCCCAACCGTACCGAAAATACGGTCGGTATGGTCCGGTACGATGCACCTTAGGCCGTACCGTCGGCCATCTTAACGCTGCTAAGATACGGCCGTAGTTGTACGGCAGTAGACCATGGATTACCGTAGACTTACGGCCGGATACGGCCGTAATCCTGATGAACCACCACGGCCCTTGCGCTCATGCCTGATATTTGTAATTAGACTTCTGTGACACTGTAAACTCATTTCACTCCGCAATTTAGAGAGTAAAACTACCACAAAGTTTGTAAACTACACACGGTGGGTCTCAAGCTACTGCCGTTCTCATGGCTACAACTGAAGTTGACCGTGCTAACCTGTCAGAAATGGCTAATAGAACAGGATCATCCATCATGGACTTGTAATTGGCAAGAAAACTCAAGTGAGTTGACTTCTTGGGGGCAATGCAATGGTTTCTGAGAATGTGCGGTGGCCCGCGCTGGAACACCATCTCCACCGGCTGGGCCAGCCTGAGCCCTAGAAGTATCTATAATCTCTAGAATGTATGTAACTCGGGGTGGTATACCTGTAAGAACATATCTAATCACGATAGGTGCCCCTTGAGTAGGATAAATAGTTTTACAGACCGTACCCCGTATCCGGTAGAGTCCGTGCCGCTAGTCGTGCAGACTGTGCAGGTACGGGCCGTAGGTCTACAGACCGTACCAACATACGGCCGTAAGTTATACGGCCGGGACCGGATACGGTACGGTTGGGAGCCCTAGACCGCCGCACACGTGTCACTTTTCATCTACTGTGACTTATGCCCACACTTGCAGGGAAGAGGCAACAACCTGAGCGTTGTCACGAAGTTCACGGTCAAGGAAATCCCCTACCGCGGTGCTTGGGTACGTTTGTTCATACGCTTAACCCACCATTCCTGACCATGCTCGCAGGGTTGTCTCTTCGTCTACAACGCGACTGTACTTCCGACTCTTACCCAGCTCCTGCTCGACTGGCAAGCCAACGTCAAGGTCCCCAAGGCAGCCGTCCTTACATCGTTCCTCTAGAGCAGTGGCGTAGCATGTCACGTCCCCTACGCATCACGCTACACAGTACTGACCACTCCAGCCCATCATCACGAACCACATCTTCAATGATGGACCAAATTCTCCGGCCAACCTGTTTAAAGGTTTCCTCGATCTGCCAGTGCAGGTTCCGTTCCCCGTCGGAACCTACTCCATGAGCTCGTTCTTGAAGGCGACGCAGGGGCCGCGTGTTGGTGATACCCCCCAGTATGGGATAACAGTATTTGAGCTGCTACGACGGCCGTGACAAGTCGTTGGCATTCAGGGGAACTTTCCAAAGTTTGACTGTTCCCAAGTTCACGCCCGAGCTCATCCAGAAGGCACTTGACGAGATCACTGTATGTCTTTGTCGTCTACCTTGTCTCAGCCTACCGCTAACGATAGTTATTGCTTCCCTTGTTATTCGTTGCTTACAGAACCTGGGCGCGACTCTTCTGAACGACACTGCGACATTGGCCTTCAGCTTTGAACCCTTCCTGCCGACCTAGCTCTCCCAACCTGCTCGAGCATCGAATTCCTCCGCCTAGCCTCCCTCCTCATTGCACTCATCGGGCGGCTGGCCACTTCTACTTTCAAGTGTCTGGTTCGACCCAGCTAACGACGCCAGACCACCTGCGTCACCAACACTAAAGAACAAGAGGGAAATGGGCGGGTGGGTCGAAAAGAATCCGCGCGACGCGGAGGTGCTCAAGTTCGCCTTTACGGCTGCGAGCACGAGGAGCGGAGCAAAGGAAAAGATGCCGCTGTCGGCCCGCTCCGCCTCTGCCATCTAGACCTCGCCCAAGGTTGTGCCTCATCTTCAGCTGCACGTAGCCGAGCTCCAGTGCCACCGGCCACGAGGCCCTTTGCTCTTTGCAGGAGCAAAGCGGGCTTTGTCTGAGAACTGTCGCTACCGAGTCAGCTGTGGCCGTCACCAGCCCATGTTCAATTGTGCGCGACGGCAGGGTCAGCATAACGGCACTACGTGAGTGTCATACAGAAATGGCTGAGATCAACGTCACGTTCTATGTCATCGGAATTTAGAACGACTTGTGGCGTCGCAGAACAAGTGAATTGTGAAGACGGTGAAGACCTATGAGGAGAGGGGACGAGCGGGAAACTCCTGATTCTGACAGTTCGTCGTCATCACAATGATCTAGAACACTCAAAGGCAAAGCCCAGGCGCGAAGGGACCAAAAAATGCATCGCCGTTGTGCTTGTTCTGCCAGGCTTGATCAACTAGATCATTAAGAACCCGCCGATCATCCTTCCCAACGTCGCTCGCCCACTGAACCTTCGCCCGCTCGCTCTGTGAGAGTTCGAACTGGTCAATGATCCATGCCCAGTTCTTGCCCACATGCAGAAGTGCATCCTTTGAGAGTTGTTTTTCCGAGAAGACAGGCCAGAGGACTACCTTACCGTCGTGGAAGTAGTCGCGGTGCGTTGGTCGAAGGGTAAATGTCTGCAGCGACGGAAGAGCAATCCTGGGTGTCATCTGTGAATCAGCTGTCAAACCTCCTGCGCGCCGCTCGTCCGAGAATAACGAGCGATCACAAAGCACAGGTTTGAGTACGTCGAGATGAAGTACACGAAGCGTAGCACATAGTAACGGTACCGCCCGGACACCTTCCAGATGTTGAGCGAGGTCCTCTGTGCACATGTCGCGCATGTGTAACGACTCTGCGCAGGAGATTAGATGTTGCCAGATCGCCTTCGCCTCCAGTTCTGCTGAGCCGTGTACGACATTGTCGCACACCATAAAAACCCGCTTGCGACCTGAGAGACAATACGACGCAGTGCACACGCGTGTGGCTATTGTGACGCTGCAGCGCTCCGTAATATCCTGGATTCCAAGATGATGTAGACTCTGTGCCGCGCAGTCCTTGTCTTTCCTGCTATCGATGGCTATGAACTGAGCATCACGAAACGTACGAGGGTAGTGTCGCCGTATCAGGTCGATCAAATCGGGGCTGATGAACTCTCCGTCGACTAGAAGCTCGGCTAAAGCCCCGTGCAATTGACTGGGGGAATATCCCGGCCGTCCAGTATTTTGTGTCATAGAGTTGGATAGGTGGCCTATTCTGAGGGACTGAAGATGGGGCGCTTTCGAAATCATGCTCTCCAACTGGGCTAGGGCTATCTCAGAGTATGACTGCTCATAATGAATTTGATGGGTGGCTGGTCCAGTCCAGTTCGTGAAGGCTGGAGGGATGCTCGCCATCCAAATCTTGAGACTCCGCAAGGCCTTTGGGCTGCCAATGAAGCAGGCGGTTTCTGTCTTCTGAGCGCCACTTGGATCTTGCCACCCGTCTAGGTAGAACTCTGGAGGGTATGCTACCACGAGATCCTGAATACGCTCGACATACGCTGCAGTTGAAAAGAAGTCACGCATCACATTGCGCAGATTCGGATGAGCCGTCATTTCGTACGACCTTAAAGCGTCTGGAATCTCAACTCGAAGAGGAGCACCGGCCGAGCGTTCCAGTACTATACCAGCAGTCCGCGGGTTGAGGTACATGTCAAAGACGATGTCTGCCCAGAATACCGCGCGGGAGAGTAGAATCTCTCGAGTCTGTTGGTTGATCTGCGAGAGCGACACTGCTGCAAAGAACCTAGCGTTCGAGGTGGTTGGAAGGCTGAAAAGGTGCACCATTGCAATTTGCTCGAGAACATCCGAAGGAATGTGTAGTACCGTGCATCGGGTATGCGGACATGGCTGAACATTGTCGGTATCGCTCAGTACGAGAGTGTGTGACGTCTCGGCGGAGACAGCTGCGCCCATATCCCCTAGTCTTTGATGTCGTAGAGCTCAACAGCAGCGACAAGCGCTTCAAATAAGCGGAAGGAGAATCCGAGGTCACTCCAAAAGGAGTTGCGAGTTTGTCGGCAAGAGAGAGAGTTAAGCGATTGCGATCGGAGATCAATGACGCAGAGCCGCTTTTGGCGAGCCGGTCGTCACTTCAGCTCCGCCGGCTCTCTTGACCTCCTAACCGCTCCTAGTTCTTCACCGATTCTTCCGCGCATGTTTACGCGGCCACCACCGTCGCAGTTTTCGCGAATGCTTTAGACCGAAACCCGCGACACCGCCTTGGAGTCTTGTTTCATCCCTTCTCAATGGAGTGGCGCGACGCTTTGGAGCATTGCCGATGCCGGCTGAGCCTACTGCTATGGCCACTGCAGCTATTTGAGGCTTTGCGGTGCAAAAAACCGGTACTGCGCTGGTTCCGTTAGCCCATTCGGATGTGTGCGACAATGCGCTCATAGTCAAGCGGCCACGGTCCATGAGAGTCAAACAGAAGGGTGAAATCTGCAGCGAACGCCTCATGTGAGCGTTCAAGATTAGGTTTTACTTGTTTGCTCATATGACTTTCTGTTCCTTGGTCTACAGCTGTCCTGTTGCCGTGTACAACCAGGCACCACCGCCAGCTTGACGTTAAACCTCGACCGCATCTCCAACCGCAATGCGTCGGCTCAACACTTGATGACAGTGCAATCACCACTTGGCATCCTTAGTACAGCATCTTCGCATCGCCGCCCCCGCTCATCCAGTTAGACCGCAGGTGGCTCGCCATTTCGCACTCATATCCGTCGATCGCCACTCTCGCCCTATGTGGTCGGCGTGCATTGACACGCGGGGACTGTTGTTACCGAACATCGGCATCTCGGGTAGTGATCCTGGACTTCCGAATCGCCGATGCTCAGAAGAGCGAAGGCACGAATCCTTAAATCCCACGCGGACCACACTTGCGCCAACATCGTCTCTCCTCGTCCCGTCCTGATGTATGTCTTCAGCCTGCAGCGGATCATTACCGCGCTCGTCGTAGCCCGTGGTGTCGCCGCTCAGCTCAACACTACGGCAACACTGCGCGTCTGTGCGGAAATTGCGCGGGTCGTCAGTTCTGCGAGCGCGGTATCGTATCCTGGTAAGCATTGTTCTTATATCTGGGCAATGCGTTTCTAAATTGCGCTTCATAAGGCTCTGAGTCCTACGATATCGCGATTAGCCATGCCAGCGCATCGTCGTCAGAAGTGTCAGTCTGCGCGTTCCTACCAGGAACAGCAGCCGATGTCGGCAGAGCGGTCAGTGTCCGTTCGCCTCTTGCAAGCACCGGGTTCTGATGCGCGCTGCAGCTCAGGATCCTCGGCGATACCAAAACACCATTTGGGGTCAGCGCGTCGGCCTTGATCGTTTCTTGGACCATATGCTGACGACGATTGACAGGTCAAGGGAGGCGGACACGCGCAGAATCGTGGATTCAGTTCTACACTTGGTGTTCAGATATCACTCGCTCGGTTCAACACGGTCGCTTTCAGTTCTTGTGCGTTTGTTCTTACCCCCTCATCGTCCTTGCTGACGATGATACTTAGCCCATCCATGGCCGAATCTGGCGCCTAATGGCGTCGTCACGTTCGGCGCGGGATTGCTGTGGGATGATATATACGCATGTCTCGACCCGCTCAATCTAACTGTCGTCGGAGGCCGAGCGGCAGGCGTCGGCGCTGCTGGCTTTACTCTGGGCGGAGGTACGAGGCACCATTTGTCGCGAACCTCTCATGCTGACTTCTCGGCTTCGGTGACAGGTTTCTCTTTCTTCTCGAACCAACATGGGCTGACGGTGGATACTGTCCTGTCCTTTGAGCTCGTCGGCACCGATGGCTCGGTCCGGAATGTCACTCTGCAGTCGGACCCGGATCTGTTCTGGGCGTTGAAGGTCGGCGCACGTCACTCTTCACCTACCGCGACTTATGCCCACACTTGCAGGGAGGAGGCAATAACTTGGGTGTTGTCACGAAATTCACGGTCAAGGCGATCCCCTGCAATGGTGTTTGGGTACGTTCGTTTGTGCTCTTGAGCTGCTGTTTCTCATCATACTCGCAGGGTGGTCTCCTCGTCTACAACGCGACAGTACTTCCGACTCTTACGCAGCTCCTGCTCGACTGGCAGGCCAACGTTAAAGACCCCAAGGCGGCCGTCCTTACATCGTTCCTCTGGAGCGGTGGCGCAGTATGTCATTCCGTTTTCGCATTCGATGCAGCAGTACTGATGAGCCACCCCAGCCTGTCATCACGAATCATATCTTCTACGACGGACCTACTCCTCCGGCCGACCTGTTCAAAGGTTTCCTCGATCTGCCGGTGTTGGTTCCGTTCCCCGTTGGGACCTACTCCATGAGCACGTTCTTGACGGCGACGCAGGGGCCGCGTGTTGGTGATACCCCACGGTATGTGATAACTGTCTTCGAATTATTGTGGCGACTCTGACTGTCTTCTGGAATTCAGCGGGACATTTCAAAGTTTGACTGTTCCCAGATTCACGCCCGAGCTCATCCAGAAGGCGTTTGACGAGATCACTGTATGTCTTTGTCGTCTACCTGTCCAATCCACCACTAACGATCGTTGTTTCTTCCCTTGTTATTGATTGCTTACAGCACCTGGGCACGACTCTTCCGAACGACACTGCGACTTTGGCATTCAGCTTTGAACCTTTCCTGCCGACCTACCTCTCGCAACCTCCGCGGACTTCCAACTCCTCCGCATGGCCTCCTTCTTCACTACGCTCCTCCGGCGGCTGGCCACTGCTGCTTTCGAGTGTTTGGTTCGACCCAGCCAACGACGCTCTACAGGCGCGCGAACTGCGAGCGAGCGTCGCCCGCGTACAAGCAACTATCAGCCAACCGAGCAAGGCGCTACCTCGTTATCCCAACTACGCGCTGCGGGATGAACCTATTAATGCTATGTTCGCGGGAGCGGATCTCGATAGGTTACAGAAGGTTGTCCGGAGGATCGACCCTAGGCGGGTCATGAAGCTCGCGGGCGGCTTCAAGATGTAGACACGATCTGGACATTGGTTCGGCCAGTCTGGTCAGACAGGATAGGTGACTGTGGCGCTCCTGCAGTGATGGACAGTGATAGCGCCTGTAGGGACATTTAGCCCTCGAGACATTGTAGTCGCCTTTCAGCGCGTTAACCGCGACGATGGTATTAGCGATGTTTATTAGATAACTTGTCATTATCTTGCCTCATGATGATCACTAGATATTGCTATTGCATCAGTCGCCATCACAAGCTGCTTTGGTACTTGGTTCACAGCGTCTCTGAATGACATACAGTATCTACCCTCTCGGCCTCATGTGGAGATTCTTCATGCCTGATCGACCGCCGGCGATCAGTGTTAGCACCACGAGGAGCGCCGACGTGCACGATTGCATGTCTAATTCCTGCAAACGCCGCTCGACGATGTGAAAGACATGTGCACTGTTTGCTCGCAGGATTGTTGTACACAGATCAGCGGCCACTTGCCTGGCAAGTTCCCCAGCTTCAAACCTTTGACTTGAGCAGTTGGGCCGACGGTACTAGGTACGCTTGGTCATGCTTTTACAGGTCTACTGAAAGGGACACTGTTGTCTCGGCGAATTTTAGCGTACATACATACGAAGGTGACGCGCCGCATGTCTTCTTTGCTCACTCTTCCGCCGCACATCTGTTCCGTGACGCGTTCCGATTGGCAGTCGCCCGTACCGATGCTCTCTCGCTATCACCGCACGAACATCCGCCAGCATACATATAGCAGGTCAGTCAGACTTCGCGCGGGATCTCCTCGTGCCCTCCTTTCAGTTGGGACGTCCACTCGTTCAACCCTCAGGCTCAGTCTCAGCGATGCTGCTCCACCTCTGCCAGCTGCTCCTCGCCTTTTTCGCACTTGCGACCTTTGTGAATGCCGCAGACCCACCAGTGCCATCGGCGACACCGTGTACGCCAACGCTATCCTGTCCGGCTGAGAGTAAGACCGGCAGTCTCCTATTCAGCCAGCAGATCAGTGGGAGCGGAAACTTTGTCTGCTCCTACGGCACTCGTACCTTCTGCTTCTACAATGGTCAGGTGAGGCCTGCTTTCCCATTCAACCAAACGAATATGCGCTGATTTGAGCGTGAACCAGGCCGGCATATACGTATCTGGCGGCGTGACCTGCCCCGACAGTCTTCTCAAGTCCGAGTGCTCTGCTCGAGGAAGACGGAGGGCAGGCAGAGAACGCCAGCGTGCAATCGTGAAGAGCTACTTTGCGTCAAGGAAGAAGAAAGGCGGATCGGGAAGTTCGACCGTTGGAGCCGGAATCGTCGAGGACAGCGCGCCGCTTCCGATGACCTCTAGGTCAATCCCGCGTGCGAGGAGGCTGCTGAGATTCTCAAGCTGAGCCTCTAGAGTGTAATTCATGGGGAATATTTTGGGTCATGCGGTGTATGATAAGCTGCACATGTAATCATCATTCATTGCCTGAGACGCTCCCCGGTGAACGCCTACTACGCGAGGCTGGAAATCATCGACAAACCTCCAAACGGCAAGCATATTCATCAGGCGTCATCATTCACAGCGATAAAGCCGATTCTGTGACGTTCATTGTCAGAATAATCCTGCCTCGTTGACTCTTCCCCCGCTGAGCAGTTCATCGTTTTAACCCTGGTTTGCAGCAGAATTGAAATCTGACCCGGCTGCACTGCGAAACTCCAATTACATGGAGCTGCTCAGTAGATAAATACACTGCTTCCAGGTCACGAGCACCTTAATGGTGACGCCGACCCAACCTCCGCTTATGGTGGTCGCGCCGACGCTTGCACGTAGGCGGCGGGGGTGGAGGCGTCTCGCACGGTTCTTCCTCAGTATCAGTCGGGGTGGCCGTCTGCTCCGGGATCTCTGGAGTGAATGTTGGAACGGACGTCTCCGTGTCGATCGACGTGGGGTTGGGGTTCAGGGTGATTGGCTCCTCGGTATCCGGTGGCGGCGGACGAACGGGTCCGGGCGGGCCAAGGACAGGCGGATCCGTGGGAAGAGGTTCTTCGCTGTCAGTCGAGGTCGCGGCAGGCTCGGTGGGTTCTGCAGAGTCCGTCTCGG
>Ga0247815_10002871_pt1 | contig 12624 bp, 17 predicted proteins | sample UWRJL194509B1_FD_181014 | JGI IMG/M metagenome (GOLD analysis project Ga0247815, IMG submission 181014) | Plant litter microbial communities from Arlington Agricultural Research Station in Wisconsin, United States - UWRJ-L194-509B-1 | ecosystem: Environmental > Terrestrial > Plant litter >... | reverse complement strand
TCGACATTGCTGTTGTAGTCGCCATAATCGTTGCTGTTACTGTGGCTGTTGATGTTGCTGTTGCTGTCACTGTCGACGTCTTCATCGTTGATATTGTCGGTATCGCTTGCCTGCTCGCTGCCTCCGAGTCTGCATCATCGGGGGCGAGAATCGGCATGTTAGCATCAACCATTCACTAGACCACGCAGGAGAGGCATACTGATTGCGTGCACCCCATAGATTCTGCGTAGAATCCCAACCTGCTTTGCTAACTTCGTTGCCCGTCTCGTCGTCACCGTCATCACCAGCATCGCTCAACAGCTCCGCGCCGGTAGTGTCCAAGTCGAAACGAACGTCTCTGTTGACGAGCCAGATCAAAGCAATAATCGGTCAGGTAATGCAGCCCGATCTAACTGGTGTGCGACAAACCGAACGCGCGGGGGCATCGAGTGAGACATATGGCCTCCGTTGCGGTTGTCTGGACTGCCAGAGTTTGCCGTCCCGCGAGTAACACTTCGGCCACGTTGCTGAGCAACAAGACTGGTACCATCGTTCGCACTTCACAAATTGACCTGGGGAGTCAGTGACTGCAAATGCTATCGTCGGCTTCGAACACTCACCCGCTGTCCTCGTTCTCGTCGCTATCGTATTGAGCACGAACTGCCTGTCGGCCTCTGTCCTTCTCATGACCGGGGTCTACGCTCTCAATGTTGCTGCCGTGAAGCTTGCGGATGACGGGAATCGCCATGGTGGGGTTTCGGGTTTGAAATGCGGGGATTGTTCCTCGAGGTGGGAAAGCCGTGTTGGTCGGACCTGAGTGACGCATAAACACGCTGGAGGCCCCTCCTAGGGTTCATTTCGGTTCGTATTCGCCAGCGCTTGCATAATGCGTGGATCGGTTGTCTGCCACGGCCTGACCGGCGCCGCTGCCGGGACCGTCAGCGTTTAAGCGAGCTCTCCGCCGTTGTTGTGCACCGTAGATCTCCGATTAAACGGCAACAATTATGTCCTTTGGTCCAGGGACTGAGTTGTCAGTTGGATCTGGTGACCTGGTGGAGCCGAAACCGGTGCTACTCGCCCAACCAATTTGCGTACCTTACGACATGAATGCCGTCGGAGCTCGCTTGAATCCACCGTTGGGCTTCAAATGACTTATCAAAACTTTTTGGTGCTCTTTCGAAGGTTCCTAGGCTGTAATAATGCCTTCCACGGAGGGAGTCGGCGGCGCCTTTGTTTGGCACCGATGCCCGCCCATTGACCGCATAAGTTCCAGACGTTGTCCGAAGCGGGATCACAATGGCTCACGTGCCCATGGGCGCAGTCCTCACTCACTCCGTCACTTGGCCACGGACTTGACTGGTGTTGGCGGCGCCGTTGAGTCCGCTCATTTGCACCCAAAGCAGGGTCCAGGTACCTTCGCTTAAAGTCACCATTTTTCCGACTTGCAGATTTCCGTGCATCTCCCTCTTGACTTCTACTCCATTGCGCCCGTCTCCTGCAGTCCCGCTTGCTTGTCTCATTCTACCAAACTAAACTCCAGAAGTTCGACATGGGGTTCCCACTCAGCCACGCTTGCAACAAGCTACTGGCGCAATTCTTGCCTCCGTTCGACCCACCGGCACCTGTTCTGTGCTCGCAGTGCAACAGCCTTGTGCATATTGTCTGGACGCAGAAGAAGCATTGCAAGGTCGACGACGAGACACAGGAGCCGATCTGGAGCCAGATCGGAATATATAAGCGGATGGTACGTACATGCTCGCGTCGTTTCCAGGTATTGGAGCTGAACCGCGATTCGCAGTGCAATGCCTGCCGTGAGGCGAACAGGTCGTACTACAACGGTGATCACGGCCCCTGTCTTACTGGCAAGGAGCTCGAGATATACAAGGAGACTTACATGCTGTGCGTATGATCTCTTTTTCGCTGCGCTGTGTGGAGGCAGGATGTCTGATCCTCCATCAGTACCATGCCTTTGGCGGCATACACTCACAAGGACCGCCTCGGCGAGCATCAGCCCAACGAAGTCAAGGCTAGATACCTTCCAGCTACACCTAAGTCCACCAGAACCCGGCCTCCTAAACGAGCTCCACTTCACCGAGTCTCGCCGGACTCGCCCACACCTTCGATCACACCGTTCCCTGCGGAATCTCCTCGACGACTGTCATGGTCTTCTCAAACGCCTCGCGAACTTGCATCGTTGGCGCAGTTAGAAACTACGTGGAGTTCTTCTCAGAGCAAGCATGACGCCTGCGTCACCGATCGGGATATCCTGATTGGTATGCTCCAGGTTCACCGTCGCGAAGTCGAGCGATGTGACGACGTGCGCGCCACTGCGCAAGATCGGCTCAAAGAAGCTACTTTGGCCCGTCAAGAGGCTGCTGTGCAGCTTAATGCGGCACGCAAGGTGGCGCCAACGGAGTCGTCTCGTGCCGTAACCGCCGCTGCTGCTGATGTCCTCCTGGAGGCCGAGGACGCTGTTTATGAAGCGCAGGAGGTATTTCATGCGTGCGATGTAGCGCTTCAGCAGGCAGTCAGCGTTTTGGATGAAACCCGCTCGTCGGTCGCGGCTATTCAGGAGCAGGAAGCGGTGCTGTGGCGGCGCACGCTATTCAGAGAGGGAGAGTATCGGGTGGCGACAGACCGCCTGTCCCCTAGCTCGACATCTCGTCCGACTCCAGTGGGCTTTCAGCGCGCCATTGGTGAGTTACCAGACGCTCATATTCACGCATTATCTAACAAATCACGACTGTCCCTCGCAGCCGCATCACTGTCGCACACGCCGTCGAAGACCCCTTCATACTCGTCATCTTCGCTCTCTCCCTCGTTCAGTCGCGTGATGCTCAAAGACTACTCGTCGTCTGTGGTTGATTCCAAGGACCGAAATGCGGACGTGTTCGACTCGGCCTGGATTGATTCTTCTGCTGACTTCCGTAAGTTTTGATCAATTTCTGCGCAACTGCCGCTGGCTCAACAACATCTTTCTGCAGGGCCCATTTCCTTGCTTACAGATGACAAGGTGACCCTCACGGAAGCTATCATCGACCTTACCGCGAGCGATGGCGAGATCTGAGCCCGCAGCTCTAGGAAGTGGCATGGTCATCGCGCATGCGGTAATAGTGGCCTGCCAGCTTGAAACTGGTACATGACAAGGTTCCCCCAGGACATTCCCTCGAATTATGCTTCAATTTCCGCCGTGATTTAACCAGGCTGAAGGCCTGGTCGACTCTGCGGCTCTCGCAGTTACAAATGTATCTAGCTCTTGCACCGAATCATCCTTGTTCGTACATTCGTTCTGATCCCGACATATACACGCTGTCATTTGTGGAACGATTGCCAAAATTTTACCAAACTGATCTAGAAGATAGTGGTGGCTTGTTCCACCGTTGTACCGCTCATGCTTCAACAGCTTCGAACTGCTCGTATACAGTTATTTACAAAATATTAAGAGGTCGTATTCTGTATTGCAGCGGCGATTACTCGTTGGCGCGAGCTTGTGTGTGGGAGTGACTCGAAGGTAATCACCCATAGGCGCCCACGAATGGTATTCTGGAATACCATTTCCGGCCTTTGCCGATGTTCCTTGAACTTCTACCTCACATGCGACTCAATAGCTAACGCGGATCTCGCCATGTGAAACACGTTTATGGGCTCGATTCACGGTGAAGACTGCAGTTGTGACCGCAGAGGAGAATGCCGAGGAGTGCGCCGCGACAGCGATCGCACCCAAATTGCGCAAAGCGTACATGCATTCATTCAATTCGGCTCCAAAGAGCTCCGAGCCCCAACCCACCAAGTGGGGAATTTCTCGTGGCCGTACTTCCTCAACATATCTCGGGGTGCCCACTCAGAGCAAGCTGAAACTCTGTGCAAGCCATCTGTGCGCGCGCATGGGCACGCACGGGGAAAGACAGAAAAATGACATATAATTGCCGAGAAGTGAAGGCCAAATTAAAAATCGACAATTTCAGACACAGAGCAACTGACCCCGTGATCAGCCGGAAATCGGCCCTAAGCACCGAGTCCGTCACTGACCGGCACCGGTCCGCGGGTACCAATGTTTCGGCATTGTCCAAAGAAGCGCTTAGCGTTCCGATCGGTCTCATGGTTCTTGTTCCGCTGTTGCCGGTGCCGGCGGCCCCGCTGTCTGACCCTGATGCTCGCGTACCTCAGCCAGCGGAACCGAATTGTACAGAGACATGTGAACCAGCTTAGTGCTAACTTTACGTGGCGAAGGGAATCGGGCCATTCGTTTATGATATGAAGGTCGATCGTGTCTCCGTAGACCGCGTCTCCATCCTGCCGACCTCGCTCCCAAATGTCCTCGTTCTCTCTCGTCGCTCCAGCGGTGTCACGCGTCAATTCGCTTCCACAGGAGCTTTTGAAGGACATCCTTTTCATGCGACTCTCTGTTGCAGCGGAGGACTTCGCTCACACTGGAGACCGATCCCCCTTCCGGCATGCGCGCGAGTCGACTTCGGTCTTACTTCAAGTCTGCAAGCTCTGGCTCCAGATTTCGACACCGCTTCTCTACCACACAGTTCTGTTGCGGTCCAACGCGCAAGCTCAGGCCCTCGGCATGACCCTCATGTTAAATCCTGCGCTTGGCCCCTCCATCCGCCAGCTCCGCGTAGAAGGTACTTACGGTGACTCTATATTTGTTATCGTCAGCTACGCGACCAACATCACCGATCTCTGTCTCACGCTTCGCGTCTGGTCGTATGAGTCTGCTGCAGGTTTCGTAGCGGCGATCAAACAAGTGAACCCCACTCGCGTTACCCTCACTCTCGCTCCAAAGACCATTCCGACAAACCGCAAGCATCGGAATGTTCTCCAGGCTCTCAGCTCAGCTATCCCAATCTGGACAAATCTCGTACGTCACATTTACAAATCCACATACTCTGCCATTCTGACGGCCCGCGTGCATCAGCGTGTCTTCAGATTCGCAGGGACGAGAATTCAGCTTGGCCCCGGCACTGCAATCCCGGACTATATCGCATTTCCAGAACTCGTACTCGCTCTCGCCTCGAACTCGGCCGTCCGTGAAGTATTTATGCCCACATTTGACCAACAGACGCCGTCCGACAGCAGTGGGCGGGCAGATCTCGAATCTCTCGGTACCGCTGCAGCGACTATCCTCAGCGGCAACACGTTAGTCAGGGTTGTTCTCTACTGCCAGAGTCAGGACTATTCAGCTGGCTTGCGGGGGGTGCCCTTCATAAGCGTCGGAGACGGCGTCTTCGAGCACGTAGCCAACGCACTCCATCAGGGCCAGCGACAGCGTCTAGACAGAGCATTCACGCTGAGACCCTCTCCGGGTATCCTCGCCAGCGCAGTGCCTCATTATCCAGCAGCCGAGGCCTCAACCAGCGCCGCGCTGGGCTCGGTTTCCATGCAACCTGTCGCCTACGAAACCACGACCGATCTAGAGAACCCGCCAGCCACCGATTCGACGTCCTGCGCCGAGCACGTAGAACTGACTTTGCCTGAGAGCCAGTACTCTCAGGTCTATGACCCTTTCACTCACGAGTCAGCAGAAGCAATGTGGACGAGATGGGGTGGACTTGGTGCAACCACGGTCGCTTCGCCGCAGGTACGCACATCTGCCAATTCACCTCATCCACTAGTAACCTATTTTTTTAGCCAATGGATCTCATTACGACTGGGCGCTCGTTAATTGAGCTAGGGCACATCCTGCCGTACGCGGTCACTGTCCGTCAAAACCCCGACCTTGCTACACGCCTCCGAGTCATTAGATTTGGCCTCAACATCTGCGTCAACTTGCAGGTCGATATTCTCGTCAACTTACCGAGATTGAGTACAGCCGCTGTCACCGCTAGTGTCAGCATTCTCGAGGCGTTGAAGAGCAGTGGCAGCGCGGAATCACTACGGAGGCTGGAACTCGCACTCGCAGTCGCCCCGCTGGGGGCCGTCTGTCTACACCTGGAACACTTTACCCAACTTCGCAGCCTCCTCCTAAACATCGAGCCGCACTTTAAGGTCACCGTCGGCTCCGCCGTGAGCAGCATAGAACTTCCTCTTCTTGAGCTTCTTGTCGTCCGGGCGGCACCAATGGTTCTGTTGGACGCGCTGGCTGACTACCGGTGAGGAATTATTTGGACAGTTCTCGTCAGGCACTGACACATGCCTCAGGTTGCCCTCATTGTCTACTCTGGATAGCCGACATTTCGAGTTTGAATATGTCCTGAAGTTGCTGGAAAGCCGTGGCGGAACACTGCGGCGCGTACTAATCCTCGATGCCCCGACTGCTTTTTGGGCGTCAGTTCCGTCGATGAAGGAGGTTCACATCTTCGACGACCTCAAGTTTACGACTGACGTGGTGTCCACTTTCGTGAGGGTCACGCATGAGTATCTTCATACGCTGGTCTTCCACGCCGACTTGTGAGTGTTCGTGTTCACGTTCGTTGTTCATCGCACGCTGATGGCTATGTAGGGCGTTGAAGAAGATGATATTTGAGCAAATCATTCAGATGGTCACTCGCGATAAGTTCCCCCGGCTGACCACCATCAAGTTGGCCGAGTGCATAGACATCTGGCCCACCGACGAGTGAGTAACATTGCCCATATTTTGGCATCGCTTACACTACACCAGACACGCCTGCCGCTCCAGCCCCTGGCCATGGCGAGCAGAGCAGCTGGCCGCGGATGGAATCGTGTTGCTCGACGGCAACGGAGTTGCGTGGCGCCCGCGACTTCGTTAGGTCGAGGTACATCAAGACGGCCGGACGTTGAACACGGCCGCTGGGTCGCGCGTACAAGAACTCACAATTCTGACTGTATAGCTCAGGCGATTCGCATACTTATGACGCTAATAGGAAAGCTTGTCGATCATTTTTGCCCATCAATGTGTGAGTGAGTCAAAGTCAAAGTATGCTGAGTACAGGCGAGAGAACGCGAACGGTGATCGACCCGCAAAAGACTCAAACTAATCGAGTCAATTGAAAATCTTATCTTTGACTGTTTGAGGACCACAGGGGTGCTGAGAACTAGATGGATGATCCTCTGGTGGTGAATGCGGCCTCCGTCCAGCCGCGGCATTGCGAATTATGTAGCGAATGACAAGTTTTTGCCAGTAGCAGCCGGTTAGTCATTGACCCCATCGGAATCCGCCCGACGCAGCGATACTGATTCGTTTGAGACGCCTCACGCGAGGTAGCAGGGGTGAACTGGTTGTGGCGCCGCGACCCTGCCAGCGGACACCAGCACGCGAGCATCGTGCTTGTCGCTCGCGGAATATGGAGTGCAGAATAATTTGCCTAGAGTGTGCGAGTCAAGAAATGTGCATACACGTACGGCGACAATTCTTATAGTAGGCTGCTTTTCTGGTGATGCGACGCTCGGACCACGCCATCCAGCTCAAACCCGAATGCTACACAAAAGGAATCAACAAAAATGGAAATTTATTGCGATTATTTTGCTTCTTGATGCCCAAATTTTCGATTACCACTGGAGGGTGTAGGAGGATGTATCAGTCATGAGAATGACCGCGATTTCTTTGTGCTTAGTGTTTTCCTACTGGGACTTATCTCATTCCACTCATTCAATGCCAAATGCCTCCAAGCAACATGTTTTGGCTTTGCCCATCATGCGTGCTGTCAGAAAACTTCCAGATAAAATCGCGGCTCCTCAAAATGGCTCTGTTTTGCCTAACAACTAGTTGGACAGGCTCTCGCACAAGGGACATATCCTTGGCTCAAATTGCATCCCCTAACTCTCAAAACCTTCACCAGCACTTCAAGTCGTTGAAACGGATCAGTGAAGCCCCGGTTAATCCCGGCGCGCTTAGCCCTCCTTCTCCTCCTGCCCTGATCCAGTTGCTGATAGCTGTCGCCGCCACCTTCGCGGCCGATGATCGTGGCTCCTGGCCCCTGGCCGCTGCAGTCGACGACGGCTATACGACATTCTGGAAATGATTTTGCTGGCGAGCACGTGCGCCATGTCACGCAAAGTAGGATTGGTCACCGCAGCCAGCTTTTACCCTTGAGCAAACCGCCTGCGCCATTCTTCTGTAGCTGGGTACGTCTGTCAACGATCTGCCTTGAATATTTCTTATTTTTAATTCTGGTGTGCGTCGCCAGTAACAGACATCCTTGGCTGTGACCATGACCTCATCTCGGCCAACGGTTTCAAACATGTTTTAATTGCCCCAAGTTGTTTCAGTGCAGGGTTAGAGGTCGTTTCTACGTTTTCATGGTGTGACCACCCCATCGCAAGCCCTGATCTTGCAGGACCGAACTACACCGACTCAAACCAGTCCCCGTTCATCCAACGCCGTTAGATCTCAAAAGGCGCACATTGTGCGCATGCGTGAACAGCAATGCTTAGTGTACGCATTCTGGATCCTGGCAGTATCTCCTTCTGTGCACCGTCAATATCCAACATTACAACCTGGCTGGCTTCACCTGCTCTTAGCCAACGTCGACTTATCATACAGAAGCTGACTTACGCGCACCAGGATCGTTATTGTTTTGTCGGCAATCTTGAGGTTAGGTTTTCAACCGACGATAATTTGCCTGGCTCTGTGGCGCCTATCGTACTGTCCACCTGCGCCGACAGGTACATTATGCATACTCTCAGCAGCTGATATAAAGCAGCACATGGCACACCCGAATTCTTTCACAAACACTTTGATAACGCTCTAGGTTCACATCGACAACGGAGATGGCAAACCTTTCAGCACTTTCGCTCGGGCTTGATGACACGAGCTGCAACATCCATTCAATCGGTACAATACTCCCTTCTGTGCCCTCATTTCTTTTCGCTAAATATTTTCTGCGTTCGCGATTCTCGCTTCGTATGTTTGCGGTCGTCCGTGGAGCTACGACTGGACCCGCGTCAACCACCAATGAGTGAGTCCACTTTCATCACTTCTCAATTTGCATCCAACGGCTACTAATGTGATATTCGCCATCCGGTCTCCGTCGTTGAAGTATGCGGGCCGGTGTCTTCCATTTTGCATTCGCTTTCGTGCACTCGCCGGCCACATTCAGCCGCCACTCAAACTCACCTCGAGACTTGGTGATTAGTCTGATCCTACTACGCCACCGCGCAGTTGCTAACTACACTTTTCGTGTCGATGGGCTCGCGTCGGTCGCTCTCGCTCGCGCACTCGCCCGCCGAGTCCAGCCGTCACTCGCACTCGCCCCACGACTTGGTGAGTAGCCCGATCCTACTGCTCTAGCGTGCTCACGCAAACCTTAACTGCATCTTTCGTTTTAAATGCCCCAGAGTCGACTGTTCAGCTCTTTTCCGACGTTTTCTCCGCGTTCGGCCACCGAACCACTATCAGAACACGTTTCGCAAACCTGTGAGTGGTATGACATCTAAGATACTCGTTTGCTCATGCAATGCCGTCTTTGCGCTGTTCTCACTTTCTATCGTGATCGCCGCACCTCGTCAACGTTGACTTTTCTTTCTTTCTTTTTCCGCACGTGTGGGTCCGACCGCCATTTTCAGTCACTCGGGGATGGAATCCGATTCTGTGAGTGGCTCTCGTTGCGCACGATATCTCTTACGCGTCTGATTCTTTTCGGTCTTGGTTGTTTTTGTCCTGGGTTTACTCGACTTGATTGCTGCGCGTGCGCCGAAAGGCCAGGCCCTTGAGCCGGCTGCGTCCCTACGGCTGTTCGACTTGCTCCCGTAGGTTCAAGAGACGGTATCACCTTACTCGTCACCAGAATTCGGTCCACAACCTCCCTCACGGTCAACGGGTGTTTCGTTGTGCTCGCTGCAACAGGGTATGTGTCGTCCGCGGACCCTGTCCTGACTGACTGCTAACACGCGACTGGTTGCCGACCAGGAGTTCACCCGCTCAGACTCCTGCCTTCGTCATACCCGCACTTGCGGCAACGGCGCTACTATCTCCACTTCCGCTCCCCCTCCCGCTCCTTTTCTCGCTCCTGCTACTCCCACCGCTACCCCCAGTTTTGCCCCTGTCCCTGCTTTCGTTCCTGGTAACACCCCTGCTCCTGTTCTGGCCGCTATTCCGGCTCATACTTCCCCAGCACAGAGCATGCCAATCGACATACCCCACGTCGTCTTCGATCCTTGCATCTCCGAAACCAGTGATGTGAGCGACGATGATCGCAATTAATACTAGCCTGTGTCGCATATCCTGCTTAGCCACTCCCGCGGCGCCGATTTCTGTAATTTTGATATCTCTCCCAATTTTCGCGACGCGCGTACGTAGTTTCGTTTGTTTGTTGCCCATGATGATTTTGTTTGTAGGACTCGTTGCGTTTGAGCCCAGGGCCATCGGTAACTTCGATTAGTATTCGGGTGGCGCTGCGACTCGAACGCACGTCACGCGTGGAGCTCGCCTCGGATGTGGAACGTCGGCGCGTGTCGTACGAGTTATGGCTGAGGTATTATGAGACCCGAGAAGGACGCAAAGTGGCTGCTTCGCCGTAAAAGATAAACACGTGGCCTTGTACAATGGCTTTAGGAGTGAGAACAAAGACGAGAGCATGCGCCAATTTAAGTGCAGGTGTAAGCTGTAAGGTGTAAGTTGAATTAGAAGACATGCCACTTCTCGGTTCATGCCTGCCGCCGTACCCGTCTCGCTACTAGTACAATAAAATCAAACTACAAACGATGACGGCCTCGGGCGGAGAGAAGGCCAACCGTACGTTCCGACGTTCTCTCTTGGGATTACCTGTTTGCGCACACCACCCTTCCCCAAACCTGAGATCCGTACCCCTCGGTACCAGACACTCAGGCATACGATGTACATGGGTTCGACCATGTACAGAAATCACAGACGAGGGAAAAATCATACGAAAACCCTCTGTTGTATTTCTTCATTCTGACTCCGTGTCTGAGCCCAATTCTGCGACGTGTGGTGGAGGCACTGGAGGTTTGAGGCGGACAGACCGCAGTAGTAGCTGGGTAGGTACATTGTGGATACATCTGACATCTGACGCGAAAATAGCCTGATTTCAGAGTCACACGGCGTCCGCCAGGTCGGCCGTGACGATCTCAGTGGCCCACGTCGTGATGGAGCATCGCCTGAGTAGGGCCAACGCGCCGTATGAGCGGCGGTCTGGGAGGGCGAGGGTCCCATGTGTAGTGCGAGCAAGACGCCAGTCCGGGTATGCCAAGTACTACCTCAACGACGCCTGTATACGATTAGATGCCGTCGAGTTGAGCTGAGTGCGCCAGGGAGGTGGTGAATGAAGCAGCTCGGCGCGCAATGCGAGTTATCCGAGTGCCATCCACCGCGCGGGCGAGTTACGCAGAGGATGTCGCGAGCCTGCCCTATTGTGCGCCGACGAACGTGACGAGACTACGTTTGCGCTACGGGGTGCTAGTCTTGGAGCGCCGCCAACACCGATGCCGTCGGTTTGCCCGCCCCAGTCCTCGTAACTTAACAGCATACTCCCCACCCAGGACCTGTGGAGTGGTTCCTTACAGTGCGGTCGGGCATGCGTGGTGAGGTTCGAAGCAAATATCCTGCGCGATCAGGAGTCTTGAAAAGAGTGCATGAGCCCCTTCGCGAGGGCGACGGGAAACTCACCTTAGCTACCACGCGGCAGGGAAAGTAGGTTATATAGCGCCGGTCGAGAGTGACTAGGATCGGAACCAGTGGTCTAGTTGGTAACGCGTAAGCCGCACAGCCTAGTTGAGCAGAGCGCTTAGTGAAATCACGATGACGGCCGGTTCGAACCTCACAGCTGACCCATTATTCACAGCTACACAGACCGACCGGCTACCACCCCACACGTATGTAGTCACGCCCCATTTATTGCTTACTCGTTGTGCACTTTTTCATTCGTTCAGCTCATAGAATAAGCTTGCAAATACGTTAGTATGCGATTACGGCTTTGTTCTCCGGGTTATAGAAGGGCACGAACGATCGCCGTACACCTGCATCGATTATTTTTTATCAAAGTAGTAACACGCCGTGCCCATTAACTTGGAATTTCGCGCGGAAGCAAGCAGCTTGACTCGGTTGGTTGTGGCGCGTACACGCCGAAGCCATTCGGAGGCACCGGCTTCATTTCAAATCACGAATGAAGCTGATCAGCCGCTCGAGATCTGAAAGACATATTATGAGAGGTCGTTGTGGCGCAGGCTCTGAGCATGAGCTGCTCGACTAGACCGTCGGGATAGGTGTGTAACGGACACGGAGGCCACTGCCATGCGTGAGATCTCTGTGTCTGGCGAGTTAGTATTGAATCTGCGGCGGAACAATTGATCATCGCGCAGCTGCGACGGAATGCTCGCACCAGTGAAGATCCGTGTTGGTCGATTTGGCGACCCGGAACGAAGTCTAATGCAAAGGAGAAGGGTAGTCCTGGTACGGATAACCCACTAATCCGGACGCTGGAACACCTTTGAGATGCGTCGGCCTTCTGTGCCATCATGTTTTTGGAAGTGTGGAGTGTAAAGAGTATCGTCTGAGTCGGAGGGAGGCGGGTTACAAAAGGGGACAGCAGTGCTTTGCCAGGCAGTAAGCATGTGGCATGTACGACGAGTAACAGATATCTGAAGTCGAGATGTGATTTCAAAGCGTTGACCCAAGTGAATTGAGAACGGTCAGTCAATGCCAATGCTGAAGGCGACGAGAACATTCCGGGGGCGGGGCGGGGTTACGTTGTCCTCCTCCATCGCATCCTTTTCTCTCGTGGG
>Ga0247815_10002870_pt1 | contig 12630 bp, 10 predicted proteins | sample UWRJL194509B1_FD_181014 | JGI IMG/M metagenome (GOLD analysis project Ga0247815, IMG submission 181014) | Plant litter microbial communities from Arlington Agricultural Research Station in Wisconsin, United States - UWRJ-L194-509B-1 | ecosystem: Environmental > Terrestrial > Plant litter >... | reverse complement strand
GTGCGCAGTCTCGGCAGGTCGATGTCAATGATTGGCAGAAAGTTGGGCGCGGTGGGCCAAGATACGTCGAGTGTCAACGCCACGATACGGGTGCGCAGGGTCGACAGGAGTGTGACGAGTCCCGTCACAGCGGCCTGAGCGCGGTCCGTCGTCGATGTGCCGTTCGGAGTGGTATCGGTGAGTGTCGTGCAAGGGCGAGCGGTGACGCTGAGTGAGAATGTGACGCGAATGTCGGTCGAGCAGCTGCGGGATAGTAGTGTCGAAAGGCGTGCGCGTTGTACGGCGTCTTTAGTCTCGTCTGTTGCAGTATTGGCCGTGATAGACTGGGTCCAGCGCACGTCCGTCCATAGCTCGGGCGTACCAAGTGCGACAGCGCGTGTCCACCGACATACGCCTGACGCACTGATCACGCCCCCAAGGTCCAGCTGGCGCAACACGCCAACCAGACAATCGTCGTTCAGTCGATCGAGGTTACTCATAGCAGGAAAGCAGAATCAAGAACACGGGCAGGAGACGAGGATATGTGCGTGCGCGTGCAGCCAGGATGGCGTGTCGTGGCAAAGTGGGAGGGGAGGAGGATAAGGAGCGCGGGACCTGTGTCCAAACTCCGCGCGCTGAAAGATAGGTCGCGTGCTTCTGGCTTGGAACGTTGTTGGAGCCAGGCCGGTGGTATTCGACAGCACACTCTGACGACACACACGCGCGCACTAGAGCTGATTAGACTAGGGACATGTGCACAGCGTTTCCGAGGATCGCGGGAACGCGGTGGAGCGGGAGCAGTGCAGGCTTTGTGCCGGCCAATTCCTGGCTTGAACATTTGCGGCTCCTGCTCGTCGATATTTCGACCACCCGGCCCGATAAGGACACGAGCCGCACCTTGTTTGACAGATAGCGTAAAACCATCAAGACATGCAGGGTCGTGTGCAGTCAGAAGAAGATGTCATCCGGTGGACGCCGCCCCTTGACACACTCGCACCCATTCAAATCCCGCGAATCGAACACGAGCCGCAGAAGCAGAAGCACAGGGTCGGGATCAGATGCACGCTACAGCGGGAGCAACAGAAGTTATGCGGTGGCGCGCATGATTGCTTCGGGTCTGCAGAACGGCCGTGAAGGCGTTTGACATGGTTGGAGCCTGAGGAGCAGGAGGACAAGATGGATCGGCGGAGTCGGAAGGGTCCGATCGCCAAGCCGCTCCACCCCTCTCCACCGCCACTCCATTTAGAAGCGCGTTCCTTGTGTGGCGGATATGAACAACGCGTCAATGAAAGAGTGACGAGTGTTGTTCTTCGGTCCGCCATGATCGGTATGAGTAATGGTCACGTGCCATCGGCATGTTCCGACAGACGCCAGGACGGAACGCAGAACTCAGTTGGGTGGTACAGATACGTCTACCCGACGACATAATATAAAGCGCTCGAAGATGGTGGTAGGTATCTGCGGTACTAGGCGTCATCTGTATCACCTTTGAGCCGTCCTGAGCCGTGTGAACGATCACCACGCCCTCCGCCACCATTCAGATAAGATCTGACATTATTGTAAACTCGATCCACACATACGATCGCTCTTATCTCACCCTTTTTGATTCGTGACACTGCGGCTACGGCGTCGCGCCACTTGAACGTTGGCAGAAAGACAGCTGTTCCACGTCTAATATCGCGCGTGCCTCATCGTCTCGTCAGACGACCTCATCTTCCCGCGTCACATTGAAAATGCTGACATCACGAAATTTCATGACGCTAGTACAGCCCAGATGTCATTGAGCAAACCTTCCTGTTAGATACGGCTACCGGGCGGCAAGAGACGCAGTTCGCAACCCGCCTCAGCCGCCGCATCCACCAACAAGTCGAAATACAGCCGCTCATCAATCAAGATATCAACCAATCGCGCCTCCAAGACACCCTGCATCCGCAAACGCTTCTTCAACCCATCCATGCTCCGCTCGTACTCGTAGTAGTTGTGGACCAGGACAAGGTGCGTCAGGCCAGGACACAACGGCGCGGCTGCGTCCCCCAAGGCTTCCATAACGTCGTCCGGCACGTCCGAGTTTGCGATAGTGAGGTTCGTGATCTGCGCAAGCTGTCGTAAGTTGGGAACCACATAATTGCCGACACATCCCCGCTGTTCGTCTGAATAGAGCCCTTCAAGGCGGAGACAGCGCCAGTTGGGACAGAGGGTTGCTGCAGATAGCATGGCATCTAACTGCGGGCTGGCATGCGGGTACTGCGGAGCGCTCCAAGTCAAGCTGACAAGTGAGGGGGTTAACAGAAGTTGACCCGGCATAAAGTGGACGCTGTCGATGTTTGCCAGGGTGAGAGTGTGCAAGCGTGGGAGAGTGACCTGTGCTTCAAATCCTTCCATTGTGATACATGTCACGTGCATTCCACGCAATTTCAGCGTCTCAAGCGCTGGCATGTTTCGAAGGATGCCGAGGTATGACTCGATCGTGCATCGAACGCAGGATAGGTCCAGGTGTCGCAGTCCCGTAAACGGAGTGCGCAGATACTGCAAAACTATCTCCGAAGCCGGTTCTTTAATAACCGTCCAGATCCTCAAAATAATGGACTCCACGCGAGCCGCCTGAGACAACAATCGGGGGATGAGTTTTGGCGCCCCCTGCACCGTAATCAGCGAGTCGATCGACATCGAAAACCGAAGAGGCAGCCCCATCGACCGATCGAGATGCATATCTGCAAATGACTCGGCATATTCGGCTGCGATGGGTGGTCGTGACCCGTGCGGAGCTTCGCTGTCGCTTGACCAACGGAGATAGATTGTAGCCCAGATGCGCGGCGTCCGAAGACCTACATCTCGCCAGTGTCTACAGACACTGACGAGTACGCAGGCGACGTGCGAATACACTGCGAGTTGGTAAGATCGCGGGGTTTCACTGTCCCATCGCACATTGTCGATGGACATGTGTAGGTCTTCGAAGATGATGCGAAGGATATCCTCCGGCAAGAATGCAGGTAGTGCGCGGACTTCACGCGGTCCGATGCGTGGTATCTCGGTTTGCTCGGCTTGTATTGGCAGCTGACCTGGATTGGCTAGACTGACTGGTTCGTCGAGGCTGTGAGGCGCAGAAGCATCGCCGGATAACTTGTCCACGAATGCCATAGAAAGTGCTCGGCAATGTCAGAAGTTTTCTGAACCTATCAGTTGGACGAACAACGGGAGAAGTGGAGGTCCTGTTCGAGTGCTCGACCGAGTGCTGAGGCCAAGCCACGTTCCCCGTCGGAAGCAGCCGCGCCATTTCAACGCTCTCGCGCCTGACGTATTTCCCGCTCGGAACATACCAAACATCATGTAACCTACTGACGTTTCAGGTAATCCAACGGAGCTTCTTAAATTGAGACAATTGGTAGTTGCCTCGCCTCGGGACAATGAAATTTCAAATGGTGCTTGAACATTCAAATTACCCCTGATATCAAAGATCCGATGAAATTTGATTCGGCACACGAAACAAAACGGAGGTCCCAAGGTTATATCACTGTAGCTCCGGCACCACCTTACCTAGACGTTGAAAGAAGACAGCTGCTGCTACTGTCAGCAGGAACGCTTTGCAAAAACTATCGCTGAAGGTACCATTTAGCTCAACAACAATGACTCATCAAGATCTCTAAAGAGCTCTTTCAGGAGATGACTTCAGAAGCTCATTTGACAGCAGCGAGGTCCACGTCTAAACGTAGCCAGTGTATCATGAGCTCGTCATCAGATGATCATCTCTGGCTCGCGTCATGATGAACAGTTTTTGATATTATGGACCAATGTGAAACACGAAGCACAGGGCCTCTAAAAATATTTACCAACTTTGAATGACTGTACATTTTGTAAAGAAGTAGTTGAGCTCATCTCATTAAATGCGACTTTCGGGTGGCAAAAGACGCAAGTCACAGCCTGATTCTGCCGCTGTACCCGTCAATAGGTCAAAAACCCGCTTCTCGTCCACGAATATGTCCACCAATTGCGCCTCCCAGGCACCCTGCATTCGCAACCTCTTGATCACCCCGTCCATATTCCCCGCATACTCGTAATAATTGTGCATCAATCCGAGATGCGTCATACCTGGGCACAACGGCCGTGCCTCATCGCCCAAAGCATCCATAACGTCATCCGGCACGTCCGAATTTGCGATGGTGAGGCTCGTAATGTGCGTGAGTTGTCGCAAGTTCAGGACGACGTTGTTGCCTACACACCCGCGTTGCTCGTCGGAGTAGAGTCTTTCTAGACGGAGTGAGTTCCAGTTGGGGCATGCGGATGCGGCCAAAGGCATTGCGTTTAGCTGATCATCGGCGTAAGGGTATTCCGGTGCGCTCCAGATGAAGGTGACGAGCGAGGGGGTCAGGAGGAGTTGACCCGGCATGAAGTGGACGCTGTCGATGTTTGACAGCGTGAGAGTGTGTAATCGGGCAAGCGTGAACCGCGCTTCCGAGTCGTCCATTTCGAGATATTTCACCTGCGCTCCACTCAGCTTCAGAGTCTCGAGCGCTGGCGTGTTTTGAAGAATGCTGAGGTACGAATCCACCGTATATCGGCTGCAGTACAGCTCCAAGTGTCGGAGCCCTGGAAACGGAGTACGAAGATGCTGCAGGACTACATCCGAAGACAGATCTTCGCTATCAATCCAGATTTGCAAGATAATGGACTCCACGCGAGCAGCCTGTGCCAACAATCGCGGAATGAGCGGTGACGCCGCCTGCACCGTAATCAGCGAGTCGATCGACATCGATATCTGAAGCGGGACGTTCATCGACCTATCGAGATGCATATCTGCAAATCCGACAGCGTATCCGGTTGCGATGGGTGGACGCGGCTCGGAGACCTAACGGCTGCTTGGCCAACGCAGATAGATTGTAGCCCAGATGCGCGGCGTCCGAAGCCCTACATCTCGCCAGTGTCTAAAAACGCTGACTAGTACGCAGGCAACGTGCGAATACATCGCGAGTTGGTAAAATCGCGGGGTTTTATCGTCCCATCGCCGATTGTCGATGGACGTATGTACGTCTTCGAAGATGATGCGAAGTATATCCTCCGGCAAAAACGCAGCTAGTGCGTGAATATCACTCAAACAGAAGCGTGACGTCTCGGTTAGTTCGGCTTTTGTTGGCGGATGAACAGGGTCGACCGGACTGGTTGACACGTCAGGCGTAAATGCAGCTCCATTCACGAATGACATAAAGAATGCCCCACAGTGTCGTGTGGCCTGAGAGTTCGTCCGTTCGGTAGAACGAGTGAAAGACTACACAACGGTTCAAGTGTCCGACCGAATGCTGAAGCCAAGCCGCACACCTCCTCGGCTTTAGCCGCGCCTCTTCCGCGAACTCTCAAGCCAGGTTCATACATCACCCTGAGCATACTTGGTACTCAAAACCAGCGGTGCTCTTTCGCGAGACAAAAAAGTGCACAAGCCGGACAATTTGCAATCTCCTGGCTTTGAGCTGGTGAATATTTCAAATGGTATTGGTAGCTCGCCCTCGGGTCCGGTGATCTGGGGTGCTTGCCTTCTGAGGTGCACACAATACTTATTGACTCCTTCTAATATATCAACATGATCTCTTGCATGAGTTAGCACCGTTGCGCGAGTATCGCTTGGTTCGTCAGCTTTTATAAACTTAAACTGGGTTTGTATTGATCCTGAGACGGATCTGCTGGCCTGTCCGGTTTGTCAAACATGTGAGACTCAGAAGCATTGCGTGTTGCATTGTTCCCGAACAGCGTATAAATGCAGAGCCTAACAAGTTGTTGAAGAATAGGAAAGTAGAGTTCTGGTTCAGGTGTCCAATGGAGTGCCCAAGAACAAGCCGCATCTACAGTAAGTCTGTGCAGCCGCAGATCGTCGGCGGCATCTCGCACCAGAATTCCCTGGCTCCCTTCTCCTTGCAATTACATGTGAAGGTACTTGGGCTAACTCCAGATAAAAGGTATCTCATCGTGAGCAACACCGCCATCTCGCGACTCGGACTACCCGATGTGCGCGGTCCGCCATTGCTTTGAGATCATTTAGTACTCTCCTGACCAGACCTATACAGATTATACGAAATCAATAGGATTACCTGCCAGTCTGCGATTCGGGATCTTCTGCTAGCTTTGGGTCGATCTGAAGTTCATATGCGGCTGTGACTCCCTGCCTGTGCGTATCCCCACAGATCTACTACGCCTTGAAACTCGCATGGGAATACTCTCTCCAGGCTGGTCTGGTGACCGGCCGTCTGTGGTCCCGCCGGATGGCTGCCCGGGTTCGGCGTTCGTGTCGACAACGTAAAGCATCCCACTGGTTTCAGTGGTACCACGCGCGGAGTTCGCAAGCACACTGCGTGAGTTGAGATTCAAGAGCACGGTGAGAGTGCATGCATTGCCGAGAGATTGGCTGAAGATCAAAGAATAGTTGGTGTTTGGCGAGTGCAAGTAGGCGATAACTGCCACATGATTCAGGCGAGCCTATTGAAACGCGCGTGATGCACACGCACAGCAGGATACAGCGAGGATGGTGGGTATGGACCCAGACAGAATGCTGAGACGGGTGATATGGCTGATCAATCTGTCGGACATGTGAGATCACAGAGTCATTTGTTCAAAAAGTCGAACTTGCCCCTGCTTGTCGTTCACATTCGGACGAATTTTCGACAGAGTCCATGTCAATGCGCCGACAATTAACCAGTCCGTTGCGACGCTGAAACTTAGCCACGTTCTTACGAAGAGAGGGCTGTCAGTAATGATACGGCAGTGGTAATAAGATGTACTGACACGAGAAATGGCTTCATCTTTCCTCTATTTTCCCGCTGGCGAAACACCGTCCCCGACATGACGGCACATGCCATAAAAAGTGCGCACGCCGTAAGCGCCATGCAGGAAAGAGTCATGCTAACAACAGCATGTCGACTCAGGATATAGAATCTTGATAGAAGGAATAAGTGCATCGTGCAGATGCAGATGGCACTCGCGATCTAGGGCATTTGATCATAAGTGTGCGACCCTGATAACATTGAGCCGCACGAACTCCATACACGGGAAGCAGTCTGTGTGATACAGCACTCATTAGCGCAATAAAATCGTCAGACGAGCACGACACACGAAGAATTGGCGTCCAGAATTGCAGGATTGCCCCAGCCAGCCACAAGCCACTGCCCACTTGTAAGCACTTGATGCATGTGCGTAGACAGAGACTTTGCGAACCGTGTATGCCATCATATGTAGTGTCACAGTGGACGCCGAATCCATAATGAGCATCCACGTAATCATAATAGGAATCCAGGCGCGGTCCTGGCGACCGCCGGTCGTACTCGCAGAACTATGTGCGCCAGTTCGACTCCAGGATATAGGGTAGAGCTTGAGGTAGCGATATACTTGCGCAAGTTCAAGTGCAAATAGTGCACTACTGAGCCATGTGCCAACGAGAAATGTGCCAAACAGGTCGTGCAACAGTTGTCGAGGAAGTGCGGATGGTGATTGGGACATCAGCCACTCTCCAGGTGTCAATCGGCGCCTGCTGGAGCGCGCGTTGATAGGCTCGCAGAGAGCGAGTAGAGTTTCGTCCCACGTGCGAGTAAAAAAAGCGAGCAAGACGTTCGAGTAAGAGAGAAAAGAGAGCAAGGGCTTGGGGACTCGCAAGAACGCCGTTCTCGGCTGCAGCGCGGACGGATCATGCCCGAACTAGCCGGAGTTATGGCATTGTGTGCGTACCAACCAGCTCGTGCACAAATGGCTGTCAGGGTTTTTATGATAGCTAATCGTCATAACGGACGTCGGAGAGGAAGTCACGGTTGATCCAGGATTAGCCCTGCGACATTGTGGAAAGTTCGGCCTGTTGGTTCCTGAATCTAGAAGGGTTGCAAAGTTGAAACGCAGCGGGAGCAAGCGCTTTGGCTCTGGCATGCGCAGGAGCTGGATACGCTTGGATCGCGATTGTCGCCACATGAAGCCGATCTCGGCTCAGAATCGACGACAAACAAACCGCTAACCTCATAATTGGGCTGAATATCGCCCGTGCGCTTCCGAGCACTCAGTCATCGTGGGGGATCATGACCACCGTAAAAACTAGCACATACGCCACAAGACTCTCGCGTGCTTCTTGTGCGGCTCAAGTAGCTAGGAGAAAACGCGATTGCATGTTCGAGGCATATATTCAGGATGTCATCTACGTAACTATCGGCTCGAGTGCGTCGTATTTGCGTAACAGCGGTGAACCCTTTGACACATGCTGTATTTTGTTCAAGGAAAGAATTGCGCTGTTGTGAAGAACTCCTTGGAATTATGGACTTACATGCTTAAGAAAGTAACCTAGTCTTGAGGGTCGATTCGTTTAAAATTAAAGATAATGTTATCTGGGATAATCGAAAGATCTGGTGGCACATAATCAATCATTGCTCCTCCGAGGTATTGATGAGAATCGTGGATGACAGGCTCGAGTGACATTAGAAACCTGTCGGCACGGTCCTCGTGGCTTCCACGCGCACAGTCCCGATTCATACGGCTTTTTTTGGCTGGCACTTGGCCAGATTGCGAGCGCAGGCCTTGGGTCAGGGTCGATGTCGCTGTCGCCTACGATGGATTGGTCCTGGTCCGCTCGCGGAACCCTTCCGATTGTACTTCTCCGCGACCCCTTTGCGGACTCATTGGTATCCCGTCATCTGTATCTACCTGAGGCAAACCACTCTCCGTCCCACCAAATAGCTGTCCAGGCTCAGCGGTAGTATGCATGGTCGAGGAGACTCCAGAGATGCCATGCACCGACGTTCCGAGCAAGTTACGTGAGTTGAGGTTGAATAGTACGGTGAGGGTGCCGGCACTGCCGACAGACTGGCCGAGTATCAGTGAGTAGTTTGTGTTGGGCCACCGTGTGGATAATATTACTGTCGAATGAGTTGAGCTATCCGATCGCAGAAGCTCAGAGAAGCACGTACAGGCGAATAGAGCCAGTACGGTTGGTATAGACCCGGAAAGAATACTGAGGCTAATAATGCGATTGATGAGCCTGCGCAGCGAGCAATGGACTAATTAGTCTTCACGAGTATTTGGAGGAGAGTTCAAAGCAAAACCTTGTGTGTCGTCAATGTTGGTGCGAAGTTTCGATAACGTCCAGGTTAAAGAGCCAGCGATCAACCAGTCCGCTGCGACACTACAAATCAGCCAAGCCCTTTGAAGAACAGACAATTTAGCGCCGATTTCTGCAGCAATTACAACAAAAATTCCGAGCAACTCACGCGACACGAGTTGCCAGTTTTCCTCTATCTTCAACGTCTGCAGACTCCGGAGTGGTGCCAGCTGTGATGAACAATGTGCACGTCGAGAGAACCATGCAGGAAAGCCCTATGCTGATCTTAATGTTGCGACTAAGCGTATAATATCGCCAGAGCAGAAACATGTGCATTGTCAAGACGCACAATGCGCTTGCGACCTGAACCAGAATTGTGTCAGTGTATGCATGTTTGATTAGCAGACTGGACGGACGACGTAGATCGAGAGCAAAAAGCAAAAAGGTAACTTAGCAAAGGAGGCGATTGCTGCCAGAATGTGACACACAAGCCGTTTGTCCCTACGACGGCAGGATTGCCCCAGCCATCAACGACCCACTGGACGATCGTAAGCGGTGTATACACGGACATGAATGTACACCAACCTTATATATGGCTAAGTGTGGTGCGGTTGCAGCGATCACGTCAAGTGCGAACATCCACAAAATCATGGTAGGAATCCAGGCGCGATCTCGGCGACGGTAGTCCGTACTTATGGGAGTAAGAACGCTGATTTGGCGTAGGCGGAGGGGGTAGAGCGTGAAATAGCGCCAGACTTGAGTAGCTTCGAATGCAAGAACCGCAGTACTAATCCATGTGCCAATAAGCAGTGTACCAAACACTTCCTGGAGAGTTCGCTGAGGAACTGCGGGCGGCGGTTGGGACATGGCGCGCCGACTACGGAGTACAAGCGAGAAAGTGATTGCGAAGGCGAGTTATCAGAGCATTTGCGTTGCAACGCCAACAGGAAGAAGAGACGAGAGACAGGGTCGAACTCCGGTGATCCGCGGAGAATGGCGGAGATGGAGGTTAAGTCAAATGGTAAAGAATCGCGTGCCGATCTCGGCGTCACTGCGGACGAACCATCCCCGAAGCAGCAGGAGTTATGGCATCGTGTGCGTACCGATCGTCTGGTGCTCAGCGCTTAGCGCTCAGCTTTCACGAGCCGGATATGGGTTCACGAGATGGTGAAGTCTTTGGACAACAGCGTTGCTTGAGTCATGCCTGCTTTAACAAAGAAGATATGGAATCTTGGGACAATGACCGTTGATTTTGGTGCCTGAAGTGGGTGGTGCGTCAAACGCTAACCGCCGCAGCAGGTGGGGTCGGCGTGCACGAGATGAACTCGGATTGCTGTTGCCGCCACAAGTGGCGTGGCTCGCCTGCGACTGTATGCAAGAAGCAAAACAACCCTAATCATGATGATCATGAAGAGGTCACGCAGGCTTCCTCGCCGAACACGCGACGTACGTTTCGTTTCATCCCCTAGGTGTCCCTTGAACAACTGTTAGGCTCACACACCTCCCTAGTGTCCGCAAAAATACCACTCTCGAAAAGATGAATTAAATGCCCAACGTATTTTTCTTTGGTGCCTGGAGAGCAGCATCACGGTGGTGCTGGAGTTGCATCGTTCGGACCTGCCACATGCATTCCAATATGTTGCGCTGACGGACCGCAAAAGCGAGAATTGACCACCAGTAAGCATGTCAAAAACTATGCTTATTTGCAAATCTCTTGCGGTCATATACGATTGGATCAGATTGCAGAAGACGTATCTGAGAACCCACTTCTGCAGCTACATCTGATGGCGTGTCGACGATGCTCTGCTTGTCAACAACAAATTCGACTAGTCTTGCGTCCAAAATGCAGTGCATAAGGTAGGGGCCGTGCACGTTCGGCCAGGTTTAGGGTTCGCACCATATTGGGCTGTTTGTACTCGGGACCGGTCATTTTTGCCAACTGTAGCTACAATGAAGAAACTATCCGTGTTTGTGGCGCAACATTTTGTCGGGGCACGTTGAGGCTGTCCGACCATTCGGATTTTATGCCTTCGGTATGTAAACTGAGGGACGAGTTTCCAAAAGTGTGGACGAGGCATGGGCGGCAAACTTCATCCGCTCATTGCCCAAAACGGCTGCCAGGCCGGCAGCAAGTACATTTTCGAACCTCGTCAAATCGAAAACTCGTCCCTCAGTTTGCATTCCGAAGGCATAAAATCCGAATGGTCGGACAGCCTCAACGTGCCCCGACAAAATGTTGCGCCACAAACACGGATAGTTTCTTCATTGTAGCTACAGTTGGTAAAAATGACCGGGCCCGAGTACAAACAGCCCAATATGGTGCGAACCCTAAACCTGGCCGAACGTGCACGGCCCCTACCTTACGCAAACCCGTCTTCAAACCATTCATGTTCCGCTTGTAATTATAATAGTTGTCCCCCAGGACGAGGTAGGTTATGGCCGGACATCTCGGACACAACAGCGCGGTCCATTCCTCAAAGCTTCGTCACGTCGTCGGATATCAGAGTTTGTGATCGATATATGCGCAATCTGTGCCAGTTTGCGCCGTTTTGGAACCCTCTAAGTGCCAATGCACCCACGCTGCTCATCTGAGTAGAGCCTTTGGAGTGGGAGTGAGCGCGGTTGGGGTACATGGTTGCTGCAGACAACATGGCATCCAATTGGAAACCGGTGCGGGGATACTGAGGTGCGTCCGATGAGTTGCAATTATCTGGGTCGCTAAGGAAAATTTTCAATTATAGAAAGGGAATCGGAGCAACACGGCGGTGCGATCGAGCAAAATCAACTAAAGCTACATGGCGGTATATCTGTAATAGCTCGGGGTCAATCAGCACACAATTAAACACAGTTCAGGCTTGAGGATCGATCTGTATCGGTTTTGCTCTCGACGACCAGCTCAACGACAGATCTCGGGTCACCCGTTGAACGGCGCGCCAAGTGAATGCATGCAAGGGCGATTGATATGGCTCTCCTTTAAAGGTCTGCTGCCGGCTTAGAGTTGAAGCCGGTGTCAGTGGGATGAGGCTAAAGGCAAAGGGGCCGTTTTCGGCTGTAGTGCGGAATGACCAAACCTGAACGGGCCAGAATTATGGCATCGCTTGCGAGCCGATCACTTGGCGCGGAGATCGCAACGGCTATCAGAATCCATGAGATGGCGAAGTTGCTGGAAGCGTAAGTTGCCTGGTCATTTTCAACCTCTGAGGTGATGAACCATTCGAAAAACTGGCCACCAGTGACACGCCCTGTTTCACGATCCCGCCCATCACGTACGTGGAGCCGGGAACTGCATGGACCATGCCGCCGCCGCAGTCGCTCATTTAACCATTGTACCAGTAGGATTCTCGCGGTGAACGTCGCGCTTATCGTGATTAGCTGCCGGTGGTAGAAACATCAACAGGTAACGCCAGAGGAGGTTCAACGTCCGTGGGCGCCCCACTCGTAGACGATCGAGGAGGGCAATTCAAAGTCTAAAATACAGGGGGTCAAAGTCTAAAACACGAATGTAGATATCTAACGGACCGCTCGTCTCGGCTCCGCGCCCATAGTTCAATCCGGTGTTTCTCCAGGCCAGTCGGAGTGCTGTACGCCAGAGTAGTGCG
>Ga0247815_10002869_pt1 | contig 12631 bp, 16 predicted proteins | sample UWRJL194509B1_FD_181014 | JGI IMG/M metagenome (GOLD analysis project Ga0247815, IMG submission 181014) | Plant litter microbial communities from Arlington Agricultural Research Station in Wisconsin, United States - UWRJ-L194-509B-1 | ecosystem: Environmental > Terrestrial > Plant litter >... | reverse complement strand
CGAAGCGTCTCCGTGTAGTGCTGGCGTCGTGCGGCAATGTTTGCTGGCGGTTCCGTCAAAAGGTCCCCCGGGACCATTGTGAGTAGGGAGGATCCGCCGGGTCCCTCTGCCGCTCGTTTCGCTTCCTCGTCCACCGCCTCGTTCCCTTCCACTCCTTTGTGCCCCGTCATCAATTTGAATCACCCAATGCGTCGTTATGGGCGTACCAGAGCATTGTCACCGCAGAAGAGTGAGATGATCACATTGAGGTCCACTTGCTGCAATAAAATCACCTGTTCTTTGCTTGGCCCATTGACGAGAATGATCCGCGCCGCATCGTGGTGTCGGGCAACCACACTCCCTGATCCTTGTCACCCTGGCGAGACCCGGCCGGCCGTACCTCGCCCTCATCACCAACACAATTCTTGATCTCATCTGAAGTTTAAACATTATCATCTGAGGTACACCTATGTAGACCGATGGGTAACCTCCAGGGGCGAGCGTGAAAATCGCTTTTGCACATTCCACCGCCTTTTGCACATATTAAAAGACCTCGATGTACCTGAGTAGTATATAGTGCGTGATATTAGGCCGCAAATATGCGCAAAAGGCGGCGAAAACGCTCTGGTGAAGTACTACTTCCTGAGGTGCAAATACATCTCCATGCACTGCACTCGAGACTTGCTCCACCATCAATATAACGCAATAGCATTTCATATGTGTATGATTAGTGTATCTCCAGGAGGTTTCAAGATTATTGCACATCTGTTACAACAGTTATGGGTGACAAGGTGGTTCAACTGTCACATTTCAATCCCAGCAAGGCTGCCCAGGTAGCCGTGTTTCGGCTTGTTCACATCAGAACTGTTATAAATCGCGATATTATATATGATAGACTGTACCTGAGTGGATAAATCACACTGTTTGACCGATCAGCTGCTGCTGCTGTAGTACCAGTAACTGTGGATTAGAATGTTCCTGATAACCTGATTTACAGCTAAAATATCGACATTAATTCATTCAAACGGCGCAATATGCAATTGAAATTGCTTTCAAGCAGAGATAATGGCTTCAACCTTCTGGGGGAAAGTGTGCCGAGTGCTTTGGAGGTCGACCTCGTGCCGGCAAAGAAACTGTTTCGATGCGCGCGCCAACTTGCACAGGCAAATCTCGACGCTGTGCGCACCCGATCGCTTGATGCAAATGATAAAGAATGTTCCATTCCTTTACTAGTATCTAAATATGAACAGATTTGAGAAGGGAAGCTCTTGTGCACGGGTGGTGGGGCATGCGGCGTCGCAGTGTGCCGCATCGAAACAGTTTTCGGAGTCACTGTAAGACTCGTTTTCAGGTTTTGATCATCCGTTACAGACTGCACCAGTGATTGCTGCCAAAATTCAAAGAGAGCCTAGAATACCTCGGGACTGGTTTGCACGTCACGGGTGATGTATGCGATGACGCCACTCATACAACGGATTCAAGTTGGAACAGGATCGCATTTTTTGGCCCGGAATATCTGAGTTGCTGCCTGGTTAGCTGATCCAGCTCTCCCCGTTGAAACAGCGACGCAAATTCCAGGCCTTCTGATTCAAAAGTTGTTAGAATTTTGAGGCCCAGTTGAACTACCTAAATAAGTCGATCAGATTGGGGCCGACCAGTGTGTCGTGTGGCATCCATTTGTCCTTTCATAATCCTCCTTAACAGTCAAACTCTTGAAAATTGATACATCGCGGCAGATGTGGCAACGCCCTCAGCGGAGCTTTGGCCAAATTCAAAGCGTTGGCACTAAGATGCCTCTCAGACGAAAGCAAGAGCCCAATCGGTATTAACTCAAACATACTGATCTTAGGGAGATTCATTAACCACGAAAATCTTGCACTGTTCTCGTATGTTTTATTGAGCTGGCCATGTCAATGAACGGAAGGGGTGAGATGCCCATGTTGAAAGGAGGCATGTGCCGAGTCGTTCCTGATGATGTCAACGTTACGCAAGCAGGTTGACACACCATAAAGTCTTGAGCCGTGCCGCAGCCCCCACAAGGCGTCTGTGGCCTAACAGCAGCCCAGCGATAGGCTACGGTATCCTTGCACCTCGACGATGCGGAAAGATGGCGAGCTCCGCACCAGTGGCCTACAGGTTCGAAGCGTTCCGAGATCCGCTGTTGATATGTGCCACCTCACCTCACCTCACCTCACCGGGGACTGAGTTCCGAGACTTTGATGTGACTTTCTTACGACCTGTACGCCAATTGCACCCTTGAAGTTGATTAGCATGCTCATGTTTCAAGTTGCAACGTCGATGGTCGGCTTCGTCGCTGAGGCTATAGGTCTACGCGTGCCATTTGTGGCGCATCTGTCGGACATCTATGTCGCGTGAAGCTCATCTCAAGAAACAGCCGCCGTGTCGCAACTATCGAGTGTATAATCCTCACAACGCTTTCAAATGTCGGGTCTGCAAGGCGACTACGATGCAGGTTTCAAATACCGGTCTCTACCGACTGAGCTCAGAATAGATACGAATCAAACAACTAGGGCTCGAAATCGCTTGTTGCTATGTTTGTCTAGCCGTGCTATAGGCCTTTCGCTGAGGGTTCCGCCGGCAGCGACATTCAACGATGCTAGCCGCAGACACATCATGTGTCATCACGAGTCCGTCATTTCTGTCACGAATCAGCAACAAAGTGGTTCAAGACGAAGCCACTGAACACAGCCAATAGAGCTTCTTTGCCTGAGCACAGTTGACAAAACGGAATTGTGACAGCGGCGTGTTCGTAGTTACGTTGGTTGGAAAGTGGTATCGCCTACAGGTAACTCAGTACTGCTTCGACGGAAAGTGCCTGTTAGCACAAGTTAGAATGTTGGCTAGTGGGCAAACGGCAGGTCGTCGATCGTCGAGCATTCCAGAACCTCCGCACCTGTCCTCACCATATATCCACACGTCCCCTGCGAAGAGAGCTCACACTGTCCAAGGAACGACGCGGGCTAGAGATAGTAATGGAGCAAGAAGCGAACATGCAGAGTGTCCGTGCTTTCTCCCTGAGGCTTGCTGCCGTGCGGGAGTATTTCTTCTCATCATCTCTTCCCCAGACTAGCGCAGACCAAGTATCGACAACCTTCCACCCTCTGGCATTTCTTGGTCAGCTTACCATTCCCGATGTTGTATTCGTGAGCAGTGATGGGGTGCGCTTCCACGCCCACGACACTGTTCTCGACGCCGTGTCCGTGAACGGCTTTGCCGGCCTGCTTGTCAAACCAACAAAAATATCTGCCACAGAGACCGTGCTACATCAATATGTGCACGTCATGGACGACGCGGTGACGTTTAATGTGGTGCTCCTCGCCGCCTACGATCTCAGCCCTCAGCCATACGCTCCAGACACGCTTACGCTCGTGAGCGCAGCAGACACCGGCCTCAAACAGTACGGCCTACGTGTAGATCATATTCTCATGCCAGGTGCACCGTTGGCTGCCGTTCTCTTGGCACACGCGCAGCGCGGACCCGACATCGCGTTGGACATTTACACACTCGCTGCACGACATCGCGCCGCACATTTCGCTATCTCCGTCAGCAATTACACGCATAGCCTTGACCTCTCCACAATTTCGGACGAGAGGGCCCACCAGCTGGGTGAGTTTTTATATCATTTGTTGAGATTTTCGTGGGACCGTCGCCCATATGCGTACATCGAGGCCACACTGGTTTCCGGTGACACTCGGTGCTGACCGCCGGGGCAGTGGCAGATTCGTTCTGAATATTATTTTCGGCGCGGAGTGACGCGCAGCTAACCCGAGGCATTCTTGTAGGTGGCGTGTACTTGAAGCGACTCTTCATGCTTCTACTCGATCGCACAGAAGCTTACAAGCGCATGCTCATGATTGCTCCTGGGCCTCTGCATCCTCCGACAATACTATGTGGCCCGTCGGAGCGTAGCCGTGACGTCTTAGGCCCGTGGGCCTTGGTTGCGTCGCAGCTGATGGCGGACGCGCGTGCCGATGTGTCAGTAATGCACCTTGAGGCAACGCTCAACCTTCTGTTGCTTCAGTGCGCTTGCGCAGAGTGTCGTACTGCAGTCCAGAAGAGAATTCGTTCGATTGTCTTGGAGTGGCTGGGAGTAAGGGTGAGTGGTGTTAAGCTTGCGCACGCTCTCAGACCGTCCTAGCTGACCGTACGGCTTGCCAACCCAAAGCGCACAATCTAGCTTACTCCTTACGATGATTCAATAACATATATTTCTTGAAAAATTCTAATATTTGGATTTGGCCTGAGCGAGGAAGTTGGGGGAAGTGGAGGCGGTAAGCTCCGACATATCGGCAGATTCCGGAACACGAGTCACTGGTCGCGTCATGTCAAAGTGCCACTGAGTCTTCAGCAACGGAGCATCCCGAAGCGGCGTGAAGCTCCAAGCCGCAGCTGCAGGTCACCAGGCGGTCTGCACAGACGCCCTTCAAAGAATAATGGTTACACTTGAGAAGTGAAGGGAAACCACGCGTGTCAGGAGAGACGTGACCGGCTAGGAAGGAACTCGCCAAGGTGGCGGAGGTCCGGGGGTGACGATGTTTCTCGGCCGAGCGGCGCGGACCCTGCTGATAAAAAACCAAGCAAAAGAACGGGTGACTCGGACTTGTCCTGCCGCAAATCGTGCCTCAGAGGTGATCCTCACGTTCGTATGCGGTTACCATCGGCTTTGTAGATCCAGGAAGACGCATCGAGTACAGTCGTTTACGGGTTGGCTGTACGCTCCGACTCGGCTGTACGGAGGGCATGTTTCTACCGCATTTCTGCGGTTTTTCTTTTGCTCTTAGCGCACATCGCAAGGAGGCATAGCAGACCGGCTTTAGTGAGAGTCGTATGTGTATTACATGCATGCGGCAGGTGTCACCGTCAAATATATGCGCTGGAGGTGGACGATTTCTGCCCGACATGCCATGATGTGACATGGGATGTACAATCAGCCATGGTTCCCTGAAACACTCCGGTTCCCTGCAACAGTTGCCATTTGGCGTTGAATTTATCATACCTTCCATAAATCTAAGTATACAAAAGCGCAGTGGGGACCACTGCACAGCTACAGTCCATGCATCATATCAGTGGAATACGTGTTCGAGGTACGGTAGGGGTTCTAGGAGCTGTCGGAGGGCTGAAAAGGCCACTTGTGGTGCCCCCAGCCCCTACTCCTGTAGCGGTCGCTTCCCTACTTTTTTGAGCCACCTAAAATAATTATTTTAAGGGTTTCAAAGCTTTGAAAATATCAACTCTAAAGTCTGTACTCACATCTCATTGCTCTGTTAGCAGTTCAATTCCGGAGGTTGGAGCCATCCAGTACCGAAAAGTCAACCCTTACAGAAACGCCAATTCTTTTTCCCTTCTGGTTGTAGCTCTTTATCTAACTAATAACCTCCAAAGGAGTCTGTAACGCACGCGGCGTAGGTTTATTACAGTCATGAGTGGCTGCAGTCACGGTTTACCGCGAGCCGAAATGGGCGGAGTTCAAATAGTATGCTAATGGGTAGGAGACGTTTAACACGAAATTACAAGAGACGATAGCGAGTTGTCAGTGCGCAAAGACTCTGAAAACACATTCAAACACATTATAGTTGACAACACAGGTAGGGAGGCGCCAAAGGAAGTGCGGCAGCAGAGTCCAAGAAAAGTGTTTCAGGGAACCGTTTCTGCTGGATCCAAGTGGCCCGCTGGCGGAGCTGTTTGTGCCGCAAATATAAAAGACACAGCTCTCTCTTTTTACATATGGCTGCGATACAGTCAAAATAAATTTACTGTGTTAAAAAAATGACAAGAATATATAAGGGACGGCTACAAATGACCGAACAAGTGAAACTGTAGCGAAGGAACTGTATCTGACTGTAGGCTCTGTGCCGCTGCAACATCTGTTTCCCTTTTTCTTGTTTAGCTACTAATCGATGATTTAGACTCGTGAAAGTCTATGTATGAGGGTGTGAGGCTTCATAAGAATATTACATGCAGCTGTTACTACTCTGCCGCAAGGTGTTGGTGGTTCAAACGGCCTGCTTGCCTGAACCCGCACAGAGACACATTATATTTCTCTTTTGCCAAGATACAGCCCGGATAGTGTTGATAGTTTAAAAAACGATTATAGAGATGTTATGGAGCTTCCGGAGGCGCCTGGCCTGTGCGGCGGCGTGTGCACCAAAGCGCATTGCTCGCGGAGTTTGGCTCTGCGTCACCTCATTACCACGCTCACTTTGTGGCCATTTTTCACACCTTAATGTTCCCTGAGAAGCAATCCAATTGGGTTTGAGACATCTGCGTGGCGCATTGGTGCGCGTGAACCTGAAAGCAAGAGGAAAAGACCATTTAGACGGGGTTTGAAATCGGCACACTTTGACCTTGCTTCTCCTCTCAGTTCTGCCAGCATGTACAACTTCTACTCTCTTTCAAGATACGCATAGCATCTGAAAGAATGAATAAACCAATTTCCAGGCTGATAGAGGTCTCTCTGCAGCTGGAAGCAGCTAGCCTATGTCAACATCTTGTGCACAACTACTGACACCTTTGGTGTAATATATCTCGTTTTAGCGCTCTCAATGCTGCATTATATATCTATTAAGGCATCTCGCCAGGTCCGCAGAACTTTATCCATCTAGTGAAGCGAGATCTGGGAGTTACGACTTTCGTGCCAAATCGGGCTTGAAGCTTGAAGCTACAGGGGAGCCGGGACACGCACTTTCACCACCTCTCTGCGCCGGCGCATTTCGCGTCACAACAACGGATTTATCGGCTCCCTCCTTTTATGTGCGCATTTATAAGACTACTGATCTAATTACTGCGATGAGAAAATAACGGAAATAAATCAACTGGTGAAGGGAAATCCACTTGTCTGGCTGAGCGTACAGAGTGCCCGGAAAGGGCTGTAATTGTTGACGGAAAGATGTGTCAATTCTGTAATACGAACCGGAAGACAGTTGTATGTTAATGAACGGGGAGAGTGAGTTTACTGAGTGCCAGTACAGTGCGTGATCGTAAGAAACGAGTTGAGATTGAGGGTGTTGGATGCGAAAGTCCGGTGCGAGTGTGCGTATGGAGGTCTTAGCTGTGTCGAGACTCTGCTTCCCACCACTTGCGACCCTCTGCATCGCTGAAAGATGGTTGCCAGAACTTGCAGCGAGCCCGGAATGCTAAGTAAGTAATGATTAGCAACGCTTCCAATAATAAATCGACCCAGTTGCGCCGAGAGGCGCCACAAACAAAAGAACGCACCATCAAACGACCTTTGTCTTACAATCTGCTCCACAGAAACCTCCTGGTGAATGTGATTACGCTACACAACGAGTAAGTCGCGGTGAGTCGCAAGACTTTGTAGCCACAGCAAGGCAACCGCGCACCTTGACCTCGTCTGCATATATTTCCGCTTCTAACCTTCTCCTTGTTCGCGCATCTACGACTCCATCGAGTTCGGTATCTGCAACACTCAAAAGGTTGCGTTTTCTCCTGGAGGCATCATCGACAACCCCGGCGCAGTAGTTGACCACCTCTAAGCGACCTTTCCAGTTCGCTGTTGGTGCCAAGATGAGTTTAAAACTGCCCATACCAAGTTGGAAGCGTGTGGGCTAATCGAGAACGCACCGACAAGTTGTGCGAAGAAGAACCCACATGCGCCATCGTCGAGCTGGTTTCCACCGCGTCCATCGCGCTCGCGGAACTGCGCGGCTGTACGATTCAAGCGCATAGCAACACTGTCATCAATCTTGCGGTATTCACGCATGAGGTCTACAGTTGCGTTTGGAGAGGAGACACCCATGCGGTATGGGAACGCGCAAAGAGAGGTTCAGTGAGAGGATATCGGGTTGCGCAAATATGAAGCAAGCTGTATTGAGCACACGAAGTGACGTTTAAGCATGAATAATGCACACCCTTGAATAAGGAAAGTTGTGTGCAAGCCGTAGGTGAGATATGCGCGACCTCGGGAGGAGAGACAAGGGATTGCGCGTAGTGTGCCGCGCTGCCGAGTTGCTGGGACTCCCGCATGATATCTCCTGATATCAAGGGTGTGATGCGATCAAAAAAGACAGAATCCAAGCAGGTTCGCGCGCGGCGGGTCGCAGTCAGGAGGAGAAGTCGCGCTAGCAAATGCGCACTCCTGCGGCTCTGCGGTTGCTGCCGGTGGCTCCACAACACCCATTCCTTCAAATGGTTGGGCTGACCGAAGTGTCCCAAGCCAAACGTGCAAATATTAACTGCTCCCCGCGAGAAGATAGGGCTGCATGTGTCACCCCATCTCAATTATCGCGGAGACTTTGTTTTAAGTCACATCTGCCTGCTGTCGGTAAGGATGTTGCAAAAGTAGGGCCGATGATTCACGAGGTTCAACTTCATACGCGTTTTCCGTTTCTTTGGTGATTAAAGTCGCAAAGACACGGGAAGTGGTCAGTGTCGTCAGCTTTGTGTTCAGCCAGTGAGGAACTTGAGGGTTTTCCACCAGTCCAGGAGAGAATCTGTGCCTTGGCCGTGGTCGCGTCTCAGCTGAGAGCTCTCGCTATTTCCTTCGGTTGATATTAAACAAACATTGTGAGAACAGGCGGTCCGGCGTGGATTTGGTTAACCGACTGTAGCACGGCAAGGTCGACCTTGCATATGGGAGGTACAATGGTGCCTCTCTCGCGAGCTCGGGAATCTGATACAATGTAGAACTCTCTGAATATTTGTTTGGATGAACTGTCCTTCAGACACATTCAGGAGCCTGAGCTTCGTTTGATGCCGGAAAGGTAGGACGCTGCGGTCAAGAAAGAGATGTGCTGAGTTTGGTCGATGATGTCAACGCTCCGCACGCAGGTTGATCTCATATAAGTATAGAGTCATGCCGCAGCTTTTTACGAGGGGGATTTGATATGGCCACACTCTGGCGACAAGATGTCCTTGTCATCTCAATGATCTGTCCAGTGGCGAGCTCCATCGCCAGTGGCCAGGAGGAACCGCTACTGATTTGTGCAACCCCAGCTCACCTTACGCTTGGAGACTATTTCGATGCTACAACTCGACTTCTCTAATGAGCTGTGTGCTGACTGCTATGGTCGGCTCAAGATCGTACGCATTCCTGCGCATGTTGATGGATAGGTTCGTTGTTCTCAGGCTGAGGTTCTGCCAATCTACGCACGCCGCTCATGGCGCAGAAGCAGTACTAGGTGCTTCACTTCCTTGGCTACCAAATACCCTCGACAATGTTTCGATTTTTGCCCACCATGCTGGGATTTAGTAATACTTATTACGAGAAGCGCATGGTTGCACGCCAAACCCCGCGACTTGCGTCAACAATTCGCCGCCGCCGTTCAACCTACCGACAACCAATTCTGCACGAGGTTAATCTCAATCAATGGCTTTCCGTTGGATAGATCGAGCGCATCATTCCTGCAATGCTTTTGGAGTCTCGGCTCGTACAACGCGACCACGATGCAATATCAACATCAATCTCGCCCACACCGAACACAAAATCCATGAAAAGACGGAATATAAAGTGTTTATCACCTGTTGCTGCATTTGCCGAGTCATGCGATGTACCTTTACATCAGGGCTGTACCAGCAATAATCTTGAACGACGCCGGGCGCACACCAACTGTGCGTCATCTGAAATTACCACGGCCGTTCCGAGGCGGGCTACGCGGGGAAGCAGCCGGCTACCCAATATGGGGCTCCTCTGTGTGCGTTCAGTTGCTCGAACGTGAGCCTCGCAGCGACGGCTTGATTGCGGCTGGTGTTGTGAAGGCATATCACTTGCGATTGACGCACCCCAGGCGCGGCGTGCTCCTACAGAAGGTGTTTGTCAACGCTCAGGAGGCGGTTCGTGGGCAAACTGCAGGCTGTCGATTCTCGAGCATTCCGGAACCGCCGCACATACGGCCTCGTTTTCATCATCCATTCGCAATTCCCCTGCGCTGAGGGATGCTCGCGCTATCCAGCAGAGCGACACAGGTGGGTGATGGCGCTGAGACAGGAGCGAACATCCAGACTGTCCGTGCTCTGTCTCTCATGTTTGCTCCCGCGCGGGAGTATTTTCTCACATCGTCTTGTCGCCAGACTAGCGCAAATCAAGTGTCGACGACCTTTCATCCTCTAGAGTTCTTCGGCCAGCTCGCATACCCCGATGTTATATTTGTGAGCAGCGACGGGGTGCGCTTCCACGCTCACAGCGCCGTTCTCTATGCCGCTTCCGCGAACGGCTTTGGCAGCCTGCTTGTCGGTTCAGGAGACGATATGGCCGTCGAATCCATTCAATTTCAATATATGGACGTCGTGGACGATGCGGCAACATTCAATGTGGTGCTCCTTGCAGCGTACGGACTCAGCCTTCAACCATACTCTCCAGACCTCACCACACTCTTGCGTGCAACAGAGGCCGGCCTCATACGATACGGTCTTTTCTCTAGCTATATTCTCACACCAGGGATGCCGCTGGCCGCCGTCCTCTTAGCACACGCGCAGCGCGGACCCGACATCGCGCTGGACATTTACACCGTCGCTGCACGACATGGCGCCGCATCTCTCGCAGTCTCCGTCAGCAGTCACATGCATGGTCTCGACCTCTCAACAATCTCTGCCGAGAGGGCTCATGAGCTTGGTGAGCGCTTCATCATTATCTCAAGATTTTGGAGCCACCGCCCATATGCGCGCGTAGAGGCTGCGCACGTTGCCGACGACATCGGTTGGCGACCGCTAGAGTAGTGTCTGGGCTATTTTGAAACGTTTCTGGATGCGAGGTAACGCGCAGCTAACCCCCATCACCCTCACAGGCGGTGCGTACTTGAGACGACTCTTCATGCTTGTGCTCGACCGCACGGAAGCTCTCAAGCGCATGCTCATGATCACTCCTGGACCTCTGCATCATCCAACGGCGTTCTGTGGACCTAAAGAGCGCAGCCGAGACGTCTTAGGCCCGTGGGGTTTGACTGCGTCGCAGCTGATGACCGGCGCGCGAGCAGATGTTTCAGCGGCGCGCCTCGAGGCGACGCTCAACCCGTTATTGCTTCAATGCGCATGCGCGGAGTGTCGCATCGCCATTCAGAATCGAATTCGCGCAATAGTCTCGGAGTGGCTCCGTGTGAGGGTGAGCGGTGCCAAGCTAGTGCACGCTGTTGGACCCAGTATGCTGACCAGGAGGCTCGCAAACCCCAAAGTGCACGATATAGAGCAGTCTTCACAGTTTGTCAATGCCACATCTTTTCAACAAAAATTCCTGTCTTTGTGTTTGGCGAAGCGAGGGAATCAGGGGCGGTGGAGGCAGCAAGCTTCGCTGTACCGGGAGGTACCGACATGCGGTCACCAGACACGTCATATCATAATCAATACGCCATTCCCTACGCCATTCCCGCAGGGGCAGCTTGAAGCGGCATGCTGTGAGCCAAAGCTGCAGCCGATATTAATTTATACCCTTGTGCAAAGCAACTCTCGCGCTGGTTCAGAAGATCACTTAGTCAGTGTGCACAGAGGTGCTTCAGAAGATACCAGATTTTAAATGATATTTAGAATTGTGCTGGGAAGGGAGGGTCTCGTCGTGGTGGCAAAGGACTGACCCGGGGAAATGCGACGATAAGCGATCGCTTGGCCAGCCGAGCGATATGGACCAAGCTTATCGTGGATGGCCAAACACAGAACAAATGACTCCTCCGCTGCGAGTCTCACCCCAGAGGTAATCATCATTGGCCTCGGCAGGTCCAGGCCGACGCATCGAGCGACTGACGACAAATACCTGTTTTCCTTGATCCAAGCTAGAAGACGGTCGTATGTCGGTGGACGGTGAGAGCTGAGCTTGTTGAGTACCCGTGCAGTAGATGAGTGCATAAAAACGAGTCAAGACCGAGGATGTTGGACGTGAAAGTCGGGGTGTATGTGCACGGAGACGGGCATTTACTGCATCGAGACTCTTTTTCCCACCACTCACAAACTTTTGCATTAGTGGACGATGACCGCCAGAACTTGCAGCGAGCGTGGGATGGTGGGAGCGTCTGATGAGCAGCACCGCGAGTGAATGATCGATCCAATTATATCGAGACCGCACCGCAAGCAACGGAAACGACCCATCAACGGCGTTTGTCGTACAATCTGCTCTAGCGGCAGCTCCTGGTGAGTGTCATTGCGCTATATGACGAGTTTGCCTCAGTCAGTCGCAAGTATCGCAGCCTCGCCGAGGCGAACACGTACCTTGACCTCATCCACATACATCTCCACATCCAAGTCCAACTTTCTCCTCATCCACACGAGTCCACTGCTCCATTAATTTCAGTGGCTGAACATTCAAACATCACGTTTTCTCTCAGGGAAGACTGGTGCGATAGTGCACCACCCCCAAGTGGTCTTTCCAAGTTCGCTGTCCGTGGTTAGCAACGGGTTTCTGGTGAAGACAGCCTGGTAGCCAGGCATGCTTCTTGCGCATTGCCACTATAGTCCTGCCGCAGAAAGCATCCGGTAAGCCGCGAGGCGCTTGCGCTCATTACCCTACCGGCCAGCACTGCAAATCGCAGACCGGCTCGCTGCTCTAGCAATTCGGTTATTCCTTTTACGACACATTAGCGGCTCTTATTTGAGACGCCGCGATAATGGACGAGCCAGCTCCGCCTACCCCGAAGCAGCAGGCGCACGACCATCGCGAACAGGAGCGCGCCGCATCGTCAGCTGCTTCTTCACA
>Ga0247815_10002867_pt1 | contig 12632 bp, 12 predicted proteins | sample UWRJL194509B1_FD_181014 | JGI IMG/M metagenome (GOLD analysis project Ga0247815, IMG submission 181014) | Plant litter microbial communities from Arlington Agricultural Research Station in Wisconsin, United States - UWRJ-L194-509B-1 | ecosystem: Environmental > Terrestrial > Plant litter >... | reverse complement strand
GACGAGGCGGCCGCCATGGCCGTGACGCAACGGCCGGTGACCGCAGCGGGCCTGAACGATCCGCTGCCCGGCGGCGCCCTCTGGCAGTCGGTTCCCAGCTGGTTCGTCTTCGGTGAATTGGACCGCAACATACCGGCCGGAGCTCACCAGATCATGGCCGACCGCGCCGGCTCCCGCAAGACCGTGCAGATCGAAGGCGCCTCCCACGTCGTGGGCATATCCCACCCCGAAGCCGTCGTCGACATGATCCGGGAGGCCGTCGCCTCCATCGGATGACCAACGCACGTCGTCGAATCGAGGACCCTACGAAAGAGACACGCGAGACCCCGCTCACCGAAGAGGCGCGCCTCTCGGTGATGGTCGTAGACGACGACGCCCGGTTCCGCGGGCTGGCAGGGAGGCTCCTGTCGGCCTGCGGCTATCGCGTCGAGAGCGAGGCGAGTAGTGTTTCAGACGCGCTGGCTCAGCTCGCGCACCGCAAGCCCGATCTCGTGCTTCTCGATGTGGGGCTGCCCGACGGAGACGGACTCGAATTGAGCAGGCTGATCACCGCACCACCTTCGACCGTGCGCGTCGTGCTGGTCTCGGCAGACTGCGATGCGACCTCGGCGCGCGGGGCGGCCGACGCGGGCGCCTCCGGCTTCATCCCCAAGAGCGACCTCTCATGCGAGGCTCTCGCCTCTATGCTGCAGAACCCCTGAGATGCCATGGACTCTTCGGTGGCCCAGCCCGTGCGAGTGTGCGTAGGAGAAGATGACGTCCTGCTGCGCAAGGGCGTCGTGCAGGTGCTCGGAGACGCGGGACTCGTCGTCGTGGCCCAAGCCGGAGACGCGTCGGAGCTGGTCAAGCTCGCCCTCGCCTACCGACCCGACGTGGTCGTTATAGACATCGCGATGCCGCCGCACCGGGGCGACGACGGCCTGCTGGCGGCCATCGGTCTACGCAAACAGATTCCGGGAATGGGGGTCGTCGTGCTCACCCAGTACGACGAACCCGACTACGCCCTCGCCCTCATCGACGAACGCGTCGAAGGCGCCGGATACCTGCTGAAAGAGCGGGTGGGCGACGTTCGGGAATTCACCGACGCCGTCGTTCGTGTGGCTCACGGGGGCAGCGCCCTCGACCCGACGATAGTGGCGCGGATGATGCGGCCGCACCATGTTCCGCAGGCCCTCGGGCTGCTGACCGAACGCGAATACGCCGTTCTGAAAGCGATGGCAGAGGGAATGTCGAACGTCGGCATTGCTCGCGCCCTCCTCATCAGCAACGCCGCCGTCGAGAAACACGTCACCGCGATCTTTCGAAAGCTCGACCTCGCCCCCGAGACGACCGGACACCGCAGGGTGCAAGCCGTTTTGCGCTACTTCACCACCCAGCGGTCGTAGAAGGTGGACCGTCTGACGGGGTCGCCTCCCAGCCCGCTGGAGTCGATGGAGGACCGAGAACTTCGCCGGCTCGTGCACGAGGAGCAGTCGCTTCGCAACGTCGCGACGCTGCTGGCCGCCTCCGGTCCCACCGACGACATCCTGACGACCATCTGCCGGGAGGCCTCGGCGCTGCTCGACGGCCAGGAGGTCACCCTGCTGCGGTTCGAGCCGCCGAACACGGTGATCTGTGCGGCCACCCACGGCGGGCCGATTCCCCCGGGCGTGCGTGCCAACTACCCACCCGGGTCGCTTCCCGAACGGGTGGGGACCACGGGGGTTCCGGTTCGCGCCGACGACTTCGACGACTGGCCCGACGGCGAACTCGTGCGCCCGTACGGCATCCGGGCCGCGGTCGCGGTGCCCATCTTCGTCGAGAACGGGGTCTGGGGCATGTGCTCGACGAGCTCGCCGACCGGCCCCCTCCCGCCGGACACCGAAGACCGGCTGTCCGCGTTCGCCCAGCTGATCTGGGCGGCCGTCGCCCACACGGAAGCCCGCGAGTCGCTGCGACGGCTCGCGGAAGAACAGGCGGCCCTGCGCAGCGTCGCCGAACTCGTCGCCGTGGAGGCGTCGCTTCCCGACGTCTTCCACGCTGTCACCGAGGCCGCCGCCCGCGTGTATGACGCGGAGGTCGTACTCACCGAAGACGACCGCGACCTGCCCGGCGGGTCACGCGTCGTCGCCCGGGCCGGCCACCCCACCGAGAGCGCAAGCCACGTGGCCCGGGTCGCTATTCTCTTCGACGACGGCCCGTGGGGGTCGCTCGAAGTCACCTGGCCCGCAGCGATCGGCACGGTAGAACGTCACCAGATCAAGGCGTTCGCCGACCTCGTGGCAGCCGCCATAGCGAACGCCAACCATCGCGAGAGACTCACCCAGTCGCGCGCCCGCGTCATCGCGGCGGCAGACGAGGCGCGCCGGCGCCTGCAGCGCGACGTGCACGACGGCGCGCAGCAGCGCCTCGTCCACACCATCATCACCCTGAAGCTCGCCAGGGATGCGGCGTCGGCAGACGAACTGGCCGGCTTCGTCGGCGAGGCGCTGAAACACGCGGAGGAGGCGAACCGGCAGCTGCGCGACGTCGTGCGCGGGATTCTGCCCGCCTCGCTCACCCGCGGCGGCCTGGCCGCGGGGATTCGCTCGCTCATCGCCGAAGCCAGCATCCCCGTCGACCTTGTGCTGAGCATCCCGCGACTGCCCCCGGGGCTCGAGACGACGGCGTACTTCACCGTCGCGGAGGCCGTCACCAACGCCGTCAAACACTCGGGGGCGAGTCGTCTGCGCGTTTCGGCGATCCTCTCGGAAGGCGGCATCCTGACTCTCATCGTCGAAGACCACGGCACCGGCGGCGCGGATATCTCGAAGGGCTCCGGACTGCTGGGACTCGCCGACCGGATAGAAGCGCGGCACGGAACGCTGACCATCGAGAGTTCGCCCGATCACGGCACGCGCATCACCGCGACGATCCCGGTCGACTCCGACGACGAGTGACCGGCGTCGCCGAGCCGCACACGGGGTAGGACCATGTCGAATCGGGCGCGCGCGTCAAGCCCGGGCCGCGCGGGCCGATTCGCCGTAGCGTGACATGGATGAGCGTTCGAGCACCCGGTAGGCGATCCGCCTCCGTCGTGCGTGCGCTGTTCGGTGCGGCCGGAGCCGGCTACCTCGCCAGCTGCGCCGTGGGTGTCGGCGTGGCATCCGGAGTCCTGAATCTGCGCGGCGCCCGGTGGGTGCACCACGCCCTGTACATCGTCACGGTGACGCTCGCCGGCGCGGCCGCGAGCTCGCTGTTCTGGAGCCGCAGCCGCGCCGGCTGGTCGCTGCTCCCGGCCGCGGTGCCGCTGGCCGCCCTGGCGCGCCTCGGCCCGCGGCAACCCCGCCACCCTCTCGTCGCCCTCGCGGCGGCACCCTTCTTCATCGCCGGCCTGATCAGCTCCCGAAAGTAGGTTCTGTGCAACTCCTCGATGCCATCCGGCGCCGTCGCACCACGAACGGCCACCTGCTGCCCGACCCCGTGAGCGAAGAGCACCAGCGGCTGCTCATCGAGGTGGCGAGCAGGGCACCCTCGCAGCTCAACAGCCAGCCGTGGCGGTTCGTCATCATCGAGGAACCGGAGATGATCCGCACCATCGCCCGCATCAGCGGCGAGAGCATGAAGACGACGATGTCGAACGGCACCTTCTTCGAGCGGTACAAGCCGTACTTCAGGTTCAGCGCCGCCGAGATGGAGAAACGCCGCGACGGAATGCTGTTCGACCGGCTGCCGGCCCCGCTGCGCCCGTTCACGAATCAGGTGTACACGTCGCGGGGTCAGATGCTGATGAACGCGCTGCGGGTTCCGGCGACCCTCGGCGCCGAGAACGAGAAACTCGTGGCCGGGTCGCCCTTGCTGCTCGGCGTGATGCTCGACCGGGCGGAGAACCGACCCGGCGAGCTGTCGTCGTTCTACTCGACCTTCAGCCTCGGCGCGGCCATCGAGAACATCTGGCTGACCACCGTCGAGCTCGGCATGGGTATCCAGTTCGTGTCGTTCCCGATGGAGGTGCCCGAGAACTGGAAGCGCATCGAGCGGCTGCTCGAGGTGCCGGAGGAGCTCGAACTCATGGCGGTCTACCGGCTGGGCTATCTACCGCCCGAGCAACGACGCCCGGCGATCGACTGGTCGAGCCACCAGCGCAAGCTGCCGTCGCAGTTCGTCTTTCGCGGCACGTGCGCGACGCCGCAGGAGGGGTGGGACGAGCCGCTGCAGTGAGCCGGCCGCGCCCCTCAGTTCAGCGGCGCGCCGTTGGTCATGAGCGGCTTGCGCGCCCATCGCGCGACGCCGAGCAGCAGGGCCGCGCCGCCCGTGCCGAACAGCAGCAGGTGGTCGATGATCGTCGTGCCCGACGGCAGCAGCCCGCCGAGGCGCTCGTCGATGACGCTGCAGACGCCGATCAGCACGAACAACGCGCCGACGGCGACCAGTACGCCCTGGATCACCGTGACGGGGGTGTCCGTCGACCCCACGTAGAGCAGGGCGATCGCGCAGACCGTGTAGACGATGTCATTGAAGATGTCGACGTTGAGCACGCCGAGCATGCGGGAGCCCTCGATGAACCAGCCGACGAGCGCGTGGCTGCCGATGAGGATGCCGAGCATCACCGCGTATGCCTTTGCCATGGATCGGTCTCCTAGATCGCGAAACTGTTGCTCCCCACGCTAGGCAACGGCGGCGGAGGCCGGGAAAAGGGTTGACCGCCGCGCCCGGATGGTGGATAGAGCATCGACCGGCGAGCGCGGTGCGGATGTCGGGCGCACGGCGGCCGGGACTATAAAGTCTTGATAGGGATTCTGATCAACGTCGAGGGACCAATGAAATCACCGCGCGGCCGCAACGCGAGCATGAGCGACGTGGCCCGGCATGCGGGCGTCGCCCTCGGAACCGTGTCGAATGCACTGAACCACCCCGATAAAGTCGCGAACAGCACTCTCGTGCGGATCAGAGACGCGATGGACGAGCTCGGCTTCGTGCGCAACAACCAGGCCCGGTCTCTCGCCACCGGCCAGAGCCACTCGCTCGGAATGGTGGTCACCGACCTGGCCAACTCGTTCTTCGTCGACATCGCCCGAGGAGCGGAAGAGGGCGCGCAGCTCGAATCGATGACCCTGCTTCTCGCGAACAGTGACAACGCCCTCGAGAAAGAGGACACCTACCTCGACCTCTTCGACCAGGCGAGGTTCGCCGGAATCCTCCTCGCGCCGTTCGAGGCGTCGACCGACGGTCTCGACCGGGTGCGAAGCCACGGTCGCCCGGTCGTGCTGGTCAACGTGGCCGCCGACGTCTCAGACGGATGCTCCGTCGTCGTCGACAATCAGTACGGCGGATACGTCGCCGCGCGCCATCTCATCGAGCAGGGACGGAGGCGCATCGCTTTCGTCGGCGGCCCCGACCGGTTGGCTCCCCTGCTCGAACGCCGCCTCGGTGTGGAACGGGCCATCCTCGAAGAGGAGGGCCGCGTGGCGCTCGAGGAGTTCATCGTGCCGGCCGTCAACAGCCCGGAAGGCAGGGCGGTGGGCGCGGAGATCGCGCAGCGCGATGCCCGTGACCGTCCCGACGGGGTCGTCGCAGCATCCGACCTCCTGGCCATGGGCATGATCCACGCCTTCGCCGGTGTCATCGACGTGCCGCGCGAGATGTCTCTCATCGGCTACGACAACAACAACGCCGCGAGGGAGAGTTCGCTTCCGATCTCGACTATCGCGCCGCCCGGCTACGAACTCGGCTTGGCTGCGGCGCGTCTGATCTGCGACGAGATCTTCCGCCCCGCAGAACACACGCACCAGAGCGTCAGCCTCAAGCCGCGCCTGCTCGTCAGACGAAGCTCCGAACTCTAGGCGACCGCCGGCGCGGCCGCGTCGGCGGGGTTGTGCAGGTTGCGCACCGCCCGCGGCTCCGGGTCGATGGATGCGGCACGCACGGCGTAGCGGATGATGTGGGTGCCGCTGGCGTAGATGCGCGGCTCCGGTTCTCGCGGAACAACGACCTCGGCGTCGACGCCGGTGGGAACGGTGAGCGTCATCGTGAGCTCGGCTCCGCGCCGCTGCCACGCCACCGCCACCTCGCCGAACGGCGTGTCGAGGCGCGCGGCGGCCGAGGTGAGGCCTCCGCCGGGGTGCGGATCCACACGCACCCGGCGATAGCCGGGGGCGGCGAAATCTAAACCGGCGACACGGCGGTGCATAAAATCGACCACCGCACCCAGCGAGTAGTGGTTGAACGATGTCATCTCACCGGGGTTGATCGAGCCGTCGGGCAGCATGCTGTCCCACCGTTCCCATACGGTCGTCGCTCCCATGGTCACCGCGTACAGCCAGGAGGGGTTCTCGGTCTGCAGAAGCAGGTGGTACGCGGCATCCGTCGCTCCCACCGAAGCCAGCGCGTCGCAGATGAGCGGGGTGCCGATGAATCCGGTGCGGATGACGTACCCGCTGTCTTCGACGAGGGCCACCAGTCGCCGGCCCGCGACGAGACGTTGCTCGTCGGTCTCGAGCAGCTCGAAGACGAGAGCCAGCGATATCGCCGTCTCGGTGTCGCTCACGAGGCGGCCGCTGGGCGACACGAACTCCCGCCGGAAAGCGCCGCGGGCGCGCTCGGCCACGCGCTCGTAGAAGACGCGCTCGGTCTCTTTGCCCAGCACGCCGGCCGCGCGAGCCAGCAGGTGCGCGCTTCGCGCGTGATACGCCGTGGCGACGAGGTACCTGTCGGTGCGCGAGTCATCCGGGCGTTCGGGCGGCGCCGTCGGGTCGAGCCAGTCGCCGAGTTGGAATCCGCTGTTCCAGAGGCCGCTCCCCTTGGTCAATGCCGCGACATGGTCCACCCACCGGCGCATGCTGTCGAACTGGGACGCGAGGATCGCCCGGTCTCCCGTGCGCTCGTACAGGGTCCAGGGCAGAAAGACCGCCACGTCGCCCCAGCCGGCGGCCGAGTCGGATGGGAACCCGCATTCGATCCAGGGCACGAAGTTCGGCACGGCGCCGTCGGCACCCTGCTCTGCCGCGACGTCGCGCATCCAGCTGACGAGCGTGCCCGTCGACTTGTACAGGAACGCGGCGGCGGGGCCGAAGACTTGGATGTCGCCGGTCCACCCGAGGCGCTCGTCGCGCTGCGGGCAGTCGGTCGGCAGGTCGAGGAAGTTGTCGCGCATACTCCAGACGACGTTCTCGTGAAACTTGTCGAGCGTGGGGTTCGAGCTTTCGAAGTAGCCGGTGCGCTGCATGTCGCTGTGCACAACGACGGCGCGCACGGAGCCGTCGACGTACTCCCCCGGCCAGTTGTCGATCTCCGCGTAGCGGAACCCGTGGAAGGTGAACCTCGGCGTCCAGTGCTCGCCGTCGGGCAGGCCGGCGAAGGTGTACCGGTCGATCGAGGGAGCCCCGCGTAGGGGCCGCGACGCCAATTCGTCGTGCTCGAGCACCTCGGCGTGCCGCAGCACGACCGTGTGCCCGGCCGGGGCCGTCGCTGTGATCGCGAGTTTGCCGCTGATGTTCTGACCGAAGTCGAACCGCAGACCGCCCGAAGGACGACGTTCGACCGCGACCGGCGCCAGCTCTTCGATCGCGCGCACGGGCGGGCCGTCGGGGGCGACGAGCTCGGCCGAGAAGCTCGACCGCGGCAGCCGTGTCACCGGTCGCCAGTCGAGGGCGGCGGATTCGGACGACCAAGGGATCTCGGCGCGCGCGTCGTGCTCTTCGCCCTCGTACAGGCCCACGCTCGTCACCGGCGCGGGAAGGTGTTCCCACGCGTCGGAGAGATCGACGACCGTCACCGAACCATCGACGTGGGTGAGCTCGAGCTGCAGCAGAACCGACAGGTCGGTGCCGTAGTTGTTCCAGCGCCCTCCGTTAAAACCGAGTTTGCCCCGGTACCATCCATCGGCGAGCCAGACTCTGACCTCGTTGTTTCCCGAGGTGACCTGCGGGGTGATGTCGTAGGTCTGGTAGCGCAACCGATGCTGGTAGCTCGTCCAGCCAGGAGCCAGAAGCTGGTCGCCTACCGGTTTGCCGTTGAGTTCGATGTCGTAGACGCCGTGGGCGGTCGCGTAGATCCGCGCCCGCGCGATCCTCTGCGGGTCGGTCTCGAAGACGGCGCGAAGGATGTGCGCACCGCGCACTTCCGACCGCTCATCGTCGGGCGAGGGCGAGACGAAGTCGACCTCCCAGTCGGCGGGGTCGAGCAGCCCGGCCTCGACGGCGAGCGGATCCGACCAGGGCGTCGGCTCGTCGGATTGGTCGAGCCAGCAGCGCGCCTCGATGGTGATCTGCTCGCGCGAGGCGAGCGGTGTGACCAACACCGGCACGAACTGGCTGGCGTCGGAGGCGACCTTGACGGTAAAGCGCACTGGCTCCGGGTTGTGAACTCCGCGCACGACGCGTAGCTCGTAAGCCGTCTGTCGGGCCCCCGGCGCAGCATCCGTTATCTTCCACGACAGCCGAGGCGACCGTTCTCCGATGCCGAAGGGCTGGGAATGGTGTTCGACGGCGAGTCCCGTGACGCGAGGCATCAGCCTTTGACCGATCCGGCCGTGAGGCCCTTCATCACGCGCTGGTTGAGGAAAATGTAGAGCACGAGGATCCCGACGACGTTGATGCAGATCGCGGCGAACGTCGGCCCGAACTCGACCGAGCCGTACTGACCCGTGAAGGCGAGCAGACCGACCTGGATCGTCTGCCACTGGCCGCCGCTGGTGAAGGTCAGCGAGATGAGCAGGTCGTTCCAGATGAAGAAGAACTGGACGAGCGCCACGGTGAACACGGCGTTGCGCACCATGGGGAACGCGATCGAGAGGAAGATCCGGTAGATGTTCGCTCCGTCGATGGCGGCCGCCTCGAACACCTCCTTCGGGATCGCGCGGAAATATGTGGCCATCATGAACACCGTCAGGGGCAGACCGGTGGCCGTGTAGGTGAGGATGAGGGGCCAGATGGTGCCGGTGAGTCCGAGCGTGAAGTAGGCGCTGAATAGCGGAAGCAGAATCATCTGGCCGGGAACCATGATGCCGGCCAGGAATAGAAGCAGCACGCCGCCGCGGCCCTTCCAGACGAGCACCTCGAGCGCGAAGCCGGCGGCGACGCCGAGCACGATGATCAGTGCGAGCGACGGGAAGGTGGCGAGGGCGCTGTTGGCGATGAACGACCCGATCTGGCCCTCGTTCCACGCGCGCGCGTAGTTGTCGAAGTTCAGGAAATTCTCGGGCAGCGCCAGAGTGGGGTTGCCGACGAACTCCGCCTGGGTCTTCAACGATCCGAGGGCGAGCCAGATGAGCGGGAGCACCGTCACGGCGACCAGGAGGGTGAGCACGATCGTGCCGGGCAGCCGGCGCAGCGCGCGGGCGGTGCGGCGCGAGCCGCCTCCCGGGGTGCGGTCGGTACCGCCGGCAACCAGCGGGCGGGCAGGGGTCTGGGTGGTCATGGTGACTATCCCTTGGTGAGGTCGCGACGGGACGAACGGAAGATGAACACGGTCACGAGCAGGCAGATCGCCGTGAGCAGGAGGGCGATGGTGCTGCCGTATCCGTAGTCTCCGTAGCTGAAGGCGGTGCGGAACATCTGCAGGGTCAAAGGCGTCGTCGAGTACCCGGGGCCGCCATTGGTGAGCGCCACGATCGAGTCGAAGACCTTGAGGGTGCCGTTGATGCTGAAGATGATCGTCGAGAGCAAGACGGGGAGGGAGAGGGGCAGGATGATGCGACGGATGAGCGTCCAGCCGCCGGCGCCGTCGAGACGGGCCGACTCGAGCACCTCCTCGGGGATGTCGAGCAGGCCGGCGTAGAGCAGCACAGCGTAGAAGCCCATCGAGCGCCAGATGTCCATGAGGATGATGACGAAGAAGGCGCTGCCCGACGAGCCGAACCAGTCGACCGATCCGGCGCCGAAGAAGTTGAGCAGTTCGTTGACCGGCCCGTTCTGCGGCGCGACCTCGAACAGTTTCTGGAACATCAGCGAGACGGCCACCGTCGGCAGCACGATGGGGAAGAACACGAGCGCCCTGATGAGCCCGGATGCGCGCCGGAGCCAGAACACGTAGATGAGGGCGAGCCCGTATCCGACGAGCACCTGCCCGACGGTCAGCACGATCGCGTATCGCAGGGTGAAGAGCAGAGCGTCGCCGACCTTGGAGTCGTTGAACAGCTCGACATAGTTGTCGAATCCGCTGAACGTGAAGCCCGTGATGATGCTGCCGGTGAAGAACGTGTACCCGGTCGAGACGAGCACCGGAACCAGCATGATGAGTGCATAGATCAGCAGGGCGGGGCCGATGAAGACGAAAATCGCCCTCTTCCCGCCGGTGATGGATGGCATAGAGAAACCAGTTCTGTCGTGGTGCGTCGAAGGTGCGGGTGCGGGGAGAGCGGCAGGCATGCCTGCCCGCCGCCCTCCCGGGGTGGCTGTCGCCCGATGGTACCTATCCGAGGTCGGCCTGGATCGCCGCCATGAAGTCTTTCGCCGAGACCCCTCCGGTGACCAGCTGCGCCGCGCTGGTCTGCGACGTGGTGGTGGCTTCGGAGCTGAACAGCGCTTCGAACCAGAGCACGCTCTGATCGGCGGCGTCGATTTGCGTCTGCACCTCGGCGGTCAGGGGCGGCACGTCGGCCTCCCCGTTGACGGTGAAGCCCGTCAGCACACCCTGGTCGTTGAGGGCTGTGGCGCCGTAGTTGTCGGCGATGCACTTGAGCCAGGCGCCCACCTTGTCGTTGTACGCGGCCTTCGACATCGCGAGAGGCACGCCGACGTTGGCTCCGAGCTGGGTGCTGTCACCGGCTCCGCCTTCTACCGAGGGGAAGGGGACGAATCCGACGTTCTCGGCCCCGATCGCGTTGTCGTCGCCGTTGAACGCGCTGAGGGCCCAGCTGCCCATGTAGAAGAAGGCGGCCTTGCCGCTCGTGAACTCGCTGAGCGCGGTGTCGTAGTCGATGGATCCGACTCCGTCTTGGAAGTAGCCGTCGGCGCCGAGGTCGGCCACGGCCTGGGCGGCCGCGACATAGTCGGGGTCGGTGAGTTTGGCGTCGCCCTCCGCGACCTTCTCGAGGGCGTCAGGTCCGATCGAGCGGAAGATGTAGTTGCCGACAAGGCGGGTGATCGGCCAGCCTTCCTTTCCGGAGGCGGAGAACGGAGTCACTCCGGCGCCCTTCAGCTTTGCTGCCGCATCGGTGAGTTCGTCCCAGGTGGTGGGCGCGTCGATGCCGTTGTCGCCGAGGATCTGCTTGTTGTACCAGATTCCCTCGATGTTGAATTCGGTGGGAAGTGCGATGGTGTCGCCGTAGAGGCTGGTCACGGTGGAGCTGGCGGCCGACAGCAGGTCGTCGGAGGCACCGAGGTCGTCGAGAGTGTCGGCGATGTTCAGGAGCTTTCCCGACTTGTCGAGATCTTTCGCGAGTTGCGGCGTGTTTCCCGCGGCGAACAGCACGGGAAGCGCGTTCTGTCCGGCGAGGAGCTGGAGCTGCTGGTCGATGCTCGCCTGTGGCTGGTTGGTGACCTTGAGCGGGAGCGCCGCGTTCTCGGTTTTGCAGGCACCGGTGCTGAGGGTCGTGAGGGTGTCGGCCACCGCGGTGTTCTCGGTCAACGACAGGTAGGTGAAGGCGGTCGGTGTGGATCCGCCACCCGCGGAGCCGGCTGCGCAGCCCGTGAGCAGAAACGCCGCGAGGACGACGCCGGATGCGATGGGAAGTACTGCGTGCCGCGAACGGCGCGTGGGTGCTGTGGTCACAATTTCCTCCTTGAAATGCGAGCCTTCACAATTGAAGCGCTTCAACTGTGCACTTTATGCGCACAGTCTGCCCAGTGTCAACTGCATTCGGGACGCGAGTTTCATCAGCCGGCGAGCTCCCGCAACTCGCGCACCGAGCCGCCGAACACGTTCATGTCGATGTAGTGCTCTTCGCCGTCGTACCCCGGCAGGCTGTCGCGGTGGGAGTACTGCCAGAAGGCCCAGTCGCGTCCGTCGGGCATCATCGGCGGCAGCACCACCGAGCGGATCCAGACCGGGTTGTCTGGATAAGCATCACGGATGTACCGGTCGTAGGCCTCGGCCGTGGTGTAGATGATCGGCGGCGAGCCGTAGTGATCCTCGAGCGCGGCGAGAAGCGGGTCGAGAATGTCGCGCACGCGGGTTCGCGTCGGCGGGTGCTCGAAATAGCGACCGTAGAATTCGACGTCCACCGTCACGGGGAGCGAGCCCGGAGCATCCGGAACCGTCTCGATCACGTTCTGCGCCTGGGTCGCGCCTTCGCTGTCGAAACTCACGAAATGGTAGGCGCCGACCAGCAGGTCGGTGTCGTGCGCGGCCGACCAGTTCTCGGCGAACCGCGAATCTTGCGAACCCGACCCCTCGGTCGCTTTGATGATCGCGAAGTCAATGTTCTGCGATCCGAGCACCGGCCAGTCGATCGTGCCCTGATACGACGAGACGTCGACGCCGCGGGTGGTGTGCGCGGCCGCGAACAGACGGTTCGGCCAAACCACGCCCGACGCGACCAGAGCGACGGCGGTCGCCACGATCAGCACCCCGGCGCCCACGACGACGGCGACTCGGCGACGGCAGGTACCCGTGCGCTGCTTCGGCGGTTCGGTCGTCACCCCCAACGGTCTCACAGTTGCGCCCGCGCCTAGACTTTCGGCATGGTCGATGCATTAGACGATGGCCCGTTTTTTCACGGCACGAAGGCCCAG
>Ga0247815_10002866_pt1 | contig 12633 bp, 13 predicted proteins | sample UWRJL194509B1_FD_181014 | JGI IMG/M metagenome (GOLD analysis project Ga0247815, IMG submission 181014) | Plant litter microbial communities from Arlington Agricultural Research Station in Wisconsin, United States - UWRJ-L194-509B-1 | ecosystem: Environmental > Terrestrial > Plant litter >... | reverse complement strand
GGCTCGACCGACTAAATCCGAGGGCGTACTTCCAATCGTTGCGGCCCGTCTTCACACACACCGCAAACTCCAGGTTGTGCTCGACGGACACACGCCGGCGCCGTTTCGCGACGTCCATACCGGACTCCATAGCGGCGAGACTTGACGTATATTGAAACAAAGCAACTGCTATGCGCAGTTGCTTGACGTGAAAGTAGGATCTACGCAACTGCTATGCGCAGTTGCGCAGGAGGGCGTGGTGCAGCTCAACCACTATGCGTGATTGAGCGGAATGAGGGCGGCCAACACAACCACTATGCGTGGTTGTGGGCGAGCGAGAAGCAAAGCGAGCGGTCTGTACAAACGCATCGTCAGTAGCGATATCACAAACGGTAAGCGCAAGCGAGATGGACTTACTTTGAACGAGGCTGGATGCCAGAAGTCCTGTCGCGTCGCACGACACCAGCGGAGGCGAGATCTGCGCGAGTAAGTCGTGAGATGCAAGTCGCATAGCCGTAGCCGACGGCCGTTGTGCGTACCGAAGAAGCCGGGCGACGTTGGTGGCGGCGAGCGAAGACGCGGAAGTGTGACGAGGGAGGGAGAGCGCCAAGTGCTGGTCCTGGCCGATTGCTACCGGTCAAGCACCGCGGACGGCGGGAGCAGACCCGCCGCGGAGGGATGATGAGTCAGCGGTGGTGTGTCATCGGCGCACCGCTCGCCGACGGGCGACTCACCCCATTGGAGATACCGCCGAATGGGGACGGCCGACACGTGCCTTCTCCTCCTAACCCCCGATGCCCCAGCTACCGCGCCCGTCGCCAGTGCCGCATAGGTGCTGGCAACATGGTCCTCAAGAAACCTTCGACTGGCTGCCAGTACCGCATAGGTACTGGCACGCCGCTGCCTCTGCTGGCCGCTAATGCTACATAGGCGTTAGTGCGTCCCCTTTAGGGCCTCGTATGGCTCCGAAGACGACACCCGCATCTCGAATCTCGCAATGCCGCATAGGCGTTGTGACTTCCCGTGCATGTTTGTTGCGAATCGCGTAGCGCACGTCCCACACCGTGAGTGTTTCGCGTCTCGCAGTCCGCACCAGCTCCCCGTAACTAATCACGTCCTCCTTCTGTGTCGATGCTGCTGCGCATTCGATTAGCTCGCTTGCGCATCGATTCTTTCCGCTTTCTTGGCCGAGCAGCGCGGTCTAGAAGCTTGAAATCGTCCACCGCGTGGCCACCGTTGTGCGCCGTTGCGTCCTCACCGTCGGTCCGTTTTACACCCGTCCTCCCGCTATGTTTTCACACATGTCTCACATATCACACAGCAATGCCTTTCGGTCGGCTTTGGCAGCTATATAGATGGCGTATCCGGCTATGTATTCAGGTGAGTAACGCACTCAACGTCGCACCCAGTCGCACCGACACTCACCATGACTGCCTTCGTCTACCCGAATCTCAATAGCGCTGAGCTTGCTGCTGCCGCCGGCAATGCATCGATGCCCAGCTTTTTGGCCCCACTGGCTGCTGTTGCTCCACCACGCAGTAAATCGATCATCGCAAACTGGATCCACGACTTGCCCAACCGCGCCGGCACGAACTGGATCAACAACTGGCGTCTGTTCATATTCAACAACTACAGCAACATTCAGGAGTCGGTCGGCCGAAGCGTCATGTTCGAGCACTTCAAGAAGACGTTCCCCACCGAGTTTGAAGACTGTGAGGATCCTGCTGGTCTCTCAGCGGTATGTATCCACTTCTATTGTGATGTATGCGTACTAATTTGTTCGCATTCCAGTACTGCTTTGGTCTCATCAAGAACGGCAAGCGCGACGCGAAGCAACACGCCACTGTGACGCCTGGTTCTGCTGGTGGCCCTCCGCCACCATATGCATCTGCCCCCGGTCCTCCCGGTCCTCCCGGTCCTCCCGGTTCGCCCAGTCCTCCCGGTCTTCCAGGCCATCCATCCACTGCAGTCGCTCGTAGGAACCGTAACGTCCTGTCAGTTCCCCTGCAGCTCCAGGGTTTGGAGGCCGACATACAGGTCAACATTGCCAAGCTGTTTCCTGGCAAACCCATGCGTCGCATTCCATTCAAGACGGCCTTCGCGCGCGCTCATGCGACCAAATTCGCGAAAACCAAGCTGGAGCTCGCTTCTGCCCACCCAGATAAAGCCTCACTTCATCGCGCGGCCCTTAAGAAACTGATGGATGCGGCAACGGCGGAGGAGAACCAAGCCGCAACGGACTTGCAGGCGCTTTCGATTGCTGCTGGCAAAGGCGACGACCCGTAAGCGTGTCGCCTGCAGGTTTGTGCGAGTTGTACTCACCAACTTGCGCAGTGAGGTGGACTTTCTCTATCGCAACGGTCAGGACTACGCCAACCATCTTCAACATCGATCAGGTGAGTCACCCGGACCAGTGCGCTGCAGGATACTTACGTTGGCAGGTCTCGCGACTATAGTCATTGTCTGCGGTCGCCGCGAAGACACCAACGATTGGATGTTTCTTCAGTGAGTAAATCAAGCGGCCTGTAGAACTACGTGCTCACCCTCGTCTTAGTTACGACGACGATCAGCACCAGCTACTGCGCCGCAACCCCACTATAACCAAGGCCTTTGCGGATCTAGCGTTCACTTGCGCCAAAATCCGTACGTACCATCAGCACGTGTGTTGAGCATGCACAGACTAACGTAGTGATTCTCAGCGGAGACGGATTGGCCTGGCAAACAGCCAGCTGGCCCGGATGCTGTCAACATGGATATGGACGCGGCAGCCAGCACAAGCGCGACCGGCGGAGATGCAGAGTCGAACCGCGACAACACACCGACGGGCGAAGATGTGCCCGTCCACGAGGAACCTGCCGTTCACGCGAACCTGCTCGCCGATCTGCGCACTCTAGACCTCCCGCCCGGCGGCAACAACCCGGCTGGTGCTGATGGACACAGCGAGATCCAGCGTAGTCGTAGCAGCTCGCCCGCCAGTGCCAGTACTCCTGGCGGCGAAGTTCCTCCTAGTCCGGATGCAACTGATGTTCGCGAGGACTCGCCCATCGCTCCGCGTGGTGACGTGACCAGCTGCGAAGATTCGCCCATGGAACATGACCTGCTCACTGGCGAGGACTCGACCGCCGTTGGCACGCGCGACCCGAGCGAGTTGCCGGCCAATCAAGACGACCTGTCATTCGTGACACCGAAGAAGCCAGTTGCCTCACGCCGTCTGTCGCCTACGCTTGGGTCTGAACCTCCGTCGGACTCGTCGGATGATGAGGTCAGTGTGCGGTTGCGTTGAACAGATATCATGAGCTGACTGTCGATGCAGGATGGCCCTGAGCCGAACATTGACGAAGACGATGTTCCAGCTGAACGTCACGAGGCTGAAAATCCTGCCGCTGTCCCCGTCCCTGTGGCTTCTCCACCCGACGACCCGCATCTGGCCATGGCGCACCGCATCCAGGTGGCTCGTATTATGCTCGCTCGAGTGTTCAAAGTCTCCAGTACTGCGTGGATCCGGGAGCGCTTTGAGGTGCTGGCTGGCGCGTCTGAAGAATTGGACTGGCTTCGCGTCGTCTGTGCGTGGGCGGTGTTGCAATGTCGCTACGCAACACTGAAGGTCCCGACCGTGGTGTGTAGTGTTGTCGTGCCCTCGTCAATCGCTTACCTTGGTTGGCAGAATAATGGGCTTCCTCTTGACGGCCGCCCAGATGCCGTTTCAGCTTACGTCGGGAGCCGGTCGAACACCATGCCTGAAGACCTGAGCAACCTCCACGCGCAGATGGTCGACTGGTTTGTCAAGATGCAGCCGCCGTCGCGCAACCCGCATAAAGGCTTCGCCAAGATGCGCGCTGCCACAGGCATAGACCCAAACGAGTTCACCGCGATGCGTAGCACCGCCTCGCGTGGCCTTGCGCTGTTCATGACTGGCCTATCGTGGCTGTATCACCCCGATTGTGCCCACCCTGACGGCGTTGTCTCTCGCGCGGACCTTGTGGCTGAGGTGAGGACGGTGTTCAAGGTCATGTGTCGCCTGTAAGTGCTCGCCCTCTGTGTCGTTTTGAGGCTGAGACCACTGCTGCAGTCCAGTACTCAAGGCCGATCAAGCGGGTGTCCTGGATCACTCGCCGCTCCCCTTGCCTGTTGCCACTCGCAAGCGCAAGTCGACCGCAGCCGACGGGTCACCGCTGAAGAAGCGTCGTGTATTCATCTCGCCAAAGCCCGATTCAACACGCGCGGCCCGTCGCAAGAAGGTCCGCGTGTAGTGTGCTCTATTGGTGAGTCTGCGCGAGGCCTCCTTTGCCTGTATCTCACCCAATGTTTACCCGCAGCACATGCTGCATCTGCAGGGCCTGGTGTTTACGGTTGTGAGTTTCGCCCCGATGGTTCGGAACATGCGTGCTGACCTGCGTCTAGCCCCTTGATAGCACTGCTTGCCTCGTGTCGCACCGTAGAGTACATGAATATAGCATCTTGCCATTATACGGCCGTGCCGTGCCCGTCTGTCTGTCTCTCTCTCTCTCTCCGTGTCTTTCTCTCCTCGTTCCACTCCGCATTTCGGCTCACTGCTACATAAGCAGTGGCTGCCCGCTCTGCATAGTTGCCGCATAGGTGACTACGCTACGGACCATTGATCTGAGCCACCGCATAGGTGACCCGGGCATCGCTTCGGTAGCAGTGCGACTTGCGTGCTGCTGCCGCTCTACTTCTATTCGCCATGTCGCGCAAACGGGCTGCTGAGACGGATCCGGACGACGAAGAACATCCGCATGCTGCACTAGGTGGGCGCACACGTCCGCCTCCGATGATGCATCAGCGTGACCTACCTGCTGCTGTGTCTCTCGAGAGCAGTCAGCTGCCGTCCGACTCTACTCCATTGCTGCTTGTGCCGCTGCTGCCGTCTGCTGCTACCCGCCCGCTGCCCATCATGCAACCACCGTCGTTGTTAGGTGTCCGCCCTGCCCGTCGGCCGCAAGTCACGCAGCAGGTGCCAACCTCTGTTCGTCCGCCACCTGTCATGCAGCCATCTACTGCCAGTCATGTGCCAGTTCTCCCACCTCGGCCTCCACCCCTCACATCAACATTGCCTGCCTCTAGCTACACTCCTGTTGAGCAGCTCGTCATGCCTGATATCTCCTTGATGCGGTCTGCTCGTCGGGCCCCTGCTTCCGGGTCTTCGGCAGAACCTCAGCGTCGGGGTGGCATCCAAAACAACTCAGACTTAGATATGGATCAAGTTGAGATGAGTCAGGAGGCACGAGACGAGGAGGAGTTGCAGAGGAAAGTTCGTACTTCTCAGGTGTGTTACCTGTATGGTCATAGCAGATACAATCAAATGTTAAATTGTGCTTTAGAAACCGTCAGTCATTACACGTGACTTTCTGCAGAAGCATGCTGAGCCAATGCTGGACATCTCATATGCACATGAGTATGCCGAGAGTGTTGGAACTCTGTGCCAATGCCAAGGCCAACTGGGTGATGGTGCACCTGCAAGGGCTGTGTACCGGTGCAGTGACTGCTTTGAACGGCCATTGTTGTGTAAGGCCTGCTGTGTCAAGGAACATGTTCATCTGCCCTTTCATCGTGTACATGTTTGGTCTGGTGCTGAGTACTTTCAGCAGACTTCGCTGCGAGAGATGGGGCTGGTGGTGAACCTCAATCATCTTGGCTCTGTGTGTAAATACTACCGTGCTCGCCCAGACACTGGGGTTCATACTCTGACAGTCATCCATACGAATGGGCTGCATAGTGTTAATGTACGGTACTGTCGCTGTGGGAACGAGGTGGCATTTAGGGAGGGTGGAAAAGATGGAATGGCAGGACAGCTTTGGCGTGTGGGAATCTGGCCGGCATCGTGGGACACTCCGAAGACAGGAGCGACAATTGCAGTTCTACGCCAGTTTCGGCTCCTCACTGTCGAATGCAAAATCAATGCCACATCCTTCATCACCTTCCTGCGACGCTCTGGTGCAGTCATTCGAGAAGAGGAATTTGCAGTCAGTATTACACTGATCACACAAACCTATGCTTATATGTACCACAGGACCGAGAGCGCGAGTTCTTCCGTATGTTCCGTGATTGGTCATACATCTACATCCTCAAGGAGCGGAATGTTAAACCTCGAATGTATGATGGACGTCATCAGGCCGGCGAGCTTGCTGTGTACTGCCCAGCATGTCCTCACCCAGGTATCAACATGGCCCCAGACTGGCGCAACTGTCCTGAGGATCATGAGTAAGCCATGTCCCACATGGCACCTATGTTCTCCTATCCACAAGCTACAGGTTCATACATGCACGCTACTCAAACCGTGATGGCAACTACTCCATTGGCCAGAAGGCGAAGCGCATTGACCACCACGATGAGCCATATACGATGAACGGGATGTACTTTATAGACTACCGGCTGTACAACCTTGCGATCTCTGCGACCACAGAAGACCTTATTGTGAGTCTTCTAGGATATCTGTTTTGGTAGTTTAACATGTTTATCTGGCACTCAGCCCACGAGCTGTAGCACATTCCGTGCAATGGAGTACCATCGTTTCAAGTCGGGCATCATCTCGCACATCTGTCGCCACAACCTTTTCGAACCTGGTGGTACTGCAGATCTTCTGAAGGGCGAGCGGTAAGTGTGCCTTAACTGCAGAGCAACAAGACATGAACTCATGTTTTTGTAGCTTCATCTCTGTTGACCTAGCCTGTCTCAGCTCCCACTATCGCTACACAGGGGATTTAGGACTGAAGAAGTTCTACGAGTTCTATGACATTGGCTGCCAGTGGTCACGTGGGTTCCACAGGCGGCTGGAGGACAATTTGCAGCTTTTCAACTCCTTGTACCCTGGTGCTGTGACGGGGTGGCCACGTATGCATGTTGGAGTTGGTGCATTTCATATGCCCAACCACACTCTTCTCTGTCGCATGCTCTTCAACATCCGGTTCATACCAGGTGCTGCTCGCTCATATGGTGACCAGGCGGAGGGTATCTGGGCACAGGAGAACCGTATTGGGCCAAGTGTGGCAGAGATGGGGAGTGGATCAAGGGAGGACAGCATCGAGTTACACTTTGACAATCAGAATAGTCAGCGGCGTGTGGAAATCGGTGCGCAATATCTGTGTGCTATCAAAGTCACATTCACTAACTCTGCATTCAGTTCATACACTTCATGCTCGCCTCCAAAATGCCATCAAGCAGCGTGGAGTCACTGTGACTGCAGCACAAGAGCTTGAGGATGATCTTGCTAATCATTCACCACAAGATCTTGCAGAGTGGAAGGATCAAGAGCGTCGCTGGCTGGCTCATGTTGCTGCTCATGGGACACTACCTAAAGATATTGCGACACCGTACCGCATGACCCAGGATGATGGTAAGTTTCTGAGCTTACATTTAGCTTGTACTAACTATCTGAAGCTCCAACAATACAGGACATTGATGCTGAGCTCAAAGCTGCACCTTCAACTGTTGAAGTGGACGCACTTGTTGGTTCAGGCAAAAGCATTGTTAATATGCTCCGTACTGGACTTGATATTGAGTCTGACCAGTCAGTCCCACATTCCATGCTGTATGGCCCAAGCTAATTTTAACACAAGATGCTCCCTCCACTCCATGCATTTGGCCCAGTCTATCAAAACACAAGACACAGCTTCCGATGCATCACATCGTCTCGCACGCCGCATCGCATCCTGGGTCAACTGGCGGAACTCTGTCTACAGCACAGCTTTCCAGGTTGAAGTTGATCCACCAGAGGCTGTTGACAGGGACAAGCCAGAGGACTACAATTTAGGCCTCCCCTCTGCCATCACAGACAGCCTTCTCCTTGCCCAAACTACAATGGTTGCCAGGTTCAAGTTGATCGAGTTTCGCCTGCGACATGGAGTAGCAGAGGATGGAGTACGAGAAATCAGGCGCCAAATTTCGATCCGTACAATATTCGAAGGGGCTGAGGGAAATGCAGCTGGTGGACGTCCTGCTACCCGTGCACAAAATGGTCTTCTTGCCGCCCAGGATCGAGTGAGTTGGTCAACAGTTGTTTTGCCACCGTCTGAGCATGTGCAGGTTCAAGCTGGTGTATGGCGTTTCAACAAAAACTATACAGCCATGGAGGCTCTTCAAACAGAGGAACAACCAATTCCATCGAACCTCCTGCCTCTAACAGAACATGACACACAGAGTCCTCACAGGTATGGGCCTGCCATGGGGGACTCTACTCAGCCAGTGTCATGGATCTGGGGCAGGAAACTTGCAGATGGGGAAACCGCTACTCCAGGTGTTCTAGATTTCTGGGTGAAAGACGGTATGAAAACTCTGCTAGTCAATGTATGATACTGACCAATTTATGTAGCGCAGCGTGTGGAGTATCATTTGGCTACAGCTAATGCCACACGATGGAAAGAGGAGGTGCTGCTGGTGTCAGAGGAGATGAAGTGTACGATACGCTACTTCCACCACTTTTCAAACTTGTGGCAGAAGTCTGGGGAGAAGAGTGAGGAAATGTATGGCCATGGATATCAAGCACATTGCCTCAGGTAAGAAAGGGAATATGTCCAAAAGGGTAAACTGACAAAAATGATAGGCAGAGGGACATATTTGCCACACTCAAGAGAGAAGCAATTGAGACATTTGAACCAGAACTGGGTGGTTGGTCTTTTGAGACTGAGATAGGAACAGATGTAGAGTAGACAATGATTCATGCTCAGGTCACTGGTCCAACATATCCTAATGTAACAACCTGTAGCTGTCAATGGACTCCAATATTGGACTCCAATATTGGACTCATAGTTGTCCATGATGGCCTCATTGCCAGTCATAGCAATCAAAAGTTACCCATGGCTGGCTGTACTCAGCTGAAAGTCTTTCTAGCTCTTGATATCTGCCTCACAGCCAGTCATAGCCATCAATATCCGTGTCATAGTCACTCATGTTTGTCTCACAGTTGTTCATAGATGCTCATATCCATTGATATCCGTCCAATAGCCATCCGTCTCTGTCTCATAGCCATCTATACCCATCGTAAAGTCCTTCATAGTGGGTCATATCTGTCTCAAAGCCCTTCATAGCCGCTCACATCCATTGATTTCCGTCTCATAGCTGTCAATACCCACTAGAAAGTCATTCATAGCTGGCCATATCCGTCTCATAGCCGTCCATATCTGTCTCACAGCCATTCATAGCCGTTCATATCCATTGATATCCGTCCAATAGCTGTTTGTCTCTGTCTCATAGCCATCAATACCCATCATAAAGTCCTTCATAGTGGGTCATATCCGTCACATAGCCGTTCATAGCCGTTCATATCCATCCTATAGCCGTCAGTACCCACTTGAAAGTCATTCATAGCTGTTCATACCTGTGTCACAGCCGGTCATATCTGTCTTGCAACCGTTCATAGCCGCTCATATCCATTGATTTCTGTCTCATAGCCGTCAATACCCAATAGAAAGTCATTCATAGCCGTAAAGATCTGTGTCATAGTCGCTCATATCTGTCTCAGAGCCGTTCATAGCCATTCATATCCATTCATATCCATCCAATAGCCGTCAGTACCCACTTGAAAGTCATTCATAGCTGGCCATATCCATCTCATAGCCGTCCAAATCTGTCTCACAGCCATTCATAGCCGTTCATATCCGTCTCACAGCCATTCATAGCCGTTCATATCTGTCTCACAGCAGTTCATAGCCGTTCATATCCATTGATATCTGTCCAATAGCCGTTTGTCTCTGTCTCATAGCCATCAATACCCATCATAAAGTCCTTCATAGCGGGTCATATCCGTCACATAGCCGTTCATAGCCGTGCATATCCATCCAATAGCCGTCAGTACCGACTTGAAAGTCATTCATAACTGTCCATACCTGTGTCACAGCCTGTGGCATCAGCTCATAGCCATTCATAGCCATTCATATCCGTCTCATAGCCATCAGTACCCACTTGAAAGTCATTTGTAGCCGTTCATATCCATTGATATCCAATGATTGCCGTCTCATAGCCATCAATACCCACTAGAAAGTCATTCATAGCTGGCCATATCCGTCTCATAGCCGTCCATATCCGTCTCACAGCCGTTCATAGCCGTTCATATCCATTGATATCCGTCCAATAGCCGCTCATAGCCGTTCAGATCTATCCATCGTCATTTATATTTGTTGATATCCGTAAGATAGACAATATAATACAGGTCATTCCAATCCACTCTAGCACACCCAACACAATCCTTACATATCCCAAAATAAGAGCAAGATGTGTAGACTACTTGTCTGCAGAGACATATTATGAGCGAACAACTAGCATTTGTACAATTAAGCTGTAACACCACCTCAGAGGTTCATCTTCTCTCCCACTCCCCAAGTCTTCAAACTAGGACAGCTTGGCACAGAACTGCTCTGACTAGCAGTTTTACTGCTGGACCACCCAATTGCTTTGCAGACTGTGAGATTGTACAAACATTCCTACCAGTGTTCCCAGTCAGAACCTGGACGTGCAATACTGCACTTCCGTAAAATCACATATGCTCACCCGTATTCACATATGCTTAATCCTCATGCTTGAGTTCCATGGACACATGAGGATAAATCAAGTTGGGATGTATCTCAGTCCTAACAGCATGCAGCACAACACTGTACATAGCTATCCTTGGCCATTGATATCAGACTCAGAGCCCACCATGTCCATCTCATAGCTGTTAGTAGCCGTTCATATCTGTTTGATAGCCGTCCATCTCTGTCTCATAGCTGTCAGTATCCATGTCATAGCTGTTCATATCCAATGATGTCCAGTGATTTCTGTCTCATAGTCGTCAATACCCACTTGAAAGTCATTCATAGCTGGCCATATCCATCTCATAGCCGTCCATATCCGTCTCACAGCCGTTCATAGCCGTTCATATCCATCTAATAGCTGTCAATACCCACTAGAAAGTCATTCATAGCCGTCAAGATTCGTGTCATAGTCGCTCATATCTGTCTCAGAGCTGTTCATAGCCGCTCATATCCATTGATATCTGTCCAATAGCCGTCCGTCTCTGTCTCATAGTCATCAGCACCCACTTGAAATTCATTCATAGCTGTCCATATCCACATCATAACCAGCCATAGCCATTCATATTCATTTGTATCCATGTGATAGCCATCAGTTAATGTCCATATCCGTCTCATATCCGGATATGCCTATGAATTTTTTCTCTACTTTTTCCATGTTGCATCTTCATGTTCCAAAGCCATCATATCTTTCAGCTATGCTACCATATCTGTCCTGCTATTCTGTATATCCAGCCTTGTTCCATATCTGGATATGCCTATGTGTTTTTCCTTTTTTTCCATCTTGCATCTTCATCTTCCAAAGCCGTCATATCTCGCAGCTATGCTACTATATCTGGCAAGGTTCACTAGACTTTTTTCTTTTCTTTTTCTTTTTTCCTTCTAGTGTGCTAGTTGCCTCTCTTAGGCACTTTACTTTCTACTAAATTTCCTTTTCAGGAAGTTCACCATAGACCTCTTTAGAAATTTCCAAATCTATAATCTCATGCTACCTTTTATTTACTTACTAACTGGGCATCTTATACTCACAGCAGTGGTGGCGTAGCCGGATATGCACATAGGCATAGTTGGGACCCCTTAGAGACCTTTAGCTTATCCTGTCGCGATGAGGGTACTGAACACATCAGACTGAGCACCATCAGCTCTCCTATACGCTCGCGCGAGCTCGCCTTCGGTGTCATGACAAAACACAGAACTCGCATTCCTTCAAGCGACCCTCTCTCGAGTGGAGACTTCCTGATCCGCTCACCAGGTCCAATGGGACGCACTATCACCATCGATGACTTGCAGAGTCTCGCATTCGAGGGCCTTCTCACTCAGTTCAACATGGTCTCGCCGAACCTTTCTTGCATTTGGGCCACATCGTCGAACCTCGATGCACTCCTCAAGGCATTGTCGGCATCAATGCGGGCGAGGATAACGAGGACGAGTGTTCAACTTGATGGCGAGTCACAGCGGCATGGAAACCCATCTGAGACAGCATGTGCAACAGGCCTGGCGAATTTGCGTGAATTGGTGGTGACGAGCAAGCACGGAGTTAACAAGGTGGAGGTCGAGGCCAGCGCCGTTCTGCAGCTGGTGAAGTTCCTGGCAGGCTTTGAAGATCATCCGAGCAGGTTGTTGAAGATTTTGGACATTAGGGTTGTAGTTGGCCGGCAGTGGACGCAGGCGGATCTTGACGAACTGCGGAATCTTGTGGAACATGTATACCTGTAATATGGAGGATAGAGATGTATGAGGTTGCATTCCTCTGTATACCGACTCTCATTCATTCTTCATGCGCTGACTGTGGACGACCTCAAGATATTTCGCATCTGCGTCAAAGCGCCGTTTGACATTGAATCCGAGGCCCATACTGCATTATTCGTCAAGTCGAACGGAGGGAAGCTCACGCCCGAGCAGCTTTGGTGACAGCTTTGACTACAGTTCAATAACTAGGTGTCGTTATATTTGTATCCGCTCGTGAATCATGCCAGGTTTGGGACGAATAGCGTCCGCGACACCTTGGCTTGGCACGTTGGCAGGGCTGGCGCGATGCCTTTCTTCCTCACACCAAGAAGCCCAGTCCGCGTATATCCTCCCGGCCAAGGAAGCCAGCTCAAGAATGGTCTCGGTGCTGGCCGTCTTTTCATCT
>Ga0247815_10002864_pt1 | contig 12640 bp, 9 predicted proteins | sample UWRJL194509B1_FD_181014 | JGI IMG/M metagenome (GOLD analysis project Ga0247815, IMG submission 181014) | Plant litter microbial communities from Arlington Agricultural Research Station in Wisconsin, United States - UWRJ-L194-509B-1 | ecosystem: Environmental > Terrestrial > Plant litter >... | reverse complement strand
ACCGGTCGTGACCGGCCCGGCCGCCGTGGGCCAGCACAAGTGGAACGAGCTGCGCGGCGGCGAGTGTGTCGACCCGTTCAGCTCCGTCTGGGCGGAGACGTTCACGGTGGTCGACTGCGCGGCGCCGCATCCCGCACAGATGGTCTTCCGCGGTACGTTTCCGGATGCCCCTGCCGCATACCCCGGGGCGCCGGCACTGCAGGCGCAGATCAACCTGCTCTGCGGCTCACCGACGGTCATCAACCTGGCTGCGGCTGGCGCCTACGCGAACATCCAGGTCTCGGCGTCGTACGCGGCCGACACCGCAGAGTGGGCCGAGGGGCAGCACGACTATTTCTGCTTCATCACCCGCGCGGGTGGCGAACCGCTCACGGGCAGCGTCGCCGCCGCCGGCTGACCTCCGCCGTTGCAGCCCCGCGCGACAGCGCGCCCGGCTGGTATCCCGTCTCGACCGCGCGCCCGGCTGGTATCCCGTCTCGACCGCGCGCCCGGTTGTTATCCCCGCGCCGGTTGCAACCCCCGCGCGGATGTCAAACCCCCGCGGAGATGCCAATCAGGCGCGCGGATGACGAACGGCGGACCACCGCGCGGGTACGCGCCGGGCGGCTCGTCGAGATGACACTTTGTGTCGTTCGCCGCGGAACGAACGACACAAACTGGCATCTCGACGGGATTCGAGCGCCGAGTTGTCACGAATCGACCCTTTGGCCGACCGATCGGGTCGATCTGTGACAACTCGACCCTCGCCGCCTGCCCGTTCTGCAGGAAAGACCCGCATACCGGGGGTGACGATCCCGCCGTTGTGCAGCAGGTGTGGCGTGCACGGACCGCGATGTGGCGACAGCGCGCCCGGTTGTTATCTCCGCGCCGGTTACAACCCCCGCGGGGATAACAAACCCCCGCGCGGATGACATCCAGGCGCGCAGATGCGAAACCCGCGCAGATGACAGCCAGGCGCGGGTGACCCGGCGCGGATGGCAGCCAGGCACAAATGACCCCCGCGCAGCTGACAGCCAGGCGCGCAGATGCGAAACCCGCGCGGCTGACGAACGGCAGCGCGGGGCAGCCCGCCCCTACAGCTCCGTCTCGATCGGCTCTTTCTCGAGCAGCTCGTGCACGCCCGTGAGGATCTCGTCGGGGCGGAAGGGGTATCGCTCGATTTCGGCCTGGTCGCTGATGCCCGTGAGCACCAGGATCGTGTGCAGCCCGGCCTCGATGCCGGCGACGATGTCGGTGTCCATGCGGTCGCCGATCATCCCGGTGTTCTCCGAGTGCGCACCGATCTTGTTCATCGCCGAGCGGAACATCATCGGGTTCGGCTTGCCCACCACGTAGGGCTCCTTGCCGGTGGCCTTGGTGATGAGGGCGGCGACCGCGCCGGTGGCCGGGAGGGGGCCTTCGGCGCTCGGCCCCGTCGCATCCGGGTTGGTGACGATGAAGCGTGCCCCGCCGCCGATGAGTCGGATGGCGCGCGTGATGGCCTCGAACGAGTAGTTGCGCGTCTCGCCGACGACCACGTAGTCGGGATCGGTGTCGGTCATGATGAACCCCGCCTCGTGCAGGGCGGTGGTGATGCCGGCCTCGCCGATGACGAACGCCGAGCCCCCGGGCATCTGCGAGGCGAGGAAGTCGGCTGTCGCCAGCGCGGATGTCCAGATGCGATCCTCGGGCACGTCCAGCCCGGAGGCCTTGAGCCGCGCACTCAGATCGCGCGGCGTGAAGATCGAATTATTGGTGAGCACCAAATAGGGCTTGCCCTGATCGCGCCACTGCTGCAGCAGGTCGGAGGCGCCGGGCAGCGGGTGGTTCTCGTGCACCAGAACGCCGTCCATGTCGGTCAGCCAGCATTCGATTTCGCCGCGATCACTCATGGGGCCATGGTAACCGCCCGGTCAGTAGTCTTGAGGGGAGGCGGGGGAGTTCGACGGTGGGCGGTGTGCTGGTCGGCTTCGCCATCATCGCCTTCATCATCGCCGTCGGATATCTGGTCGGACGCATCGGCATCCTCGGCCCGAACGCCGGCTTCGTCCTCAACCGCATCGTCTTCTTCGTGCTGTCTCCCGCGCTGCTGTTCACGGTGCTCGAGTCGGCTCCCGTGCACGAGCTGTTCTCGTCGCTCACGGTGGTGTCGCTGGTCACCGCGCTGGTCGCCTTCGCGCTCTATCTGCTCGTCGCGGGCCCCATCTGGCGCCGAAACACTCCCGAGTTGGTGATCGGCTCGCTCGCGGCCGGGTACGTGAATGCGAACAACATCGGTATCCCGGTCGCGGTGTATGTGCTCGGCAGCGCCGCGTTCTCGGCCCCGGTCGTGCTGCTGCAACTGCTGATCTTCTCGCCGATCGCCCTCACCATCCTCGACGCGAGCACCACCGGCCGTGTCTCGGTCGCGCGCATCCTCCGTGGCCTGGTGAGCAATCCGCTCATCATCGGTTCGGCCCTCGGCGTGCTGTTCGCGGTCACCGGGGTGCACCTGCCCGAGCCGGTGCTCGCGCCGTTCACGCTGCTCGGCAGCGCGGCAGTACCGGTCGTGCTGCTCGCCTTCGGCATGTCGCTGCACGGGCAGAAACTGCTGCAGCCGGGCAGCGGGCGGCGGGATGTCCTGCTCGCCTCCGCGATAAAGCTGGTCGTGATGCCGACGGCAGCCTGGCTGCTTGGGCGCTTCGTGTTCGGCTTGGACGGGCATCCGCTCTTCGTGGTCGTCGCGCTCGCGGCGTTGCCGGCCGCGCAGAACGTGTTCAACTACGCCTCCCGCTACGGGCGCGGCGAGATCATCGCCCGCGACGCCGTGCTCATCACGACGATCGGGTCGATCCCGGTGCTCGTCGTGGTCGCCGCGCTGCTCGGCGGCTAGCCCTCGTCGCTGGCGGGGCTCGTTCGCCGGCGGTTCACCTCGGGTTCACGGCGACCCTCCACGCTCGGCTGGGCTCGAACTGCCGGGCCGAGAGAGTGGGGATGTCTGTGAGCGTCAAAGTTCGTATCGGTGCCGTTCTGGCGGGTCTGGCGCTCGCCGCACCCCTTGTGGTGGCGGTGTCACCCGCCGTGGCCGCGCCGTCGACCGTGACCATCAACGAGATCGAGTCGAGCGGTGGAAACCCCGGCGACTGGGTCGAACTGGTCAATACCGGCACCGTCGCCGTCGACCTCTCCGGCTACGTGCTCAAGGACAACGACGACACGCACGTGTTCACGATCCCCGCCGGCTCGGTGCTCCCGCCCGGTGCTTTCGTCGTCGAAGACGTCGAGACCTCTTACGGCCTGGGCGGCGGCGACAGCGTGCGCCTGTTCGCGGCAGATGGCGTGACCCTGCTCGACAGCTACACGTGGGCGACCCACTCCACCGTCACCTATGGGCGCTGCCCCGACGGCACCGGAGCCTTCACCACCACGGTGACCGCCACCAAGGGCGTCGCAAACGACTGCGGAGTGACGGCACCTCCCGCGCCGACCGCCGTCGCCTGGCCGGGCGGATCCACGGTCAGCACCGCCGACGTCGCCGGCGTGCTCGGCGGCAATATGAGCGGTCTCGCGTACGAGGCGTCCGGAACGTCGGCCCCGGGCATCCTGTGGGCGGTCAAGAACGGCCCGAGCACCCTGTACCGGCTGATCTGGGACGGCACGAACTGGGTTCCCGACGCGGCGAACGGCTGGGCGGCCGGTAAAGCGCTGCACTACCCGGACGGCACGGGAGACCCCGACACCGAGGGTGTCACCCTGGTTGACGGCTCGTCGGCCAGCGGGGTCTACCTGTCCACCGAGCGAAACAACAGCGCGAACGGGGTGAGCCGCCCCGAGGTGCTGCGCTTCGATGTGACGGGAGCCGCGACATCCCTCAACGCCGTCGGCGAATGGAACCTCACCACCGACCTTCCCGTCGTCGCCCCCAACAGCGGGCTGGAGGCGGTGCAGTGGATGTCTGACGCCTTCCTCACCTCGAAGAACTTCGTCGACGAGCGCACCAGCCTTCCCTACACGCCCAGCACGTACGCGAACCACGGCACCGGCCTGTTCTTCGTCGGACTCGAGGGAAACGGCAGCATCTACGCCTACGCGTTCGACCAGACGAATGGCACGTCGACCCGCGTGGCGACGATCGTCAGCGGCTTCCCCGGGGTTATGGATCTCGAGTTCGAGCCGGAGACGAGCAGCCTGTGGGCGGTCTGCGACGACACCTGTAACGGCCGTTCCGCCCTGCTGCAGCTGGTGGCCGGCCGCTTCACCGTGGCGAAGCTCGTGGAGCGTCCGGCGGGCATGCCCAACATCAACAACGAGGGCTTCGCCATCGCGCCCCAGGCCCTCTGTGTGAACGGCCTGAAGCCGGTCTACTGGGCCGACGACTCCAACACCGGTGGCAACGCCCTGCGCGCCGGAACCATCTCGTGTTCGACGCTCGCGGCGCTGCCGGGTGTGACCCCCGTCGCCGCCGGTGACCCGGAACTCGCCGCCACCGGTGCCGGCCCCGCCTCCTGGCTGTTGGTCGCGCTCGCGGTGCTGCTGCTCGTCGCCGGGCTCGTGCTGGTAACGCTGCGCGTCCGTCGCGCTCGCGCAGAGTAGCCCTACATTCGGTAGTTGGTGCTGTTGTCGGCGAGCGATAACAGCACCAACTGCCGACTCGGCACGGGTAACCTCGACCGCAACACGAGGAGGTGCCGGATGACGGTCTGGATCTGTGCGGCGTGTGCGGTCGAGCATGGCGACACCGAGCATCCGCCCGTCGTCTGCGCGATCTGCGCGGATGAGCGGCAGTTCGTGCCGCCGAGCGGTCAGGCCTGGACGACCATCGGGCAGCTGCGCACCGACGGCGCCCGCATCGAGACGCACGAGATCGAGCCGCGGCTGATCGGCATCCGCTCCAGCCCGGCGGTCGGCATCGGCCAGCAGGCCATGCTGGTGCAGACGGATGCCGGCAGCCTTCTCTGGGACCCGATCGGCTTCGTCGACGAGACGGCCGCAACCCTGACCGACGTGGTCGCCATCGCGACGAGTCATCCCCACATGTTCGGCGCGCAGGTCGAGTGGTCGCGCGCGCTCGGCGGAGTACCGATCCTCGTGAACGCCGCCGACCGCGACTGGGTGCAGCGCGACGACTCCGCGATCGAGACCTGGACCGGCGAACTCGAGGTGCTTCCCGGCCTCACACTGCGCACGATCGGCGGCCACTTCCCGGGCAGCGCCGTCGCGCACTGGGATGGCGCGGACGGCCGGGGTGTGGTGCTCGCCGGCGACACCTTCTTTCCCGGGCCGTCCGAGAGCTGGGTCACGTTCATGCGCAGCTTCCCGAACGGGATCCCGATGTCGGCGGCCGTGGTCGAACGGGTTGCGACAAAGGTGGCCGAGCGCGAGTTCGACCGGGCCTACGGCAACTTCGGCAACGTGATCCGCACGGATGCGCGAGCCGCGGTCATCCGTTCGGCCGAGCGATATGCGGCGTGGGTGCGCGGCGACCACGACGACCTCACCTAGTTACGCTCGTACGGTGAGCGAAACCCCCGACCCGAGCGCCGAACTGACCACCCACGGCGTCGGCCCCTGGAAGGGCGAGCTGCCGACTGAGCCGCACTACGACCCCGAGCTGCTGGCCCGTGGCGACAGCCGCAACGTCATCGACCGGTATCGGTACTGGACCATGGAGGCGATCGTCGCCGACCTCGACGAGCGCCGCTTTCCCTTCCACGTCGCCATCGAGAACTGGCAGCACGACATGAACATCGGGTCGATCGTGCGCAGTGCCAACGCCTTCGCCGCCGACACGGTGCACATCATCGGCCGCAAGCGCTGGAACAAGCGCGGCGCCATGGTCACCGACCGCTATCAGCATGTGCTCTACCACCCCGATGTCGCCGCGTTCACGCAGTGGGCGACGGATGCCCGGCTCCCGATCATCGCTCTGGACAACGTCCCGGGTTCCGTCCCCATCGAGGGTTTCTCGTTCCCCGAGCGGTGCGTGCTCCTGTTCGGGCAAGAGGGACCGGGCCTCTCGGCGGAGGCCGTGGCCGCCGCAACGGATGTCGTGGAGATCACCCAGTACGGCAGCACCCGCAGCCTCAACGCGTCTGCCGCGGCCGCCGTCGCCATGCACTCCTGGGTGGTGCAACACGCCGCAGCCCCCGAGTGAGCCGTCCCTCTCGACACGTTTGCCCGAATTTGCAGCATTTCGGGGTGCGATACCTGCATATTCGGGCAAACGTGGGGGAGAGGGAAGGGGTCAGCCGCCGATCGCGGACGGCCGCAGTTCGCGCAGCATGCGGAACTTGCCCTGGCGCCGCGCGCCCAGCGTGGCAAGGGCCAGCGACCCGATCAGCCAGAGCAGCAGCGGCCAGAAGGCCTGCCAGACGTCGGCGCTGATGCCGCCGTACATCAGCTGACGGATGCCCTCCACCGCGTGACTCATCGGCAGGGCTTCGTGCAGCGACCGCAGCGGCCCGGGCAGCGTCTGCCAGGGGAACGTTCCACCGGCCACGACCAGCTGCACCACCATGAAGATCAGCGCCAGGAACTGCCCGACGCTGCCCAGCAGCACATTCAACGCCAACACGATGGCGGCGAAGGTGAGTGCCACGAACGCCATGAAGCCGAGCATGCCGACCGGGTTCGCGACTGGTAGACCAAGAGCCAGGGTGACGATGGCGAACAGGGCCACCATCTGGATGACTCCGAGCACGGCGGGGGTCACCCAGCCGGCCAGCATCGTGCGGATCGGCCGCCGCACCGCCGTCAGCGCGCGGCGCGAAAGCGGACGCACGATCAGGAACAGCGCGTAGATGCCGATCCAGGAGGCGAGGCTGAGGAAGAACGGTGCGAGGCCGGCGCCATAGTCGGCGGCCTCGGTGATCGCCTCCTGCTTCACGGTCAGCGGGGAGGCGATGAGATTCGACGCGGTCTTGCGGCCGTCGGCGGTGGTCGATGGGATCTTCTGCACCGCGTCGCCCAACGAACTGGTCAGTTCCGACGAGCCGGAGGCCAGCTGGTTGACGCCCGACGACAGCTCGGATGCCCCGGTCGACGCCTGCGCGGCGCCGCTCGAGAGGGTCGCGGCCCCGGTCGCGGCACTGTGCACGGCGGAGGCCAGCGCAGGCGCGGAGCTGTTCAGCGCCGCGGCGCCGGCGGCCAGCTGAGCCGCGCCTGCCGCCGCCTGGCTCACCTTGGGAGCGAGGGTGCCGGAGACCGCCGAGGAGGTGGCACCGGTGGCATCGGCCAGCGCTGCCAACTGCGCCTGGACGGTCGGGGAGACCGTGACGTTTCCCGCGAGAGCCGCCTGCAGGGCCTTGGCGAGTTGCGCGGTCTGTGCCGTGCCCGTCACCAGGTCGTTCACCGGCTGAGCCGCTGACTGCAGCCCGCTCGACAGCGCCGCCGCGCCCGTGCTCAGTTGGCTCGCGCTGCCGGGGAGCGCCTTGGTCTTCGAGTCCAGCTGCGCCAGCCCCGAGCTGAGCGACGCGGCACCCGATGCCAGTTGCGCGTTGCCCGAGGCGAGCGAGTTCGCACCCGTGGCCGCCGTGGCAGCACCGGTCGAGATCTGGGCGGCGCCGTCATCCGCCTTGGTCAGGCCGTCGCGGAGGTCGTTGATCGAGTCGAGCAGTTTGAGGGAGGCCTTCGCGCCGACCTGCTTCGCGATCTCGACGCGCACCAGCTCCGATGCCTGCTTGGCGATGGTCGTGCTGAGATAGCTGTTGGTGTCGTCGGTGGTGAGATCGATGCGCGCGGTGGTGGGCTCGTCTCCGGCGGCCGACGCGAGGTCGGTGGAGAAGTTCTTCGGGAAGGTCAGGGCGAAGTCGTAGGTGCCGCGCTTGACGCCGGCCTGCGCCTGCTGGGGTGTGACCTCCACCCAGTCGAACTTCTTGTCCTTCAGCAGCGAGGCGGCGGTCTTCTCGCCGTAGTTCGTGGCCTTGCCGTCGACGGTCGTGCCGGTGTCGGAGACGGCGATCGCCGCCGGGATGTTCTTCAGGTTGCTGTACGGGTCGTGGTTGCCCCAGAGGTACAGCCCGCCGTAGAACAGCGGCACGGTCATGAGGGCGACGAGCGATGCGATGCCGAGCTTGCTCGCCGTGAGTCGGGCGAACTCCGCTTTGACGAGAGGGATGATGGTCATGTCGATCAGCTTTCGGACGATGCGCTCGAGATGGGCGCTGAGTCGAGGTCGGGAACATCGCGATCCGATGCGTCCGGCGGGAATGTGGGAAGCGCAGCACCGAGGGCGGTGAGGGTGGCCGAAGTGGCGACATCCGTCACGATGACGACGAGGATGCCCCGCTCGGCGATGCCGACCAGCGGCTCGTACCACTCCTCGACGCCGGCGCCGTGGCGCTCGGGGGAGGTCACGATGATGCACCCCACGTCGTTTCGCAATACCGCGAGCTCACTGAACAACCGCACCCTGTCACCGGCGGGCAGTGCGCGCATGGGCAGGGTCGCGTAGTCCTCGAGCCCGTGTCGGGAGAGGAACACGTCGACGGCCTTCCGACCCGTCGGCTGATCGGCGAAGGAGAACTCCTCCGCGACGATTACCCGGAGGTCGATGCCGGGGGAGGGCTCGGCTACCCAGGGGGTGTCGACGAGGGCCGTGCGGGCACGGAGCAGGTCGTCGTCATCCAGGTCGTCGATGAGCACGCGACCGGACTGCGGCTTCAGCCTGCCGCCGAGCATCATGGAGATGAGCAGGGGCAACTCGTCGCCCTCCACCGCGAGTGCGACGGGGGTGCCGCTCTGCACGGTGAAGCTGGTGGTGGGTACATCGGCGCCAAGACCTTCGCCGATGGCGGCGCCGTCGAGGGTGATACGCATCAGGGGCGTTCCTTCCATTGCAGTTCTGGTTCGTCGTCGATGAAGGTGCCGGCTTCGCGCCAGCCGAGGCCGACGCACCCGAGCACCATGAGCATGATGAGTCTGTGGCCCTCGCGGGCGGCGAGCGGATGCTCGGACGACTCCTCGAGAACGAGTAGCGCCGTGTCTTCCACGAGCCGCGTCAGCAGAGCGGGCTCGAGATCGGTGCGCATGCTGCCCTCGTGCTGACCATCGCGGATGGCTTCGCGTACGCTCACCCGGATCGGGCGGAGCAGCGAGGCCGTGGACTTCGCGAGTGGGCCGCGCACGGCGACGACCGCCATCATCCGCACGCTCTCAACCTCTCGCCAGAGGCTGGAGGCGATGAGAGCGAGTCGAACGAGCGCATCGGGATGCGTCACGGTCGAGAGCGCGTCGACGACACGGTTCGCGCCGATCGCGACGAGCTCGCGCAGGAGGTCGTCGCGGGTGGCGAAATGCCCGTAGACGGAACGGCGGCTGAGGCCGGCCTCCGCCGCGATGGCCTCGAGCGATCCGGAGGGGTCGTGATTGAGCACGATGCGTGCGGCGGCGAGCAGCGCTTCGCGATTCTCGGCGGCGTCACGACGCGGCGCGCGCACGGACGGATGGCTGCTCATGACTCCATCGTAATATCTTGCACAGCCATGTGCAAGATACCTGGTGGTGACTGGGCCACCCTCGTCCGCTCCCAGAGAGCGCTTCGTCAGGTTCGGTAGAATGGGGTGTATTCCCACCCCACTCGAAGGGATCTCCCATGCCTGCAGTCGTTCTGATCGGCGCCCAATGGGGCGATGAAGGCAAGGGCAAGGCGACCGACCTGCTCGGTAGCCGCGTCGACTATGTCGTCAAGTTCAATGGCGGAAACAACGCCGGCCACACCGTCGTGATCGGCACCCAGAAGTACGCGCTGCACCTGCTGCCCTCTGGCATCCTCAGCGAAGGCGTCACGCCGGTGATCGCCAACGGTGTCGTCGTCGATATCGAGGTGCTCTTCCACGAGCTCGAGGCTCTCGGTTCGCGCGGCGTCGATGTCTCGAAGCTGCTGGTGAGTGCCAACGCACACGTGATCACCCAGTACCACCGCACCATCGACAAGGTGACGGAGCGCTTCCTCGGCAAGCGGCAGATCGGCACCACCGGTCGTGGCATCGGGCCGGCGTATGCCGACAAGATCAACCGGGTCGGCATCCGTATCCAAGACATCTTCGACGAGAACATCCTCCGCCAGAAGGTGGAGGGTGCCCTCGATCTGAAGAACCACCTGCTGGTCAAGATCTACAACCGTCGGGCCATCGGCGTCGACGAGGTCGTCGACGATCTGCTGAGCTATGCCGAGCGGCTGCGTCCGATGGTCGCCGACACCGGCCTCATCCTCAACCAGGCACTCGACGCCGGCAAGACCGTGCTGTTCGAGGGCGGCCAGGCGACCATGCTGGATGTCGACCACGGCACCTATCCGTTCGTGACCTCGTCGAACGCCACGAGTGGCGGCGCGGCGACCGGGTCGGGCGTCGCGCCCAACCGGTTCGACCGTGTCATCGGCGTGGTCAAGGCGTACACCACTCGCGTGGGCGCCGGCCCGTTCCCCACCGAGCTGTTCGACGAGTCGGGCGAGTTTCTCCGTTCGCACGGCTTCGAGTTCGGCACCACCACCGGGCGTCCGCGCCGCTGTGGCTGGTACGACGCCCCGGTCGCCCGGTACAGCGCGCGGGTCAATGGCGTCACCGACTTCGTGCTCACCAAGCTCGACGTGTTGACGGGGCTCGAGACGATCCCGGTCTGCGTCGCGTACGAGGTCGACGGGGTGCGGGTCGACGAGGTGCCGGTCTCCCAGTCCGACTTCCACCACGCGAAGCCGATCTACGAGAACTTCCCCGGCTGGTCGGAAGACATCACCGGCGTCCGCCGCTTCGAAGACCTGCCGAAGAACGCGCAGGACTACGTTCTGGCGGTCGAGTCGATGAGCGGATCTCGCATTTCGGCGATCGGTGTCGGCCCCGGCCGCGAGGCCATCGTCGTTCGTCACGACCTGCTCGACTAGGGCTCACTTCTCGGCAGTGTGCCTGTTCGTGCGCGTTGTTCCTGCTCGAGCAGGCACAGTGCGCACAAGCGGGCACAATCGCTGACCGGTCGCGCATTCGCTCGCGAAATCGTCGCGCGGAGTTAACCTTCCGGCCCCTCGCTTCTGGCGGCCGTCTACCCCTACATTGGGGTAGACGTTGCCGTCCCGACGAGGAGTCTCCATGCGCCCGAACGTGTCCATCCGCCTGAAGGCGGGTATCGCCTCACTCCTCGGAGTAGCCCTGGTCGGCGCTCCCGTGATCGCGTCTCCTGCGCTCGCGAACACCGCGGGCACCGGTGTCGTCATCAACGAGGTCTACGCCAACGGCGGTAGCGCGGGCGCCGCGTACGGCGCGAAGTTCATCGAGCTGGCGAACCCGACGGCCGCGGCCATCCCGCTCACCGGCCTGTCGCTGCAGTACCGCTCGGCGACGGGGACGGGTTCGCCCAGCTCAGTCGTTCCGCTCACCGGCAGCATCCCCGCAGGCAAGACCTACCTCGTGCAGGGCGGCAGCAACGGCAGCACCGGCGCTGCCCTCCCCACCCCCGACCAGCTCGGCACATCGCTCAACCTCGCAGCGGGCGGCGGCGTCGTCATCCTCGCGAACGGCACCACGGCGCTCCCGCCGCTCGCGGTCGGCACCACTGTCGATAACCCGGCGATCGTCGATCTCGTCGGCTACGGTTCTGCCACCGCCTTCGAGGGCACCGCCGCGTCGGGCAACACCGTGGGTCTCTCGCTCAGTCGTTCCGCACTGATGGACACGGATGTCAACGCCACCGACCTCCTCGCCGGCGCCCCGTCACCCCAGCCCTCGTCCGGCACCGTCCCCCCGGTAGATCCGCCGGTCGATCCACCCGTGCCGGGCACCCCCGTGGCCATCGCCGCGATCCAGGGAACCACCGACACCAGCCCCCTCGTCGGCCAGACCGTCACCACCCGCGGCGTCGTCACCGCGAGCTACCCCACCGGCGGCTTCAACGGCTACGTCATCCAGACCCCGGGCACCGGCGGTGCCGTCGACCCGGCCACCCACACCGCCTCCGATGGTCTCTACGTCTTCTCCTCCGCGACGGTCGCCCAGGCCGCGATCGGCTCGTACGTCGAGGTGACGGGTGCCGTCAGCGAGTTCTCCGGACTGACCGAGCTCACCGTCGCCGCCGGTGGCCTGAAAGCCCTGACCGAGGCGGTCGCCGCCCCGCAGCCGGTGACCAGCGCGATTCCGCAGGGCGCAGCCCGCGAGCCCCTCGAGAGCATGCTCGTCGCCCCGACCGGCGACTACACCGTCACCGACAACTACGACACCAACTTCTACGGCTCGATCGTGCTCGCGCAGGGCGACACCCCGCTGGTGCAGCCGACCGTCGTGGTCGAGCCCGGGAGCGCGGAGCGCACCGCGCTGCTGGCCGCCAACGCCGCCCGCAGTATCACGCTCGACGACGGCGCATCCGTCAACTTCAACTCGGCGGCCAACAAGGCCACGCCGCTGCCGTACCTCTCGAACGCCGCTCCGGTGCGCATCGGGGCCGCGGTGACCTTCACGCATCCCGTCGTGCTCGACTACCGCTTCGGCACCTGGAACCTTCAGCCGACCCAGCAGCTCACCTCGGCCAACGCCGCGACGGTGCAGCCGGCCAGCTTCCAGAACACCCGCACCGAGAAGCCCAAGGATGTCGGCGGCGACGTCACGCTCGCCTCGTTCAATGTCGAGAACTACTTCCCGACCACAGGCGACAGCCTCACCGGCTGCACCTACTACACCGACCGCGACGGCAAGCCGGC
>Ga0247815_10002862_pt1 | contig 12649 bp, 15 predicted proteins | sample UWRJL194509B1_FD_181014 | JGI IMG/M metagenome (GOLD analysis project Ga0247815, IMG submission 181014) | Plant litter microbial communities from Arlington Agricultural Research Station in Wisconsin, United States - UWRJ-L194-509B-1 | ecosystem: Environmental > Terrestrial > Plant litter >... | reverse complement strand
GCCAAGGTTGTTTTCCCACTCGACCGCATCGCTCTGTACGGTCTTGAATGCACCGATACCGCCAAGTCGACCCGCAAGGTGATGGCTCGCATGGCTCAAACGTTCCAACACCGACTCCGCGTTGAGTGAGTGGCTGGGTTAACTCCAGAACATCTGTCCTCATGCATTTTCAGATCCGAAGACGCCCCGTTTCCAAAGTGCATGCAATCTCCGTTCATCTATAGCGACCTCGATTGAGACCGGCAAAGCCGGCGTCGCCTCACTGCTGATTATACTCTGCTGATATTTTTGAAGAGGCGAGGCGGACCTCGTCGCCATTTTGGCCAATTAAATTCTTGAAGCAATCAATTGTGCATTACCTACTGAATTCGATATCTTTGCGCGCTCCGCGTCTCAGAAGGCCATTGTCCCACGCAAGATCGGCGAGATGATGACACTACCACATCTCATTCTTTGCTTCTCATCATGAGGAAACGCTGACCAGATATGAAGAGTAGCCTTTGAGTAAGACTGTACTTTACCAGGGGAACGGAAACTGAATTGAACGATCCTATGAGCTGCCAATTCTAGTATTAGGTCTGAGGCTCAGTTCTTCTAGCCAGAGCAGTCCACTGCTTCTTCAGCCCTGCCTTCTCAATCACAGCCGCAGGCATGCAGTAAACTGGGTCGAGGTCTTGCAGACCCGGAAATCCCAGGAGGCTGAGACCCGCGATGCCAAAGACGGTATGAAATACGTCGACCATGTCGCCTTCTCTGTCGGCGATACCACCATCCTCCGTGTCCTGCGCGTTCAGGATGAATCTGTCATAGTTCATTCCGGGTAAGCTTTCATTAATCAATCTGGTGTCTCTGCTTTTACCACTCACCGCTCGATCGGCGCAGCATCAACCCAGCTGAGCTTCTGGAGAATGCTCAACGACGAGAGAACCCAGTGTGAGTAACAGACATCCGGAAGCTTCTCAGGGCGACCATTCAAACCGCCTGCAGGGCCGGGCAGCTGGCGTTCGGCGAGCCACCACGAGACGAGGTCGACGTTGACGAGATCAAGCTTATCCAGGATGGCGAGAGCGGCAAGGCAGACCCAAACTGGAGAAAGAACTGTCAGTCCACGAAGTCCAGCTGAGCGTATATATGGCATCTAGATAGAATACCTTGCGCAGCATGCGACTCGGCGCCAATATCCGCACCGAAGCCCCCATCGAAGTTTGCGCAGCGCATTACGTATGCCGCAGTCTCCTCGCGAAGGTCGTTCAGCGCATCGCGGGCTCCCAGCAAGGACAGTGCTGATATGCTGGTGTACATGAATCTAGTGTCGCGCTCGCCAAATTCGTCGCCGCAGAAGGAGCCGTCGGGGTTTCGGCGAGCAAGGATGTCTGCGAGTTGTGCACAAGTGATAAGCCACTAGATCTCCTCGAAGCAAGAGTGATGTGTACATGCTACTGACATGAAATAATCCGCTCTCTTTTGGCGGAGAGACGATCGAGCTCTCCATATGTGACGAGCAGCTGGATCGCACTCAGCGTAGGAAGAATATGAGCGTCGTGACCAGGACAGGTGCCGAATGCTCCTGGACAATCGGAGATGCATGAGCAGACATTTCGTGCGCAAAAGACAGGGCGAACCCTGCTCATCGTCCCAGCAGCTGAAGATGAAGTTTATGACCTCTTCCTTGTTCAGCGCATCCGGTCGTCCGAGGATATGCAATGCCGTCACGCCCCAGTAGATCGCGTTCAACCGGAGATGTGCAGTCATATGGTAAGCCAAGTCATCATTGTTCTTTACAGATCAATGCAGCAGGCGAAAGATGCCAGGCGAAAGCAAGTTCAAGTCGAAGTATGGTGGCACGGAGCGAGGGCACACGCGTCAGTTGGCGCACATCCTACAATAGCAGCAACACGTGCCTTGCCAAGAGCTTGGATGTAGGCAACGTGCTTGTCAGAGAGAAGACGAGACGTTGTCATGTCGATCAAGCGCGGGTCCGATCACGTGCAACAATTCTGAAGGCAGGGCGCGATTAGCGGACTTTGAACGACAGTGCACCACGAGCTACCATTTCTTTGTCAGCGACAGCGATGGGCTGGAGCGAAGCTCTGAGTATCACGAGCAACAGTTATAGAGAAAACAGGGGTTGATTGGGGAGCAGTGGCCGACGATATGGCCAAACATCACGATGCAGGCCCTTGAAAGATCTAGAACAGAAGTGAGCTCTGTGTGTGTGTGAAGTAAGAGGAGAGTCACGGGGCAAGGTGCAGAGCACGGGATGGGAGAATCACAGAGCCCAATCAACCAGGAGTCACGGTTTGAGCAAATTGACAGTGCCAACCGCTCGTACACGGAGGACTACGTCGTACGCAGATGCAATGCTTACACTGTATGGCGGAGCTTGACGGTACCCGAGCCTGCGATGACGATCGGAAGGGAGTGGCTGGCGGAAGTTGCCGGTCTGAGCTGGGTGGTGAGCGGAGTGGGAAACGGGCGTCTAGCATCGTTTCCTCCTCCTACCTGATATTCATGCAGCGCGCGAAATAACTCGACACAAACTGAGCTCGCAGGCAAGGCGCACGGGGTGCTGTGTGCGCCAGAACGATCTGGAAGGCCTTCACCGCGATCATCGACGGCCGCACCGCCGACCCTCAGCTGGCGGCGGCCACGTGCTCCCTCCGACCACCCCCAAAAATCTAGGGTTCATTTCACAATATGGGAAGCCGTTGTCGATCGCTGGTCGTCTGCTCGTGTGGACTTGAAGTTGGCGGCCAATTGCTTCTCCAGTCTCCACACCACAGGCGTCAATTCGCACCCGCGAAGGTCAAGCCACTGTGGTGCTCAAAAATTAAACGGCAGCATCTTGTTTCCCCCTGAGGCATGTTGATGCTTGTTTGGCCTGCATCCTGATTAAACTTTTGGGCGTCCGCGATCGTCGTGCTCATCCATGCTATCCGGATGCAGTATCGCAGGCTCAGCGGCGTTCCAGGTCATCTGGCATCAACACCCTCTGCCCAGCGCAATAAATACAGGTCGAGCTGGGCTCCGGATCCTACAGGACTTCCGCACGTCTTCCACCGCCCACATCGACGTTCACCGTTCACTCTGTGATTACTCGTATCCAGCAATGGCCTCCTCTGTCGCACCCGCTCCTACTCGCCAGCAGTCAGTATACGGCGCCTCAGCTTCAGTAGACTCGTTGGCAGTCGACTCGACGGTCAAGCTCCCGTATTCGCCAGCGAGCTCAGACGAGGAGTTCGAGCTCCAGCCACCTGTCGCACCTTTCATGGGCAAGAACGTGAAGACGATGTCTGGCTCGCTTCGCCCAAGCCCTCGCACCCACAATCGCGCCCGCTCGTCTTTGTCGTCGGTCACGTCCTTCCAGGACTCTATTTTCTCCACGACGTCTGCGGAGACGACGCTCACCCTTCCGGACCCCGCCGAGGTCGACCTCCCCGTTCTGGCCCGTACGGGCATCATCGTTGTCTCGTTTGGTGCGTACCTCTCCTTCATCTTTGGTTTGTGTCTGATTGCCATTCTTCTGTTGTAGATGCTGGCGGCATCAAGGGCGTTCATCACTCAGAGGGTATCAAGGCTCTGCAGGTGGCCGTCAACACTGCGCTTGCCGCTATCGGTCGTCCGCCGCAGCCCCTCTCTGAACTGGTCGATTTGGTTCTCGGCACGAGCGTCGGAGCGTACGTACATGCCGTGTGACTGACGTTCCTAGACATGCGCTGACCACACGCTTCCATCCAGGCTCAACGCCATAGCATTCGCCGCTGGCTCTGCGGACAAAGTCGCGGATATGTGGACTCAGATCCCGACTACGATCTTCAAGCGAGGATTCTTCGCCCGGGCTCTGGGTAGCATCAAGTGCTTCAAACGCATTCGGCTCGCCTCGGCGACAAGACTGCGCGCAGGAATCGTCGCAGCACTCGGTCGCCTCAACTTGGCCGAGTCCGACACGATGGCGAGCCTGGCCACTCCTGCGACCCCGACAGTGTACGTCTCATTATTTCATTTATCCAATACGTGGGCTAACTTCAGGATCTTATAGAGCAATTGCTACGACCACCTGCACTGAATTTGGTCACCCCGTTTATATCTCCTCGCGGCCTCTTCGTCACAACATGCGTACTCATGAGCACCTCCGAATCCTTGATGCGGCCACAGCATCAGCCAGCGCTCCCTTCTACTTCAAGTCGCAGGCTCTCCAGCTCGACCCCGCCTCTACGCTTATGACCGACTGTCTCGATGGGGCGTTTGGCGTAGCGAACCCGGCGTACCCGCTCGACCTCAACCCCCGCTCGATTGGCGTTCTCATCAGCTTCGGCTGCACATCTGGCCAGGTCCGCGGCTGCGGTGTTGCAGTCCCACCGAAGGTGACCGGCGCCAATGCGCACAAGTACGCTGGGGCGTTCGCCAACAGCTGCACCAACTCGTGGGTCGGCGCTGAGCAACAGCGCCGCTCTTTCCGGAGCGCTAAACGGAGCGATGTGTATCATCGGATCCCCGCCCCGCCTTGCTACGACACTGTCAAGCTCGACGAGCGCCAGCAGGTGTCGAATCTTCGGAAGGCGAGCGAGGAGATGTTCGCCGGCGCCGAGTGGCAGGAGAAGTTGAAGGTCATGGCCACGCAAATCGTGCAGATCCGCTATGGCAAGGACGCCAAAGCGTAGCGGGGCGGACGTGGGACTTGGTGCCTCCTCGATGCAGGAGGAGGCCGCTGCATTACACCTCGACAGCCGTTTGTGCTGGTAAGTGACTACAGACTTCACATTCCGAAGCCGAGCTGACCAATTCAGCAGGCATACACTCGAGCCTTCGACGATATGGCACGTAGTCATAACTCGTGGCCATCAACCATGACCGACGTGCTCGCCAAGCCGAGTGAACTAGCGTCAATGCCGAGCTCGTAGCGAGGCGGGTTGTCCTCGGGAGTTGCAGTCTCCCGAGATGGCTGGCCATTGATTGTATTCTCCAAGTACAAGTTCGTTGCCCGTGCCTTTGGCATTACCGTTGTCGTCATAAGCAAATGAAACGTCTTTCTAAACCTAAGTTGGGACGCGAACGGCCAAAGTTGGCGGATAGCAGAGATCGTATAGCTCTGTTACGTCTTCCATAAACCTGCAAGCCATGGTCAGCACCCATGAACGAGAAGATGAAATGTTATCTTACCCCTCTAGTATTGATTGTAGTTGAGGCCAGGCCATGAGCGGTGGGAACTCCGCCACAAAATCTCGCGTGTATGATGCAAATCTCCCATTCTCGTATACCTGCTCAGGATCCCGACGAGTCCACCACGACTTGCGCGCGTCATCAAACTTCGTGGCCTCGCTCAGCAGTTGGATCACCTTGCGGCGCATTTGGTGGTACTCGGCGTGCTCTTCCTCCGAGAGCCCACCGCCTGCTGAGTGAAAGATTTCGAGTTCGCCAGTGTGCATGGGCTTGAGCACGTCTGTTTCCTGAACGGATGTGGATAGTGCCTCTTTTTGCGGCGTAAAGTTCAGTTTTGCGTGATCGAGCTGGGCTGGGAAGTAGAGGCCAATGACGCGAGGCACGCGGTGGTTGCGATCCGGGCGAGCACGCTCGTACAGAATGTGCTGCACAAAGGTCACGTTCAACATCAAATGGCAGCTTCGAGCATGTCACTAACCGAGTACGCAATTTGAAGGACCAGAATGCGGAATTTTGCTCGAGAACTAGGCGCCTTCCTAACAGATCGTTCTAGCCTCCGTCGTTGTGTGGACGAGATGGCAGGTGGCTGACGATGTTGGTACCGTGGGCTCGCTTTGACATCCTCGGCGGTCAGAATGAACTCTGCTTCCTGTAATACGACAGAAGCGTCAGGTTCTAATTCAAGAGGAACTGCGGGACGCTCGGACTTACGTCAATGCATTGTAACCTCCAAACCTCCAGTTGACCAAGTGATCGCAACAGGTCCGGCACACAGTCCCACGCTAAGTCTGGGTAAATGACGGCGTTGATGTGGTATGCTAGAGCCCAAGGAGGAGTCGGCGTCGCGAGTGGGACTTTGACCTGGAGAACTTGTTCTGCGTATACTGAGCGATAAACCAACCGCGAGCGTAAGCACAGAGCGCCGCCGAGGCAAGCAGAGCGCGTACAGCATATGCCGTCGTAAGCTTCGCCGCGGTCCTTGGTTGCCATTCGCCGAGGATGGTGCTGTTCGATGGACTTTCGAAGCGTCGCGAGCAGGTGCGATGGGGTTTCCGTTTTGTCAATCATCGAACTTTGTGAGCTGTAGGCAACCAAGTAGATAGTGATAATAGGCGAGTAGGCGGGGCCTGGATTTAGAAGTCCGTAACCAAGCGAATTCGGGCCGGCCAAGGTGATGCCGTTATGATGTCGTGGAAAGAGGAAGAGTCGCGTGACAGCTCGCAAACTCCGCCTGTTGTCACGCGTTTTTGACAAGACGAGCGGCAATAAAAGCAGATGATATGGTGGAGATATATCCAGAACGCCAGGCAGTTTGTACAACACGCGCGAACGAAGAATATATGTACATGTCACGCGAACGAACATCTGGGACGGTGCAACCTAGGAGAGAGAAGGGAACATGTACCGCCTACGCAACCCAGAGAAGACAATAGAAATAATACGGATGGTCAATACTAGACGATGTCATACTCAGCGCCCTCGCTCAGAACCTCTTCGGCCGAATGAGAACGACCCGAATCTCGATAGCTGGTTAGTGACTCGCCCGCCGATACTGCCATTCCGACCATCGGACAGCGACCCTTGCGAAGTATATCCATTAGCTGATGTTGGCGATGAAGGCGTGGCGCCGGAAACCTGGTGCCCATGCCCGTGCATGCTCGGCGACAGCAGTGGAACAGGCGGAGTACCAGAGCTACCGTTGACCGTCATGAACGACTCGAGCGGGTTCTCCGGCATGCCGTCAAGTGATCCTTCGCCGCTCATAGTATCTCTTCCCTCATCGCCAGGCCCACTTGCGACCGCGTTCATACCGAACTTCGCAAGGTTCTGCAGGTTCTTCTGCAGAATCGAAGGCGGTAACGGAGGTTGCCCGTTCTGTCTGCGCGTTACTGCTGAGCGCGTGGTCGTGGATCTCGACAGACCGCCAGGCGTCGCGCTAGTGACACCAGTTGTCGCGGACATGATGCTCATGTGAGACTGAGGCACGCTGAACGAAGGCCGCCCAACGCTAATCGAGCCCGACCGCTGGATATTGGTGACGTTTGCAGCCGCCGTAGTGCCACCGTAGCTGCTACCATGAGCCTCAGACTCGCTATACACGGATGGCGAGAAGCGGCCGCCGTTATCGTTCCTCAGCGAGTTTGACCCAGATGAGTCTGGAATGGGATGCTCTTGAAGACCGAGACGTGATATGTCGTCTACGAAATTGCGGCGGAAGAGCCGCTCCAAGGTCTGGTGGAACGGTGCCATCTCGGGAGGACAAAGCTTTGCATGAAGCCCGAGGCAGGCGTCGATGTACGTGATCTAGAGTGTGTTTCAGCAAGAAAGTTAACGTGGGAGTCATAGGACGCACGTGTTCATCGATGGTATCTCGCAACTTCTGGATAAGGTCTATCTGCTGCGCGTTCTGCGAGATGAAGTCCGAGTTGAGGAAGGCCTCGCGGTATGTCTTGATGTTTGGAGCCGGGGCGTCGACGACGTTGTTGAGGCTTGCCGCCAGATGGTTCGTTTGCACGCCGACTGCTCCCGTCTCGTACATTGACGAGTAGCGGATGTTGAGCGCCACCAGCTCCTTCGTCTTCTGCTCGAGGTCTTGAATTGCGCCTTCCACCGGCGAGACGTGAGCAACTCGGACATCAATAACCTCGGACCGGCGGAGCACCGTTGGGAATGCCTCTTCTGTCAAGAAGTACGTCTTCTCCGTCCAGATATCCTGGAACTGTGGCGGTTGAGCATCAGTCTTGTTATACTGTCGCGAAATGCTGAACGTGTTGATGGCGCAGTGCTCGTAGTACGTCCGAACCGCGCTTGGGACGTCCGGTTGAGTGAAGATAGCCATCGTCCTGTCTGGTTCTGGCGTGACCGACATGCACTGAATCCACTGGGCCGACCCTTGGCGTATCTCGTCCGACGGGTCAACGCCAGAACGGAGAAGCTGTGCGCCGGGGTGTTTTGCCAGCATCCGTTCGCAGAACGCGCCGAACTTCTCCCACTCGAAGCCGCGATACTAGGGAGAGGCGTTGTTAGTAGGAGCTGGCGCAAAGTGTGCAGTAACTAACAATAAATTCCTTGTCGCGAATGGCGTCTGGGAAGTCGCCGTAGAACGCGACGCGGAAGTAGTCTGCGTAGTAACGGGGTTCGTGGATGATGTGCTCAAGCAGAATAGCTTGATGGTGCAGGACCTCGGCGAGTCGTTGGCTGACACAGATGATCAGATCATAGTCGAAGGCATGTAAGTTGAAACGCACTAGTTGAACGTAACCTCTGCATGCTGGTAGGCCAGGTCTTTGCAGATCTCAATCGCAGTCTCCCATGCCCGTCCACGACCTGCATCATGACTCAGTACCTCCGTTGGCGATGACGGAGCAGAGCTTACCCAGGCAGTCAAGGATCTGGAGACAGAGCGTCTCTTTCCGGTGGAAGCGGGATTGCCGAGGTAACCCGAGCTCCTCCAATGGTTCGACGAAGACGTTGACGTCCCAGTCATGGAGGTCGGCGTGCAACTTCAGAGACAAGGCAGCCTCGACATAGTTCTGACTGGCTAGGTGCATCTGAAAGTACATGAGCGGCCATATCACGTTATGGTTGGTGGTGATAGACTCACATTGACGAGCTGGTGAACGTACTTGATGTAGATGTCGTCTTTGCCGAGCTGGCGGGTGAAGTTGAGCAGCCGCAATGTCGCAATGACACGGTCATCGTGATACTCTTCTCCCGGCGGAAGGGTTCTGAGGCTGAGCAGCAAGTCCAAGAACGTGTCCACCGAGTTGAGGAAGTGGTTGACACGCTCCCGTAACCTGTCATCCGCTGCCGACGAGTCAAACAGTTGGCGTAGCTGGCTGATGAAGAAGGCGCGGGTGATGTCGGTGCCTTTTGCTTCGTTCATGAAGAGCGAGTCCAGCTTGTTGGTGATTTCGTGCTCGATCTCATCAAAGTTGCCCGTGGAGTTGTAGTGCAGGACGATCATGCTGTACAGTATTTGCACGGCATTGACGCGAAGAAGCTCATGATGACTGAGACACAGGTGGACGACTTGACCCATGAGTGGACCGAGAGCGGACTGGTACGTCTGTGGAGATGTCAGCATCTGATCACGGTGACACGTGCGGTTACATAGGACGACGCACATCGTATCTCGGGTTGGCGGGGGCGCTGTAGCCAAGCGCCTCCCAAAGCTGCAACATGATCAGAGCGCCATCCCCACGAATGTCGCCCGCAAGCCGCCATACGGCACGTCGTTTCTGTCCGACTGGTCAATCCCTACATCACAACATCAATTCCGCCTACGCACCTGCGGACTATGCTCCTCGATAACGAGCTGCTCCGAAGACAGCAGCGACAGCAGCATGTAGAACGCGTCCCTCCACAGCTCGCTTTTGAACGAGTCCGCCTCCGTATGATCCGGGATGAAGTTGTGCATCAGCAGGAGCGAGACCGGCTCCATGAGCTTGAGCAAGACACGGTGTGCGAGGATGTTGACGTTGAGCCACGTGCGCGGGAACGCTTCGTTGTCGATGATCGAAACTGCGACCTTGAAGAACTGCGACAGCAGCGCGGCGGTGTTGTCCTTGCCCTGGACCTCGAGTCGAGTGTCGAAGAGGTTGACGATGGATTTGCGCGGAGATGAGAGCACGAGGGAGAGGAAGACGACGGCCGTCTCGCCAAGGGTGCAGTTGAAGAACGGCGTGACCTCGTAAGCTGCGCCAGAGACCATGTACGGCGGGTACTGCGAAACGAGGGCGAAGGGATGCGATGCCGGGAAAACCACGGGCACGGCTGACATTGTCGTCGCGGCGCACTTGTGGCGCTCGAATGCGCGTATCGTCGGCGGACTCTGGAACTCGACGTATGTATCGAGCAACCTGACCAAATGTCAGCGGTCAAACCAGAGTCAGGAGAGCGCACAACTCACCGTGGCAGAAGGTCCAGCAGATAGTCGACATTCCCGTATTCACGTGACAACGCCTTACGATCCGCCAACACAGTCGGGTTGACCAGGTTCTGCTGCAGCTTGTCCAGAATGAGCGCAACGACACTAACACTAAGTCGCGCGGCCTCGAGCCACCCTATCCTCGCCGAGTCCTTTGTATTGTCGCCCGCGCCACCCTCCGTCGACCCCTGCGCATGCTCATCGAACTTTCCCAGATGCGGCATAATCCAATTACAGATATCCTCAACCAGCTCCGTCCGCGCCGTCGGTATGTCGAAGAGATACGACCTGACAACGCCCACGAACATGACGAGTTTCCAAACGACCATGCGCCCCTTTGCGCCAGCCAACGCGTTCGTGAAGTTCTTGAAGATCTTGACGACCTCGTCCGCGGTGAACACCTTGCCCAAGTCCGGGAGGATCGAGGTGAAATTCTGGACTGCGAAAGTCTGGGTGCCGATTGCGCTCGACTGGGTCATAGTCATGAGCTTGTTGATTTCGTCGAGGCTCTGGAGAACTTCCTTCTTGAAGACCTGCTCGAGGTGTTTCGTCGTCGACTCTGAACCGACGCCTTCCTCCTTCCGTCGCTGAAACTCGCGCGACCGGACAGTAAACTTGAAGACATACTGCCACGCCCGGAACGCGGCGCGTAGTCGCGGCGCCGTCTCTGTACCGAGTGGGTTGACGAGGAGTCGGTGCATGCTCTGAAGCAACCGCGGGTACGCGCTTGAGTTCGAAAAGTGCTTCTCGATGTACACCTCAAGTACAGGCTGGAAGTTGCTGAACCGCCGATCCTGTATGATGCCGAGGACGTGAATAAGGCAGTTAAACACGAGGTCGTCACGATCTGGCCCGGCGCCGGTGCCGCTATGCGTCAAGATCCCAAACAGCGCATCGAAGATGTCGCGCAAGAACTTGGCAATTTCGAGCTCGCCGACGTACGGGAATTGCGTGAGGATGCTGGTGAGCTGCGTCGCGTCGACCGTCTCCCATCGTACAAGACCGAGAACGACGGGGTTCTGGGTAAATTTGGTTGAGCACAGCTGAGACCGGACGGTGAACTTGTCACGAAGCGGGATGGCCGTCTTGAGTAGGACGTTTGGGATTTGGAGTGACTCGAGCGCCTGACCGGGCCGGAGTGTCTGCGGCGCACCCCAGTAGTCCTGAATAGGGATATGTGATGGCTTCGTGACGCGGTAAAGGATGAGCGTATGGCTGCCGTCCTGCAGGAACGCGTTCTGTTCCGGGAAGAGCGGGAGGAAGGCGAACGCGAACGGCCGGACGTCGTTCGAGTTATCTCGCGATGACCTGGCCCGGAACGTGAAGAACAGGTGGCAATTCGGCATGAGGTCGACCGGGAGAGTGATCTTGATGAGTTCACCAAACGAAGGCGTGTTCGTCTTGTAGAACACAAGCGAACGGAACTGCGTGACCGGTGGCTCGCCCGACCCTTGCGAGATGGCGCTCTCCACAACCGACCCCTCGGCACTGTTCGTGCGGACCTCGACGGTAACCTCGATACTCGACGGCCCGCTCATATTAGCCGCCGCATTGGCAAAGCCTATGCTCTTCCTGCTAGGCACCTTGAACTCGCCGTTCCACAACTTGACGTACAGCTCGTTACGGACGTCTCCCGGGAAAACGACGTCCGGAAAACCGAGCCGCTGCGTCAACGGCGCATCCTGCATGAGACTTGGGTTCTCGCGTACGATCGTTTTGGCGTCGCCGTGGAATGCCTTGATGCTGACTGCGACCATAGTTGCGCGCGGTGACCGCTCGTACTCTTTAGTCCGGCCTGAGATGATGTCTTGGTGCAGTGTTGAGAAAGAATCGTCTTGTACGGGGACGTAGATGGGCATCACGTGTTCGCGCAAAGAGCTGGCGTCGGAACCGTCGGTGACAATGGCCGCGAGCTCGGTCAGCTCGAGGACTGCACAGCCGAACGGCCGGCGGAAGTGAGCGTTGCCGAAGGAGTCCTGACCGGGTGACGGGCTCTGCAGGGTAGCAGGACCGGGTGTACTGGGTGGCTCGGGCTCGGAGAAGGATACTCCACTCATCGCGTGGGACGGGTTGTCGATCCGGCTGCGCAGCTCGGTACCTCGTCGACCGTTCTCGACATTGCCTAGCTTCATGCCTCCATCGCGCACAATACGGCAGACGAGGTAAATTGGACCGGCGACGTCGTGTGGGCTGAGGTCGATGAAGAGCGTCTTGACACGGCCGATACCAGGAAGACCTGCGCCGCCAAATTGCTCTGCCTCGCGCGCGAGAACGCCGTTGTGGTTTAGGATAGCGCAAAAGTCCTCTGACAGGAACTTTCCCTCGGTCTTGCTGTACAGTGCAAAGTACAGTTGTGCCGTCTCGCCTGGTAGCGACGGCGACGCCACAAACGCCTGCATGTCGAGGAACACCTGGAAAAACTTGACAGGTGCAGGAACATCCCCCGGACCGCTGGATCCACCCGCCAGTCTGCATGCGAGGTCGGGGAAAACGGAGTTGCTAGTCGAGAAGGCTGATGCGATGGGGTGCGGAAGGTCGAGCGATGAAGTGATGGCGGCT
>Ga0247815_10002861_pt1 | contig 12649 bp, 13 predicted proteins | sample UWRJL194509B1_FD_181014 | JGI IMG/M metagenome (GOLD analysis project Ga0247815, IMG submission 181014) | Plant litter microbial communities from Arlington Agricultural Research Station in Wisconsin, United States - UWRJ-L194-509B-1 | ecosystem: Environmental > Terrestrial > Plant litter >... | reverse complement strand
TACCAGAGTTACACCCGACAGGTGCCTGCGGATATCCTGTTGCTGCTGTAAGGTCAGTTTCATGAGATCTTAGGTTTTAAATTCAGTAACAGTTCCAGGTTGCCAATAAAACTTCTGGCTTCTTTCAGTTTCGACTCTACTTCTTTTTGCCCTTCTTGAGTTAAAGAATAGTATTTTCTGATACGGTTATCTACAGTTTCAGTAGTGGTCATTAGTATCCCTTCCGCTTCCATTTTATGGAGTGAGGGATACATCGAACCCTCGGTCAGCTTGATATCTCCGTTAGTTATTTCTTTCACTTTTTGTGTGATTTCATAACCATACATTTTCTCATTTTCCTGCAGCAATTTCAAAATGATAGTTTGCAGACTGCCTTTTAACATACCGTTCGTTGTACCCATGCTACAAATATATAATATTCCTACATACATAGAAAAATTATGTATACTGATTTTTAGATTGTTTGATAGATTTAGAAACTGGGCAGATGTTTTGGAGATCTGCCTTCGTTTTAATGGAGGCCGTGCCACTACAGCCAGTCAGCGTAGCTGCAAAACCAATGAATACCAGAATCTGCCATGTTATTCCAGTAAATCTTGCAGATTGAAACCTTGGGTCTGCCAAAAACAAACCTTTAATGACCACCTAGTTATGACCTGATGTTATTTAAGTGTAGATTTGTTTTTTTTCAAATCAGATGCAGATACTTAAAAAAATCCGAATGCTAGTTTTGTACTTTTTAGCAGCTTTAGGTTCGTTTATTTTGCTTTACCTCGGATTTACTTATTTGCTATTCTTTTTTCCTGTAAATAAAAATGCTGCTGCAGAAGGATTAAAGGAGCTTTCCATATTTGTGATGTCTAATGGCGTACACACCGATATTGTTGTCCCCGTAAAGAATGACATTATGGACTGGACCAGGATGACAAAGTTTGAGCATACCGAATCAAAAGATACCACATTTAAGTTTGTCGCTTTTGGTTGGGGTGACAAAGGCTTTTATTTGGAAACTCCTCAATGGTCTGATCTTAAATTTAGTGTCGCATTCAATGCGATGTTCCATTTGGGTAGTACCGCGATGCATGTAGATTTTATTCATGAGATGCATCAGAATAAAAACTGTAGAGAGATTCGTATCAGTAAAAAACAATATGAACAATTGGTTGCGTTTATTAAGGGAAGTTTCAAATACGATGAGGGTAGGAATCCAATGCAGATTCAGCATTTTAATGATGGCTATGGGCCTGACGACGCATTTTACGAAGCAAAGGGTGCATATGATCTATTTAACACTTGCAACACTTGGGCAAATAACGCATTAAAGGCATGTGATCAAAGAGCGTGTTGGTGGACTCCAACTGATAAAGGAATTCTTCATCAGTATAAATGACAGGTAAAAATCTTGCGAACCGGAAGGAACTTTAAAAAAGCAGGCTAACAGCCTTAATGAAATCCGGCCATTTAGAACAATAAAGGTAATCACAAGGTTTTTTATACTGAGGAAGTAGCAAGTAGTTTGTACCTTCTTTGCCAAAAATGAATTATTGATTACTTTGTTATAAACGGTTTGTTTTGGTGTGTTGTGAATTTGGCGGATTGGGCTCAGTTAATTTGGTTTATCTATAGGATACAAAATTAAAATCCATTAAACATTTTGTTTATGAAAATGTTTAAACAGTATCTAATTGAAAAGAAATGAGACTAATTTTATTTTTCGCTATATTTTATATAGCCACCCCTTTTTATACAAAGGCGCAAACAACTGCCGATATTGTACAAACACTTGAACAAAATTATAATTGGTCAAGGGCTAAGGTGATACAAGAAAGCGTTACTATTAATGGTCCATCGGAGATGTTTACCAGGATTTTGTCTGATAAGCGCGCTTTTGACATTTCAACTTTTTCTTATTTAAGTTCATATTTAGGTAAGTATTACGATAAAGTTTATGGCACCGATATATTAAATTCAGCAGAAAAAACATCGGTGAATACGACACCAGAACAAAAAGCTGCATGTGCTAAAGAAATTTCCAAAATCTCGGGTAAATTGCATATCACATTAAATGCAAAGGGTGTCAAATTAACAGATAATAGCTATGAGCTCAGCATGACAACTCTCACTACTATAGGAGAATTCTTGAATCCTGAAAGAGGGGTCGGGGTGTCATTAGGATGGAGGCCTATCGCGAAAAAAGTTGCTATTACTATTAATTCGCTAAATAAAACCGGGCAGCCTACAGTTAAATGGAGTAACGACTTCAGTACTTGTACAATAGATCTGCCTATCGTAGGAGATACTAATTATTCAAGTATAATATTAAATGGTTTGAAGAAGGGCGGAAAGGTCTAATACACCTGCTAGTGTCAGCAAATATTTCATTTACAGAAGGTTTGATGACTAAGAAAACCCTATTAATAAGACTAAGAGAGCCTTCGTTTATTCAGCTCTGAAATTAGTATTCCTCAGCAATTGAGTAGCCTGCAGAAAGTAAAAAAGCCTTTAATCGAGAGATTAAAGGCTTTCTGATATTTCAAGATTAAATCTTGCGGACCGGACGGGACTTTGTGAAAGTAGCCTAACGGCCTTTAAATGACGTTTTTCAGCATTTTTGATTAGTGACTCATGAATTACTCACTAATTTCATAGTACAATATAGCTGCAATGCTATGATACTAATATATGGATTATCTTATAGATAATAGCGATTATATTTTCGCTATCAATGGAGCTACCCATAAAGGATAGTTCTTCATTTCAAGATGTAGCTGGCCTCCCAGAATATACAATATTTCCCTTGGAATCACCGGCTCGGCGATATCGGGAATAGCATTATCATACAGAATGACAGAATCGAATTCATGAAAATGTTTATATAGATTTTTGAAACCATGTTCATAATTATAGCGTATGGAAGGTTCGGCAACTTTATGACCACCCAATCTGACCCTTTGCTCTACGCGTTGGATTGATTCCTCAATTGAATTGAGCCCCATAAAAATAAGATGTATCTCATATCCTGCATTGCGAAACTCATTCGCCGTTTCCATTGGATTAGAAGCGCTAAAGTTTGTCTCAAATGCGTAGCTTTTCCGTTCCGCAATGGCTTTTAACTTCTCTACTTTAAAAACTTGTTCGTTGACAACATTCGACAGCACGTCGCTCCCTGTTTCTGGATACTTTTTAGCAAACTCGGTCAAGTGTTTATCCCCATCAAAGACTGTATAGTCTGATTCAGTAAGTTTGCTGGAAAAAAGGCTTTTGCCAGATCCATTTGGCCCTGCAACTATAAAAAGCCTTAATTTATCCATAGGATCATGCTAGCTCTCTTAAGATATTCTCTTTAGAATTTTCCTGATCCTGGGAAATAAGGTATTTCTTTCCATTGGGATATTGATGGATAAAGAAGTTAGGCTGGATGCATAGGTCGTTCCTATATACGAAAGGTTTCTGCAGATCTATGGTTAATTGAACAATCTCATTCAATGCACTCTTAAGACGTAATTCTCGTTCCGATTTAGATAACTCAAATATGAGCCGATGTTTTTTATTGGTGGCCATAATATTGAACTGATATATGCAAATATACAACAATTACCGTGAATTAAAGTTTATCAGCAAAGTTCTAAAGGCTCCAAATCGTATAATTTAATGCCTCTGTCTGAAATGTATTAGGTTGCGGAGTTATTAGTGGAAGGAAATAAATTCTTTCTGTTCAGGTTCTATAAAATTATGCTTAAATTTTATAGAACACAAAAATTCCGCTTGATCCCCATAAAGGGTCAGTAGCGGTGCGTAATTCGAACCATTATGTGGATGAATTGATTGAAATAGGCAGTTTTTCAAAAATTCTTGTAAATGGGTAAATCCGATGTAGTGTTTTTTTTAAAACAGTTCTTGCACATTAATTTGACAAGCCATAACAGGAATAGACAACTACTTCATCCCGATAATGATTGTCATTCTGGAGAGAATTTGCTGTCAACATAAATGTGGAATACTTAACTTTCTCTGGAATACCCCCAATGGATTTTGTGAGCTGCGATTATTAATCCATATCTTTATTTAATAAATTTCTTTTATGGATAATAAGGAAAATAACCTATATAAAATGAATGCAGAATGTGAACAGCTACTTTGGAAAGATTGCATCTTCGTCTTCGATTCTTCAGCATTACTTTCATTTTATGCGATGCCAGCTCAGACCAGACAGAAAATATATGATTCGCTTATTTTGCCAAATATTCAAAAATTCTGGATTCCTGGGCATGTGAAGTTTGAGTACCTGAAAAATAGGGAAAAAGTGATCCGTAAGCCCATTTCGGAAAGTTATGAGAAGCTTAAAAATGAAGCTTTAACTCCGATTGAAAAACTGGTTAATGACTTGAAAACAAAAACAGATGATCTAGCAAAGCGGATTTTGAGGTCTGAAAAACACCCGCATTTTGATGATGTTGAAGTAAAAGCCTTTGCCTTGCAACTGGAAACGTTAAAAACAGCGCATGATACATTCAAGTCTGGTGTCGAGGCTCGAATTGATTCTGCAAAAAAGGAAATTTCTGATTTGCAAAATGCAGATGACTTTTTAGCATTTTTCGCTCATTTCAATATAGGTAGAGACTTTTCCTTCGAAGAGATATACCAAATTACCATTGAGGGAAAACACCGCTACGAATTTTCCATCCCTCCAGGTTATGAGGATTTCAAGAATAAAGACAAAGTCGGAACGCAGATTTTTGGCGACCTCATCATTTGGAAGCAGATTCTTGAATTTAGTAAAGAGACTAACAAGCCGATTGTGCTAATTTGTGACGACCTAAAAGCTGATTGGTGCTACACTTATAATGCGAGCGGGGACATCCGTATCGAAGCGCCCAGAGAAGAACTTATTAAGGAATTTAAAGATCATTCCGGCCATAGTTTTTGGATGTATAATTTGCCACAATTTCTTTATCACGCCAACCAATATTGGGCAGGTAGCATTGAAGAGAAGGACATCGATGCTTTAGCGGAGGTTATCACGGAATCTGAAGTTAAACCGGTATTACAACTGGAGCTTGTGCCTACTGGAACAACGAGACGAAATTCGGGTTACAGTCATAAAAACCCGGTAAATACCGATGAGAATGGCAATAGCTTCACTCTAATAGGTGGGCAAAACAAACCAATTATTCATTGGGACCTCACTTGGGAGATGCAGTTAAGAATACATAATCAATCGAACTACACTGCATTTAACATTAAACTGGAACAGGGAAATGAGAAATGGTTTTCTTCCGTTGAAAGCTTACCGGCCATTAATCATTTGAAGTCTTTGAGCGTTTTAAGTCTGGATGTAGAATATTTTGGTTACATTGAATCCAATCATTTGGAAGCGGATTTGCTATTGAAAAATCGGATTCCTAAGGACTTAGAAAAATTAGTGATTCAGGTGAGCTACCAGAATGAGCAGCAGAAAATATTTGAGGTAAGATACAGGATTGAAAACGGTTTGTTGTTAGAGATTTAGATTGCTTAAATTAATCGAATTTTCAGTTTCTTGAAATTTGAACGCTTTTAATTCTTTCAAAGCTTTGTGCATTGATTTGAGTGGTGGTTTAAATTTCTGAGCATTTATTCACAAAATTAATATCGGTACATCGACACAAATTGGGGCTGATACTCAGGATGACTATTATTTAGGTTAAGTAGTAGAGACAGAATGCAAATTTCAGTGACTTCCAAAATGCATAAAAATACATTTATATAGCTATTAACGGCTGATAGAAATATTGAAAGAAAGCCCACAACTACACTCGGATTAATTTTTTAGACGACATCATCTTTTCATCTTACAACTTAACAAGTGAAGCTGCTTGTTCTTATTTGATGTTTATATATTGTTATCAGAAGACATGTTTAGTAAGCGGTGCTCAGCTTTGATAAGCACTGACAGGATTTTAGCAGTTGGTTTATCCTTCTTATGGAAACGTGACATCTGTAACCCTGTTCTACTGATTTTAATAATGATAAATTTCAGCTGTTCTTGATCTGAGTTGAGAAGAGTAGGGCTACCAAGAATCAAAAAAGTGGTGTCCAGTAATCCAGAAAAAGCCCTGTATAGTTTTCGAAGTGAGAAAAAGTTTCCAAATTCGGCCAGATTCCCCTGGTTTGCTTGCAAAATTAGGTAGGAACAGATACTGGAAGTAAAATTCAATGCAGATTGGATATTCTTTGTTACTTCTAAGCCTTGGGCTGACTGGAACGCGTCATTAAGATCTTGATTTTGCTTGTTCAAGTCATTGGTAAAGCCGGAGATGCGCTGCTGTTGATCACTTGTATAGAGCAAAAGCAATAAGGCAGACTGCCTTTCAGAAGCTATCTTTCCAATAAATATTGCAACAAGTCCCAGCCCGACTAATACCTCTACTGCGGCCACCGCCTTACCGTAACCTAATGGCGCAAGATCTCCATAGCCAAGGGAAGTAAAGGTAATTACACTAAAATAAAGTGCATCAGGAAATGCTGGTTTAATGATTTCATTACCGGATTTCACTCCGTAATAGTGAGCAAAACAAGCGCTAGCGATTACCACCAAAACGATTAACCCACCAATTTGGCCAAAACTGAGCCGTTCTACCAATCTTCCGACTGGAGTCAAAAGTACTTTACGGGGCTTTCTGCGTTTCGTTATGAAAACCGATTTCAGCGCTATAAAATTGCTGGATACAAAATCCCTTAATGGTAATGTCCATCTTGGGAAATCGATGTAATAAAGTCTTTTCAAAATCGAAGAAAGTCTAATTTTCTTTTTCTTCTTTTCATCGGTTTTCACCATGCGTTTAATGATCTGCTGGGGGTATACTTAATTTTTTATCTTCTTCAATAAATTCAATATTTCTTGATGGTTGTGTCGGCATTTTTTGCTTTAACGCCCAGAAAATTGATCATTCGTCTTGGTCATCTTCCCCGATTCTTACGATAGTTACTCCCGCCAAATTAGGAACCCTCCCTTCTAAGTTCGAATAATTACCATCTGAGTTCATTATTTGTAAAACGTAAGGAGGTGGTGAGGATTGCAAATAATCTGTCCCTCCCTTTATATCCTGGAAACCGAAACGTTCTTTGATTACCTCAAGCATGGTTGAGACATCCATAAAAGGTCGTTCTCTGCTATCACAGACCAAGTTTTTCCAAGGTAATAATTCTGCATCCCAGTCAGAAAGATTGGTGGTCTTTGTTGACTTCAAGTCTTTGATTTGGTATGCGGATACAACTGAACAGCCAAATGTTCTGATGTCAGTAACCGTCGGATGGACAGTTAGATCAGGTAGAATATCATCTTCCAAATATAGAACATAAAATGGCAGTCGTGGATGTTTGGGATCCAGTTTTGCGTTTACGATAAGTTTGTCGCATTGCGATAGACTGGATTTATCTTTATGGTAATATAGCTGATTGAACCCCCTTGTCCTAAAATCCAGTACTTTTGCCTGTATGCGAAACCCAACCCAGTTCCCTGAAAAATCATAAAACCACCATTCCCAGTCTGCACCATTTTTACCCTCTTCGCTTTTATTGAAACTTACTGTTATAACCTCGGGATGTTGCAGCTTCAGGTGCAAGAGATTAATATCCGTTATGGTTTCTTCAAGCAGCTGATGGCCAGCATTGCGGCCATATTCGAGGTTAATCCATGTTTGCCTTGCAAGATTTTGAAAAGTATCGCAAATATTCATTTTACAGTTTGTTTATCGCATCATTTACAATTTTCATAATGGCTTTGATGTGCTCGGGATGGGTTTCCCGGTACATGGTATTCGATCGCACATTGTTTTTACCGGGCAAAATTTTTAATGTAAACTCGCTTTTGTCCAACCATTTAACATTTCGCCCGATAGAGATATAAGTAACTCCAAAAGTACCCGAAATAATATTTGAATCTGTTATTATACCGACCGCTTTGACTTTAGTTGGATTTCCAAATGCCGCAGCCTTAATGTAAATGATGTCTCCAGCTTCCACTATTCGTAAGTACTCGTGTAGGTCTGGCGCGTCTTGAATTGACCAACCAATGCCGATGATGTTGTTATCTTTGAAATCATTACTTGGCTTATGAGATTGCCCTTTATAGTAGGCGCCTACGCCGTAAATTGCCATTGAAGTTGTTATTTATAGTTTAAGCTACATTTATAGGTATGGTAGGATGAGCGATTCCGACTGGTGCAGCCGCAACATGCGCAGCATTTTTGATCAGATATTGCCTAAATGCGTGTGACAGAATCTTCTGAAAATTGACTACTACAAAAGGAATGACAATTTTATCAAAATTTTGAGCCGAGGCGATAATATATTTACGCAGTAAGGTATGGGTGACTTTTTCATCTACACAATCCATTCTTAGTTTCTCGAAATAAAGTTCAAGCTCGCTGGCGAAAGCGGCATTGTTCCCAATTCGGTTGAGTTTGGCAATCGAATTATGTACATTTTTGACTAGCTCCAAAACAACCTGTTGTAACCTATCTTTTCTAATCTCCGAGCGGTTCAGCTTACATATAATCGTGGTGATTTCTCCCCTTCTATCTGCATCGATGCCTTTAATGGATATGCCCTGAAGCTGTGCATCAATCTCGAAAACGAAATAACTTTCAATAGTGGCATCCATTTCCGGATGCAATAAGGAAGGTCTTTCAGCCAATAAATCATGGTGGTTGATTAAACAGAAGCTCCTGTCGAGATTATTTGTCATATCAAACACTGGCGCAGTGACCGGGACACCCCCATTTAGATACGGAAACTTGATACCCTTTCCACCTTCTCGGTTACAGGAAATGCAGGAAGGAAGGAAGTTTGACCATTCGTATCCAAGCCAATAGTATCCTTTAGCGCGAATAGGGTTACCATTTTCATCACTGATGGCCCCTTTGGGACGATAATGTTCGACATCAAGTTTATAATATCGCTCGCAGTAAGCACATTTACCGTGGTACCAATCGTTTAGCTTTTCAATAACGCGAGATTCATTTCCTTGCTGGTCGCCTGCATTATAGGCATTATTATAGATACTTGTTTTGATACCGGAGGCATTACCGGATCTCGCAATGATGGTAGATGCTGTAATTGTACTTGCTTTTTGCAAGATTGCTGGTGCGTCGGTGAGCTGATAACTTCTTGTAACGTTTCTCATCAAGCCCCTGTGTTAAAAAGGCTATATAATTCTTTTTGCTTGGCGTTGGTGAGGAAGTCGGCAATTTCCAGGTTAAGTTGTTCTGTTTTTTTGACTTCGCGAAAATCATCTTCAAAAAATGGAACTTCATCGTTCGGCTTGGAATCTGCAATAAGATCCTCAAAACCGAATATCGGTGAAGAGAAAATTGCATTCGGTAATATTTTGGAAAACATCACTTTATCGTCCATGCGCTCCATGGTTATTTCTCCATCACTATTGCGCATTACGTAAATCCTAGAATCAAGTGGAGCGCCTAGTAATGGTATAGGGCTATGGGTAGTTACAATAAATTGGACATGTGGGAAGACATAGGTTAGGTTGGAAACTAGATCTTTTTGCCCCTTTGGATGTAAATGAAGGTCAATTTCATCGATAAGGACCAACCCCCTGAGCTCACCCGGATCCGCAATCTGCTGTTGCTGATCGTAAAGCCTTAGTAAAATATCAACAATTAAACAGAATACACTTTTTGTGCCGGAGGACAAATGTTCCCATTGGGTAGGAAGGACTTCAGAAAAATTATCTTTGCGAGTATAGTATTCTATCGGTCTTCTATCTTCTCCAAGGTGAAACTCGATGTTATATAGATTAGGTACGACCGTTGTCAATACATTTTTGATGTGGTATTGCCTTTTTTCGAGCATAGCTTGAGCCTTACGATCTTTTTTCCAGATATCGAGCTGTTTATCCATATCCAGCAACGGTGCATTATCGGAGAATAGGGAGGCGAAGCCACCATTTTTGTTATATAACTGTAGGAATTTAGCCTGTGAAAGTTTACGAGAATTGTAAATCCGAAATGGGCCATACATACAAAGCCCCATAACCCTCGGCCTTCTAAATTTTGTACCGTCGTTTTTTTCGCGGTAAAAGTCCTGCTTGGATTTTCTAAATTCACTTCCCAGCTGCGCCTCTACTCGGAATGTTGGATTGGCGTTCATCTCATTACGGCTCAGGGCGCGATGGCCAAGCGCGGTACCGATTGCTTTTAGGAAACTGGATTTGCCTGAACCATTTTCACCAGTGATAAATATCCAATGCGTACTTATTGGAATATCAAGCATCTCGGCGAATTGAATTGGGCCAGAGTCGTGGACTGAAAAGGAGCGGATTTTTGAAGGTTTTTCTACATTATATGAATCGTCACGTTCAACAATTTCATTATCATGTTCTCTCCTGTCGCGATATTTAAAGATGTTATTTCGACGCTGCTTAAATTCCCTATTATCTATGTAGCCAAATCCTTCTTCTCCGGGAAGGAAGAATCTATCAGCCTCATTTTTAATGATGTGATCGATGTGACGTTTGTCTTCTCGTATAAAATCTTCCAACAAGTGTATCGCCATCTGGAGGTCACAATTGGGGGCATAATGCTTTTTGAATCTTCGACCATCGATTTCCAGCCCCATTGGTTGCTGTAAGTGGGTAATGACAAATTCGCGCTTACGGTCCGAATCCGACACATTGATTTCAAGGTATACAAATCCATTATAAGTGACGACGAAAATAATGTTAGGTGTCCGATTTTTCCAGTCCATGCCAGACCAAAAGGAAACGGCTAGATAGTTTTCGTTACCGTAGAACCAGTAACCTTGTTCTAAGCGACTGGCAGTGTTGCTTCTACGATAGGTGTAGGTTAAATCTGTGCCGTCAAGGAATCTAAAAACCTCTTCGTTGAGTTCGAGAATGTCAATCATTTTCAGAAACGTTATTTGTACTAAAGTATTAAATTCTATTTGATTTTAAGCAACTTCTATCTTCTATTGGTTTAAGAATAGACGGAAATCCTGGATCAAGACCAAATGTTGTGGGGAGCAGATTAAATTAGGCATAAATCTGAGTTAGTCTATATAGGAAAAATTCGATATTTCTCACTCCCCTAAATTGGCTTCTAAAGGCCTTAAGTTTTGCATTAAAAGATTCTGCTGAAGCATTTGTAGACCTGTTGTCGAAGTAATTTAAGATCGTCTGATAGTGATTATTAATAGATATTGAGATGGTGTTAAAGGCTTTAAATCCGGCTTGTCTTACCTTCTCCTCCCATCTGGCGAGTCTGGCCAATCCATATACTTTATCGGTGGTGTTTTCAAAGATATTGCTTAGCCCCATACTCAAATCGTAGGCTTCCTTTAGATCCGGATAGCGGTTAAATAACAAAAGGGCTCTTTCTTTTTGATTTTCAGTCCAGTGTTTCTCCCGTTTATACAACACATACCTGCTTCTAGCCAGTAATTGTTTCAGTGTATTACCATTGGAAAGCAATTTGGGCTGGAAATCGCGGTCTTCTTTTTTGGCTTTTTCTAACGCTGCTTTTCTGCATCCAAAGCTGCCCAGCGGTGCTTGATTCGCATGTCCTGCAGTGCCTCGGTTGCCAGTTGCTGTACATGAAAGCGGTCGGTCACTCTTACGGCAAGGGGAAACGACCGTTTAGCGATCAGTTCCATGTTACCGGCCATATCAAGGGTAATCTCTTTCACTTTGCGCCGCCTTTTTCCGGTATTTTCGGAAGTACTTCAATGACAGTCTCTCCTTTTACCCCCGCAACAATGGCCACAATCGCACCTTTTTTTCCTTTAGCGGCCTTATTGGTCACGATGGTATAGAGTTCACCATGAGAAACACTGGTCTCATCAATAGAGAGCTGTGTGCCCAGATTATCGGGAAACAGCAGCCACTTGCTGGCATGATCCCGCTGGTCCCAATTTTTAAAGCCACTTAAAAAATCCCGGTACTGACGCCCAAGGTTTTTTCCTTTAACTCCATAAAAGCCTCCTATGGTTTCGATATCATTCGGGGCGGTACTGACTGATTTGTTTTAAAAAAGCCGCGAAATTCCCCTGTCATTCGCGTTCCTTGTGCTACCAGGCTCCAATCCCGGTAGGCCACCTGACCTGTAGTGTGATTCAGCCACCGGCGCCGTTTGATGTGAAAATAAACCTGATGGCCACGAATAGGAAAATCCTGTACTGTAATGGTAGGGAAAAAGCCCTTTGACTCTAATTTATCCTTTTCTAATACGCTAGGAATTGAATTGATCTCTTCAAGATCGATGTGTAAAACAGCGTCTTCTTTTCGAGCTGATTTCAACTCAAAGTGTTCTAATATAAATTCTGGAAGAAGTAAACTGAGTAAGGCTTCGTAACTTGATGACATGGGCAAAATTCAAAACCCAAAACTAGAAATTTTAAAGCTTCCCCACAACATTTGGTCTTGATCCTTGATCCGAGAAAAATTGAATATTTCGGAGATTCTGTAAATCAAAAAAGCCCTTAATCATACGATTAAAGGCTTTTTGAATGTTTTACTACTTTTAATGCGGACCGGACGGGACTCGAACCCGCGACCTCCGCCGTGACAGGGCGGCATTCTAACCAGCTGAACTACCGGTCCGTTCTCCCTTGCGGGGCTGCAAAGATAGAAAAAAAGTGTTACGGTGTATGA
>Ga0247815_10002860_pt1 | contig 12650 bp, 12 predicted proteins | sample UWRJL194509B1_FD_181014 | JGI IMG/M metagenome (GOLD analysis project Ga0247815, IMG submission 181014) | Plant litter microbial communities from Arlington Agricultural Research Station in Wisconsin, United States - UWRJ-L194-509B-1 | ecosystem: Environmental > Terrestrial > Plant litter >... | reverse complement strand
GTGCAATGACACTGACCCCGTACACAGCAGTTGCATGCAGGGAAGCCCTTTCACATGTACTTGCACATGCTAGCCAGAACGCCTCAGTATGTTCCAGAAGGTCAAGGTGCGGCCGAGAAGTAGAATCGACGGTGCGATTGTCACGAGTCCTCAGCCGCATGACCAGCTTGTGACGAATCCCAGCTCTTTGGAGCAGACTAACAGCAGGCGAGAACCCGCACAGTCTTCTGTGCCTGCAAATGAGCGGACCTTGTCGATTGCTATTTCAGGCGTGCACGCGGAAGGTACTGGCGGCGAGGTGAATGCGAAGACCCGAAGATGCACTATCGAACGCCGCTGGGTCACGGGCCCGCGTCGAGTCCCCGAGCGATTAGAAGGGAAGAGGGTGGGGAGGAGGGATGCATGCGCAGACATAGAGGGTAGCGGCAAGGTCAAAGGAAATTTTGAGGTCAAAGCGAGGAGGACAAGGCGCGGCTCGGGATTCACCGGTAAAATTACCTCCCCTCCATCCAGCCTCTTGATCTCTCAGACGTGATTGTATTGGATCAATCGCAAGGGCGAGAACTTTGAGTAGTCAATTTCTTACGTCTTAATTGCATTTGTGCTGTCTACTCAGCAGTACTGCCTATTCCAGGTGTTAACGTGTACTTGTGCTGTTACCACCGCTGATGTCTATTCCAGCGCTCGGGAAGCCAAACTGTGTCAATTTTTATGCGTTAAATCTTCGGTCTGGATGGTTTGTGTACGACGTTGACGGCGAGGAGAAGATCGCTGCTTCCGGTGGCGGTTGCAGTGTGCGCAGGTTGTGCAGGACGGCGATCACTCCTACCCAAATGGCAGCCGGGGTAGCAGGTTGAGCCCTGTATTCTATCCTAGCTTAAGTTCTTAGGCTTTCTGTCTCGGGATGAGCTACAAATAGGGTTGCCCAAGGTGCGTACCATTGGACCTTTCCGGCCGTATCAGGGGAACCTCTTCTTCAATCCCTAGATCTCCATTGCAGTTAAAAGCCAGTAAGAATTCCAAGCATTACTGAGGGTGTGCATTATTGCGCCCAGTACTGTGCGGCTGTCTCCAAGTATGATTTGCGCTCTCACAAGAGCGCCGAAGCTGGCACATCTTAAAGCCGTATTAACCTTCAAGTATGTGTATTGCAACAGGATGGTCATGGCTGCGAACATCAAGGACGGGTCGATCGCACCGTCAAACATCGAATCATAGCGCCTAGGTCTCTGTCCGTACATATATATGACGATATGTCGAGCATTGGCAATACGACATGATTGACGGTGACCAGGCCCACCGTAGAAACAAAACAAATCGACTCCAAATCACAAGGCAGTCAGAACCCCATAATGAATCAAACCTTGACCGGCGATGCCAGCGTTTATGAAAAGACTGCCTCGGCATTGAGCCTCTGCGCTACGCCGCCCACGACGATCGTTCATGGCAAGTAATTCACTTGTTAACACGTTTCGACAGGCCGTTGCGAGATCTACGATGGGGTTCCTACTGTCTGATAAAGGCGAAATGAGTCAGGCATAAGATTGCATCACGGAAAAAGTGTCAACATCACTTCGCATCCGGTAAATATCGATGCTGACCGTCTCACAAGTACCTAATTTGTTGGGACCGGGGCCCGTATCCCACTGCCATAGTCTAGTAGTCACCAAACTCGTGCGAGCAAACAGAACGCCACCACATTATATTTCTTGCACATATGATAAGCCGTTAAATGAGCGCCCGCCCTCCAACATTACCAAGCTTGCTATAGTCCGCGGTCGGGGGAACGCTCACATGTCCTTCAACCTCGCATGTTGTCGCTTCCACAGACATAAAACAATGACCCCGAACGCCACGTGAGCAGCAAGCACAGGAATAAGGCAAGCCTTCACCCTCTAACACCGCAATCACCGATGCCTTTACCAACCGCCGGATGTCGGTGGTCCGGGTTTCTACCGATTTTGCCGGGCAGACCGGTAGGGTTTGTAGTACTATTGTCCTGCCCAACAATCAATAACATTGAAATGTACAGGCTGAATAAATTCCGAGATCACTTCTTGCATTGTCAAGGCACTGCCGTCGGGCTGCTTCTCGCGACTGCTGCGCAGTCGCATCAAAACGCCGCGCTACAGGCTCTTCTCTCCTCGCCCCCTCCCCTCTCATTCTTTGCGCGTGAGCTACTCTTCAGACCCTCCAACATATTTTAATAACTCCTCAGCCAAGATCCAGATGAAGAAAAGCCTGAAACGGCCGAGGCTGAATACTGGTGATACAGCACACCGTTTCGTAGACGACGAGCGACCGTCTGTGCGCCAACACACACTGAAATCCCCGGACACGTCTCAGTCGTCCGAGGCACCCTTAGAATCAGGACCTGATGCAGCATCAGCACCGACTGCTTCGCCAGTGCCGATCGTTAAGCTTTCGCCAACCTCTGGGCTACGTAGTTCTCCGACACCTATCTCACACCGGGTTGGTACCTGCTGCCTCCCACTTCAGCTGATACTTATCTGCATATGTAGATTGGTCATGGCGAGGGCCGTGGTCCACCGATGATGAGCCCGGTAAGCAGCCGTGGCTGGTCTGACTAAGGGGAGGGGGCTGAGCTGTTGTAGCCAGCAGCATCTATACGTCCGCAGAATGAAGCTGTACCCGGATCAACGGTACGTGACGGACTATTCAATTGTCTTAGTACATGCCACTGAGTAGCTTTCTCTGGTAGAGCATCGTGAACAACAGTGGAAATGTCATTTACCACTTCGGGGATGGTAATGTCATGACCGATAGCTCGATTCACCACCACGTTCACACAAATGAGGAAGTTGACCCAGGCAAGAAAGAAAAGGAACGAGTATGTCAACGCGATCTGCCTTCGGAACTTTCACAGCTTACGCCTCTCGTAGCGCAACAAGGAGATGTCGCTAATCATGGCCGGTATGAATTAGTTCCCTGTCCGTGATATGTCGTACTGATTCCAAGTAGTGCTTGGAGACAACTTCGTCTCCGCTGGGGCCGACGACGAGCAGCCCACTAGTGCAGGCTGCATGCCTGGTACGCGTGTCACGGTGCTCTCGAAATTCGTGAAATGGGCAGAAGAGGATCCCAAGATACTTTTCTGGTTAGCTGGAATGGCCGGCACAGGAAAGACTTCTATTGCCGTGACGCTTTGTCGCGAGCTGCGCAATAACACCAAGGTGCTCTTCGCTGGCGGGTACTTCTGTTCGCGCTCAGCTGGCTCGTTGGAGCGGATGGATGCGCGCTGCATTCTCCCAACTCTTGCAGGGCTTCTAGCCAACAAGTCCTCAGAGTTTGCATCAGCGCTTGCGGCAGAGTTGGAACAGGATCGTCGCGTTGCTCATAAACCAGTCAGAGACCAGATTGGTCCGTTGCTTAAGCGACCACTCGCTGCACTTTCCAAAGAGACCCGCCAAATCGTCTTTATTGTTGACGCTCTCGATGAGTGCACTAACGAGCGCGAAATGGAGGAGCTGCTCGAGGCGTTTGCGGAGTTCGAATCGAAGTTGAAGGTCAAATTTATTCTCATGTCACGGCCAGAAACGCATATCCGCGGCAGTCCAATCTCAGACACCGCTCACGCAGATATTCTCCAGCTCCATACGATCAACACCGCCGACGTCACTGGTGATGTTCGCATCTACATTGGAAATACCTTTGCTCAGAACCCCCTGTCCAAGCCTTGGTATTTCGACACGGACGTCGCCGCACTTGCCAAACTATCTAACGGCCTTTTTATCTTCGCATCGACCGCCGTGGCATACATTCTCGGCAACAAGTCCGTGCAGGGTCGGATCACGCGACTACAAACTGCACTAAAGACGGTCCTAAGCCAAAGTGCAGTTGGAATAGGTCCACTCGACGCCATGTACGAGCTCATCCTCACACGAGCAGCAGATACGAGCGTGGTTGAGCCGGAGGAACTCGAGACGACACAGCGTACCCTCGCGTGTATCCTGACGGGTCGCATGCCCCTGTCGGTGTGCGCTCTGGCCGAGCTGATAGAGATGGACATGGATGTCCTGCTGGAGTCTCTGCGGCGCCTTCACGCCGCTGTTTACATTCCTGAGAGTGTCAGCGAGCCAGGGTTGCGCACTCTGCATGCATCATTTGGTGACTACTTGTCCAGCCGAGCATCTGGCCAAATTCGCATTCCTGAAACACTTGGACACAAGATTATGGCGCGCAGCTGTCTGCGAAGGATGGAACAGAATGATCTCTGCTTCAATGTCTCGCGAAGCAGGTCCTCGTTCGAGCCGAACCCTAGCACCGTGCCAGACTGGCTTCCTCTCTCTCTCATCTACGCATGCCTGCACTGGGCACGCCATATCAACGCTGTTTTGGAGCCGTCACTTTTCGATGAGGATATTGAACGGGCATTCAGGCCGAAGTTCCTGCCCTGGCTAGAGGTGCTCAGCGTCTTAGAGAGCATTGGTCTAGCCTCAGGACTGCTGCTTGTCGCAATCTCGGCGGTAAGTTGAATTATCGGTTTTTAAGCACGTCTCACCCATTATATTATAGGTCAAGCTGAAGGATCTCAAGCAATTCCTGCGCGACGCAAACACATTCGTCGCATCTTCAGACGTAGCAATCCGCAGGAGTGCACCGCACATTTACATCTCAGCACTCCCCTTCGCGAGCAAGTGTTCACTCGTCTTCCAAGACTTTGCTTCACTTTGCACTGGTACTTTCTCCGTCCAAACCACCGGTATTGATCGTCATGGCGATCAACTCCTCATGACCCTTGTAGGGCATGACGACGATGTAAACTCGATTGCGTATTCTCCCGATGGGCTTCTTCTAGGATCTGCATCGACAGATTCCGGAGTGCGGATCTGGGATACTCAAACCGGTATGGAGACGATGTTGCCGTTTCAAAGCGGTGATGGCGCGGCATTATCCGTCGCGTTTGCTCCGAACGGCCAGCGCATCGCCGTAGGAACGCAAGAGGGGTCAGTTCATATCTGGAGCATTCAAAGTGGCCGCTCAGCTATGCTTCCACTCGATGGTCACTCGGATTCCGTTGAATGCGTACGGTACTCCCCGGATGGTGCTTTTGTCGCCTCGGCATCTGGCGATCATACTATCCGCCTTTGGAATGCCGAAACAGGCGAAAAAGTCTTTGCTATCAGCGATCACGCTGACAAGGTGCTTGCCATAGCTTTCTCCCCAAATGGGGAGCTACTGGCATCGGCTTCGGATGATGAGACAGTTCGTCTCTGGAAGTCACATTCTGGCGAGGCGGTTGGAGAACCACTCACCAGTCTCAAGGATAGTGCCAAATCTCTCGCATTTTCACCTGACGGAAGGTACTTGGTGGCGGGATCTCTGAACTCTGGCGAGGCCTGGATGTGGGATCTTGAGACACTGAAGGCAGCCCCGGTCACGATTAAGGACGAGTCTACCATATGGTCGCTGGCGTTCTCGCCTAATGGATCTACACTACTGGTTGGTGGGCAGCAAAATATTCGATTCTGTGATCCGCGCAGCAGACGCGAAATTTCTGGGACATTGCTTGCCGGCCACACAGAGAGGGTTAGTTCAGTCACCTTCTCTCCGGATGGCCAGTTCATCGCGTCGGGCTCGGCCGACTGCTCCGTACGGATCTGGATCGCAGACGGCAGACCTGGTTCAGCAGTTCAGCCGCTTCATGCTCATAGCGATGCAGTTGCTTCCGTGGCAGTCTCGAATGATGGTAGGATCATCGTCTCCGGTTCGAAGGATGGATCAATTCTCGTTTGGGATGCGTTGACTGGCGAGGCACAATCACCTGTGCTTCTAGGTCACACAGGGCCCGTATGCGCGGTCGCCATATCACCAAACTCTCGACGTATCGTGTCAGTGTCCGAGGATGAGACCACTGGCATGCTCTGGGACACTGAGAGCGGAGAGTTAGTCACAGCACTAGAAGGTCACGAAGGAGACGTACGGACTGTGGCTTTCTCTCCGGACACTAGGTGGCTTGCCTCGGGTTCATTTGACGAGACCGTTCGTGTGTGGGACGCTTTCACAGGGAAAGCTGCGACAATTGGCCCTTTCGAATGCGCCCAAAAGGTCTACACAGTTTCATTCTCTTCCGACGGTCAAATTCTTGCTGCTTCAGGCTCTGAAGGTTCTATCCATTTTTGGGAGGTAGCAACAGGCGAAATGGCGCGCGAGCCACTTGGGGCCGACTCCGACAATAACTCCGACATGGAGGACGACTCTGAGAAGAACAGTGAATCCGAGACCATGACCGAGACCGACTCCAAGGCAATTTTTTCCATATTTTTTTCGCCAAATGGGCAGCAAATTGCCTCTGCTTCCATTGACAGCGTTATCCGTGTTTGGGACATCGACAGCGGGGACCCAGTTCTCATGCTCAAGGGACATGCCCAACGAATTGGTTCGGTTGCATACTCACCAGACGGTCGGTTCCTTGTCAGTGGATCTGTTGACAAGACCGTGCGTCTGTGGGATGCTAAGACAGGTGAATCGCTCGTCACCCTGTTTGGCCATGTAGACTGGATCGAAGAGGTAGCGCTCTTGCCCGACAGCAATTCCATCGTCTCGTGCGGCGACGATAGGACGATCCGCGTGTGGAGTGTAGAAGATGCCCTGCTACTTTCATCCCGAGCCGAGCGCGACCCGCTCGCCCGACTTAGCTCTGCCTTCCTCGACGAAAACGGTTGGCTGGTCGGACCATCGGACGAGTTGCTTCTATGGGTCCCTGCGGAATATCGCGGGTTTATTCAGCTCAATCCATGCTCACTACTCATCGGACCTCATCGAGTTAACCTCACGGCTGAGGGGGGCATTCATTGGGGTGATCGATGGACAGAGTGTTGGAGTAGCTCTCCCAGTCCGCCTGTGATATGAGATCCTCCTTGGCGAAGCAAGTAGCGTTCATGTTATATTATGTAAAGTTCTACACATATTCAAAACTTCAAGTAGATTGCAAGGCGGTTACGATCGAGATTTTAATCAAGGTCTTATTCCGGCCACACGAAACTTGAAACGTGATAAACTGATGCTATTTGAAAAGATGTGGTGCATATACACACATGCTGTTTTTCTTGAACGCAGGAAGAGATAGCGAAAAGCAGCGGGTGTGGCAACACAAACATCATCTGCAGAATGCAAATTTCTATATAGCCCGGTACATGTCTATGGAGCACTACAGAGTCTCAAGAGGGAAAGATACAGCTATTGCACCTCAGGCGGCTCCAGAGCTGACAGAAGGCTCCAGTAGCCCTCAGTAGCGCTACGGACCGGGCTGATGCGGTCTGTGACCGCTACTGTCACTTGCATCACTCTTGACGCTACCCGGACACTACCATCACTAACCCTCTGCCAGGCTCGTGACTCGACTGCAATTTTCGCGCTGCGGTTCGATTGCGCGTGTTTGCATGCCTCTTCCTCTTACTCCCTCGCTTTCCCGTCTCCGCCTTTCTGCGGCTGCCGTAGCTCGTCACCCGCTCGATCTAACTCACTCGGGCTAGCCAGGTACGCTCATCCTGGTCTTAGAGTGCTATTGCGGGACCCTCAGCACGTGTATAGGGTCGCCGTATCGGCTGTTGAGCAGCTAACTACGCCGCAGCGATGCGTCGCCCGCCCTGCAAGGTACGATTCCGCAACATGTGTGCCCGCAGCTGAGTCCCTTTTACAGGTTCTTATATCTGCGCGCTTGAAATTGGGCTTGCTAATGGGTGTAATGTGCTGTGGTGGTTCAGAGAGCTTCGAGGCTACATCCACTTGCATCATGAGCTGCTTCAGTGCTTCGAGGGCTTTGTCTGGACCGTGTGCTGCGAGGGCTTCTCGATGGCTTCGAATGAAATATCACGCTAGGGTTGTCTATGACAGGTGAGCCGTCTCATCATCAGGTCCATTAACTTAATTACCACTGCTCGAGTTCACAGTCGTTTCTGTGAGGTCTCTGGTGTACCCTTCTGTATAATTCGCGCAAAATTACATTATTTTGATTCATTTTTCACATGTCAAGCCGGAGCTGAAAGGGATTGCCGAGTGGATCGATGTCACGAGGAGGGCGAAAAGATTGGCGGGTAGCGGCCGATAGCGCCACTGTAGCGCTACCGTAGCGCTACCGGAGATGCATACATAGCTACTTGGCCTACGCAGTGCTACAGAGCCATGGCTTGAGCGCAATAGTATGGGGGGGGGGTTGCTACCAGGACTATCGCCCTACAGAGCCGCTGTAGGCTCTATAGTCCCGGGTAGCGCAGGCTGCATTTTGCAGATGATCCGACTCAGGACGGGCTTTGAACCTCGTCACGTATGTGTGTCGCTGAGCTTCTAAGGATTCCGACAGGAGGTAATCCGTTGGGCAGCTCGCTTAGAATACAAGTCAATAAGCATGCGAGCCTTTTGAATTCAACATTGCAAGATACAAGCCAGTACAGGTTAGGGTTACATCTTTTCGGCGTAAATCAGCATCATAATCGTCAAGAGTCCCACGTCCCGTTCCGTCCATCTACACCGCTACTGTTAGCGCATTCCTACTCTCCCGGCGTCGGCGGTCTCGTTGATACATCTGACGGCGCATATTCGCTTCGCCCGCCATCGATCTTTTCCCGGTCGGCGAACATTGGCCGCAGCAGGTTTGGCGCAGTAGCCTCCGTCCCAATACCTCCACGCTCCCGACCAGGTGCCCCTCCTCTCGCATACCCACGTCCTAGGCTTGATCTTGTCGGCACCACTGGGTCGCTAGGAGGCGTATGCATCAATATGGGTACATTCGCTTGTTGAAGCTCGTAGCTTCCTCCCAACGGTTTGGCGTCAGGAGACCGCGCAGTTCGTTCCACGTCAACGATGGAATGCAACGACTGTCGCGAACTGGCAACCGAAGGCGGTCGGCTGTCATTCCATCGGACCGTCGCATCCGCTTTCCGTTTCTGGTTCAAGTAGCCGCTACTAGGTCGACTAAGGGCGGAAGGAATGTGCCCGTTAAAATGCGCTTCGAAGTGCTGCGAGCGCGGGCGGCTGTGATCCCTCGACCGGCTTCTCGGTAGGACCCGCGGTTTTGGTAGTGGGTCATCCATGACTTTGAGCGTGTCGCTTGGAGACCAGACGTGCTCCCGCACCCTGAAATACACCGTGCGAATTTTGGTCCAGACGACCGCGGCACGTTCAAGGAATATGAACGTGGGCCAGAAAACCAAGCAGATAAAGTTGAACTCGGGGCGCTCGACGCGCACAGTCATAAAGCCCGCCAGCCAGATTGTGACGATGGTAAGTGGGATCATGATGGCGAGGTATTCGTGCAGATCGCCAAGTGAGCCCGGGACGATCTCTTTGATGTTCATGCCAAACACAGTCGCGATGACTGACAGCGCGTGAGTCAATGCAGATGACTCTCGATGATAAACGTACAGGTAGCGGGGAGATAGACGGTTGTGAGATATGTACTGTAGGATCATGTAAGCGACAAGTGGGATGATATCCATAAGCCACATACATCTGTTTCATCGACTCGCTGTGCTTTTGGCTCGCTTGAGTTTCCTTGATGCTGAGAATGCTAACCACCAGTTTCATGACATGACTGAGACGGTCGTCCAACATCTCCTGCTGACGATGCAGGCGGTCAACCTCATTCAACAGTGTCTTGATCTCTTTTTTCAACAGGATCCTAGCTGTCTCTTGTGTTTGCTCGTCTAGTGATGCCATCGGGCCGGCCTTGCCGATGAACTCAAGACTCTTCTTGAAATGGTCCAGCAGGGCGTCGTACCAGAGCAGATGAGAACGGATCGCGTGCACTTGAGGTGACACTTGCTCGATCTCCCTGAGCCCACTGACCAGTGCACTTGCCTCGAGATGCGTGACGTGGGTGTAAAGTGAGGTCATCGCCTCATCCCAGGCGTAGATGGCGCTCCACATGACAATGAGGAGCATAAACACAGGGTCGTGCGCCCGCGAGATGAGATTGCCCCAGTACACGCCTTGTCCAGCAGCCATTAGACGGTGTGCCAGCGTGCGTGCTGAGTGGGGGACTGGTCCGGGATGAACGGTGATGAGTGTGTGGTTGCCTTCGGCGCGAACGACGAGGACCGCGAGCATGTCCTGCTGCAGGGTGACCTCTACGAATACTGTAAGAGTTCGCCCTAGCAAGAATTCCAGCTCGCGTACTTGTTGTCTTGTCCGACCCTACGAGGTCAAGCGGGGCGAAGATATTGATAGCGTCCTCGTCTGCTGAATAGCGGTCGTCAGCAACCGCCTCAGCCGCGCAGGGCGCACTTACAGCCAGAACTTGTGATATCCGGAGTCTCGAAGCCCGAAGCACTGCGCTGTTTGGTCACACGCAGGAACGGTAGGGTGATGTACATGTCTGCGGCGTTAAGTCAGGGAAGTGCGAATCGATCGTGATCTGACGCACGGTCCCCATGCTGCTCGGGAAGTTCCTCGTGGTATCTCGAGGGAATAAAGTTGATTGCACTTGAGAAAAAGAAGGGCTCGATACGAAAGCTGCGAGCTATCAGAGACTGGCTGACCGAGGAGTATGAGGAAACGTACTGTGCGCCGAGCATCTTGAGGACACTCCCTGACAGGCTCTCCACACAAAGGACCCGAAGTTGGACGTTTGACTCGCGCTGTTTAACACGTCAGCTGTGTGAAACGAGATGCAGAAACAACCGCGTACCTTGCAGTCCAGGAATTGCGCGAACTCGTTGGTTGGGCGCAGCGGGTCCATCAGCGAGGTATGATCCTCAACGGTCTTTGCCTGGTGGAACCTGTTGTCTATACCAAGCTCGATAGGATAGACTCTGCAGCGTGGTGCGTCTACCGCCTCGAAGAGGGTCGACATTCCACAGCGGTCCTGGACGGCAGAGACCCAGTTCGGAAAGAATCGTTCAGGATATTCACTCCAGTTATTTGTGCGGAATAGGTGCTTTGGGCCCTCGGGCGAGTGAGATGGTGAGCTCGAGCGGGAGGGATACCGTGACGGCGGGCTAGAACCATGCTGCCGGGACAACAGGTCGTCGGCCTCGGAATCTCCTCCCCTGCACGTGACTGTGAGCCAGACTAGGGCCGGGGGGCTGCCAAGATGACATACCATGGCCAAGGGCACGACGGACTGGCGAAACGCGAGATCGCTTTTGGCACGTGCTCGCGCAGAAAGTGAATTTGAATACGTTGCTCTGTATTTCGGCGAGGGAGTCCACCCTCGGGTGCTACAACAGACAGATTGATATTCATGGGGCTCGTGTCCATATGGTGGTAGCAAGTCGTGCGAGATCGTGAGGGCGTAGACGGTGCGAAAAGGCGGGAGGCCAAAAGGGGCGAGCGCGCCTCGAGTCCGGCAATCTGGTCAACCCGAATGATCTGCTGCCTATGCCCGGATTAGTGCCGAAACGCCGGACAGAGCGCCATGGGCATCGACCGAAGCCCTTGGCGTGGTCTTGAACAGGAACCGTCGTGCTCGCGAAGGTGAGCAGCAACATACAACCATAGTTGTATTTCAGTTGGCGACGCTGGATCGTCACTGACGCCCGTTGAGCATACGCGAAGCTACCAGATGGCCAGTCCACCGTCCAAGCAATTGGCAAAGCTAGGCATTTATGGTATCGAGCTGCGTTCGGGTTTGTGTTTGCGGCACGAAGAAGCAGGGCAACGCACAGGAAAGTTTTCAACTTCCGCTCAACTGGCTCTGCCATCCTTTGACAACAACACAAGTCAGTTGCTACCACATCTCTGCTCTGCTTTCCAGACGCGCCGCAACCACTTTGGTCTTGATCTGTGCGCTAATAGGGTTGCACCCGCGTGGTGCGATCCAACTGTCGCATCTCGGGTGACCTTCAGCTCTCAAACGGTTCACGAGACTGTTGTAGCATCTCCTGATTATGAAGCATTGACCTATTCAAGTCGACAGTAAGCGCGGGCACTGCAGTCGTGACGACGCCGATCCCGGTCACTGATGATGGTGGCCGTGAGGGGCTGATCACGCTCCTTACCCATCGCCGTTGGCGCATCCCCGCACGCGCGGCTTGCCCTCCTACCACGACCTGGTGCTCTGGTATTGCACGAGTAGGCCACGCACGACTCTTTTAATCTTTTTCTTTCTCATTCGTTTCCTTCACTCAACCCTCGACGGTCACCGAGCGTTGAGCCTTGCTGGTTCCAGGGAAGGCGCAGCATTTCAACTCTTGGACAACTTTTTCTCGAGTGTTTTCGTATCTTCGGTTTTTTTCAGTACAACGATATCACGATTACCAACGACCAGTCGCCCTCGTCGGCAGTCAGCAACATGGACACGATCTTACGCGTTATGTTTGGACTTCTTCTAATCGCCTCCTGCATACTTTCAACTGCTCGCGCTCAGCAGGTCCCGATGAACGTCACAGTAGCCCCTGTACTCGCGACTTTCACGGGTGGTTGGGAGTGTAGCCTCCCTGACGAGCAGCCGATCGACACCGGGGCATGTCCCATAGGATGTCGCGCCGCGAGCGTCGGCGACACGATGCGCATCGCTTTTGAAGGTCATTTCTCTCGATTGGCCTCCTGAATAATACTCACACATCAACATAGGAAGCGCAGCCTGGCTCACTGTTCAGCAGGACCTTGCGAGCTCGGTCGTGCTCAGCGTCCAGCTTGACGAAGCGCAGACTTATATCGCTACCAGGCGCGACGACGGTACATCGGGC
>Ga0247815_10002859_pt1 | contig 12650 bp, 12 predicted proteins | sample UWRJL194509B1_FD_181014 | JGI IMG/M metagenome (GOLD analysis project Ga0247815, IMG submission 181014) | Plant litter microbial communities from Arlington Agricultural Research Station in Wisconsin, United States - UWRJ-L194-509B-1 | ecosystem: Environmental > Terrestrial > Plant litter >... | reverse complement strand
ACGGGCCTCGTTTTCATACATACGAGGGAATGGGTCGCTAACGATTCGAACGAGATGATGAACGGCTTCTGTCACCGTGGCACGAGAGGATGGTGAATGTCAGCTATTGAGGAAACGCGAGTGAAAACAAGTCGGACCTGGCCGCTATTCGTCGAAGCCCGGTGCAGAACGGACGTAGAAGTTGCCGAGGAAGAAGGCCCTGTCGACCAACTAGAGTCAGCAATATGGACAATAGAGCAGCAGCGATATGAGAGGATCAGAAGTGGTTTGTAGCACGACGGCACCGTTGGTCCCGTTCGAACTGGAAGGAAGCCCGGAGGCACATCATGTGAAGGAGCGGCAACCTTCAGCTCACCTGGAATTCCATCTCGCCCGTCGTTTACATCTGACTTGGGCAGGCTTCCCGCGAGAAAGAGCATGGCGGGCGTGGAAAGAGAAACTCCGTGTCGTTAGAGTAGACAGAATGATGAGGATGAGAACGGTTGTCGAACGACGGAGCCCTGTCGACAAGTAATCACGCGTCGAGAACCAGCCTGGTGTTAAATTTCCATGAGTCTCTGCGGGTATTGGAGTGTGGGCAGTCGGTCTTCTACAACCAGCGCGTCGGCGACCGTGCCCAGGGCAGAGCGACGCGTCGCCAGACCTTATCACGACATGATGCTGGATATCGCCAACGCTTGAATGCGTCGCGCGAGAGGTCGTTTCAGTTTGTACGCTCGTCGAATGGGTCAGGGCGAGTGGAGTGCGATGTGACGGGAAGAAGACAAGCTGTGAGGCTTGCCGGTGTGTTCCGTTCGGCTATCAAGCGTTTCACCAACATGACATTGTCAGTTGCGACTCATCGACCCATCCCAAGAGAGCGCCATCGGCTCTTGGATCACTCGTATCCGATACACGGGCTGCATTCAAGGCTCTGTGGTCTAACCACGCAAATAGATGGGTCGACAGTACGTCAGCGCGTTCGTTCCCGCCCACAGAACGCTCCCCCAGGACTGATGCACATATGGGCATTAACCTTTGACTATGCAGCTAGCTACTGCTCGTTCCCTGCTGTATACTCCCTGGGAGGAAACCGCCTGCTTCTGAAGCAGTCAATACGCTGCAACCAGAATATCCGGATCGACGACGCCTTCTCGCCGCTGCATGGCATGTGAGATGCAGAACTTCAGATGCCTGCACGCAGGGTCGGGCTCTGTGTCGAAGCCTACATCGGCTGCCCGGCTAGTTGTTCGTTCTCATCGACTCGTTGCATGATGTCAGACGAAGCGTTGTCGAAGGACCCATTGTGGTATAGATTGCGCGTGCGCATCAGGGTGCCGTTGAATCAGACTACTATTAAGATTTCGTGTGTCTGTCGCCTGAGACATCCCGTTTAGTCGAACAAAGCCTGCGCAACAGCCTCACTTACTTCCGTTGCCTTCCTCCTCGCTGCTTTGACCCGTGCAGTCTTGCTCCCCACTGCTGATCTGACCTTACCTTGCTTCGCCCTCCCCTGCTATGACCTTCGCTTTCTCGCGCTTATTATGAGCGTGTGCTCTCAGATCTGTCGCCTCCGTTCCTTTTCTCTTATCACTCCTCGCAATTTTGTGCCGCATGTCTACCCTCATTATCGCGTACCTTGCTCTTGAAGACGGCCGCATCGTCGGCTTTGAGAATCCTACCTCGAAGAAGACAGTGCGACATGCTGTCTACGACAGCGTCCTCCTGACCCCAGACGGAGAGATCCCCCTTGAAGTCCGCACCTACGCGGGCAACAATCCAGTCCTCCCTAACGGCACGATCGTTTTTGTTGTCGGCAAATTGGCCGGTCTTAACGAGGACGCTTCTTTCGTCGATGCCATCAAGTTTGTTCCAGTCCCGGGCGATCCTACAGACGACACCTACGAGGATGGCGTGCCTGACATGCCCCACCCACTCTTTTGTGTCACCGGACAAATCGTCGGCAGTGTCTCCACGAGCGGGTCCATTCTTTCTCATACACTCACATCCAGCGAGTGGATTCGCGATGTCCGTCAGCCTTCGAAATTCACTCTTCTTTTTGACACGAGCAAGCCTCGCTGGCGTCACAAGCCTGAACTCAAGAGCGGAGCCACTGTCCAGGTAGTGGGAACGGCCGGAGGCGTTCACAACGGCACAGTTGCTATCGCGCCAGACAACATCGTCCTTTCTTTTGGTGCCCCTGCTGCGGCCCCTGACGCCGGTGGCTCTGTTTCTCCTGCTCGATCCAAGAAGTTCGGTTCGGCCAAGTCCGTCAAGCGTGTCAAGACAAGTGCGGCGGCACAGGGCGAGCAGTCTCTACTGCAGGCTGTCCCTCTGGCAACGGAGGCTTCTCCGTCTGAGCAGCCGCTTGCCTGCCGAGACTTCCGTTCGGCAAGACATGATGGATCGCTGCTTGGGCCGACCTGGCTGTTGGTCCTCTCGCTTGGGCCATATTTCTTTCTTTGGTTCTCCAAGTGAATCTCCATGCATGCTTACTGCTTGGACCGAGTGGTCTCCTTGGCTGCTTGCCACTTTCACCGGTGTTTCCTGCTCGCCGCCAGTTGGACCTAAGTGTATTCACACTGTGCCTCACCTGACCTCGCCTGCCGTGCCACCCTCTGTGCGCTCTCCGTCTCACCCGCTTGCATTATCACCGATTGTGATCACTCCCACTCAGTCTACTTCGCCTTCGAGCATGGTATTGGGACCTACTTCCGTGTTTTACCAGCTAGATTGTTTGCAAGGCCTCCACTAGCGGCGATGTTCTTTTGCACACATCCCTTCTGCTGATTGAATTTGCAATGGTCATTGCTGAGCGGTCGTGACTTTATCTGGGGTAGTCATCTGCTCATTTAACGAGTTCTCCGGGTTATTCGATCTCCTCATTTGACGTGATCACTCCTGTCCTTCTGTATTCACTTTGTTGATAGTGGTCGAATTGCTTCGGTCAACATGTGCGCAATTACCAAGTGGCATTTATTTGTATTCAGCGTGGATCCTATGGCCGTCTCAGTTGTTATTCTGACTTGGCTTCAAATTTGGCGCAGCGCGGAGCGCAAGAACTCAGCTAGGAAGAGGAGTGCGACTCTACATGTACTACAAATATCGTGTGGCAGGAGCTGCTTGAAAACTAATCTAATGGCACTGTGATTCGGCTACTTCGCTTATGTTTATTGTGAGCCACCTTGCAATGCAATCCACATTCCCATGGTGTCTGGCCGTATTTCAACTTCGGAGTTGGGGCGCAGCGCGGAGCGCAAGAACTCGGCTTCATCCCTACATGATATCTCCACATGTGGGCACAGCTGACATTCCTGAACTTCTATAAACGGTCTATTTCTTAATCTATACATCTGATTCTGCGATGAAAAGCGGTTGCACAACGGCCTGATCCGTAGGTGACTCACACGGCATTGTGTCAGGTTTTTGGAGAACCTGACATGATGCACTGCCGCTCAATCAGAAGGCCGAAGCACACCTCTTGGACTTCATACCATTCAATAGTGCTGTAAATTAACAATTAGGGTCGATTCATGTGTTCGGAAGTGGAGGTGATGAGTCGTCGAATCTGAGTCCTTACTGGCGCTTAATTCCCCAGCTTTCTTCTACTTGGACTCAACCACCGGGAACACATGGTTGTAACGTACTTCGGCAACCCTGCATAATTCAAAGCTCTTTGATGCGGAGTTTATTGGCCTTGCGCGCAGCGCGGAGCGCAAGCATTCATCTAGTAGGACCTCAAAGAGACCGTCGAATGACCAGACATAACTCGTCGCGCACCTGGCCTGAGCTCCTTTGTGGTGTGGTTGGTCTTGAGATTGCTGAGGGATTGTAAAAGGGAATGTTGGGCTGAGTCAGCCCAGGTTGGTCGCTCATCAAGTTGACCTTAGGAGCAACTTTGCGAGAACCAAAACCAATTGTATCGACACATGGACCCGGAAGCGAGGGCTCAATAGAACGAGGGAAAGATTGATACAACTGCAGAAGAAGAACCATGACGCGAGCGAGAACGCGGAATCTGCAGCCGGAGGCCGGCGCGATAAACAAAGCCACAGAAGCACATCTTGAGCGGCACGCAGAGCGACGAGAAAAGCTGCAAGGAGAGTGGCCGCTTGCACAGAAGGAGCACGGCCTACGGCCTCACTGATGTGGCGACACATCTTGTGCCACTGATACGTAGTATGAGAGAACTGAGAAGTCAGTTTGAGCTACCTAAGCTTTAGACACAATTGTTGATTTGTTTGTATGCTGTTGTTGTGTTCGGATAGACTCTGAGTACACACAAACCCTCTGCAGTTGACCGGCTCCCATTGCCGCACAATCGCCATGCCAGACCAAGGGTAGACCGCCCCGGCGGCATTCCACGTTTGGGCGGCGATCGCGTTCCGGCGGTGTGTTCCCGGCGGTGCCTGAGATGCGCGTCGTCTTGTGAACCGAATTTACTGTCACCGGCAGATGTGTGCGTCACGAGCCGGTGTCTTTGCTTGCGTGATTGCGTGCTTGTGTGCTTGTGGGCAAGGTGGGGCGAGTTGATAAGCTTGGGCCACGAGCGAATCTTGCCCTGTGCGCCCACGACTCGCAGCGGTGCAGGAACAGTGTGTGTGGCATAACGACCCCTGAGCGTCGCGGGTGCAGGAAGCACGGGCTCTGCGAAGCTGTGAGTCGGGGAACCAAACGGGGCGAGTTGACAAAGTGCAGTGGCCATTGATCAAGCAAAGAGGAGTCGGCGGAAGGCGGTGGGCGGTCACCGCGATACGGAGTCTGCCCAAGCCGCACGTGCGGACCTTGTATGTCCCGTCGAGTGGCTTGCCCTCCCACCTCACGCCTCCAACTCTTTATTCGTTCTTTCGTTTCGGTTTTGTCTCCACTTTCGTTTATTTTCGGCATTAAGTATCTTCTGGTGCTGCGCACCTCTCTGCACGACCTCTGCAAGCCATGTCGGACCTCCTCGTGCTAGTCACGTCGCGCGGACTGTGCCAGGGTTAGTATTTGTCAGACTAAGACTTTGATTACAAGTCTAATACGCTGTTCGTTTAGTTGCAGGCCTCGCTTGGTTTTTCTATGATTGGTGTACGTTGTGACTGTGCGCGCGAGCTGTGGCTAGAATCTCTGACTGTGCGACGTTTAGTGCTTGCTTTGGATGATGAAGTGCGCGGAAGCTCCAACCACTCTTGTGTCGCTGATCTCCTGACCTGATTGCCCATTCACAAAGGTCGAACATGTTTGGGTGCGCTTGCCCGGGTGCAGAAGTGACTTCGCAGCACGCCGCTGATCACCGTCCTTCTTGCAGTTCCGCAAGTTCAACTTCACGACATTGTTATACATTAACGTAAATCACTACTAGCCATGCAAAGCTTGACCTGGTTACTGATGTCTCCACAGTCCCGGCTTCTGTCGGTCGTTATGCTCGTCATCGGCGCGGTTCAGGCTACACGCACCTACGAGCTCACACCCGCCCAGTACGTCCCACTACCTTTCCTTGGAAATGCGGCGGCGCATGCTGATCTTTCTTTGCAGATGCGAGATCTTTCACTGGCTCGAGGCGATCGGGACCATGCTCATCTTCTTCAACACGCAGCGTGCGCCATATCTGTCCTCGGTCACCTTGCATCACTAACCACAGTTCTCCCGGCGCCCGTTATCCAATTGGTCCGCGCAGTTGTTTTGCAGTACCGGTTCGTCTCTTCATCTTTCAAGCTGATGACAGGCTGACTCCTGTTCCTCGCCGCTCAGTCTTTGGGCCATCTACAACCGCAGCAGAAAGATCCTTCTGATCAACGGCATTCTCTTCTTCCTCGAGCTAGGAGCAGCTATTGTTGTATGCGCGCTTTACTATGCCAACCAGCCAGGTTGGTCTTTGCAACCTCAGCTGTCTTCCCTGTTGCTGACCGAGCTTCTGCCTCCACTCCACATTGACACGCCGGGTCCCTTTGCGATGAAATCCCAACCCGTTACTGTTGACGAATGAACCGCACCCGTGGAATCCCGACATCCCTGCAACACGTCACTTCCACAGCCGCCGACATCCTAACACCCGCCGTCGGTCTGCAGGGCGAGACTTGTACAACGGTCCCCCAGCGCAAGATGGCACTTATTTTCTTGAGTGGTGCGTCTCTTCCCAGCACACAAAGATGAGCCTCAGGGTGTGACTGACCTGTAATCTTGGTACAGTCGTCGTATATGAGCTTTGGCTTGTCGCGCTCGTGCTATATCGCACTATCCAGGTTCGTCTTGTCGTCATCAGGTGCGACTTGCTTTCTGATCTGACCTTGTCCCTCTTTCATCACTTCATCCCGCCGACACCGGTTGGTCGACCTCCTTCGCGCCAATAGGTCCGCCACCTGCTTAGCGTCAGCGGCCACCGCAGCCTCACCGAGGTTCTCGCCTTCGACTCAGTCATGTACTTTGGCTTGTGAGTGCAATCGATTATTCTATTCTCGCTGTCGGGTGTCGTCGTTTGTTCTCGTCACTCTTGCTGCATTTCCTGCGGTCGTTGAATGCTATGTGGGATATTGCTTCGACTTGCGCTCTGCAGCTGTCTGGTTGTTTTATCGTCCGGCCTTCCTCGAGCGAACAAGTACCCAATGCTGACCTCAACGCTTCTTCCCTCATCTGCTACAGGATCTTTGCCTCCGTTATAGCAGTCGTACTGGTCTGGATCTTCGCGCCACTGTATCCCGGCAACGCGGCAATTGCGTATGTGTTCTCTTTCGCCCGTCGCGCAGCCCATCTCACTAGCTTTCTACCCGGTCACTTCTCAGGTTCACTCGTGCCGCTTGCGGCATTGGCGCCTCTCGCCTCATTTTGCACATGCGCTGTGAAGTGCGCACACGCGAGGAGCACTCGTATTCGCACCCAGACTGCATCGGCGTCTCGCTCGTGTTCAACAACGGTTCCGGCCACTGCCCCGAGGCTGGCTCAATACCCGGCTCCGGTATGGCTGAAGCGAAGCTGGTTAAGGCGCGGCCGAGCTGGACAAGCACCGATGGATACAGCCCAAGACCCAGCGTCGCAAGCCAATCTACCCGATCCGGAAGCCGCAGCACAAGACCTAGCATTGCAAGCGGGAGCGGAGGACATAGTCCTCGACCAAGCGTGGCGTCTGGTTCAATTTCAGGACGACCCAGTCTGGCAAGCGGTTCAAGGAGCTTCTTGGACTCGCCGGCATCATCGTCAGCTTCACGCCCGAGCTTATCGTCATTGTCGATAGCATCAACCGATCCAAGGAGATCTAGTGCAGGCGAGTCCTTCAGGAGGCCGAGCGCGGACGAGTCCTTGAGAAGACCAAGCGCCGATGGCTCTTCGTCTAGGCCGTCTTTCTCAACAGATAACGGAAGGTCCCCGGCCAGCAATCTTCTGCAACTCCCACCCGTTTAGTACTGTGGCTTCTGCCCGTCCCTAGCACGTCAACCTTCTTCCTGCCCTTCTTCTTTCACTATCTGCCCATGATTGTACCTTCAAGGTCTATCACATTTCAACTCCATCCCACGCTGCTTTCCCATCCTCTCACGGACACAATTTCCTTCTCATTGCTTTCTCAACCCCATTGGATGGATCTACGGACTCTCGCTTTGCACCTTGTTTTCGGGATGGACTTGGCTGAGCTTGATGTACGGAATTCAACGCACTTGTACTCGAATTGGACGCGGAGGCCAATGATGCAGAAGGCCATGCACTGTTTAATATGGCAGTGAAAATATGACAGCACCACTATGAGTCAAAGACGTTGCTGGTCCCGGGACGGCGCTCCTGCTGTGCGGACTTCCTTCGACCGAGGTGGCAGGTCAAAAGGGGTCGTTTAACTGAGAGGCAATTATAATCATTCTGGCGAAGGAATACTGGAGTAATTACAGCGTCACGAGAGTCACAGTTGAACCAACGATCGAGTCAAGAGAGGATAATGCAGAGCCAACGATGCGCGAGTGTATACACCCACGACCGCGCTGAGAGCGTGACAAGTATAATAGATTAGGGGCACGAGTTTATGACAAAAATACAAACGCTCGAACTGGTCACGGAGGGAGATTTCATATTGGCATTGTGGAGGCTATGTTGAAGCAGGTGCTCGAGATGCTCTACGATCGCGAGCGAACAAAGATCGCCTTGCGCACACCGAGCTTCCATGTGACGACCCTCCATGCACCTGAGACTTTACGGCGGATAACTCCGGAGTCTTCGCGCGGGTCACGCGGAGCATCCGGCCAGTACAGGAAAGCATGGTCTCGCAGGGTTCGCTCGCCAACATGAGAGTTCGCGCGAGCAGACACGCTATCCCGAGTATCAACGAGCGAGGCGTGCGAACAACATCCGTAATTGGTGTATCGGCTTGAAATGAGAGGTAAGTTATCTTCGGCGATGAGGCAATATTAGAAGAAGAGCTCACCGAGGTGCGCGAGTGAAGCCGTTATCGCGCTTCCTCCTGCCTTCAGCGGTGTTGAGCTGACGCTTGGAATGCATGGGTGGATTGCAGGACATTTCCGAGTCATGTACAGGTGCATCGGTGTTTGAATAGCCCGCAACACGAGCCTCAGTCTCGCCCGAGAGCTTGGAACCAAGCACGTTGTCACGATCAAATATCTCCGACATTGCAACCGCGCCGATGCGCTTCAGTGTCTCCAACGCACGAGTGCGAACATCCGCAGCCAAGACATCGAGCTTTGATATCGGCGAGTCGAGTAGAGGCGTGTGGCTCATCGTGGATAGGGAACCGCAGCCGCGAGGGGACTGAGTCGGAAGTGGAGTGTCCACGGACGGTGCCTCGGTAGGATCGGCGCCAAAGGCGAGCTCCATGCTTGAGGAGACGGCCGATGTGTGGATGCAAAGAACGCTGCCCGCAGCAGTGAGGGTGACGCGGGTCATATCTGGCGAGGACTCGACGTTTGTTGTGGTGCTGCTAGAGGTCGACATATCTGAGGAAACCGGTGGCGACGAGGATTGAAGATCAGGAGTCGATTAGATTCAAGGCGGAAGCTGGAGGGCAAAGTCGCTACTTGACACCGCTCAAGCATTCTCTGGTTTTATACTGGGAGGAGAAGAACAAAGCTTGCGTGGTCGTGCTTCACCGATCAATAACCGACCACTGGTCGTGATGCATGGTTTAGATGACGAACCGAGCTCGGTCAAATCTCACTGGGTATTTACGTGCACTGGCTGGCCTTCTGAGGAGATGACCACGGAAGTGTTGATTAAATGTCTCACAGCGATCGGTCCATAAGGATAAGGAGGGCAAGAACGAAGCGCGCGGGGTAAACTGGGGCCGGTACGTCGGACCAAGCGCAGACAGTCCCATCCAAATCCGGACGCAGCACCGACCATGCCGCGAACAACATGGTTTCGTGGGCAACTATGTGATGAGACCCAGGCCGAAGCTGGTTGAAGCGGAGTGACAGTCCAACATAGAGTGTCTGTCAGGCTTCAGATGCAATTGCGAGTGCGATTCTTGTTGCAGCAGCATGGTCGACATGTACCACTTCGAGTGCAACAGCAGCTGGGTTGGTCGCTAAGATGATAGCATTGCCTGATACAACAGTTTTTCCAGCAAATAACTTAAAAGCACGGAGCAAGGAGGTGAAGGGCGTGGACGACATTCAGAGGCAAATCTGCGCTGAGATAACGAGTCTTTGTGCTGTATTTGGCCGCAGCGCGAAGAAAACTGCAGTTGGTGCGGTTGACTTGCACAGCAGACAGAATGTGAACGATTCCGTTCACCGATGACCAGGTGGGACATAGCATGGCGAAGCAGTACGCTCCCGGGATCAAGTCAATAACAGACAAACTTCACGTGGGTTCTGGTCGGGATGGTGGGACCTCGCAAGTTGGCAGGTGTTTATCATGAGTGTTTACTTCAAATCAATCTGACGGTCTGATGTACTCTAAATATCCTGAATGCAAGATGCTTGTCTTGCCCTTTGATTGCACTGCACTGAAATGTTCGGAAGCCTGGGTGCGTGCATTCCGCCACTGCCAGCAACGTTTGCCTTTTCGAATGAAGTTAGTCTCTCCTTCCCAGGGTTTGTTATTTCCGGTTGAAAGCAGTGCAATGATGCAGTGGAATCATATGCGAAACTACTTGGCTGTTTATTTCTCCAACTGGACGATACAAACATGCTTGCTGACCGTCCCACCGCTACCTGGCGCCGGCGCGCAGGGTTTGTGTGCCATACGTGTCTTCGAGCAAGCAATCAACGGCAGTACCCTGCAGGGCTTCTTGAATTGGTAGAAGCAGCAGATGATGAGAGTCGTCATGATGGAACGAGATATGAGGTAGAAACAAACCGCAGTGGCCCTCGTTTAAGTACTTGCCAGCCCATTAGAATGCAGAATGCAGTCTTTTTCGGGCAGCTGCGCCGAACGAAAGTGCGTATATTTGTCGAACGCAGTCTCAAAAACGTACACCGCCGCTTCCAATGCATTGGATGCTGGTCTGTACATTGTTTCCAGCTGAGTCTCAAGCCGCGCTACGTACAGCTCATACAATCAGTTGCCAGGTGCACCATAACCTCCTCATGAGCGAGTGGGCTGTAGGCGCGCATGGTAGATGGCTAGAATGGACAGAGAGGGGCTTCTGACGGCGACATGCGTGGTACAAGCTACGGCTGATGGTGGGTCGGCGAGCCCTGGAGCATATCCCAGATGCCGAGTCGCGCTCGCTGAAGCTACACCAGATGCTGGGAATCACAAACGCACGTAGAACGAGTCGAACGAAGCAATGAAAGCAGTAGAGCATCTATTGTCGTCGCAGTAGCAGTCGTTTAATACTGTCCCGTCATGAAAGGCCATAGAGCATATCGTGCAAAAGTTCAAGACCGCCATATGTGATCTATCGCCTGACTACCGGCCCGCCAGTCCACGTATCTCGCCTCCGATGCCTGCGCCCGAATTCGTCCGCTGTAACTGCATGCACTGCTTCTGGCGCGTCTTCTTCTATAGGACTCGCCAGTGGAGTGCGCCAGCTGACGGCTTTCCGTATCTTAGTGAAGCGCTGGCTGAACGTTACTGGCGGGTTTGTTGCTATGAGAGGCGGGGTCGTCATCGCTGGGCTGGTCACGGGTGCCGGCACGCGTGTCGAGCGCGAATGCGAACGCGGGCGCGCTGGGGGCTCACTATCGCCAGCAACACCATCACAAGCGAGACACAGGGTGCATGTAGGATAGATTCAGGAATTCGTCAGGATACTCTAGCCCAAGCAAGACGATTTCGCGCGAAGCGAGGGAGAGGGACATACGGTGGAGCGACGAGACTGTACGATCTCTTATGGCTTCGAGTCGGCATCGACTTTGAAGGGATGGCGACGCGTTTAGGGGGTGCCACGAGGTCTGCGAGAGAGAATGGAAAGCGCAGGCTCAGGCTACCTCGACGGCGTGCGTCCGTCATGTTGGCTGCGGAACAAGCAAAAGAAAAAAGAGACAGGCAAGTCGCGCGCGCGTAGGCGCCCAAGCATGCTTTTGAGCGGGCCCGGGATTGTGGAATCTGTTGTTGTGCTCGGCTAGGCTTGGATTGTGTGATGAAGGTGAGGTGGGTCGAGGGTACAATGGACAGCGCGGTCGTTAGCCGGCCAATCTGGATCGAATGTTGAATCTCAGCCAGCTAGAAGGTCGCAGAAAGCTTGGGAAAATGAAGAGGAAGTGCCAAGGAAGTTCCCAAAATAGCTACTTCAAGAATCGCAACTCTGTCCGAACTTGGAAAAGATCGCCAAGGGTTGCACACGGGAGTCAGCGGGAGTGCAGCGGCTATCCGAGGCTATCCGGCACTCAGGGCCAAACGCAGGGCGGTGTCCGAGACAACGGACACAGGAAGGGAGCAAGACTGTGTTCAAGCTTGGTACGCGGCATCTTGCGGCTCTCTTGCACTTTTCACTCGCATTTGCGCCCATGCCTGTTTTCGACTCGCGTGTTGACTCACTGTAGCGCGTGCTCGCAGTGCTGTTGTCTTGTGGTCGTTTTAATTGCTGTGTTGCAAGACGTGAATTCCGTACCTGGCGCGGGAATCCTGGGCGTTGTTCACGTTAGAGAGCCACAGGATTTGCTGATCGCCTCCCGTTTCGTTCTCAGCGGGGTGATGCACCACATACATGCCGGGCGGGATCTTCTTGGATCGTCCAATTGCCGGCATGACAACGAGGTGTGGTGCGCTCAGGACTCGAAATTCTCTAGGCGTTCAGTACGTTCAGTCGTCAAACTGTGCTTGCCGGTGAAGAGTTCTAGGGAACGCGGAGATTGACAAGTAATTCATGCCATTTCAGGACAAGCGAGGGCTCTAGAGTGGCAATCGCTCATGGCGATGTGGACATGAGATGTCAACGTGACTCCCAAAGACGCATGTCCGATCCGCCGCACTCATTCCGGATGCGCGACCGCCCGTCAGAAGCATATAAAACCCTCGCAACCACCCGACTAAAGTTCTTCATCCGCCACTCCCCACTCCCATCTTCCCTCTCCACTTCGCGAGATCGTATTGCAACAATGGTCCAACTCACCACTCTCCTCGCCTTTGCAACGTTCTCACTCGGCGCATTCGCGGATGTTCTCCCACGCAACGCGACCCTCGTTGAGCGGGCAACTTTGCGCACGCTGAAGAGCTCGCACTTTGTCGTCTCGCCTGTGAAGCGCTTCGGTGTGCTCCAGGCGCGCCAGTCAACATGCGGCGCCAACAGGGCGTGTGCAACTGGCGGA
>Ga0247815_10002858_pt1 | contig 12652 bp, 9 predicted proteins | sample UWRJL194509B1_FD_181014 | JGI IMG/M metagenome (GOLD analysis project Ga0247815, IMG submission 181014) | Plant litter microbial communities from Arlington Agricultural Research Station in Wisconsin, United States - UWRJ-L194-509B-1 | ecosystem: Environmental > Terrestrial > Plant litter >... | reverse complement strand
TTCTCGGTAGTTGCACAGGTGATTCTGCCCATGGCGGCCAGTCTGGTTAAAGAAAACAGGGGTAAAATAGTGGGACAAATTTTTACAGGCATTTTGGTAGGAATATTGGTCGCACGCGTTTATAGCGGTTTTATAACAGGCTGGTTAGGCTGGCAATATGTATATCTTATTTCTGCTTTTATGGTGTTGCTCACCGCAGTGTTGATGCAGATCGATTTTCCCCCTACTGAGGAACGTTTTAGCGGCAGTTATGCAGGGTTGCTAAAATCTACCGTAGCACAGCTGGGTCGATTTCCGTTACTCCGACGTACAGCTTTAACTGGATTACTTGCCTTTGGTACATTGAGTGCATTTTGGGTAACACTTACCTTTTACCTTAGTGACGCACCCTTCCATTATTCTGCTTCAGGTATTGGTCTATTTGGTTTGCTCGCAGCTGCAGGTGCGCTCCTGGCACCGGTTTTTGGTAAACTGGCAGACAAAGGCACGCCTATGAGGTCATTACTATTTTCTACTGGCCTGACCTTGCTCAGCATTGCAATACTTAAGATTTTTCCGGGCAATATTCCGACGATTTGGATCACGGTTATCTTAATGGATATCGGCGTACAGGCTACTCAGGTTACTAATATCGCAGTGATATATACGCTTGATCACAAAGCTAACAGCAGAATCAATACAGTTTACATGACCAGCTATTTCATCGGTGGTGCTATGGGCTCATTTATTGCAATACAATTATATAACGCGGGCGGATGGAGCTGGTCTGGATCTTTCATGGTGCTCCTGGCTGTGCTCGCGATCATCAATGTGGCTTCGAGCAAACATTTTTTTAGTAACCAGGGTTCTGCTTCAACTGCGGGTTTACATTAAGTATATCCCTGCCAATCGGGAAAATCTCGGTGTGCTTATCTCCGTCAGGTTGTTTGTCCCACCAGGTTCCCGTATTGAATACGCCCCAGCGGATCAGGTCAGTTCTCCGGCGGTTTTCTCCAAGAAATTCCCTTCCCCATTCATCAAGCATTTCCATATCATTGAGCTGACCGCCGTCTGGCCGGTATAAACTGGGTGAACCCGCCGGATAATTTCGTTGCCTGACCTGGTTCAACAGGGCCGCGGCGCCAGGTTTATCGCCCTTGCGGTAAAGGCACTCCGCAAGTGTGTAATATATCTCTGATAGCCTGACTTCGGCATAAGCAGAAGTTATGCGGTTAGGATCCGGCGTTGGATAAAGGGGGTATTTTAGAAAAAACACCCCGGAACTATGGTCTGCATGATTCATATTTGACTCTTTATCAGTAATCCTGCTTCCCGGTTTTGTACCCAGAAACATTCCTACCTGGTCTCGTATAAACAGAGGGTAGGGGCCTTTATTTCCTCTGACAGTATCTGGGCGGTTTACTCCATTAACGTTGCGCGTAAAGGGAAGGTACCCGAATAAAAACATCCCTTCCCTAGTACTATTGCCTAGGTTCCTATACTTTTTCAAACGTACATCATCTGGGTAACGCTGGAATTTTACAAAGGGCTTGCCCAGAGCAAAACTGTATTCGACGCTATCTACGTCACGCCCCGGCTGTAATGCATAGCGCGGATTAGCCTGACCGAAATCAGTAAATCCACAATATAACGGAGCCGCATCGTAAGTCAGCGCATTGAAGTACATTCCGCCGTCATACTGCCAATGCGTACGCGCCAGGGTACCTGGAAATCCATAAATCACCTCTGAAGGGACTTGAGCATTTGTATAATCGAAAGGTGCATCCCATCTCTTATCAAGTGCATAACTTCCATATTTCCCATTAACTATATCCCGGCATACGGTTTCACATTCAGCATATTTATCGGTGCCGATATATACCTTCGCATTAAGGTAGAGCCTTGCTAATAAGGATGCTGCACCCGCTTTTGTCCAGCGTCCGATTCCCTGATTGCTCAATTGGTCCCTTACAGGTAATGCTGGTATAGATTCTATAAGTTCTTTCTCGATATAATCAAAGGTTTCCTGGGGCGTGGATTGTGGTTTGCCCTGCGTGGAATTTTTAACATCTGTAATAATTTCTATATTGCGGTAAAAGTCAAATGCCCTAAGGTAAAACCATGCCCTCAACGTCCGTAGCTCCGATTTGAAATCGGCCAGTTCTTCTGTCGTAACGCCTAGCTTACCGGGATCAGCAATGCTTTCCATGTCCTGCAGGGAATTGGTTGAAAGAACAATGCCCTGATAAAAGTTGGTCCACACTCCACTGGTAAAACCATCCGTTGGTGTCCAGGTATGGTAATGCATACGCTGGTAATAACCTCCGTTCTGCCAGTCACCCTGACGGTTGAACGTACCAATCTCGTCTGTACTGTTTTCGGTAGCCGCGTATAAGTCGTTACCTTGTATGCTCCAGTACCCGTGTTCAAAAGGACGAAGGAATGCACGGATCACATCATCACGTCTGGTCAGAAAGCCGGCGGCGTCGACCCTGTCATATACTTGCTCATCAAGTTTGGTGCAACTGCTGAGAGAAAGTGCAGATAGCAGAACGGTACTTATATATAGTTTGAACTGTTTCATATTTATAAATGTTAAAATGTTGCCTGCAGGCCAAAAATCAGTTGCAGCGTAGAAGGATAATAACTCAATGTTCCGTTGCCATCTCCGTCAGTCCGTATACCCGGTCTTAAACCATTAATCTGTATTTGATCAGGATCACCGCCTGTATAATCTGTAAAGGTGTGCAGGTTCCTGCCGGCAGCATAAACCCGTACTGATTTGAGATATTTTGATTTTAATGGTTGAGTATAGCCTAATGAAACATTGTCGATTTTGACAAAAGTGCCTGATTCCAGAAAATAATCTGAAGCGATTGATGTCGTAGCGTTGTTGGTGAGCTTAGAATACTTGCTTTTGCTGTCAAATGCGGATTTCAACAGGTTTGCGTCTGCCTGGGCTGATGGAGTTCCCAGATAAAAAGCCGGCGTATTAAATATTTTGAAACCGAAGGCTCCACGCAGGAAAATATTCAGGTCGAGTCGTTTGTAACGGAAGCTATTATTGAGTGACCCGATTACTTTTGGTAATCCATTTCCCACAAATTGTTTATCATCACTGGAAGCCTGGTTGGCAGGAACAATACTGCCATCCTTTTTATACACAAGCAATGCCCCGGTTTCATCTACACCGGCTGAACGCAAAGTGTAAAATTCGCCGATTCTATGGCCTTCTTCGATACGCTGTATATTCCCTGGTGATCCGGGCGCAGGCAGGCTTACAATATCCTGGAAGATTGCCCCGCTGTAAAGGGAATTGGAGAAGGAAACAAATTTATTATTGTTAAAAGCTATTGCAGCGCTTGCGTTATAGCTGAAGTCACCACTCTTGATCAGACTAGCATTAAGTGTAACCTCCAATCCGTAGTTTCTCATCGTTCCCACATTGGTGAATGTTTGCGATTGTGGGTTAGGTGGCAGGGGAACATTGTAGTAACCGAGTAGATCTTTATTGGTACGGATATAATAGTCAACTGATCCGTTCAACCTGTTGTCAAACAGTCCGAAATCCAGACCGACGTTAAAATTAACCGACTTCTCCCAGCTGAGGTCGGGATTGATGTTCGAAGAAGGTCCGTAAACCTGATAGGGTATGCCATTAAACGGAAAATACCCTGCACCTCCATATAACAGCAAGGATAGATAATTGCCAAAATCCTGATTACCAGTTACGCCATAATCTGCCCTTAACTTCAACTCGTTGATCCAGGGCAGGCTTTCTTTTACGAAACCTTCCTCAGAGATACGCCATGCTGCAGATACCGCGGGAAAATTTCCCCATTTATTATTGGTGCCAAATTTTGATGAGCCCTCGTGACGCAGACTGGCTGTAAAAATATAACGGTTATTATAGTCATAGTTTAACCTGCCAAAAAAAGCAATCAGGCGCGAACTGTTTTGAGTGGAACCAACGGCAGACTGTCCCTGGCCGGCAGCCCCGCCATTATAAAGACCCGAACCAAGGTTGTTCCATAGGTAGTTATCAAATGGGAAATCATAGTTCTGTGCAGTAAACTGCTTGTAATTATATGCTGAAAAGGAATAACCTCCAAGTACTTTAAAATGATGTTGTCCAAGGTCAAGGTTGTAATTTCCAATCCATTCGATATTTTTTTGATCGTTTTCCTCCTGTCCCTGTTTGGCAAAGTTTGTTTGATTGGTTTTATTGGCATGCAAGGTGGTGGAAAGTGTGGAAGGAATAAAATCCATGCTGCGCGCCGAACGGCTGATCTGCGAAAGTGTTACCGTAGAACTGAGATTTTTAATGATATTCGCCTTTAAAGAGGCATTGATGTCCATCTCTTTAATATCTCCTTCGGATCTAATCACCTTACCATTCTCAACCGGATTATTTGAAAAGAATCCCGTATTGATGTAATTGTATTTTCCCTGCTCATCATAAATAGGATAGGTAGGGTTGAGGGTAAGTGCATTGTTAAAATTCCCCTGATCGGCATTACTGGTATTCATGTAACGAGGTGCTACATTTAAAGTTCCTGTAAAAACGTCATTGTCAGTCGTATGAGAGATACTAATTCTTGCCCCATATTCCCTTTTGTGCGCGCGGAGGTCAATTCCGTCTGCATTCCGATAGTCCGCTGACGCGAAGTAGTTTGTTTTTGCTGAGCCGCCTGAGAATTGCACGGTATGTTTCTGGCTAAAAGCAGGCGAATTGGTAACTGCTTTCATCCAGTCAGTCCTGGCACCATAGTCCTGGCCCTGCTTATTTTGCACGCGGTTTTTAACAAAATCTTCAGCTGACAGATTTTCGAGACGGTTGGTAACATAATCAAAACTTGCATAGCCGTCATAAAACATACGCGATTGTGCTGTGCCTTTTTTTGTAGTGATTATTATTACACCGTTACTGCCTCGAGTCCCGTATATAGCTGATGCAGCACCACCTTTTAGCACATCTATACTTTCAATATCATTTTGATTGATATTGTCGATATTTCCGCCGGGAACGCCATTCACAACATATAGGGGGCCTAAACCAGCATTGCGGGAAGATGCACCGCGAAGCTGAAGACCAGGGCTTGAATTCGGATCGCCACTGGCGGTATTTGTAATGCTCAGTCCCGCCACTTTGCCCTGCAGGGACATCAGTGGGTTGTTTGCAGATACGGGCAGCAGATCTTTCCCGGAAACATGCGTGATGGCACTTGATACCTCGCGTTTGTCCAACGTACCATAACCCACGCTTACAACAACAACTTCTTTCAGTTCGTTCTCAGACTGAACCATCGTAACATTTATTTCACCGCCGGGCGGGAGATTAATCGTCCGGGCTGTGTAACCAACATAATTAAATGTAAGGCTCCGGGCGGTTGGGGGAATGTTGATGGTAAATCTTCCGCTGGCATCAGTAAGGGTGCTTCCTGAAGTACCAGTTGCGGTAACGCTCACCCCTGTCATGGGTAGGCCGTCCGAAGAGCTGGTCACTCTGCCTGTTACCGTCCGGTTCTGTGCAATCACGGTGACGGAGAGCATTATAAAAAATACAGTAATGCTCAGATAAAGTAAAAGTTTTCTGTCCATACGAGAAATATTTGGCTAAAGGCTATTCTATTAATAGCGAATGCAAGTAAGCCAGTTGAAGCCTGTTTTACAACACCTCTGCCTCTCGTCTAACAAAAATCTAATACAAGTAAAATACAAAGTATTAATAGTTAGTCTTTTGTAAATTTTTGTACAAGTAAAAATCTAACTCTTAAAGATCAGCTGAAGCCAATTGTATGCCCATTATGCGTAGCTCAAAGTCTTCACCAGACACTAAAGCTTTTGATTTTGCCCGGAAACGATAAGTATAAACAGTATTCACTGTGTATTGCAGGATGGATGCAATCATTTCATTTTTGTTAATCCCTAAACGCATCAAGGCAAATATTCGTAGTTGGGCGGTTAATGACCCGGGAGATTTTGGTTGGATTCGGTCTTCTTTGCTGAACATAGAGTTTACACTTTCAACGAAATCAGGAAATAACTTAAGGAAAATCCTGTCGAATGTTGCGAAGAATTCGACCCTTTCGGAACTGATATCTATCTGCTCCAGCAAGCGCATCAGTTCATCAGCATTTCCGGCCTTTAGCTTACGCTGTGCGTTTATTTTAAATTTATCCAATTTAATTATGTTGCGGGAAAGCTCGCTAAAAAAATAGCCGATATATTCTTCCTTGATTCTTCCTTCCTCCCATAACTGCTGGTTTTTTTGTTCCAGTATGCGGTTAGCTTCCTTGATAGTTTGATCCGCCGCCCTCAACGTTTTAAGTTGAACAAATACTATAAAACCAATAAGGCTTGCAATCACCGCAAATCCTATTACACATGTAATATAGATGATGAAACGCTGCCTTTCCTTTTGCGCGAGTGTATTTTTCTCCGCTGCAACCGTTGAGAGCATATGCGTGATCTGGTACCGCTGCATACGGCCGCCAAAGCTATCCGCCTGCAAAAGTGCTTGCTGTAGAAAAAAATATGCTTCATCAATCTGACCCTGTGCATGTAAAGCTGTTCCCAGGTTGAGCAGGGCCAGGGCCCGGTAGGTGGACGTACGAACATCATTGATCGCGGCTTTTGCTAGTAATTTGATCTTTTCCGGGCCGTTGCGGTAAGTGCTTAGGCCAGTTGCAACCATTGCTTCCTCATGTAGGGAAAGTTTACCTTTACCAAGGGCTATGAAATAACTGGATGGGTGCCGTCCGGCTTTTGGTCGCTGCTGCGCTTCAAGAATAGACCGTTCGAAGGTGCCTGGCTTGCATAGCGCAATGGCAGAATCCAGGAAAAGATATTTTCTTTGCAAATCCTGTGGGGCGTACACCCTGTCGCTATTATACTTAGCAAGATCAGAGTAAGCCCATGAATACAGTATATAATACGACTTCTTTGCATCCCTGTCTAACAGGCGCGGATTTGTTTCTCTTAGACAATCGAAAGTCTCTTTAAACATCCCAGCGGTGATCAAAGTAGTCCCCAACCTTAGACGGTTCTCCGCAAGCTTTTTCTCATTCCGTAGCTGCACGCTCAATTCCATCAGCTCCCGCACATAACAATAGGTGGAATCAAAACGATAATCCCTAAAGGCATCAAACATTGCCAGCGTGGTCACGTAACGACGTTCCAGGTTGCCTACTTTAGATTTTCGATATGCTATTCTTAGCCGGGACAGCTTACTTTCCATCCTTTGGTCATACCTGTCTTTTTTCGCAATCTCGGTTTTCAGTACGTTCAGCAGGCTGTCGGCCGGTGTAGCAGAAAATGCTCGCAAGGAAAAAATAAGAACAATGAGGATCAAGGGCAAACGGTTCTTCATAAAAAATTGGTTAGACAAGGCAAAGCTAACCAAATACAACCGAAGGGAATATTCCTCTGGCTGTATTTTTCATTCAATAGGTTAAATGCTGATTTTACATCGGAATATAGTTGTCTTCCTGTGGTTATTAAGCTACCATAGTCATATTAATTGCTTTTTGTAAGCGATATATTATGTTGGTTTTCTTACCAGCACGGAAAATACCTTTTTTGGGTAGTTATTCTTTTTCTCTCACAAACAAGGTACTATCGGTGAATTTTTTATTTGTTGTATTCATCTCCATGCACCGATATAAAAGAGCATTGTTTTTTTTGATAATTTCACAATAGGGGCAGCGAAGATCGGTTTTACTTTCCGGCATCACTAATTTTGCTTTTTCTATCCATGCTTTATATGCATCTATCGAATTATTTTTTTGATTCCATTTGCCTTGCCAATCGTTGATATCAACATACTTCCGGCCATCGTATGAGATAATAAGGTGTCTTTTCTCTTTTTTATTTACCCAACGGCCTTCAAATAATTTTTGAGAAGTTTTCATTTCCGCTTTTGTCTGACCAAACAGGTTTGTGCTCAACAACACAATCGCTAAAGTGCCAGCAATCCTGAAGCACATGGATGAGTGATTGAAATCGATATTATATAAATCGGAGAATTTTATCAATGTATTAGGTTTAATGTACGGTTGGAAATCAGATCACTGCTAATTGTTTAGTGCTTGTAAAACAATTAATTGGTAGTTAAGTTTTAGTAATTTATTCGGATATTTGTAGAAACAAAAATTTTTAAGCAATCAAAATTGGATATTCCATCTGAAACCATCATAAAATTTTCAAAATGGAAGCTAGCCTGGTTTGCCGCAACGATTTTTGTCATAGTTGGCGGAATCATATCTCTATTTCAAGGTGTTAGCGTGATCAGCAGTGTACTGACGGTATTTGCTATAGCTTTAGGCCTAACATCAGCTTACGCTGAATACTGGGATATATTGAACATTAATAAACCGCAACTGATTATCGGTATTAAAGGGATACAAACTAATTATGGTGAGTTATATGAATGGAATAAAATATCCAATGAAAAAATTCAGGGTTTAGGTTCTTTTAAACAGAGCTGGTTTCTGTGGTTTGAAACGCCTGGCAGGAATTGTAAACTTCATTTGGATGGTCTCGACAAAACTCCAGCAGAGATCATGAAAATTGTAGAAGAATATAAAATGCGATATCTAAATGTCGCAGTTATTGGAAATCCATAGAGATCCCCAAAAAATATTATATATTGAAATTTATCCCTCTGAACTTTCTGATTGGTCCGGATGGAAGAATACTAGCTAAAAACCTACGAGGAGAAGAGTTAGGTAAAACCTTGTCTGCCTAATTAAAGTAGCTGCGGAGGTGTAAAATAAAATACACTGTTTGTAGCTAATACATTTTACAAACAGCTTCTAAAATATATTTAGAAGCTGTTTGTGTTTATAAACTTATCACAGTGTGGTATTCAATCCCAGGCAAAAGGATTTTAGTTATTATCAGCCATATTCAGATCTATTGTATTTAAGTTAGGGGATAACCTAAATACAGTACTGCCCGCAGGTTTTAAAACTTCTCCCTTAAGCAGTTTTAATTGGTAGTCGTGTCCGGTAAATTGATAATGAACTGCTGTTTTAGATGTCCCTTGCACCTGAGTTTTCACATTGCCTGCAACGTTAAGGTCAAAATACCAGTTTAATGGTTTTTTGGAGATTAATTTTATAGATGCTGACTTCTCCCTAAGTTTAATTTTTAATGAACCGCCTGTTAACAGGGGCCAGTCAATGTCAACAGTTTGCTGCCCTGTATTGCTAAAAGTAGGATTGCCGCCTTTCAATAAAACTTCGTCGCCATTAATAATCGCCTTTAATTTTAATCCGGCGAGGTCACCGCGTTTACTCCATAAGTATCCGTCAACAATTGGTAGGGTAAAAAACTGACATTCATTTGAAGTAGCAATTTCAGTAGTGTATTTGTCAGCTATCTTCTCATTGAAAAAGTGGATATCGCGTATCCGCAACGTCCCGTTTTCCCATAGGATATTTATCCTGTAGAACCGGCTGTTATACCAAATCGTTTTCTGATTGCTGCCTACTATATCTTTGGTGACTGTAAAAGATGTTGCTGGGGTTACAGGGTATGTTTTACGAAACCATAAACCAGATTTTTCCATTGTTTCTACACGGACCTTTCCATCTTTTTGTAATTGCTCAATTAGGGGCATCTGCAGTTCCAGACCTGTTTTCATGGCATCCCAGGTGAATGAGTTTTCCTGACCGGCCTGAGTATAATTGAAGCCCAGTGAGGGTGCAAGCGTAAACGTATCAAAAAACCACTTCACCCATTCACTGCTACCCCCGGCTTGCGGATATACGGGTTCAAGGGTAATTACCCCTTGCCTGGCAGAATTGATACCTGTATCATATTGTCTGATAGGATCACTCCCAAGCATGCGGAATACTGGCACAGGTATTTGGTTCGCGGCGTTTTGTGCGGGCATGTAAGAGTTAATTTTGCTCGGGTAATAGGCCTGATTCCAGTACCCCCCCCAAAGGGTATAGCCGTCTGTACCGTATTGGTCTTTGCAATTTGCTGATGCCACTATTTTATATTTATCGTACATATATTTTAAAGAGTGCGCGTCGATAAACCATGAAGCAACAGAACGCGGATAATAGCCAAATATGTTCTTAAAATCGGCCATATAAACATCAATTATTTTTTCACGTTCCGGCGGGGTATAACCTGTTGCAAAACCAACGTCTGCATGCCAGTCCCATGGATATCGCCCGCGCCACTTAAGGCCTGCCTTTTCAATCAAAGGCTGCGGAAGTTCCCACCAGGCACCAATTTCAAAACTGTCTTTGGGCAAAGTTTTAAGTAATCGCTGGTACCTCAAATCAATCAGTGCATCATATTGCAATAGAAATGTACCTCCTAAATGATGTTTTTTCATCAATTCAACCTGCCTAACTACAGTCTGATATAACACATCCTGTGTAATTTGAGGATCCCTTGGCTCCAGTAGCCTGATAAAATTTACGATATTTATAATCTTTGGCTCAGAAGCCTTCCCGGTTTTGACTGGCTGTGCACTACTATAAAACCCTGGGAGAGATAATATAAAAACGCTGAGAGAAAGGAAGTTTAGTTGTCTTTTGTAATTCGTTATTTTGATCATCATAATTATTTTATATCCTGATCAGCTGACATCTGTGGTTGATACATTGGTTTATAGTTGGTTGATAGTATTATGGAAGTAGTAATAATATTACACAAATTTCCTTATTATTTATTTTTATAAGGTATAAAAATTAAAATTTTATATCTTGCCATCTGTTTATAAACATAACCAATATAAACCCAGGCCGTGGAAGATTTCTTAGATGACGATATTCAACGTTTAATTGACGGACGCAATTCTGTCGTTGAATTAATCTATTCCAAATATCACGGTAAAGTTTATAATTTGGCGATGCGCTTTTTGAAGGATAAAGATCTTGCAAGCGAAATTGTTCAGGAAACGTTTATCAAACTTTGGGTCAACCGCGGCAAGCTGGATCCTTCAGGAAATCTCTGGTTATATATTTTTGTTATTGCAAAGCGATTATCTCTAAACAAACTACGGGAGATCAATAGATCGCAGAATCTTTTTGAGAAATTGGTCAGTCGTATTGATCGTATCCACAATCCAACGGAAGACACTATTTTGGAAAAGGATCTATTGAGCTTTACAGAAAAGATAATAGGAACTCTGCCCAGCCAGCAACAAAAAGTATACAGGCTAAGTCGTGAAGAGGGGCTCACCCATAAGGAAATTGCTCTAAAATTGCACATATCGTCCAGTACAGTTAATAATCAACTTACCGATGCACTAAAAAAACTTCGCACTGAGTTGAAATATTGCGACATACTTTACCTGTTGGTTTTTCTACTGAAATAAAAAAAATGATCTTCCAATAGTTATCTCTCACTTTTGCGGTGTTCTGTTTTAAACGGTCTTTTCAAGGGCATATAAAACAACATCATGACACAGGAAAAGTTAAGGAAATTGTTACTGCAATATTTCGAAAATTCCATCAGCAAATCTGATTGCAAGGAATTGTTGAATTATCTCGATGCTGTAGATCATCAGGAAATCGCACCAGTTATTGATGAACTTCTTCTGTCGCTGCCTGACACAAACAGGTTGGATCGGTCGGATTCTGATGCAATCTTTAAGGCTATACATTCGGACCCCCGTTTTTCTGAAATCGACCAGGATGCGATTCGCTCGGGCGGCAAATCATTGAGATGGTATTATGTCGCGGCCACAGTGCTCTTATTCATATCCGCTGGCCTCGTATATTTCAAAGACACCGGTGGGGCAGGGGATACAAAGATTGTTTCTACAACATTAAAATCGCCAATAACTATTGAACCAGGAAGTAAAAAAGCTACGCTTACCCTGCCTGATGGTGAGATAATAGATCTTGAAGCGCAGGAAAAGGGGATGTTGCATGTAAACGGCCATACAAATATTCAGAAGGTGAGGTCGGGTCAGATTATTTATCAAGCGGGACAAGGGGCTGACAATAATCATAACAAGCAAAATAAATTGAGTTACAATGAACTAAAAACCCCTAAAGGCGGAGAATATCAAATTACCCTGTTAGACGGCACCCGTGTTTGGCTAAATTCTGCTTCATCGCTCCGGTTTCCTTCTACATTTTCTGGTGGAAAGCGACAGGTTATTCTGAGTGGCGAAGCGTATTTTGAAGTTGCAAAAAATGCCAAAATGCCCTTCATCGTTGCTGTTGGTAAAACAGAAATTAAGGTACTCGGAACTCATTTTAACGTTTCAGGATATAGTGACGATGACATTACCACCACAACTTTACTTGAAGGGGCTGTTGAGCTTACCAACGGTAAAAATGAGGGTATTCTTAGGCCAGGGCAGCAGGCTGCCATTAGCAAAACATCAGGTGGTATCCAAATATCTGCGGGTGATCTTGCACAGGCGATGGCCTGGAAAAACGGATATTTCCGCTTCGATGATCAGGATATCAGGGGGATCATGAAAGAGGTGTCGCGTTGGTATGACGTTGAAGTGGAATTTAGAGGAAAAGCATTGAACAATAAACAATTTGGTGGTACATTTTACCGCAACAAAGGCATAGCCGAATTGCTCAGTCATTTAGAACAATTAGACAATAATATTCACTTTAAAATCATCGGAAGGAGGATCGAAATTATGGAATAATTTAACTATTCCAAACGATGTGACGAAGAA
>Ga0247815_10002857_pt1 | contig 12653 bp, 10 predicted proteins | sample UWRJL194509B1_FD_181014 | JGI IMG/M metagenome (GOLD analysis project Ga0247815, IMG submission 181014) | Plant litter microbial communities from Arlington Agricultural Research Station in Wisconsin, United States - UWRJ-L194-509B-1 | ecosystem: Environmental > Terrestrial > Plant litter >... | reverse complement strand
ATTGGAATCAAAGTACTGCTTTGTTCTTTTTTTAAAGTAATATCGATTTCTGACATATTTTTGGTTTTTGATTAGGTATTTTATGTTGTATTGGTTTTTAACACATAGAAACATAGCTCTTGATAACTTAAAAAGAAGGTGTTTCACTTGCATCAATACACATAGCTATGTGTGAGAAACCAGTTTCTTTTTTTCTCCTTTTTTCTATATAAATCTATGTTTCTATGTGTTTAATATTTTTTATTTTAAAATTATTTACTGACTAATTCCTGATGATAAAAGAGAATCGTTTCTTCCAAAGCTTTATCAATTGTATATTCCGGTTTAAAACCCAACTGATTGAATTTTTCAGGATTGGCTTTAGAATGTTTGATATCGCCAGGTCTTTCTTCCAAAAATTTGATCTGCGATTTTGAATTGGTTATTTCGATGATTTTTTCTGCCAATTCCAACACCGATGTGCTGTGACCAAGCGCTACATTATACGTTCCATCCCCTTTTTGCGAAGCCAGAATATTGGCTTTTACCACATCTTTTACATAAATAAAATCCCTGGTCTGCAAACCGTCTCCATAAATCGTAATCGGTTCATTTTTAAGTGCTTTATTGATGAAAATTGGTACTGCAGCCGCATAAGCCGATTCCGGATTCTGGCGTGGACCAAAGACATTGAAATAGCGTAAAGAAGCTGTTGGAACCTGATATTGATCGAGATACATTTTTAAATAATATTCACCGTCTAATTTGGTAATGGCATAAGGAGTCATTGGTTCAGGAGACATCGTTTCCACTTTTGGCGAAACAGGATTATTCCCATAATTTGCAGCTGAAGTAGAAAGCACTACTTTACAACCCAAATTGTTTTTTGCCGCTTCTAAAATATTGATGGTTCCGATAGTATTGATTTCGATACATTCCCTGATTTTCAACAACGATTCCGGAACACTGACCAAAGCAGCCAAATGGAAAACACCTGATGCGCCATCGATTACTTCATTCACTAAGTTTTCATCGCGAATATCTCCTTTTACAAAATCTACATTTAAGCCATTTAGGTTGTGTTCGAAACCTGTTCTTAAACTATCTAATATGGTAACATGATGTCCTTCTTTAGATAAATGTTCGACAATATGGCTTCCAATAAAACCAGCACCTCCCGTAATTACATATTTCTTCATTTTTATTATTTTAATGATCCCACGAAATTCAAATTATAGTCTTCCATTTCCTTAAATTGTTCCGAAAGGCTTTCAATCAGCTTAAACTGATTTTTTGACCGATCCAGATTGTGTTCCGGATATTCCGTTTTATAATACACATCATCATTTAAGAAATCCGTTAAAAAACGCAATGCCATGATAAACACCATTGTTTTGGCACCAAGCGGCAGGTATTTTATCTCTAATAACGAGAGTGATGAATTTGTTTTCTCCAGAAAACCTTTTACATATGCCTTATAAAACTGAAGGTTGAAATTGACTAATTCCAGATCTTTTTCATCTTCGGCGGCTGTATTACAAATGGTTCTTATCGCATCACCAAAATCATAGTGCACAATTCCGGGCATAACGGTGTCTGTATCAATTACACAAAGTCCTTTTTTATTTAAATCAAAAAGTGCATTCGAAATCTTGGTATCGTTGTGGGTTACCCTTAATTTTATTTTTCCGGAATCTTTTAAGTTTTGCAAAACGTGCATTTCTTCCTTCAGCTCCTGAACCAGACTGATACAAGTTTTGGCCTGTGCAATACGTTGTTCTGAAGCTTCTTTTAACGCCGCATCAAACTGCGAATAGCGAAACGCCATATTATGGAAATTCGGAATCACCTCCGTTAATTTTTGTGCATCAAAATCACTGGTCAGATTTAGGAATTCACCAAATAATTTACCGCCTTCGTAAGCAATCTCTTCATTATTTACGGTTTCAAAAGTCAGGCTATCTTCTATGTAAACCATCATGTTCCAAAAATTACCATCTAAATCATGATAATAAAAAACACCTTTTTTTGTGCCAATGAAAGTCAGCACACGGCGTTTTCTTTCCTCTTCAGACAGATGTTTGAATTTACGAAGCAAATGTTTGCTTACACCAACCTTATTTGCAATAAGACCCGGAACGTCTTTAAAAACACCATCATTAATTCGCTGCAAGATAAACTGTCTACGGCTATCTGTAGTAACTAAATAAGTATCATTGATATGGCCCGAGGCTAATTCCTCAAATTCTTTGAAAACTTCTATATGGTCGAACTGGTCGAATATAAATTTTAAATGTTCTGCTGCCATATTACCAGAGATTAGTTGGATACACTTTTTGGGCTCTCAATTTTTCGATTTCTTTTTTGACAATTTCCTTGTCTTCCTTGTAAGTTACACCAAACCATTTCGCATTCGACTGAAGGACTTCCAAAGAGGCGTTATCTGATTTTAAAATTTCGTTTACAACAGATGTAATAAAAAATTCGGCTTTTAAATCGTGTTCGTTTTCTTTTAGGAATTCTTCAAAAAGAGCGCCTCCAAATTCGAAACATTTTGGCGTAAAGCCCCAGAAATTCATAGAAACGATAGTGTTTTCATCAATCGGAATAAATTCGCCGTTATCATCTTTACGCATCAGTTTCCCATCTATCTTTTCGATATGTGTTCTTTCCGTAACATCTGTCAAATAATTATTTTCATCTACCTGACATTCGCCTCTGGAAACAAAACCATGATCCGAAACAGTGTTTTTAAGCAGATACGCCATCATATTAAAATGGTATGCTTCTTTGTCCATTTCCGTTAAGGCTTTTGCCATAATCTCGAAAGCTTCTTTTCCGTAAAAATCATCGGCGTTTATAATGGCAAAATTTTCGGTTACTTCGTCTTTTGCCATTAATAGGGCATGACCTGTTCCCCATGGTTTTTTTCTTTCCGGATTTTGGTATTTTTCCGGAACATTATCAATTTCCTGAAAAACATATCCCACTTCGGCTTTTCCTTCCAGCTTTTTATTAAAAATTTCTTTGCACTCTTCTTCTATGTTTTTACTTATTATAAATACAAATTTTCCAAAGCCTGCCTGCAATGCATCATATATCGAAAAATCCATTATGGTGTCTCCTTCAGGAGTAAAGGTATCCAGCTGTTTTAATCCTCCATATCGACTTCCAATACCTGCTGCTAAAATCACGAGAGTAGGTTTACTTTTGCTCATTTAATTGTATATTAATTGGTTTATTATTTTAAATTGTTTTTGGTATTTTTTTATTTTTCAATAGTTATAAAAAAAGGAATACATCACAAATAGTTTTATTTTGAAAACTTCTCTTATAAACAGAAAAATAAATATTAATCTGACAATATTTACGTTAATTCCATAAATTATATCTTTAATATTTGGCTAAAATATATATTAATATTTTATAAAAAAAGAAAAAAGTGTTAAAATGTGCTCGAACACAATTAAAATGTTTTCGAACACATAAAATTTAATATTTTGAAATAATCGATTTTTACATATATTTGTTTTTATATGGAAAAGATTTACACAATAAAAGATATTGCAGAACTTGCAGGTGTTTCGAAAGGAACAGTAGACCGCGTTTTACATAAAAGAGGAAAAGTCTCTCAGGATGCACTGGAAAAGGTAAATGAGGTTTTGGATAAAATTGATTATCAGCCTAATTTAATGGCAAGAAGTTTAAAGAAAACGCAAATTTATTCCATATGTGTTTTGCTTCCGGATTCAGAAAATGATCCGTACTGGCAGCCTTGTATTGATGGTATTAATGAAGCCAAAAAAGAATTTAAATCTTTCAATGTTAAGGTTGAGATTTTCTTATTTGATGCCACTAGTACAGCCTCATTTGTTGAAACCAACAATGCTGTTTTAAATGCTGCTCCGGATGCCGTACTTTTAGTTCCCTTATTTCATAAAGAAGCATTAGATGCAATTGAAACCTATAATTCCAAAGGCATAATTGCGAGTATCTTTAATAATCAGCTTAAATCCAACGCCCTAAAAAGTTTTGTTGGTCAGGATTTGTTTCAAAGCGGAAGAATTGCTGCAAGATTACTTGACTTACTGGTCCAAAAAGGTACAATCGCCATTGTTCATATTGATGAAGATTATGAGAATGCGATTCACATGCAGGAAAAGGAAAAAGGTTTCAGGGATTATTTTGACAATCTGGAAAAAGACAGATTTGAAATCAAAACCTTCAAGGTAAAACATCCTCAGTTCAAAACTACCCTTAAAGAATATCTGGAAGAAAACCCTACTATTAAAGGCCTTTTTGTAACGACTTCAAAAGCGTATCAGGTAGCAAAAATCATTGCTAAAAATCCGGAAAGAAAAATTGCCCTTGTGGGTTATGACTTATTGGAAAACAATCTGGAATATCTGAACAATAAAACCATTGACTTTTTAATTCACCAAAATCCGAAAAGACAGGCTTATTTAGGAACTACCAGCCTGATCGAACATTTTATATTTGAAAAAGAAATCAGCACAGAAAAACTGCTTCCTATTGATATCATTAACACAGAAAACGCAAAAGATTATATTTTATAGTCAGACCAAAGTCAAATTACCAAATGAATCCGGTACATGAAAATTAGGGGTTTCCGTGTTAGGATTTACCCACGAAATCCAGGTTGGTTCAAACAGGTTATTTTCCTGTTTTGTATATTTTGCCCTGTAGATTCCGGCTTCAATGCTATTGTCTTTGATCAAGTCGAAGTTTTTTAGCGATTGAATGGTAATAGCGATTTCTACAATGAAACGATCTTCTTTTATTGTTGATTTTACAATCAGATCATTATTGGGCCAGTTCCAGTCAAAGTCAAATTTTTTCTTTGGCGATGCCTTAAAATCCATGATTCTTGGTGACGGATCTATTTCCAGGCAATAATAAGGATTCAATCCTGCATCTGTTCTGAAAAAAATCTCTACCCGATCCGATTCCCCAATACTGTCAACTGAGTCATCCTGCCTGTCAATATGAATATTGGTATCATAAACGGTATAACAAAAAAAGAAATGTTCAGTATCCCATAAAGCTCTAAATTCCATTTTTTCCGGTTTTAGATCACTCCAAGGAGAAATAAAATCAGTTAAAATTTCGGCATTATTCCAAAAAGGGTTATCTCCCAAACCATTTATCTGCAAGATGTTTTTTTCGATTCTGTTGACGTTGTAATTTTTCATACTTAAAAGGTACGGAATTTTAAAAGCAAAAAAAAGGGAACAAAAAAGAAAATCTCTTTTGCTCCCTAAAAAGAAGTGGTATTTATTTCAGATAAATTTTAGTCGTAGTAATTTCGTTGTCAGCGCTAATTTGAAGGACAACCAATTGTGATTTTTCTAAATCAGAAACGTTTAGAGTTACTGAACTTACAGCACTGTAGGCTTCTGTTAAAAGTACTCTGCCATTTAAATCCAACACAGAAACAGTTACTGACTGAATATTTTTTCCAAAATTAATATTGATTTCATCAGAAGCCGGATTAGGAAAAACAGAAAAACTTGTGTTAATTTCCTTAGCTACTTCAATTTCAGCAGACATTTTTGCCGTAGATCCTGTTTGCAATTCTGAGCAGCCAATATCAACACGACCGTTTCTCCTACGGATATCATCATCAAAGTCTAAAGTTCCGGAATACGTGGTATTGTATGTAGGATCTCCTTTGTCTGCAGCGAAAGCACCTGTTGCTAAGGTAAAATTAAAAATAGCAGCATTTACGAATCCCGGTAACCCTACTACCGAATTTACATCCTGACCAGTTGCTGCTGCAAAGGTTGCCGCATTATAAGATCCTGTGGTTGAGCTTCCATTGAAACTTACACCCGTCAAATCAATGATGAAATCGGTATTGCTTTCTCTGTAGAATAGATTATAATTCGATACAAAACTGGAAACAGTATAACCGTAAGAAGCTAAAAGTGCTTTTTTGCCGGTTGTAGCATACAAAATATTGTTTTTGAAAGTAATTCCTGAACTGTTCTGAAGATGGACTTCACCACCATAAATATCCGCAATAGTCCCTACAGCAACTCCGGCAATAGCTGTTACGCCATTGATCACAGCACCAGTTCTGTTTTTGTAGAATGTATTATTGAAAATTTTAGTGTTGCCAACACTTGTAGTGTATCCGCTTCCGATAACACCTCCAAAAATAGCACCCGTTACCACATTATTATAGACTGAATTGTTATTTACAATATGCCCGGTAGACAAACCACCATTGCCTGTAGCCGTATTTTGCTCTGCTCCAACGGCAAGTCCTACTCCGCAATTATAGACTTCATTTCTTTCTATGGTACAATTCAAAGCACCATCAATATAAATACCCGCACTATTGGCAACAGCACTCATACAGTCAAATACTTCGTTAGAAGCTATAATACCATTTCTTGCCTGATTGTTGCTTGTCGCTCCCGTAGATGTGTAATTTCCTGCCGCTACAATTCCGATGTTCGCAATATCATACACTGTATTGCCTGAAACTGAAAAACCATTTACGTTTCCGGTCACCGTTACGGCTTCTCCCCATCCTGTCGCACAATTATTAACTTCATTATTATCAATTTTCACATTGGTTATGGCATAAGCTGCATTTCCTCCATCGACTTTTATCGCATTCGCTACGATTCCGCTATTGGCAGGAATTGAAGAAAGGTTGTTACTAATCCATCCAATATTCCTGACGATGCAATTTTTGATGGTAATGTTATTAAGATTGGCAGCAGCACCAGAATTGGCTAATATCCAGATTCCCTTACTGCCGTTACCGATTTTATTGGAAATAGTCAAACCATCAACAGTTACATTACTGGTATTTACAATACCTAATACATAAGTATCAGTACTTGTCCAGCCTGAAGCATTAACAATAACAGCTGAAGAACCGCTTTTTTGTATGGTAAGGGGTTTTCCAACAAAAATTGGTCCTGTTACCGGATAAGTTCCTGATAGTACCAATACCGTTCCGCCTGACGGAGCTACCTGAACACCTTTTGCAATTGTTTTAAATGGCAGAGCAGCTGTACCAGTACCGGTAACATCATTTCCGGTTGTTGCGACATACGTCTGGGCATAACCCTGCACAAAACATAGTAAGATAATAATTGTAATTTTTTTGATTTTCATAATTTTAAGATTTGGGATTAATTAAAAAAACTGTTAAAAAATATTGCAATATTTTTATTTAAAATAAGCTATTTACCTCTTAAAGAATTGAATAAAAGATATAAAGTAGCTTATTTCAGACTAAAGTAAAAAATGAAAATTGATTGGCAATACAAAAATCAAAAAAAATGTGTTCGAACACAAAAATATCTTGAATTTAATAAAAAAGTAATCTTTTACGTATATAAAAAACAAGAAAAAGCAAATGTGCCTGAACACATTGATACAATCTGTTTTTTGAATCTTTTTCAAAACAAAAAAATCCTGTCTTTGTGAGACAGGATTTTTAACTTATTTGAATTGAGTTATTTATATTCTTCTTCTTTTTGAGCATACCAGGCTTTCATGACATAAAAGGCTTTCTTTTTAATTCCGGCACTCGAAATTAATCCCTTTCGGTTAAAGAAATCCTGAATATTTGGAAGCTGTCTTCGCGGTGATCTGAAGTCAACCAAAATCCATGGAGATACTCCTGCCAAACCTTCAATATGGTTGAACATCTGAGTATTTTGTATGTATAACTCTTCCTGATATTCTTCGTTCCAGCGCTCTTTTTTATCACCATGTAATCCTTGCAAAGCCTCGCCTCCAAATTCACTAATGATAACAGGTTTGTCATACGGAATTATCCATTTCATGTCTTTACATGATTCATTGGTTCCCCTGTACCAACCCAGATACTGGTTGAAACTGATAATATCTACAAATTCATTCATATTGTCATGAAGCGTATTGACATTGTTTGGGCTCTTAGTTACTTCCATAGCCATACTAATCAAACGGGAATTGTCCTGAGTACGGGCATATTTAGCTAATTTGCTTAGAAAAATATCCCTGTCTTCACCATGTGGCGTTTCATTCGCTATAGACCAGATTACGATTCCACAGCGGTTTTTATCCCTGTACACCATATCATGCAGCTGGCGTTCTGCATTGGCATACGTATCCGGATTCGTCCATGAAATTGTCCAGTACACCGGAACTTCAGACCAAATCATCAATCCCATTTTTTCTGCTTCCCTAACCATGTTTTCGTTATGTGGATAATGTGCTAAACGAACATAATTGCAGCCTAACTCTTTTGCCCATGTCAACAAAGTAACAGCATCTTCTGTGGACCATGCCCTTCCCTGTCTGTAAGGTGCTTCTTCGTGAATGCTGATACCTCGAAGGAAAACTTTTTTACCATTCAGCAGTATCTCTTTTCCTTTGGTTTCTATTGACCTGAAACCAATTTTATCTGCAATATTTTCACCTGCCTTACTAATGGCAACATCGTATAATCTTGGATTCTCCGGTGTCCATAAAACAGGCTTTGTTTTAATTTCAAAGTAGGCCATTCCTTTGGCATCGGTGGTGATATTTTTCTTTATTTTTAATTCCGGAATGTTTATCAAAACCGACTGATTTGCCGTTGCATCATTCAGTTTAATCCATCCTGAAATCTTTGTTTTATCCTTTTTATCCAACTGAACCAGATAATCTTCAATGTAGGTATTCGGAACTTGTGCTAAGGTTACATCCCTGGTAATTCCACCGTAATTCCACCAGTCCATATTTACTGTCGGAACATTATCTTTATGACGTTTGTTATCGACTTTTACCACTACAAAATTATTTCCGTCAACCAAAAGACTGGTGACATCAAAATTAAAAGGCGTATAACCGCCGACATGGCTTCCCGCCAGCTTGCCGTTTACGTACACTTTTGCATCATAATTTACTGCTCCAAAGTGTAGAATTCCTTTCGTTTTAGAATCTTTTTTATAGTGGAAATCTTTCTGAAACCAAACCGTGCCTTCGTAAAAAAACAGCCTTTCGTCTTTGGTATTCCAGTCGGACGGAATATCCATCGTGGCTGAAGTGGCGAAATTATATTCTGTCAGTTCTGAAGTAGAAAACTTTTTATTTTCAAAAAAACCATTATTTTTAAACGGAATAAGTCGATAATCGTAATAGCCGTTTTCCAGAGGATCAACGATATAACTCCATTTTCCATTCAGGTTGATATTGTTTCGTGCTGCAATATTGGATACTAACGGAACTTCCTGTGCCATTGTTTTTCCAATAAACAGAAAAGTAAAACACAGCATTATTACTTTTTTCATAGCCAAATCATTTTTTATTTTTAATTGTAAACTTTATACTGATTTTATTTCTTATCAAAATATCGTGTCAGTTCAAACGCATTGTCATTGATTATTTTCATTTCTTTCAATAAAGGTAAATAGGGCTCAAACTTACTGTTGACAATGCCTTTATTGGAATCCCTGTTGGAATAATCAGTGCTTAAATCTTCCGGATCATTGTCCATGTATTTGAACCAGTGCCAGCCAACGGAGTTTTTGTTTTTCAGTAATTCCAAAGTGAAATTTTGATAGAAAAGCCCTCTTTCCTTTTGCGTTTTTACCAGCCATCCCGCTCCGGTATTATTAGGCAATCCTGAATCTTCTCCTTTTGTGTACCATTCTGTGATTAAAAAAGGTTTTCCTGACCATTCTCCCCATTTGTTCATTAAATCCTGACTCGGCTCCCATTTTCTGTAATGATTTATGGAAACTATGTCCATATACTTTCCTGCTACCTTAAAAATTTCAGGATTCGTTAGTTCCTGTTCCTTATCCTGATTGAAACGGCATCCCAGATAAAGGTGATTCGGATCTGCTTTACGAAGTGCTGCTGTTACTTTCTGCATATACGTTTCAAAATAAAAAGCAGTAAAGGCCATTCGGTCTTCCTGTGTTGCATCTGAAATTGAAGCATCAAAGCCTTTTCTTTTATCCAGCCATTCCTTTGCCGCAATATAGCCTTGTTCGTCTTTGGCTAACAAAGTTAAATGTTTATCCAAAGCGTCATTAAACCAGGGCAGTTCATTATCCGTAAAATAACCCATCAAATACTTATCATTTTTGTATTGGGCAATTGGTGCTATCGCTTTTTCTACATAAGCGTCAAATTCCTTATCGAAAACCATGACCAGATCAAAACGGAAATTTTGCCAGCTGGCTTCTTTATATTTTCCCCCATATTTTTTGATATGATCCGAATGGTACATTCCCATTGGAGAGACAATTACCGTATACACCAGTGAATTTTCGTATTTTCTCAGTACATCAATATTTGACCAGGCACCTACTCCATTAAAACCGTTGTTGTGCAGTAATTTTGTTTCTTCCTTTAACCAATTTTCCTGGCTTCCGTATTTTTTATCAAATGCTTTCTGCTGATTTACAGAGCGTCCGGCATTAAAAACCGCTACACCTTTGTAAATAAACGGATAACCTTCGGGATCAATAATCCACCATCGGTTGTCAATTTTTTGTGTCCTGAAAAATCCGGTTGCTTCTTTTTGATTTACTTTCCAGCCGCCGTAAACAGAACTTGCCGGTTGTTTTTTACTTTTAAAACCCGGCAGTTTATTTACTGTTTTCGCTTCATAAGTCACCCATTCCGGATCCAGTGCATTTTGTCTGGCTTCGACTTTGTGATAATCAACTTTATTCTGTGCTTGTATGGAATTCAGGCATATAAAAAAACAGAACAATGAATAAATGGAATGTTTCATTAATTTAATTTTTAATAGTATTATGATTCTTGAATGGAAAAAATTTGGGACAGTTTTACAACTGCCCCAACTGATAGTCTTGGGGACAAAAGTTATTTGGATAGATAGACATTATCGATATCCCAGGTGTAATTGTTTAAAAGTCGAACATCATCTCCAGCCGGTGGATCAACGCTTCTTAATACCAGAATATCAACAATTTTAGTAAGGTTCAGCCCTGTTGTCCCGGCCAGTTCTTTATATTTTGCCAATGGAATCTTAACCATATTCCAATTACCGTCTCGTTTTAATCCATAAGGATTACTTACTGCGTCTATTTCAACATAACCATTTACGCCTGCGCTGTCTTTGATTCTGAATCTGATTTTACCAGTACTGGTAGTTCTGACTGCCATATTCATATACGTATAGGCAGAAATGTCTGTGGTAGTACTAAATGATAAATAGGCCAGAGACCAGTTCGCTGTAGGAGCTGCAGGCAATGCTATACTTCTGTAGGCATCCTCATAACCTCCATCTGCATGAGAGGTAACAACAAAATTATTACCAATAATCCATGATGTTGTGGATGCTGTATTGGTAAAATTGACATTATCAGAATAAATCCTAAGTCCATCAATAACAACAACGGGAGGCAGTGGAGCCGTTTCTACCTCAACATTAAATGTCTTTTTTTCTATTGTATTGTCAACAAAAGTAATTTCCAGAGTGGTAACATAACTTCCTCCTTTCGTATATTTTACTTCAACATTTGGATCTATTGAGGATCCCGGAGATCCACCCTGAAAAGTCCATTTTGTTGCACGCACTTTTGTGGATGAATGGGTATAAGTAACCGTTCCCCCTGCTTTAATAGCTGTTTCTGTGGCTGTTGCTTCCAGTTTTCCTTTAGTATATAAAACAACCTCGCGTACATCGCTCTCGCAGGATAACAAGCTTAAGGCAAGTCCTGTAAATAAATATTTTAATTTAAAGATATGATTTAGTTTTATAGTCATGATTTCAAAATTTTTGGTTGATAATTCCCCCGAACGTTCAGATTTAAATCTGCAATTTCTCTTTTTTATACTTTATTTTAACCCTGATAAAATTCCCTGATAAGCCGGTTTCTTATTATAATCGCTGTCTAATAACAAAGGATATTCTTTTGGATGCCACCAGCCAGTTAACCAGGTATATTTATCACTTACTCCCCAGGTGCTTATTGCGAATTTCTGATTCTGAGGCAATTCTTCATACATTGTCGTTATGTAATTGTAGGTATCTCCCTGTTTTTGAGCTTCAACATCGTTAAAAACATAAGAATCTGACTTATTAAGGTTGACTTTGATATCCAATTCTGAAATATGAATTAGTAATCCCGTGCTGGCAAGATCTGTTAAGCCATTTTTCATACCTTGTCTGCCCTGATCAACCGAATAGTGAAACTGATCTCCCAAACCGTCAATCGGAATTCCATTCGCCTTGAATCTTGCCACCATCTTTTTTATAGCTGCTCTTTTTCCGGCATCGATAACCACACTATAATCGTTGTAAAATAATTTTGCATCCGGATCTGCTGCCCTTGCGTATTTAAAACATCTGCCGTAAAAACCTATTGGATCCTTGAAAACTGGTTTTATAACTGCTTCATCCCTTAAAGCTCCTCCGTCTGCAAAAACTTCATTGACCACATCCCAGCTTTTTACTTTGCCTTTATAACGTCCTACTACATCTGTGATATAGATTTTTGCTTTTGATTCGAAAGCTATCGAATCGTATTTGGCATTTTTAAACCAATCCGGAAATGAGTTATACCAAATCAGGGTATGTCCGTGCACTTCCATATTATTGTCTTTGGCAAAATTGACCAGATAATCAGCACCGGTCCATGTGTAAGAAGTTGAGGAACTCCAGATACTGGCCATCTTCATTT
>Ga0247815_10002855_pt1 | contig 12655 bp, 10 predicted proteins | sample UWRJL194509B1_FD_181014 | JGI IMG/M metagenome (GOLD analysis project Ga0247815, IMG submission 181014) | Plant litter microbial communities from Arlington Agricultural Research Station in Wisconsin, United States - UWRJ-L194-509B-1 | ecosystem: Environmental > Terrestrial > Plant litter >... | reverse complement strand
AACATCGAGGGCAGAGAGTACGTCGTCGAGGAGTACGACCTGCGCGCTCGAGTAGATCGCACGGGCTAGCGTGATGCGCGCCTTCTGACCACCACTGCGATAGGGATAAGAGAGTGGTCAAGAATCGAGGGAGGAGCGTGCGGCTCACCTGAGGGTCAAACCCTTCTCACCGACCTCCGTCTTGTCGCCAGCGTCGAAGAGCGATAAATCGCGCTCCAATGCGCATTGATGCAAGACCTTCTTATACCTATCTTCGTCGAATGGAGCCCCAAAGACAATGTTATCGCGGATGGTCTCATTTTGAACCCAAGCCTCCTGTGCCGCATATGCCACGCCGCCTTCACGAGGAAGCTGGTACCAGGAACTCGGATGTTCCGGTTCAAAGTGTAGTTCGCCGATGAGCGCAAGAAGGAGCGAGGTCTTTCCGCTACCAGTAGGACCGACGATAAGATTGAGAGCGTCGCGCTTGAACGTGAGAGGTCCATCAATGCGAAGACGGAAGTTACGGCGGCCAGATGTCGATCCGGTAATTGACCCTGGAGTTGAGGTGCCACTCGAGGGCGGCGCAATGGCCCAGCGGAAAGTCGCATCATTGAAACCGATGACCTCCGGTGCGATCTCCGGAGGCGGGATGTTGATCTGCGAGTCTTTCGGTTGTGCGAAACGGTCGAGAAGCTCCGTCTGCGAGTGGATGAGCTCAGTAACGGGACAGTGTCAATTCGTGGCAAGCGTACATCGTTGAGGAAGCCGGTGAGACGCTCGAGCGAGACCTTGGCCTGAATACAAACCGGGACGAAGTAGAACGCAGTGTGCAGGACGTCACGAAGCTGCTCAAAGACAGCCATCGACGAGAAGACGACGGAGGCAGAGAGTGCCTGGCCCATGACTACGGTGAATGTAGTGTAGGTGGCAGCCATGGTCAAAAGTGGGATCCAGTAACTGGGAAAGAGAAGGAGAATAAGCGTTAGCTGGCAACTCGTGTCAAATTAGGAAGACCAACTTCAAGTTCATATTCACGAGGGACCAGATCCGGCCCTGCTTGATCCAGACGAGCTCGTCCTCTCGTTTCTCGCGGAGGCGTTCGCTGATCTTGCCCTCCCAGCCGAACAGCTTGATCATCCGCAGGAGACTCATCACTAAACCAACGAATGAGCAAAGACATTCAAAAGAGCGAGCATGTCTGCGCACTCTCGGTGACATGCTGTATGCGAGCATCCGTCTTCTTCATCCGTTCATTCGATACGGTGTTGACCTTGGTCGCGATCCATCCTGGCGCAGGGAAAGTCAAGACCATTGTTCCTAGGCCAACGAATGCGCTCCAGCCAAGCACGCGGTAAAGGAAGACGGTGCAGAAGATGATGGTCAACGGGCAGTAGAGAACGAGGAACAAGAAATCGCGGGCCTCTGCGCAAATGATAAGTAGATGACCATGTTTCGGGACCTTGTAGGCGTACCCGTGACGTTGTTGAGATCGCTGGTCGCCAGATTGTTGATCTTGCCAACGAGATTCGACTCCTTCGACTCCTCTTTCTTTGGAACCGGTGTTGAAGTAGAAGCAACGCTCACACTGCGCGATGGAGGTAATGGTTTCTTGCCTTTAGCACCGCTCTTGGTCGTCGCTGTCGAAGGGTCTGATCCTGCGGCCGTCGTGCTGTCACCCGGGCTGTCGGGCTCTTCGTCGGAGTCCACAACAGTGGCGGTCTCACTCGGTACTGGAGTTGAAGCGGGAGTACTGCCGCTAGCCTCTTCCTTCATGCGGATGCGGAGCGAGTGCTCAAAGACCAGCTCGGTGAGGATGCTTTCTACGCGCACGAGCATGCGAGTTGCGACAAAAATGTACACCTGGAACGGTTTCAGCAGCCGCGCACACAGTTCCCAAGTCGTGACGGACCTGCATAGCAATGCTGCCAGCCAGAGGACCGATTGCCATCAAGACGATCCAAACCCACGGGCGAACAGTGGCCTCAGTACCGCCTGTCTCGATATACGACAGCAGCCGGTTCACGCCAATCGGTGCAAGGAAGCTGGTCGCAGTGCGCACAGTGATCATGATCATGAGCACGCCATACTCGCTCTTAAAAATGCTCATAAAGCCCCAGATGACGTGACGCTTCTTGCCTGTAAGGAACGGATCGAGGTGTTTGAACGCACGCTGCTTGAGCCACGATGCACGGTCGTAGTCCGCCATTGGCGGGAGGAGGTCGTAGGCGAGATGTGTGGTGTGATATCCGGTCCAGACGAGACGGTCGAGGAACGAAAAGAGCATAAAGCTGAGAAGAGAGGCGGTCTGCTCTGGTGCGGGCTCCTCGCTCGGGTAGTTGGGATCAACCGGAATATACGGGTTCGGGACGAGGAGCGGGGTGACAACACCGACAATCGTTAGGATGACGAACTTTGGCCAGAAGAGCCTGTCGACGGGGATGTCGAGCGGAACGAGGTCGTACGTGCCAAGGGGCCAAACGTCCCGGTAGAAGAAGACTGACCAAGACGCGAGCAGGACCAAGCCAAGGTGTGCAGAGACGTAGCTCACGCGGCGAATATTGCAGACGAGGGTCCACAGAGCGAGGATCGATGTGTACGCATAGGTCAAAACCAAGGAGAAATCAACCCAGTCGTGTTCGTCGAATGCCTCGACTTGCTCAACCTTCTTCGGGTGCTTGCGCCAGTGCTTCTTCTTGCCCTTGCCGAAAATACTGATGTGACCATCTTGTTGGTGTTCCTGAAGAATGGTAGCGATCCACAGACCGAGGAGTGCAAGTGACCCGAGGAAACGAAGGAACTTCCATGCGAAGATCTCCGCTCCGCCAGTTTGCTTAACGTAAGCCTTAAACTCCGCGATAACGCCCGCAGCTGCGTGAGGAGCGGAAATTGGCGCCGTTGGTTGTTCAGCAGGACGCTTGAACACGCGGCGGACGAGGATGAAGAGGCCGTGCAAGAAGAGCGCAGCGAGCGACAACCCAGCGACGAAGACTGGAATCAGCAGCGTATCTTGCCAGATACTGGAAAATGTCAGTCTGGAACAACGAATTGCCATGCTCTGCGGCTTACGGCTGGTGTTTTTGTGGCGGTTGACCCGCGCTATACGGGTGTGGTCAGCTTGGGATCTGCACTGCGACTGGTGGGCTTACAGGCCAGCAACCCCGGCGTAGGTCGTGGACGCCGTCGGCCAGAGCCTGAACTGGTAGTCCATCACTTTGCGCAGCAGGAGCGGGAAGGAGACGAGTACGCGCGCTTTTGCGGCACCCGGCTCGATTTATACGGTGATGCGGAGCCCCCGGCACAAACATCCCAGCGAGTCACACAATGATCCGCATCAGCGAGATTCGAGGTCACACAACGGTGTGCAACTGCAAGGCTCTCAAAATAGAGCACTGGAACGATACCATCCGGTCTTGCGAGCACTCCGGCAAATAGAAAAACACGAAAATATTCCACGTATGTGCTCATTGATTTCCCAACGCAACGGATATGCGAAAATGATTGTCCCAAATGGCCTTATCAAGGGGTCTCCGCTGCATGATTTCGTTCGCGACAGGCACTCTCCATGCGGCGCCGCCAGGGCTGTACGAACCAGCTGAGTGAGCGCGGAGTCACCAGAAGGCCTCTGGCCAGCAGCTAGAGTCATATCACATACGCGCGGCAAACCGATTTGTCATCGGTCCAGGCGCAGTTCGCCACAGTGGTCGAATCAACCCTAACAGAAGCACATTGTTCCTAACTTCAGTAGAAGGCTATGAAATCGGAATTGTGTGCTAGTTGCGATGATTGTGGAACGGTCATCCTGATTTCCATAACCAGTTGAGTGATGGCGAAGTGTCTGTGTGCGACACACTGGCCTTGTTGACTCTCATTCGGGAAGCCGAGCTGCTGTCCGGCGAATGCTTCAGTTTCGTGTTCTCAGCAAAGGCAGCTGGTGGTTGCTCTCGTGGTGAAACTGGCTGAGGAGTGGCACAAAGTCAGTTTGAGCTTGAATCCTTCCATTATTTCCGAAGACTTCGCTTATGTCGAATAAATTATATCGATAATTCCAAAATGATCCAGAGTAGATAGTACAAGTTAGGTTCAACACGGCTAAGCACGAGAGCACGAGAGGGTAAGCAGTGAGCGGGTGAGTGTGACACTATCACAACCTAGGGAACGATGAGACCAGCGACATGACGGTTCGATACACACATTGAACATACACAAGCTTAGACTGTCCGTGCATCCAGCTCTACAGGAACCTGACTGTACCCGCTAGTACTCCTGTTGCCGCCAATGCGGACCCAGGCGCGGAACGAGTCCCAGGCATCGCCGGCGGCAACAACCGCGCTTTGCAGCAGTGTTTCGCCCTGAATCTTCTCCCCGGGCATGACGCTGTCCTTGGGTCGCCTCCACCATTTGAGCAACAAACTGCTACAAACCACGCTGACACTGCTGCTTGCCATCGCCGCGGCAGCCATCATTGGCGGCAGGTGCAGACCCCACGGAAGGAAGACACCCATTGCGAGCGGGATACCGAGAATGTTGTAAACGGATGCCCAGACTAGGTTGCGACGGATAACGGAGAAGATGGCGCGAGAGAGATGGATGGCAGCAACGACGTCGAGTAGATCGGACCGCATGAGGACGATGTCGGCCGCTTCGACAGCCACACTCGTTCCAGTGGACAATGCGATACCGACTGTGGCGGCAACGAGCGCGGGAGAGTCGTTGATTCCGTCGCCGACCATCGCAACACCGCCCTTGTGCTTCTCGACGAGGTCGCTGACAAGCTTCGCCTTGCCCTTGGGAGACATGCCGGAGGAGACGTTGGCCGCGGGAATACCGACGCGCTTTGCGATTGCCCTCGCAGTGATAGCGCCGTCACCGGTCATCATGTGTACCGTGACGCCCATCTTCTGCAGCGCCTTGACTGCGTGAATAGAAGATGCCTTCGGCGTGTCGGCCATAGAAAGTGCAAGGACTGGAGTTGGCGCCGACTTCTCGCTGATGGATCCAACAGATACGAAGATGACACTGTGTCCAAGTGATGTCTCGTCGAACTCGAAAGCGGTCAGCGCCCCAGGAAGAGAGACGACATCGCCAGCCCGGGGCTGCGAGATGTAGCTAGCGGAGCCGATGTAGACGACATGACGAGTTGTGGATCCAGACAGTACGACCTCAGCCTTGACTCCAAGTCCTGTAACACTCTCGAAAAAGTCGACACGGGCGTCAGGAGCGCTAAGGTCCTGCGCGGTGGAAGCTTTGGCGAAGGCGGCGACAGCACGAGCGAGCGGGTGCTCAGACCGAGCCTCTGCGGCACCGATCATTGACAGGAGGGCGGAGCGGTTAAGACCAGAGATGGATGTGGGCTTGCTGAGGAGTAGGCGTGTGAGATCGCGCGGGTCCTCGTCGTCAGCACCTGGTGGCGCCCATCGCAGTCCAACGAGCGACATCTTGCCCTCGGTGATGGTACCAGTCTTGTCGAACACGACATGTCTGATGGACCTGCTCGCCTCGAGAGCACGACCGCCCTTGATCAAGATACCGTTCTTCGCTCCAACTCCGGTGCCGACCATGATCGCAGTAGGGGTGCTGAGACCGAGCGCACAAGGGCAGGCGACCACAACGACCGAAATGCAGAGCTTGAGGCAAACGCTAAGCTTACTCGCGCCGGGCATATGGAACTCATGCGGTAGCGCGTCCATCTGTAGAACGTGGCTGACAATCATCCACACGGCGAATGTCAGAGCAGCCAGCGACAGGACACTCGGGACGAAGTATCCTGCAACGCGGTCGGCGAATGCCTGAATCGGTGCCTTCTGGGTCTGCGCCTCCTCGACGAGTTTGACAATTTGTGCGAGCGCCGTGTCCTTGCCTGCGCGAGTAACCGTCATATCGAATGTCCCGAGACCGTTCACGGTACCGCCGATTACGGTGTCGCCGGCTTGTTTCAGGATCGGAAGAGGCTCGCCGGTGACTGCGGATTCGTCGATGGTCGAGGTTCCGCGCAAGACTGTGCCATCGGCGGGAACCTTGTCACCGGGGACAAGCTTGACGATATCACCGACTTGTACAAGCTCAACCGCGACACGCTTCTCCTTTGTGCAGTCCGGTGCGTCGGTATAGATAGTGGCCATGCTCGGTGTCAAAGACATCAAGTCGGTGAGCGCGGCACTGGTCTTGCCCTTGGCGAGGTTCTCGAGATACCGGCCGAGTGATACGAAGGTGATGAGCATGGTGGATGTGTCGAAGAACACGGCTGGGTGGAAGTGCGGGTCTTCGTTGAAAGCAGCTGCGATCATCGCGCAGACCGAGTAGACGAAGGCGGCAGTCGTGCCAACGACGACGAGGACGTCCATGGTCGCTGAACCGTGGCGCAGTGCTTTCCCCGCATTGCGATAGAACCGTGCGCCAAGCCAGAACTGCACCGGAATGACAAGGACGAGGCCAATAACATCCTTGACCACGATGCCGTTGTAAATGTGGTACAGGAGCACCGGGTGAGTCCAGGGAACAAAGTGAGGGAAGATCATGGTGACGAGGAAGACTGTGATGGCGAACCCAGCGGCGCGCCAGAACCGATCGCGCCACTCGTGGATCTCCTTGGTGCGAGTGAGCGAGCGCAGCTGCGTCGCATTCTCCTGGTCATCCAGTACGGCGTCGAATCCGGATTCTTCAATGCGTTCTACGAGGTCACGGGGGCCAATGAATGCGCGGTCGAATGAGACTTTGCATGTGCCAGCGAGCAGGTTAACTTCCGCCGAGTTGACACCGGGCAGCTCGCGCAGGGCAGACTCGACCGAGTTGACGCATGCGCCACAGGTCATACCGTAGATGCGCAACATGACAATGTCGACGCCGCGGGCTGGGATGAGAGTCGCATCGAAACCAATGTCTGAGATCTCCTGCAGCTTCCGTCAGAGGAATAATCCGCAACACGGACCAATGCCGACGCACATTTGCAAGCTTCTCCTCGTTCCAGACATCAGGATCATAGTCGATGACAGCGCGTTCGGCGAGGAGTGCGACGCGAACCGCATGGATACCGTTCTGGTCGCGAAGCATGGACTCGATGGACTATGTGTGGTCAGCGCACAGCGTCAGTCAGCAGACCAAGACAATTGGAACGTGTGGGCCAGGGCGGGCCAGGGCACATTTGCGGCACCCAGGGCAAAAGGGGCAGGTACACCGAGACAAGCGTGGTGCCCGAGGGTGCGAGTGCGGAGTACATGAGACGCCGGCGGGCGGGCGGGCGGACGGACGTGGCGGATGTGTGCCGTGGCGGGTTGTAACGATCACAAGACAGCAAGTAGCAATAACACGCAGATAATCAGCTCGTCTGAGCATATCGAGAATGCACTGGCGGGCGTACCTCGACACATGCGCCACAGGTCATGCCTTCGACGCGGAACTCGACCTTGCATGAGGCGGCCTCTCCATCCGCAGTAGTAAGCTTCTCGCTTTCGCCCTCACGAAGGGTGATACCGGCTCTGGATGAATTAGGGAAGAATGCGTTGAGCGCTGCTGACAGCGGCGACTTGAGAGCCTCCATGCGCGCTGAGCGTTCAGGGCTGACTTGGTGTACACGAGTGTTGGTAGGGCTCAATGGCTATTACTTGGGCTGTCGATTCAGTGTCGAATCTCGAGGTGAGTACGCGTCAAGCGTACAAACGACGTGGTGTAAAGGGAAGGGACAGAGATGAGTAAGCGCGCGAGAGCAGTCGCGGTTAGAAGAGAAGTGTTGGACTACACTGTACGGTGGCAGCCGGCGCCGCCTCACCTCGATCGGCCACCTCCCCATTCGTGTGACATCAGCTGGATCACTAAGAAATACGATACCGAAATTCCGCTCAATCAGCGTCAATGTTACCTCCCAAGTAGTTGAAGCACCTCCACGGACCCGCCAACTGCCAGCCATCTCTGGCTTCTGCCGAGGAGCACCCATCACCCGAAGTCGGCCCATGTCGTGTCCGTTCTAGGTCTTGTGACACGTTGCGTCTATCAGAAGCCTTTCTGGTGGTACAGTCTGTCAAAAGCCGTCCCCGGCGTGCATATCGTCAGCGAAACTGCTCACGGCAAGTGCTCTAGCCGTAATGCTCGGCATTGCATGACCAAGAGAAAATATAAAGTGACATTTCAATGCAAACAATGGCACGCAGTGTCCGGTAGGGCACATGTCCAGGGGGATCTATCGGTCAGCAAGCGCTGCTCAGACTGCAAGAGCCAGGAGCACAATCGAGACCTTGTGACCTCCGACGCCACGACATGGAGTAGAGTTGTCGTTTGACCCAATACAAGTCAGTTGCCTGCTGCAATTGTCGAACGAGACGGGTTGTTGCCTACAACGCCGCGGACCCAATGCCGTTTGGACCAACCCCTGTGCCCTGCGGTTCGAGAATGGCACCCTAACAAATGTCGCCGCATGGGAATAGAAAGCGATGCTCTTGCTGCAGAATAAAGTCGCTTACAAGTTGTGCACAAAGTCCGATGGCAATCGGTTAAGCGGCCTTGAACTCGGAGAGGCTGTTACACTTGGTTTCGATGCGCCTCGTCGCGTTTGGTAATGCACTCTTCATTAACGCACAAGCAATTGGCGACCGCTATACGGTCTCCGGTTTGCGGACAGGGGTCTGCGAAGGTGATGGCGATGCATGCAGCCAAGGCCTGGCTTGCTGATAAGTCACAGCGGTGACTCGGCGCGTAAGCTCTAGTCTAAGAAAGCGGTGACAGCGGCACAGAACTGAGCAAGTGCTTCGCATCGTCTTAGCATTAGAGTCATTGGACACACACGAGGCTCTAGAAGCGAATGCCAGTCAAGACAAGATCAAAGTCTGAGTTGCGAAGTTCGGCTACAAACGTTGACCAACGGAACTGCAAAGCAGCATATTCATGTGCAATATAGCCTCTTTGAGCTGATATCTCCATGGATGTTCAGAGCCAAACGGTGTCTGCACTCCGGAGGCCGAGTGGAACACTGTCAGATGGGCTGCATTTGCCTCGGTTGCTGGACTGATACCATAGCGCCGCTATCGCGTCTACACAGCATTCCTAGATGGCCATCAAGCAGTTCCTGCGGACGGTTGCGAGAGGAGAAGCCCGAAACCATCGGAAACCTTCTCGCATTTTGCCGGCAACAGTCGACCGGCTTCAATTCACATCTCGCTCGCGGCGCTCGCGTAGTTTCACTTGTTCCTCTCTTCTCTCCTCTCCTCATCAAAACAATGGTCCGCCTTTGCGCGCGCGCCTCCTGGGTTAAACGCTGATAGCATTATCCAGGCTCGCACGGGTGGTGCCAAGGACGCAAAGAAGGTACGCAAAACGATACCCATACCCCGTCTGTGCGCCACTGACTTAGGACTTGTTATAGGGCAAGACGCGGTCTGCGCTGCAGGATGTTGTAACGCGCGAATATACTGTGCACTTGCACAAGCGCGTGCATGGTCGTTCGTTCAAGAAGCGGGCGCCGCACGCTGTCAAGTCGATCGTCGACTTTGCGCAGAAGGCGATGGGCACCAAGGACGTCCGCATCGACCCGAAGCTCAACCAGGCATTGTGGGCTCAGGGCATCAAGAGCGTGCCCCACCGCATCCGCGTCAAGCTTGAGCGTGCGTCGTATCATATCAGCATGTTTCGTGCACTGTCGGCTCATCTACTATCTTGACCTGCAGGGAAGCGCAATGACGAGGAGGACGCAAAGGAGAAGCTTTACACCTACGCCTCGCACGTCGCAGTACCAACCTTCAAGGTGAGCGCAGTCTCGCCAGTCCAGTCGCCCGCATACTCGAGATGCTAACTGGCCCTTCTAGGGTCTGCAAACCGCGGTCCTCGACGCCGAGTAATCGGCACTCGTGATCTTGTTCTTTGCGCGGCCTATGCAGCTATGTATATGTGCACCACCAACCAAAATACACATGCCTGCTGGCGCTTTCGTACCACGAACGACCATCGCTATGCGAGTCAATCCGCTCGCGCTACCACAAGCAGGTACATCTAAGCTGTCTCATCACATTACCCGAGCACGTCTATCTCTCATGAATAACAGCTCCAGTTGAGCCACATGCGCTTGGTTGGCTATTATTGCCGTCCATGGCAAAGGTTCGCTTTGTTCAGCATCCCTGTGAGGTGCAACTTGCAACTATCAACCATATCAGCCAACGGCAAGTGTACTCGATTTTGTCGGATTTCTGGTATGAGATTCTGATGGTGATGAACTCGGCGATGTCGGTTGCCACATTTTGAGCAGCATCTGAAGCCTCATAATGACAACCTAAGCTTAATCATGCTCAATAAGGCTTCATTTCACTCGAGATTTATAATTTAAAAGCGAGACGATCGAAAATGCAGGTGACACAACGCCTGAGCGTAGGTGGCGAAAGGAGTTGGAGCTGGGGATACTACCACTCCCGTGCCTCGATTTTTCGTTGTATAACACACTGCACTGCTTCGAATAGCCTCCTTTCGGTTTCTCTCTATGAGCCATACATGGATCATGCACGATTTATGCACTTTGGTCACTAAGAACAAGTGGCGGGGTCAGCAGCTAGCGCGCGCTGCACATGTCTGCGAGCAATCTACGTATACGAAACTTCGTTGACTCGACGAATCGCCGGAGAGACCGGTGCGATACTCTATTTATTGGGTCTCAATTATCTCTTTCATTCGGAAGTGGCAATTGAGGCGTTGTGTACATTTGCAGATGTCCGAAACGACAACCGATTTCGTGCACCGTTTCAGCGAATGACCGCCTGTCAATCTCACTTGTGCTCAGTATTCTATTCCATTCAGATTCTTGGGGTCGATAATAGGCTACCTTGAAGGGCGAACCGCTCACATTGTTTGCAACACCTTGACCTCACCCTGTCAGTGCGAGCGATTTGACCCAAACTGACGAGGACTTTCACTCAGACCCAAAACATGACTGCAGGCCTAGAATCACACGTCAAGATCCCATTACTCACAATAGGATGTATCATTATCCATGCTCATAGGGCTCGCGTTCAGAGTTGTGAGAACAGCACAGTGATCAAAGAGCTGGCGTGCCAAGCTCAGTTGCGTACCAACCTACTAACACCTAGTACAGCACCTTCTGAGGGACGCGATTACATGATCACTCAGCCGTGACGGGACGGCTTTTCCGTGAAAAGCGTGGACTTGCCGCGACAAGTGAACGTTCGGCCGGCAGTTTCCGATATAGACTCTCACCAGCGTCTTCTCGGAGGGGGCTCCTGCCCGATGGGCTTCTACCCTGCTATTCACTTGTCAGTGGCACATGCTCCGCTTCTCCTGTCCCCCACAAACCAGGCGCCTCTCCCTGTGCCTGTCCACCGACCGCCGGCCGCATTGCGGGAATCTCACTTGCATTGATGCTAATCAGTGGCTTCCCGTAAAGGCGCCCGTCGTGTTCGTGAGGATAAAACCTGTCAGTGCAAGAATCACTTGCGCGTAGTGACCTAGCCCTCAGCAAGTCCCGATCCCATCATGGTGCTCTCGGCCTTGTCTTTCGTCGCCGCCCTTGCCGCCGCCAACACTGTAGCGGCAGAGACGGTTCTCGGCGCCGTCATTTTCACCCGCCATGGCGATCGTGCGTCTTTCTTGTGCTCATGAATGTTTTACAGAGATCTCATCGTGTGGCGCAGGAACTCCCAAGATGTTCACGCCGTACGCGCTGACTCGCCTTGGACTCCAGCAGAACTTCCGTAGCGCTAGGTGAGTTAAAGCGGGATTTTGATCACGGCATCTTGATCCTGAGAGCAGCAAACAGCTTTTACCGCGCCAACTACATCGAGGACGATGCGCCCAAGAAGATCTTGGGTATCTCAGCTTCGGAGGCTGTCGCGGAACAGCTCTTCGTGTCGACACCGGATGAGCCGACGCTGTTCTCAACCACATCGGCGTTCATGCAAGGCCTGTATCCACCACTCACAGGCTCAGACGCTGCAGGCGAGCTCCTGGCAAACGGCACGACAGTTACCGTGCCGTTCGGTCTCAATTACGTTCAGCTGCATGGCGAGGATGCGGAGACCACGGATACGATCTGGCTCAAGGGCGACGTAGCATGCCCTACTTACACAAAGGCGTCGGGGTCTTTCAAGAACAGCACAGTGTTCAAAGAGCGCACCGAGGCAACTAAGGCCTTCTATGCGAGCTTTAAGCCTCTGCTCGATGGCGTCTTTACGGAGGCCGATTTGACTTATGGCAAGGTAAATCCGTCCGCGATTGGAACAACCCTTCGTGCCGATGCTGAAGTAGTTGGTTGTAGGCATACTCGATCTTCGACTACCTCAACGTCCATTATGTTCACAACGATACCGTGCACGATGCGTTGTCCGAGGAGCAGCTCTTCCAACTACGCACGTTGGCTGATTCGCACGAGTGGGGACTGGTGTACAACGAGTCTCAACCGGAGCGCTCCTTGCCCGCGCGTTCTTGGATTGCCAAAGTTCACGCGCAACTCAATGCCACCGTCAGCTCTGCGAAGGGACCGAAACTCTCTGTGTTGACTGGCAGGTGAGCGGTCCAAGAGAGCGTCGACGTACAGCATCCGCTAACGCATCGCGAAGCTATAACACCTTCCAAAACTGGTTTGGTCTGTCCGGCCTCCACAAGCTGGACCCGAACTTCTTCGGCCTGCCAGATTATGCATCGACGCTTGTCTTTGAAGCTGTCACAAACGCTACGGTCGCCAGTGGCC
>Ga0247815_10002854_pt1 | contig 12655 bp, 9 predicted proteins | sample UWRJL194509B1_FD_181014 | JGI IMG/M metagenome (GOLD analysis project Ga0247815, IMG submission 181014) | Plant litter microbial communities from Arlington Agricultural Research Station in Wisconsin, United States - UWRJ-L194-509B-1 | ecosystem: Environmental > Terrestrial > Plant litter >... | reverse complement strand
CCTTATCATCATGGTTGCGCGATTACCTATATATTCCATTAGGTGGCAACCGGGAAGGAAAATTCAGGACCTACATCAATGTGATGATCACTATGCTGATTGGTGGCCTATGGCACGGTGCAAACTGGACCTTTGTTGCCTGGGGTGGCTTACATGGCCTTTATTTATGGATGGAAAGAGCTTGGCAACAGAGGAATGTAAAGGCGACCCGCCTGCCTGACAATAATAATCCGCCCCATGTTATGGCTACAGCGTCGTTCGAACCTGTTTTACCCGAGAAACGCAGCGGTGGATTTTTATATGCTCTATTTACCTTTTTGCTTATCTGTGTAACCTGGGTATTTTTTCGTTCGGCTACGTTTGCAGATGCATGGCGCTTGTTGAATTCGATGGCTGGCCAGGCCCCACCATCAGGACCGCCATTACTAACTACTGCTGCTATACTGCAGGTAACAATTGTAGTATCGTTAATGCTCGCATTTCATTGGTTTATGCGGGATACAACCGTTCTAAAAACAGCGGTAAAATTACCCTGGTGGTTATTAAGTGTGATATGGGCTGTGTTATTGATCCTGATTATCTTAAGCCAGGGCACAAGCAAATCCTTTATTTACTTCCAGTTTTAAATTTCACGGCAGCCACCACCGCAATCAGTTAATACAGATGTACATGGGTTTTTCTCAAACTTGATCTGGAATTACCGTCTCAATTTTAATAGCAATCTGTCCCGATGTTATTGTGAAATAAATTTAATTAAATTTGTAATATGAAATTTGTATTGGACGTTAAAGAAAGTAAAGTGGCAACGTTAATGGGTGCTAAGTATTTATATCTCGTAAAGATGGCTGTTCATAATTTAATGCAGATGTAATCCTCAAATATTCGATCACAGTACTAGTTTCTTTCTTTAACTCTCCTTTTTTATCGGCCTTATGGCTGATATTTGTCACACTGATATAGCTGACAGGATCACCCGGAGACTCATAGATACGCAAAGTTGCATAATCATTTGATAAATCATCAACAGGCAGAAACTGTTTCAGCGATTTTAAATTGCCGGAATTTAACTCCTGCATCATTTGATCAGGATCAGTTACAGTTTTCAGTTTTCCCTCCACATCCCGTTCTTCCATCCACTGATCGTTCTGTTCTGAAAACGGATTTGTCGATCTTCCTGAAAGGGAAAACAGTATGGGCGCTCCAATAATAATAAATGCTTCAATAACCCAGACTACCCATAAAAGAGTACCGGAAATGGTGTTATGTTTGAGGGTAAAAGTACCAACATCATTTAAGCTCAGCATTGCCTGAAAAAGAATCTCAGGGTGTGTTAAAATATACCAGAAACCTGTCAGGTTAAATGAAGAACGTACCCACATTCCACCTCCCATATTGCCTTCGGCTTCAGACATCAGGGATACAAATAATGACCATTGGCAATACCAGCCTAAAAGGCCGCATAGGACTGCAAGCACAAATTCATATTTTGTATTTCTGATTTTCCCCGACCCGATTGCGATAAATACCCCGCCGCCAATTCCAAATCCAAATCCTGCTGCAATAAAAATGTTGAGATAAATAAAAGGGATAAACCATTGAAGCGCAATATAAATTATACTGAGGATAACCGTAATCACGAATGACGTGATCAGGGAAATAAAGATGCCTTTTACGGGTATTTTGCCTGATGGCTTATAGTATAAATGTTCCATAGAATATTGTATAGCTATAAAGCTAAGTTTATTTTTATTACAAAGTGGACTATTTCACCGCATATTTTTTCACCTTTAGTTAAACAACCGAATGCAAAAACCTGCAGTCTTTCGATTTGCAGGTTTCAGTTAAAGCATTGATTACCCAGGCGGACAGTGGTGGATTTTAACCTTTATTTATTTTTACGCGTTTTTCTAAATGTATTAAATGATAAGGATAAAATTATCCAGCCTGTAACCGTCTAATCCGGTTTTTTAGATTTTATTTCTGCATCCAATGTTTTAAACCGTAGATAGATAGGAAGAAAAACTACAATCAGCGTAAATACGGGGACGAATAAGGCAATACTGCCTTTTTTGGAATAAAAATAAAAGGCTGCTGCGAGGATAAAAACCCATAGGATACAGGCTCCAATGAGCAGCCCTTTAAATAAATCCCTGTTTTTAGTCAATGTTTCGAGTTCCGGTTGATTGTTGATCATGATTTATATATTTTTTAATGAAGAGATTGGTTCATAACTTTTAAGTGATCTTTTGGAGGTGGATCCAAAGTCAGTATTGCAATTGTTTTGGTCGTTTTGTTTCGATATCAAGAAATACCTTTACTAAGTGTCGTTGATAGTCAAACGCAAAACTAATAAATATTATTTATATCACAAATATGTGATATAAAATTAAAACGTTTTTTTGTTTTGCAATAATCTGATTTTATGCCATTTGATTAATGGATAAAAAGCAGGTTCATCGCTAAATAAAATGAGAAAGTTATTTGTTTGTACAGGGAATGTTTGATGGTGGCGCAAAAAATCGCAACTTGCAGCTAAGTTGAAAGAAATGGTAAGGAAAGTTACAGATGGTCCGGTTAGGAATAAAGAGCGCACTAAGGTAAACCTGATTACCGCTATGGGAAGAATCCTGAAAGAGGATGGTTTTTCCGGACTTAGTATCAGTAGGGTAGCTGATGTGGCTAAGGTGGATAGAAGGTTAATCTACGACTATTTCGGTAGTCTTGAGGGGTTGGTAAAGGAGTATCTTAATAGCAATGACTACTGGAAAATTAGTCCGGAGGAAGTCGGTGATATTGTGCAGGCCAGCGAAGAGGATGCTGGAAAAACGCTTGCCTATACTGTGCTGGAGAACCAGTTTGACAGTCTGATCCAGAATGAGGAGATGCGCCGGATTATTACCTGGGGACTTAGCGAGAAGCTGCCCATCTTAAAGGAGCTTGATCTTAAACGTGAGGACATAGGCAATAGGGTTCTGAGTGAGGTGTTCGATGGTCACTTTGAGGATAGCGATAAAAATTTCAGGGCGATTTACGCGATATTGATGGGTGGAGTATATTACCTAACCCTACATGCGAAGATGCAGGAGAACCCTTTTTGCGGGATAGACCTGCAGGAGCTTTCCGGTCAGGAAGAGATCAAGAAGGCGCTTAAACAGTTAATTGACCTTGTTTATTCCTAGGTATATCTCAGTTACGCGATCTATTTAGGAAGAATTGGAGTAAATAAACAATGATATTGAAACTAATAAATCGTCTCTATAATATGATGCGGATATGCCGGCGCTCAAGGCGATTGGGGATCTACTTTAATTAGTTCAGGTGTAAATGATGAGGCAAGATCTTGTGTGTTGGAAGGTTGTGTCGCGGGAACTGTTATCAGGGTTTGCGATGAGAAAAATGGATCTTTAAATGATGACTGGGCTCTAATCTATGTTAAACAAACTATTCCCGGATTTTACACCGTAAGATCTTTTGAAGATTACATCGATGACGCGTACATCCCAATGACTGTCAATGATAAAGGTACTCTTGACGGCAAGGTCTCCTACATCTCACTTCCTCATTTTTAGTTTTTACAATCATCTTTACTGTCGATTTATTTTAAGTGGAAGAATTCTTCTAAGACTGGCATTGGTAATTATTCATGTCAGTCTTAGATTTTGTTTCTAAAGTTACCTTCAATTAATAATTGTTTCAAGTATGCGTCCCATTGATATTTGGTGCATCGTTTATAAAAATGTAAAGTAATTTACTATAGATATATTGGTAAATATGCCGTTGGTATGTGATGGACAATAGTATATTCAAAATGCTAACACATAAACCAAAAGGTAATACAAGATAAAGAACAAAGGGGGTGGCATGCTTTTCATGTAGAATTCCAAGCAATGGAAATATTCTCAGACATTTACCGACAAGAAGCTGCTAACTTCCGTACAAAAGATTCGAACATTTGACTTATAGTCACATGAAAGAACTCTATTGATGTTTGAAGGCTATCTCGACCTGAAGCAATCTCATGAGTCCGGCACTGCGTATAGATGTCTTTGACAACACAACAAAGAAACTTAACGGGCTCGCGACTGGCCAAGTGGCATAAGAGTCTCAGGTAATCTGGATTTAATTCCATCAATACGATAACCCGCTCGATCAAACATTATCATGAAACCATCCTGAACTACTTTGATAAGAGATCAATAATGCCTCAGCCGAATCCTTCAACACCAAAATCAAAGCTTTCAGAAGTCAATCTAGATTGGTAAGAAGTATCGAATTCTTCCTATATCGCCTGACACAAATGTATGCTTGAAAAGAGCCTGCTGCACAAGTCTATGACTTGATCCCGAATCACTCGCATACAGATTTAGAAATTGTGCAAACTTTGAGAACCTCAAAATGCAAAAAGCCTGAAATCTTACGATTCCAGGCTTTTGATAAGGTTTTGATTACCTCAGCGGAGAGTGCGGGATTAGCTCGTTTCTCTCGCTGAACCCTGAAAGGGGGAGCTTCAAACAAAAATACTGTCGCTGCGCTCCCGTCCTTTTTTGCGCTATCGCGCAGAACTTGCTGTATAACAAAAAATGCCACCCTATTGGGTAGCATTTTTGTTTGGCGGAGAGTGGGGGATCGGAACAAACCGATTTTAAATGCACTCTAAGCTATATAATTTCTATTTTTTGTTTGCAGGGCACCTGTTTGGGGCACCATCAAAACATCACAAAACGCATTTCCTTGTTGATTCTAATTTACGGATATAATTGTATCTACACAAATAATTTAAACTTAGAATGCTGATCCTAAACGCCTATTTGACCAAAACAAATTGGAGAACATTTTTTCATTTCTATTTAGATTTTCATTAAATTTACTCTTATGAACATACAGGCAGAGAAACTTAATGTGTTGCAGCAGATCATCAATTCTGATGATGTGAATCTTATCAAGGATATCAAGTCCCTTATTAATAACAGGGAGATGGACTGGTTTGATGGTTTAAGTAAAAGTCAACAGAATGATGTGACAGAAGGATTAAGTCAACTTGATAGCGGAAATTTCTTCAGTCACGAAGAGGCAAAAAAAAGATTTGGTTATAAATAATGACAATTGTCTGGTCTCAAAAAGCAGGGGAAACTTTTCAGCGTAATATCGATTACCTTAAAGAGAATTGGACTCAGACTGAGGTTGACAAATTCATTGCCAGAGTGTTCCAATATCTCGACATTTTAGGTACCGAACCTTATATCGCTCGTAGAACCTATAAAACTAAAAATACCTACATTGGTGTAATTATACCTCATATTTCTGTAGTTTATCGAATAAAGCCCAGGAAAGGGTTGCTAGAATTGGTGACCTTTATTGATAATAGGCAAAGTTTAAAGAAGAATAGACGTTTTCTTTAATATTACTATCGATGCCAACCATACACCTGATTACATTCATTTTAGCAAAACCTGAAGTCGTATTTGATCTTTCCAGAAATATTGATTTACATCAGGTATCTACAAAGCATACTAATGAAATAGTTATAGCCGGTAGAATGTCTGGACTGATCGAACTTGGCGAATCTGTTACCTGGCGGGCTAAGCATTTTGGGTTTGTTCAGGACTTGACTTCCAAGATTACTGCCTTCGACCAACCAAATTCCTTTACTGATGAGATGGTAAAAGGTGCTTTTAAATCATTTAAACACGTTCATAAGTTCCAACCTATAGATGATGGAACAAACATGATCGATATTTTCTCTTATATATCTCCGGTGGGTATTCTGGGGAAACTTGCCGATTATCTTTTTCTCAAAAAATATATGGAAGAACTTCTAATAAATCGCAATGCGATCATCAAGGATTATGCAGAAAATAGCCACATTATTCTTTAATTTTTAGTCATTAGTATTTGCAGAAGGGTCGCTAGCCCATAGATTTTCCTTTTTTAGAAATTCTATTATCTCAAATTTGTCGTCCTCAACGTCAGCTATATTACATAAATAGGCTAGTATTAATATTCGTTTAGCAATATCTTGTGGTGATCTAATTTCACTTTTCTGGTCTTTTTCAATTAAAGGGATGCGATTAAAAAAGCAATACCCAGAGAAGCCAATGAAATTTCATTTTGATTCTTTGATTTTGATGTGCTCATAAAATATGACTGGGATTAATATTTCTTACCTGTCAATTTCTTAATGGATAGAAAAGTAATATTGCAAATAAACCCCCAAAACACCCATTAAGCAAGAGTTTAATAAATGGCCGGCTACCATCATTCCATAAAGGGTTAATTGGAAAATTGATTACAAAGTGGACTATCTCACTATATATTTTTTCACCTTTAGTTAAGTACCCATACTTGAATAAGATCAGAGTGGATATTAGTAGAAAAACGGCATATAGAAGCAAAAAAAATAGATATGAATATAAGGAAGCTCTTAATTTTAAAACCCATTTCTTTTTGGCTGAGTTAGCTAAAGTAAATAAATAGGATGACAATACTGTATTGGATAAAGCACTCTATTGCAGTAACTTTATAAAACTTTGTGTTATCTCACTATCCGAAGGGCCCTTGTTGGGGCAACTCAGCATTTGATAAATGTGGGGTTTTAGAGATAGTCTACAAACAAAAAACGCCTTAAACAAATAGTTTAAAGCGTTTTTGTGTGGTCTGATAATTAATCAGCGGAGAGTGGGGGATTCGAACCCGCGGACCCTTTGACAAGTCAACAGTTTTCAAGACTGCCGCAATCGACCACTCTGCCAACTCTCCGGCGCAAAAGTACAAACTCAGGTTGGCTTTCCAAACTACAACCCAGTTATTTTCACAGATTGAGGTTAGAAATGTTGTAACTCACAGATTATAAGGTCAATAGTTTTTTTTAAGTGTATAATTTTATGAGATAAGGCTGAATATTCCCAAACATAATTGAAACCAGGACACTAACGCTTCCGTTACCTGGCTGAAAGATAATAATGCAGCTTCAAGGTTATATTTTATAATCATCTTTATGAAATATGAAAAGCATACGGGTGAAGCGTTTACAGTCGCCCACTACTTACCTGAGACCCTAAATCATTACACAAACAGCTGTTAATAACGATTACGAAAAACTATTGGGTTCTTTATTCTTTTTGATGTAGTTATCCAGAAATTCTGTTGGTGTTAGTTGAAATTGCGTGAAAAAACATTTGGAGAAATAGGAGTGGGAACTGAAACCAACCATATAGCCGATTTCGGAAATATTGTATTCTTGCTGTACCAGCAATCTGGCAGCGGCTTTTAACCGGATCAACCGTACAAATTCGTTGGGTACATGTCCTGTTTTGGCTTTTATCTTTTTATATAAACTTGATCTGCTCAGGCCCAGTTCTTTACCTAAATCTTCTACAGATAATTGGGGATCCGAAATGCGGTCTTCAATTATTTTAGTGATTTTATCCAGAAATTTTTGCTCGCCACCACCTGCTGTTAAAATATCTATTCCTTCGAATGGATTTTGCGCAAAACGTTGCTTTAAATTATGCTGAAGCTCCAGCAAATTTTTAATGACTAATGACAATTGTTTCCATTTAAAGGGCTTGGCGATGTAAGCATCTGCACCACTTTCCAATCCTAATATCTCTGATTCCGTAGTTGTTTTCGCTGTTAACAGTACCACTGGCAAATGACTGTAATTAGGATCTCCTTTGATCGCCTTACACAGTGAGGTGCCATCCATAACGGGCATCATTACATCTGATATGACCATATCGATCTGGTGTTTATCCAGCTGTTTCAATGCTTCAGCACCATTTTTAGCCTTAATGATACGATAACCCTCAGCTACAAAACTTTGAGAGAGGAATTTGAGGAGTGATACGTCATCCTCCACAATTAAAACAGTTTGTAATCCTTCGGTATCATCGCTGTATTCAAAACCATCTGTAACGATTTCTTCGTCTTTGATATACGGAATCAGTACTGTAAATATAGTTTTCGCACCTTCCTCACTTTGTACAAGAAGCTGTCCGCCATGTTTTTCAGTCAGTGATTTGGCGAGCGCCAGACCAATCCCGGTTCCACCTAAATTGTTATATTGATGCTCTTCTGTGGCTACCTTAAAGAACTTTTTAAATATCGAATCGAGTTGATTTGCCGGAATGCCTATACCGTCATCTTCCACACTAATAGAGATCATTTCTATACCTTCAGCGTTAGTATAAATATCATTGATGCTGACCTGTATACGCTGACGGGCAAACTTCACGGCATTGATCAGCAGGTTGCTCATGATTTTCATCAAAGCCTCGGGATCCGCATATACGGCTAGTTTTTTAAACTCACTGACCAGGGTAAATGCGAATTCTTTCTTTTCTGATATGGGAAGAAACCTGTTTCTGATACTGTTGATCAGGTAAATCAATTCAATTTTCTCCAGGTGTATTTCAAAAATATCGCTTTCTATTCTCCTGAAGTCTAGCAGTTGATTAACCAGGGTTAGCAGCCTGTCTGCATTTTCATCCATTACCTGCAGCTGGTCATGGCTTTCTGCATCGCCTTCTTTTTTCATCATTAGTTTTTCCAGCGGAGCAATGATCAATGAAAGTGGTGTACGTATCTCATGGGCCATAGCACTGAAAAACTCTATTTTTTGCTTATAGAACTCCTGTTCGCTTTTGTTTTTTAACCTTTCCAGCTTGATTTCGTTGCGTTTACGTTGTTTGTCTGCGGCATATTGTCTAAGCAAGGTGGCGATGGCCAGAAAAAGAAGAAGATAGATAAAATAGGCAAGGGTAGTTTTATAAAATGGTGGAAGGATTTTAATCTGGAGAGACGAAATGCTATCAGGATTTGATTCGGGGCCATCACTTTCCCTGACTTTGAAAGTATAATCGCCAGGTGGCAGATTTGTATAAGTTGCTTTTCTCTGGCTACCCACATTATTCCAGTTTTTATCAAATCCTTCCATTTTGAAGGCGTACTGCACTTTATTCGGGGCTAGAAAACTCAGCGCAGCATACTCAATGCTAAGCACAGATTCATCTGCGCTCAATACCAGCTCTTTGGAATAGTTTATTGCTTTTTTTAAAGGGCTATGCTGATCATCAACTGCCAGATCTTTGTTGAACAGCTGAAAGTTTGTGAAGGAAATTTTTGAACCAGTAATTTTGGCCTTCACCTGTTCCGGAAAAAATGTATTAAATCCATTAATGCCCCCGAAGTACATCTTGCCAGACGCAGCTTTGTAAAAGGCTTTATAATTGTACTGCTGACTTTGCAGATTATCCCACTTGCCAAAGCTCCTGGTCTTTTTAGATTGAGGATCGAGCTCAAAAATACCATTATTAGTAGAAAACCATATTTTACCAGCATTATCTTTTATTATGCCATAGATCACAGCACTTTTGCTCCAGCTGGCTTCGTCATAAACCTTAATCCTGCCGGTGTTTTTGTTCAGCACATTTAACCCCCCTCCATCTGTGCCGAGCCATAAATTGCCCAGCTCATCGTCCAACATACAGATCACTTTATTGGAACTGAGTGATCCGCTTTTTTTACTGTCCGCATACTGAGTAAGCCGGTTGTTCTTATCCATCTTGATCAGACCATTGTCGTAGGTCGCAATCCATAGGATGTGATCCTTATCCTGGTAGACCTGATAAATACAGCTCTTATCCAGGTATTTACCTTTGATCCTGATAAAATTATTCTGCTTAGGCTGATACAGATTTAGTCCCGCAATGGTGGATATCCAAATTCTGCCTTGCCGATCTTCATCTATCGAGTAAACGCTGTTATTACTCAAAGTGTTCTTATTGGCAGGATCACTGGTGAAACGCGTAATTTTTCCTGTCTTTGGATGGAGGATATTGATCCCTCCGGTATACATACCCACCCAGATATTTCCGCTTTTATCTTTGTATAACGCATGAATATTGTGGTAAGACAGGCTGTCCTGGTTGGGCGAAAAAGGATACTTTTTGAAAGTTTTATCAGTGGCATTGAAATAGTTTAAGCCGCCATCTTCGGTGCCTACCCATATATTGTCTGGTTTATCTTCTATAAATGAACTAACGGCATTGCCGGATAGTGAATTGCGAACGCCCGAAGGATAATAATAGTCAAAACTCAAACTATTCTGATGGTAATAATTCAATCCGCCGAAATAGGTGCCCAGCCAGATACCACCTTCTTTATCCTTGAAGACACTGTACACTGCATCATCATTTATACTGAAGGGATCGTTGTTTTTGTTCTGGTAGACTGTAAAACGATCTGTTTTAAGATCAAGGATATTCAGGCCCTTTTCCGTTGCTAAATATAGAAAGCCTGGTCGCGGCTCACGTATTGTCCTGACAATATTATCACTGATGGAATTACCGGCGGATTTCCGGTACACTTTAAAAGAATCTGATTGTCTGAGCCATACATTGAGTCCGCCAGCCATCGTAGCCATCCAGATATTGCCGTTACCGTCCTCATGTAAGTCTGATATGACATTGCTGGATAACCCTCCTTTAGCAGCTCGATGTACCTGCATGCTTTTTTGGGTTGCATCATATACATTTACACCTTGTCCGTAGGTACCTATCCAGATCTTACCAGCACGATCCTGCAATAAAGTAGTGACTTCATTTGATGAGATCCTGACTTTAGATGTGGTAGAGAGATTACTCAATTTCTTCGTGCTCGGCTGATATACAAAAATGCCGTTCTCTTTCGTGGCAATCCATATATCACCTGAAGCCACTTTAATAATATCATTGATAAATAGCTTTTTTAGCGGAGCAAAAAGCTTAAATTTCTCTGTCTCCAGATCAAAAATATAGATACCTTCTTCTGTCCCGATCCAAAAGGTAGTAGAATTATACTTGAATATTTTCCTGATAAAATTATTGCCGATACTGCCGGCAACATCCTTTTGATATTGAAAAGACTTAAAACTGTAGCCATCAAACCTGCTGAGACCATATTTGGTACCGAACCACATGTAACCCTGATCATCCTGCTCAATATCCCAGACGGTATTTGCGCACAATCCATCCGTAACCGTATAATGCCTAAAAAAGATATGCTGTCCAAACGATATGTTGCTTAGCCAAAATGTAAAAAATAGTAACAGGGCTAACGCCCTGTTAAACTTTCTGGTGTTCATAATTTCTTAGGAAAAGGGAAACGAATATAACTATCCTGCTATCAATTATTTTATATTATTCATCTTTTTGATCAGCTCCACTTCTTCCGCTTTGTAAGGCGTACCATCCTTGTGGAAAATATCATGAAACCATTCCTTTGGTTCCGCTCCGTTGGGAAGAGGGGTGTCCCATGCATATTTTGTATTTGATTTTCCGTCAACCAAACCCCAGTTGATTGCACCGATGTTTTCCTTTTTTAACATGGGAAGGATGTTTTCGAATCGGCTATTCTTTGTTCTGGCCATATATTCGGTACAGATCATTGGTCGCCCATGAGATTTTAACAGATCTATTGTCCTTTGATGCCATGCCAGTTCTTCATAATCATGATAAGTGATGACATCAGAATTCAGTGCCTGAAAAGCATTCAGCTCTTCATAATCCCATGCCCACAGGCCAGCACTGATGGGCTGTGAAGGGTCTACCGCTCTTGCCCAGCTAAAAACACTTTTCAGCAGTGGCAAAGAACTCGTTAATTTGTCCGAATTCCCAGGTTCATTGTATAAATCCCAAAGTAAAATACGCTGATCATTTTTGAAATGTGTCAGGACATCCTTAACATATTTTTCCAGTGCCGGAAAATTTGCTGCCTCCTTTGAATTGGGATCGCCGGGGTCCTGTAGCCAGCCAGAATTATGGATGCCGGGTTTTGGTGCCGGCTGTTTGCCGATTTTGCCCTGCTTGTTCCAGCAATCGTCAAAAAACACGAAAATAGTTTTGATATGGTGTTTATCTGCGATGGACAAATATTTATCCATCCTGTTTTTGAAACCTTTCTGGTCTTGCTGCCAGGCAAGACTATGTAAATATACTCTCACGGTGTTGAAGCCTATCCCTTCTGCCCAGCCTAACTCTTTGTCGATCGTGGCGGGATCAAAAGTATCGGCCTGCCACATCTCTAACTGATTGATTGCGGTGCTTGGTATAAAATCGGCTCCGGTCATCCATGCTTGTTTTTGATACCATTGATTCGCTTTTTCTATTGACCAAACCTTCCCTGGAGTGGTGTTTTGCGCGCGAACAGCTGTAGAAAATAATAAACCCAGCAGCAGCAAATAATTAAAATGCGTCTTTTTCATTCTATTGTGGTTAATATAATTAGTTTTTTATTGATGGTAGATATAAGTTTTGGTCAGTTTTTACCGGTAAGCCAAAGTTGGGTGTGCCATCCGGGTTCCATGTGAACTTCTGTGCCCTGGGAGAGCGGAATCCGCCACAACCCTGACCAGGCGCTGAGTTTGCATGGTATAAAATCCAATCCTCCTTACCGTCAGGAGATTTAAAGAAGGAATTATGTCCGGGTGCATAAACACCGTTTTCAGGCGATTGCTTAAATACAGGCTTTTTGCTCTTGACCCATGATTTTTGCGCGAGCAGGTTATCTCCCTTGAGCGTCAGCATACCCAGTGCATAAAAATCTGTCCAGCATCCACTCGCAGAATAAATCAGAAAAACTTTTCCCTTATTTATTAAGATTTGCGGACCTTCATTGA
>Ga0247815_10002852_pt1 | contig 12657 bp, 13 predicted proteins | sample UWRJL194509B1_FD_181014 | JGI IMG/M metagenome (GOLD analysis project Ga0247815, IMG submission 181014) | Plant litter microbial communities from Arlington Agricultural Research Station in Wisconsin, United States - UWRJ-L194-509B-1 | ecosystem: Environmental > Terrestrial > Plant litter >... | reverse complement strand
GCCTCATCCAGATCCTCCTTCTGGATTCCAAGCGCGTCATTAGTCAGCCCGTGCGTCTTCTCCGTGTTGGCAACACCCGGCACGGGGAACAGCACCCGCGCGTACAACATGCGCACGAAAGCCTCCTGACTGGCTTGCTTCATCACTTCTACTCCACGCTCGAACTGCTCGCGCGACGTCTTGTCGTTGGTGTGAGCGTGTTTGCTGTCCTCCTTTCCCTGCCCTAGTACCGCGACGCTACGGTCGAACCGTTCGCGCGACGTCTCATGCTCAATCTTCCAATCCTCGCGTTTATCCCCCGTCACGCGCAGGACCGATTCAAAGATCTCCGCCGGGCTAGTGGTGAAGCTCGCCACGTAAATCGGCTGGTTGCGGAAGTCTGTGAGGCTGGCACCGTTGCCTTCCTTCTCGACGGGCAGACTAAGCAGCGACGCGACGGCGCTGCCAACTTGTTTCCATGTACTGAGACTCAACTGCGTCTTGCCATCGTCGAGGAACGTCGCCGTGCGTGAGGCAAAGTCGAAACCAAATGCCGCTGGTATCGCGACCGACCATTCATACCAGAAGCCAGTGATGACGGAGATGTAGCTGCTGACACCGAGAGAGGTGATATGAGCGCGTTGAGCAGGCGCGATAGCAAAGCTTGGAATAGCCGCGATGAGGCCAGTGTCAATGGTGCCACTGGTGTCAGGTGTCCAGTCGTTGGGAAGAATCCAGGGGACGCCGGCAGAGGCAGCGGCTTCGACGAGCCTAGAATGGGTTTCCGGTGGACTACCGACGGCGAGAGTGATGACGAGAGCGTCCTGACCGCTCAGGGCGGCGACTAGAGACTGCTTATCGGTGTAGTCAACAGTAACCGATGTAACGCCAGATGGAATGGCGGATGTGCTGTTGGGGCGAGTGAGCGCCGTGACAGTGTGTCTGCCAGTGGCTACGAGAGCCTCCGCTATGTAGCGGCCGCTGTTTCCACCAGCCTGCGGGGTGTGTCAGCCACCAGGGTTACATGCGCACAACAGTGGATGACATACACCGACGATGGCGACCTTGGAGATACGGTTGTTGATGAGGGACATAACAGCTATGAGAGTGCGGCGATTCAAGAGTCTGAGATAGCAGAAGACTTGCAAACGCTCTCTGAGTATTTATATCCCTCCTTCCGAACACCTAACTGCTGCGGCCGCAGGCATGACGGTAGAGGTGCTGACTCATTAGAACGGACAGCTGCTCCGAATCGTAAGTCATGCTGACCAAGACACGGGCGCCGCCGTATGGTCTAATCCGTTACAAGCAGCCGGCGCTACGTGTGGCATATCAACCACTAAGGAAAGTTGCCTCTTCGGGCAGTAATGTACATAGAGCGGTGGTCGGACCCGGGAATGCTCATGAAGCTGCAGTTGATGAATAGTTGCGGATTGGACGATTGTAAACGCAAGTTGTGTCCAGTGCGTTTCCAGCCTGCCCACGTTAGCTGGCTCAAACGCGTCGAGCAGAAACTTGATCAGGTGGTTCGCATTGCCTGTAGTGTAACCCATACTGCTGAGCAACAATTGACCTTATTGCCAACATCATCGAGGGAAAGGACACGGCAAACTTCTCAGCGAGATTAAGTCAGTCTCTCGTCAGAAGGGGAGGTTTATTGCTGAGTTTGAGGAGGGGCTATCCACCTTGATGCCGTAGCCACACTCCGCGAAGATGGCCAAAAGATTCAACAAGTTCAGAATTGCGGGGCTCCATTTGGAGACCGCGAAGTGGTGCATAATATAATTGAACAAGGTGGGTGCTGCAGATAGATGGTGATTGATTGCCTCAGACCTTCGCGGCCCGGACGCGCTCGATGGCCAACTTCGTCGCCTCGTCCAAATCCTCACTCTGCAGCCCGAGCGCCTCATTACTTAGTCCGTGTGTCTTCTCTGTGTTGGAGACACCCGGCAAGGGAAACAGTAAGCGTGCGTACAGCATGCGCACGAACGCTAGGCCATCGCCTTGCTTCGCTGCCTCGGCACTGCGTTCAAAACGCTCGCGCGAACTTTCATACCCAATTTTCCAGTTCTCGCGCTTATCTCCCGTAACGCGCAAAACTGACTCCAAGATCTCCGCCTGGCTGGTCGTGGAGCTCGCAATGTAGATCTGCTTGTTGCGGAAGTCGCTGATACTGGCGCTGTTATCCTCCTCCTTCTCGACAGGCAGACTGAGTAGCGCTGCGACGGCGCGTCCAACCTGTGGCCATGTGCTGATAGTCATTTGAGTCTTGCCATCGTCGTAGAAGGTTGCCGTACGCGAGGCAAAGTCAAAGCCGAACCCAACCGGCATCGCGAGCGACCATTCATACCAAAAGCCAGTACTGATGGAGACGTAGTTGCTGGCTCCCAGAGACAGAATGTGTGCGCGGTGAGCTCGTGGGAGAGCAAACACCGGGAGGTCTGAACTTAAACCGGCGTCAACGGTTCCAGTGGTATCGGACGCCCATTCGTTGGGGAGGATCCAGGGGACGCCGGCAGCGGCGGCTGCTTCGACGAGCTCAGTCTGAGTATCCGGTGGGGTGGTGAGGGAGAGAGTAATGATGAGAGCATCGTGACCGCGCAAGGCGGCGACGAGAGACTCTCTGTCGGCGTAATCGACTATGATCGACCTCACGCCAGCTGGGATTGTGGAGGTGCTATCAGAACGGGTGAGGGCCGTGACGGTATGTTTGCCGGTGGCAACAAGAGCCTCGGCCATGTAGCGGCCGCTGTTTCCGCCAGCCTGCGAGTAATGTCAGATGCCGGGGCTGCATACGCCCAATAGCGAATGACATACGCCGACTATGGCGACCTTGGAGATACGGTTGTTTTCAAGAGACATGGTAAACGTGAGAGAGTGAGTGGGAGATGATGATCTTGCTGTGAACAGCCCTTCTGAATTTATGTCTCTCGAGCCATCTGGGCTGACAGAGAGAAATCAAACTCCGAAATTCCGCCATGCTGACGAAGGCAGGGCAGTCTATCGAACGCGTGGACATGAGATTTTTCCCGCAGAGCGGTTTAGTAAGTCAGTTACACATCAGCATGACTGGACCTCAAACCCAAAAGACAACGGAAAGCGGGCACGACGGCCACTCAGTCAAGTCAGGTTGAAATTGATCGCCCAGTTCCTCATGCCGTAGTAGTTGGTCATCGGACGGCGGGCAGAATTTACAGGAAAAGGCGTGGGTTTGTCTCCGAGCGGAAGGTTATGATGGGATAGGGCAGGATCCCGACACAAGCCATATCTGAACGCAGGGGCCGAAGGCCGAGCTCGAGCATAGCAGCATGAGCCCTTCGAACGGGAGCGAAACTTTCCGGGCTTGCCAATGGTTACCTCTAGTCCGTCTACTTGTAACGTGTTCTATTAAATCACCATCACCCCTGCCCTCCGTCACCGGAAGTCGTCGACGTATGGGTTGGCCGTGCATTTCACACCCATCTGTTACGTCCATACGCTCATAAACCTCCAGCTATAAGCGCTCTAAGATGACGATAACACTCTGCAAATTAGCCACATAGTCTCAGCGTTGAAAATATAAGCTCCCAATTCGCAGTCATTACGTTGCACGGCGCGCTGGCATGATCAAAACACTTGTCCTATAGTACAAGTACTAGTGTCATCTTCGGTGGCATTATCGTGAAATAGTTATGGTCAGAATCATTCAGGCCGAGAAAACACGGAGACAAGTACAACCGGTGCGACGAGGGTCCACAGACAATCAAGTACACGAGACTAGGGCTTTGGCTTCTTAGGAGAGCAGGAAGATCCCGGCTCACACATATCTACTGGTTCCTCGCAAACTGGTCCCATCATGCCGCGGTGCTCACAGCAGGTCGGCTCGCATGTGACGCAGTGTTCCGGTACCATGCTCATTTCCCGCTTGGTTGGTTTCCGTGGCTTCCCAGCCACGCTGGCGACTGAGACGGGGTTGTACTCCGTGCACTGATTGATATCCCAGATCCATGTTCCGTCATCAGCGGCAGCGGCGATGAACAGACCGTTTGGCGAGAACTCGACATCGTTGATCTCGTCGGTCGGCCCGCCCAGAATGGCTATACACACTTTCTTTGCGACATGCCAGACACGGATCGTCCTATCGTTGGACGCGGTTGCAATGAGAGTGCCATTAGGTGAGAACGTGACCTCTGTTACGAGTTTGGTGTGCCCTTGCAGCGGTTGAGATTCGTGCGTTGCAACGTCGTAGATTGAACACTGTGACCCGGTGGCCACAGCAATGGAGCGACCGTCAGTTGACCAGCAGATGCCGTACGCTGCGGTTGCAAGCTCGATCGACTTGATGCAACGCCCGGTTTCGACGTCCCAGATTCTCAGGGTGTTGTCGCAGGAACTGGTCGCCAAATTTGGCAGACCATGGGTCGCGCCATGCTCCTCGCCATGTTCATTACCGGAGGCATTACTGGGGTCCTCAGTAGCGACAGTGTCAGCCGTCAGAGTGGTGGGTGAAAATGCTGCCCTGATAACTTTTTTTCCGTGACCCTCGAAAGTCATGACGGTCTCTCCAGTAAGCGCGTCGCAAAGTGACGCGGCGTTCATCTCGCCGAGAACGACGACATGTCGATTGTTGACGGCAAACGCACCAACGCGAGACATCTTTCCCTGTCCCTGGATTTGACGCTTGAAGACCGGTCCGGTGTCTGTGACCTCTGCAACCGCAACCGAACCTTCTCTCGAGCCAAAGCAGACAAAATGGCCATCCCCGCTTGCCCGAGCACAGTTCAGAGTCAGGTCGTTCATGGAAACGGGGTGACTTTTAGCTTCGCCGTCGCTCAGAAGCGAAGTGAAGTCCCAGAAGACGGCCTCGTCGGTGCCGACGACCAAACGACAGTCTTGACTGGTGAACCCAACAGTCCGCGGCTCATCCGTGTTCGGAGACTTGTGATGCCGGCGCCGCGTGCAGAAGAACGATGCATGATAGTTGATCAACCTCGCATGTAGTGTGGCCGGGTTGGGCTCTGGTGTCAGACCATAGGGGGGTGGGTCGCTTTTCGAGTCGTAGGCGAGCAGTGCTTCCAGGAAAGGTAGGTAGGGCGTCATTGGAGAAAGTCCCGTGATAGGATCCGTATCGAGTGGAATGCGTGCTGCAGCACAACACATGGCCTGGGTGGCCAGAGCTGCACGGAGATCCCCATCGTCGTCTTTCGCAAGTTTGGCCCACCCTTCGACCAACAGAGCAGCCTCAGTCAGCTCCATGGCGAGGGCAGAAGCAGAAATGTCGGCTGTCGTTCTATCAATCCAAGACAAAGGTCCAGTTATGAACGAAAACTCACCACTCTTGAGATCACTGCATTTCTGAATGAAGAAGACGAGCGTCGACATGTACCGTTGCGCAAGCTGAGGTTGTCTCTTTCCTTGGGAGACGAGATGCCTGAGAACGAGTATCATGGAGGTCGGAGGATTTGGCGTCGCTTCGTAGATGACGACCCACAGAGCCAGAAGGTAGGGTTCCGTGGCATCGTCAAGATCCTGCCGAAGTAGGTTTGCAGAGGTCATGAATTTCGATAGAAGCGCCGTCGATTCCTGTGATAAGTTCTGCACGCGGTCTTGAACCAGCGTTCGGTTTTTGTCCATCGCACTCGGAGGCGTGAGTCCAGCTGTGAGTCCCTGGACAGATTCGGTGTCGCGGACCATTGACGCAGCAGCGAGGACGTCTTTGAGAACGCCAGGTTGAATGTCTAGTAGCAGGGCAGTTCGGCCGATTACCTGTTCCAAGCCGGGTAAGGACTCTGTCTTGTATAGCCGCGCACGGGCGAAGGGCAGATCTCGCTCCGTCCAGTCACGAACAGGCACGCTGGTGCGAAGCTTGACCAAGGCGTACGCGAGAGGGAATTTGTAAGGACATCTCACGTTGAAAGCGGGCAGGATGGTGACGAGGATTGAGAAAGTAATCATGACCAGCGCGAAGAAGGTGAGAATGGGTGAAACGATGAAGTCGAGCGTCCACAGGTAGGTGACCAGGCCGATCACAAAGAGAATGAGTGCGAGCTGGAGGAGGACGCCCAATGCGGCGAATATGTCGGTCACATGCCATTCTGCCAGGCTATCTTGGTAGAAGCTGCGCAGGATGAGACCATCTTCGCAGCTCGTCCGCGCAATCGCCATCCACTTCTCGTATGCATGCAGCCACTGCTTCATGAATATGCTAAACAGGGCGGAGAGCAGGCTGAGCGCAAGACTGGTAAACCAGAGTACCAGGACTGCGGTCACTGGCGAGGACGGCTGAGGCGCCAGAGTGACGAGGCTGGCTGGCTCGGTAACATTGCCTTGAAGCTGTCGAAGGATTTGCCGCAGGACGTCCGATGCGTCTTGTGAATAGTCGATCTTCATGTCTTGATATACATCGACAATGAATGCCGTAAGAACGGCAGAGAATAGACCGGCCTGAGAAAGTGTGAGGTCGAATGTAGGCATCTCTGTTCCAGCAGACTCCTTACGAAAACGAGAAGGGTGTCTATCTCGCCATCGTAGTCTTTCAACATTGTGGTATCCCTTGCCTTTCCCGCGTCGCATGCCTGGCGCCAGTCTGCTTCCTGAAGAAGATGTGATTAGCATCGCGCAAAAGGTCTTTCAGGCGCGACGTACGATGGGCTCCACCTGCGACACACGGAGCTGAGGGCGTTGCAGACGGATTTCAGCACGGAACTCATCATTGTGCCAGATTGTGGACGTACCCTAGCAGACTCTTTGACGGGGACGACCTGCAACCTTTCGGCCATGAATATGGATCAAGGGGACGGTGCCGCAGCTCTGCCTCAGAATGGCTGCTCATATGAGGCCGCACAAATGAATCTCAAAACGTATTAGCGGCACGAAAGTGACCTGCCTGCGGGGGAGGCATTGGAGGTACGACGATCGCGGGGTTTTCAGGGTAGAACGGGGTGCTGCGATGTGAGATCGCGAGGCAAAGCAGCTGTTCAGGGGAAAGCGACATTCGGGGTAAGGGGCAAGCGCTATCAGACGGGGCGATGAATTGAACAGTGAGAGCGACCCATCAGTGCCGGTCCTTGATCGGCCACATCTCATGTTATAGTAGATATTTGAACTAGCTATGTGGCCCATTTCGAATGTATATTCAAAGGCGTGGGGCGTGCAAAACTCAAGAGGAACCTTCCGGATCTATCCGGAGTGTTTATCCTCCTCCCTGAATTGCGCTCTCATCGCGGTCAGGTTCACCCTGCACGAGGGAAAATATGTCCATTAGGTGCCAAATCACAAAACCTACCCTGCTCGCAGTGGAGCATTGCAAACATTCTTCGTTATTCCGGTTATCAGGAGACATCTGGGGTACGACAATCGCGGATCTTGCCCTAATGCTCATCATAACCTGCTCCTAATTGCGCTTTCATCGCGTACGAGACACCTTGCGCAGGGCATTCATTTCTATCTTGATGCAGGGTCGGCATTTCGCAAGTACCATGTTTTCGCGCTCGACTGAGCATGATAAAGACGACAACTGCCTACTGCCAATACTTGTGCAGAGACCATGGCGACCAGTTTCCAACTCCCACCCGAGGTTTTGGAGAGGTACTTCGTTCCTTACGCACCGACTGGCCTACCGTCGCTATATGATGTGCCGATACACTCGGACCTAGGCTCGGACCAGAACAACAGCGGCTCTATTCGTCTATTAGACCCACTACTGCAAGCCGCACATCGACAGCTGGCTGAAGCGTTTGATAGAGTGGATAATGCACGAACGTCACCTTCCGACAACTCATCCGAAAACCGGAGGTTGCCCATGTCTGTACTCTGCTCTCCCCACCAAAATTCGAACGTTGCTGTGGACGCCGCTGTCAGATACCTCGGCCACCATCTCCGCGCTGATGTTGTCATTGTCGACTTGATTGATATGGTCTCCCGCAGTGACGCGCTCGAACCGGGTGCGTTCAGGTTGACTTGTCGTTGGGTATCTGCTCACTGCTGACGTACCCGAACAGGACTTTTGGAGGCGTTCTGGCAGCTGTACCAGCGCCCTAAGTTGGACGAAGAGTCTTCCGAGTCGTCAGAAGAGGAAGAGGACGAGGACGAGGAACCCGATACGGATGAGTCCGATCATTCGTCTGGTCGGCGCCACTTTCGTCTTCATCTACATCCTCTCGACACAGCTACAGACGGTGCGGATGGCCCAAATTGCTTTAATTTTATCTACTGAAATCGATCTAGAGACGCTAAAGGCCGCTTATGAGCAAGCATCTTCCATCGTCCGCGCATACCTCGGCATGGGATTGCCACAATCAAGCGACCAATCTGCCAGTGTCGTATCTCCCTCCCTCCATGTGGAGCTACCAGAGGCGGATAGCGATCGCGAGCCTCCTGCTCTTCGACGGCGTTTAATTTACCTCCGCGATTTCGGGGCTGTCTCCAAGGTCATTCTGCCTTTAATGCCGCTGCTGTTGGACGCAATCACGTCTGCACCGTCGAGCATCATCGTCGCAGGGCTCTCACCTATCACGCGAGGCTCTCCAGAGGCTGCTTCCGCCCAACTCGAAAGCTTCTTTCGTCGCCTCGAGGACAAGCAGAGATGGCACCCCCGTCTTGAGGCACAGTGGCGACATCCAGAAACCACGTTCATGGGATCAAAATCATATCTCAGTCTCGACGATGTCTTTTTCGCGGCATTCATCAACCGTTATCAGAAGCGGCATTTTCAAGAACGTCGCGGCGATCTCAAACTTGCACACGGCGTGCAAGCTCCGAGATTCAAGTTCGAGCGCCTGTTGCCAGTTGCCATCGTGGAACAACTACCAAATGCGCTTAACAGCGCAGTAGACGAAGAGATGGCGCGGCGGTGGAGATACACCAATCACTACAGGCTTCGGCGCATCTTGGAGAGCAAGTACGGTCATGTCCCAGGGAAGCCTGGCTTTTTAGATATTCTCAATTCAGGTACAGGCGGTGTCTGGGGATGTTGCCATTTGCTCTTGAGCTAACCATTATCTCTTATCAACAGCCGCTGATGACAAGTTTGACTTGTCTGCCATCGCCACTCGCGCTCTTACTTGGGATGAATTGGAGAGTACTGCCCAGGAGCTGAACCTCAAAGGTCACTTGCGGAACGCCAGCACCTTCGTGACTGAACAAGATCAAGCCAATGTGATGTGGCAACAGTTGAAGACCAACAGTATCACAGCGTCCCGCGCTGGGCAGGCTGTCGTGGATCCTATTCTGTCACGGGTCAAGAAGGACAGGTTGAGCAGTGACGAGCGTGTCTTTCTAGAGTACGTGGTTGATCCGAGTAAGTTGCATAGCGGGTGCAGCTACGTCCGAATTGATTGGTCCGTAGCTACCATCCGAACAACCTTTACCGATGTGCGTCTCAAGCCCGACATTATCGACGCGCTTCGGACGGCGGTGACTCTTCCAATCTTGTTTCCGGAGGCCTTCAGTACCGGTATATTGGCCAAAGAGCCCCTAGGTGGTGTTTTACTTTTCGGACCGCCGGTACGCTACCAGAAACGTATGATCAGTTTGGATGTTGACGTCATCAGGGTACGGGAAAAACGATGGCGTGTCGTGCGTTAGCGAAGGAAAGTGGCGCCCGCATGCTCCATCTCAAGGCCAGCAACATACTTGCATGCATGGTCGGCCAGAGTGAGAAACTCATCACCGGGGCTTTCGTGAGCACGACGACCAACTCGCGTCACAGTACCGAGATTTAATCGTCTCATTCTTAGTCTCTTGCTCGTCGACTCGCGCCATGTGTTCTATTTATTGACGAGCTGGACGCGCTCTTCAGCAAACGCACGGGCGATAGTAAGACTTGGCACCGCAGTATGCTCACTGAGTTCATGCAGGTTCGTCTCTGTGCGCGAATAAGCAGGCAAAGCTCTGACGCGTAATTATCTCTAAGGAAATGGATGGTCTTCTCTCTGCAGACGTCATGGTACAGAAACGAGTTGTCGTCATCGGAGCCACAAATCATCCCCAGGACTTGGATAGTGCGCTGGTGCGCCGTCTTCCTCGCCGAGTGATGGTCGATCTTCCAAATCTGCAGGAGCGCAGAGGTATGTGCACATGAGCTTCCAATTGACTGCAAATACAATCCTTATCATCACGCAGATATCTTAGAACATTATCTCTCCTATGAAGCAGTTGACAGCGACATTAGCATACAAAAGCTTGGCGCTCGCACGCAGCTCTTCTCTGGCTCCGATCTTCGTCACTTGGTGGTCACTGCCGCGCTGGCGGCCTTCAAAGAGAGCACTAGCGTGGTTTGGCAGCTCCAATACGGCCCCGATGGGCTTCCCCAACCAGCAGAGCTTCAGCTCAAACCTCGGATCCTTTCCGCGAAACACTTCGATCAAGCCCTCAAACAAATCGCAGCATGTGGAGCCACAAACCGCAAGGAGCTTGACGAGCTGCGCCGTTGGGAAAAGGAATTGTTCCAATCAGAATTCTGTAGCTAGACCACCACTGTTGAGAGTTGTTAGTCTCAATTGTACAATATACTGACTTAGCCCATTATCACTCTTCGCGCAGATGAGGTCTGGAAATGCGAAATTTTCAGGATGCGGAGCTTCAATTGAACATCGCCAGGCCGGGCACAATCAAATCAAACATGGAAGATATCGCTGCTACAAGTAGCCGATTAGTGCCCACTCCCAGGCTGGGTAGATTGTGTGCGCTCGATTGCGCGCGTCGTCGCCTCATCCATATCCTCCTTCTGGAGTCCGATTGCCTCATTACTCAATCCATGCGTCTTCTCGGAGTTGGCAACACCTGGCACGGGGAATAGAGTCCGCGCATACAGCATGCGCACGAATCCCAGGCGTTCGCCCTGCTTCAGCACCTTGACGCCCTGCTCGAACCGTTCGCGTGACGTCACGTGCTCGATCTTCCAGTCCTCCCGCTTGTCGCCCGTCACGCGCAAAACCGACTCGAAGATCTCCGCCTGGCTGGTCGTAAAGCTCGCAACATAAATCTGCTGGTTGCGGAAGTCGCTGATACTGGTACCTTTGCCTTCCTCTTTGTCGACGGGCAAGCTCAACAGTGCCGTGACAGCGCGGCCGACCTGGGGCATCGAGCTGAGACTCATCTGGGTCTTGCCGTCGTCATAAAACGTCGCTGTGCGCGAGGCGAAATCGAAGCCGAACCCAATTGGTATGGCGAGCGACAGCTCGTACCAGAAGCCGGTGCTGATGGAGACGTAGCTACTGACTCCAAGAGAGGCTATGTGCGCACGGCGAACCGGCGAATGAGCGAAGCTCGGAACGTCCGTACTGAGACCAGTATCGATGGTTCCGGTCGTGTCAGGGCCCCACTCATTGGGGAGGATCCAAGGAACGGCAGCGGCGGCGGCAGCGTCAACGAGCGCAGAGTGGATAGCCGGCGGGGCAGTGGGGGCCAGGGTGATGATGAGAGCATCCTGGCCACGTAGAGCGGCGATGAGCGACTCCTTGTTAGCGTAGTCGACTGGAATGGATTTCACGCCGGTGGGAATGGAGGAGGTGCTATCCAGACGAGTGAGTGCTGTGACGGAGTGTTTGCCAGTGGCGACGAGAGCCTCTGCGATGAAGCGACCGCTGTTTCCACCAGCCTGCGAGACGTGTTAGCGAGCAAGATGGGATGTATCAAGTAATGAAAGACGTACGCCGACGATGGCGACCTTGGTGATGCGGTTGTTTGGGAGGGACATTGTAGTTGTGAGAATGCGACTGTGTGAACTGTGAGATGATGGAAAACTAGCGAGCAGCCTGATTGGACTTATATAACTCTGTGTCGAGCGATCCTCATCGCAAGATCAAACCCTGACCATCAGTCATACTTGAAAATGTGGCGGCTGACAAACACACGGGCCCCCGTATGATGGCTCGACACGTCGGGCCCCCGCATGTCATATTCTAGCTTATGAGATCCACCTGTGCATTAGTTAGCGGAAAACGGAAACGATCCCCCTCATTATTTTCCGGCTGGGTGTGCTGTTGGTTCCACGTTTGGAATGAGTTCAATTACGTTAATTCATCAGCCTCGCTGAATCCTGCGGGGGCCCGTGTCTTTGTCAGCATGAGCTGCCGTCACAATGTCTTCGTCCGCATAAGCCCAAGCCAGCGCCAGCAGTACTAGTGCTCGGCTCAAACCTCAAGCCAATAGGACAACACCTCGCAAGGGAACTGGTAGAGCCAACAAGCTTCGCCACTAGACAAACTTAGGAGCCGTTCTTGTCTGGTTTCTGTAGCTAGAACGTCTCTGTCGAAACCTGTATTTTGATCGGAACAGTACGCTATCAAACGCACGGACAGTCTACTCCTGCAGGGAGCTATGATTGAGACGCATACATGCCGCTCTGAGCATGTGCCCAGAGTTCCTAGGGAACTTGACAGATCGCGGAAGCAATGTTTCGATATTACGAACACAATCAATTAGCACAAGCACTGGCAGTCAACACTTGGACTGGTAGTTGACTAGTTGGTGCCCTAAGCTTTGGTGGTCTGGGCACGCTCGATCTCCCGCCTGGTGGCCTCGTCCAAGTCCTCCTTCTGCAGCCCGAGTGCGATGTTGCTCAATCCATGCGTCTTCTCGGTGTTGGCGACACCCGGCACGGGGTAAAGCACGCGCGCATACAGCATGCGCACGAATCCCAAAATATTGCCCTGCTTCAACTCCTCCGCGCCTTGTTCGAACCGTTCGCGTGACGTC
>Ga0247815_10002851_pt1 | contig 12658 bp, 6 predicted proteins | sample UWRJL194509B1_FD_181014 | JGI IMG/M metagenome (GOLD analysis project Ga0247815, IMG submission 181014) | Plant litter microbial communities from Arlington Agricultural Research Station in Wisconsin, United States - UWRJ-L194-509B-1 | ecosystem: Environmental > Terrestrial > Plant litter >... | reverse complement strand
TGTAACCGAACAAGAGTCAAAATACCATGATATAGACCAGATGAGTGTAACCGACATTCTAAAAAGCATAAATGACGAGGATAAAACTGTTCCTTATGCCGTTGAGAAATGTATTCCTCAAATTGAACAGCTATCCGCAGCAGTGACTGAACGGATGAAAAGTGGTGGCAGGTTATTTTACATTGGTGCAGGAACGAGCGGTAGATTGGGTGTTGTTGACGCTTCGGAATGCCCGCCTACTTTTGGGGTTCCTTTTGATGAGGTGGTAGGAATTATTGCCGGTGGGGATACCGCTATCAGAAGAGCTGTGGAAAATGCTGAAGACGATGAACACCAGGCATGGATTGACCTGCAGGAATTTAATATCAATTCAAAGGACAGTCTGGTAGGACTGGCTGCATCCGGCACCACCCCCTATGTAATAGGAGGTTTACTGAAAGCGCGGGAAAATGGTGTGTTAACAGGGTGTATCGTTTGTAATGAAGGCGGACCAGTTGCTGCTGCAAGCGATTTCCCGGTAGAAGTTGTTGTAGGACCCGAGTTTTTGACAGGATCTACTCGTATGAAATCTGGTACCGCACAGAAACTTGTATTAAACATGCTAAGCACTACTGTAATGATCAGATTAGGACGTGTGAAGGGCAATAAAATGGTGGATATGCAGTTAACCAATCATAAACTGGTTGATAGGGGAACGCAGATGGTGATGGATGAATTACACATCGATTATCAGAAAGCCGAAGATCTCCTGATCCGCTATGGAAGTGTGAGAAAGGCTGTAGAAGCCAATACTAAATAAAATCTGCTATGCATGAAATAGAACCATATTACCGCTGGCGGGACGACTATATAGCTGCGGAAGACCCACGTTCCCCATTTTATAATACAGAATATTCTGAGTTCTATTTCGATAAGCAACTCTATAATTACCTGATCCATCCACAATGGGATGATTTCGGTTCCAGTACCTTGTATATCAAAGTGCTCTATGTGGATTACGATGCAAATTTTACCATCATTGAATTCATTGGAGAATGGAATGATGCAATATCAAATGATATTATGCTTTTGAAGCGGGAAATCCTGGAACTGATGATTGATGAAGGCATCAATAAATTTATCCTCATTGGCGAGAACATTCTGAATTTCCATTCTTCGGAGGATAGTTATTATGAGGAGTGGTTCCAGGATGTGGAAGATGGCTGGATAACAGGTATTAATTTTAACCCGCACGTAATTGAGGAGTTCCGCAGCAGTAATATTGACTATTACATAAATTTTGGTGGCGAGCTGGACGATTTGGCATGGAGGACTTTAAAACCGATACAGATTTACCGGAAAGTTGAAGAAATTCTGACAAAAAGACTCGGGGCATAAATTTTGTAGGTAAATAATTACCCGTATATTTAATTTAAATTTTTAAAAACATGGATAACAATAATTATAACTGGTCACAAAAATCAGTTTTTGTAGAAAACCAAACAGGAACTGTTGCAAAGAAATTCTTTGCGAATGTGTTTTTATGGATGTTTGTAGCCCTCGGCATATCTACACTTGCTGCGGTTTATATGGCTAATACTCCTGAAATGCTGAACTACCTGATCAATATGGAAACAGGTAAACTATCAATTTTAGGTTACGTGGCTATGTTTGCACCGCTGGGCCTGGTACTGTTAATGAGTGCCGGTTTAAGCAAACTGTCCTATACTGCATTATTAGGTACGTTCATTTTATACTCTTTACTTACAGGAGTAAGCTTAAGCTTTATCTTGCTGATCTATACTTCCGGATCTGTAATCGCATGTTTTGCAGCTGCTGCGGGTATATTTGGATTAATGGCCGTATTAGGATATACAACTAACACTGATCTTACAAAATTTGGCCCTATCCTGATGGTAGGTGTAATAGGATTGGTGATTGCCAGTGTAATCAATATGTTCCTGAAAAGCCCTGGCTTTGATTATATCATGAGCTTTGTAGGTGTTGCAATCTTTACAGCATTGACTGCATATGATGTACAGAAATTAAAACGCATTGGTGCTGGTATTGAGGAAAATGGTGATACTATCGCAGCTGATGATTCTAAAAAATTAGCGATCATGGGTGCACTGTCATTATACCTTGATTTTATCAATATCTTCCTGTTCCTGTTGAGAATATTTGGTGGAAGAAAATAATAACTGAATTTATCAGTACAAAGCCTGCCGGTTAACTCCGGCAGGCTTTGTTGTTTTACAACACCGTCTAATTACCAGCCCGGATTTTGCATCGCAGTTTTTTCTTCACTTGTTAACGGCCGACCGCTGACCTGATTTGCATCAAGGAAAGTCTGCGGAATAGGACGGTAAAGTTGCTTATCACTGATATTGGCTTTCGCTTCCGGATTAAACTCTTTGGTACGCAAAATCAATGTTTTGGTCCGGGTAAGATCTTCCCATCGGTGAAACTCACCCATCATTTCGCGCGCACGCTCATTGAGGATAAAGTGGATAAAAGCATCTGGTTTCGAAACAACACTAACCGGGTAGAGTTCTGCCTGTGCCTCCGTTGTTCCAGGAGTAAAAGCAGCATCAGTAACCAGCATAGCGGTTTTTGTTGAACCTGTTTCCGTAGCAGGCAGGTTTTCTGCCGCAAAATATGCAGCAGGCCTGGCTTCACCGGCAGCATAACCGGCACGGTCCCTCAATCTATTGATCAGTCGCAAAGCATCGTTATAATTCTGTTTACGTCCATAGGCTTCTGCAACGATCAGGTAGGTCTCGGCAATACGGGCGATGATACCATCCCTTGTGCCAGTTGCACTAGCAACATTTGGCCTGAACGGATCCATATATTTAGAAAGGGATGGATACTGGCTAAGGTTCCAGTTGGTTTTTACAGTTCCATTTTCAAGATAGTAACGTACAAATAATGAAGGTGCTGCCCTGGAAATGGTTTGCGCAGTATACCGTGTGTCTGTTGCAGCATTAATGATATACCTCACTGCCAGCTCACCAAGGTTAAACTTATTCTGGCCCACTTGTGCGGGTGTAGGCGCATTTGCTGCTGTCCATTTTGGTATAGTAACCGAATTGTTCGCTATATAGTCTGTTTTAAAACTCTTATAAAATCTTGAATCATTTTTCCTGTTATAAATATCCAGCGCGTAGTCAGTAGGTTTTAAACGTTGAAATTCACGTCCGTTGACGAGATCCCTGATCATTCCAGGCAAGGTCTGATAAACCGAGAGATAATACATATGTGTCTGGTTACCGTATCTCCCGGCAAGTGCTTCAGTATTATCAAACTGTGCGCCGAGAATCATTTCTGCGTTGGTCTCATTGGCATCATTCACCTTGGTATACTTGAACAGATCTTCATAATTTGCGGCAAGTTTGTAAGGAGAACCGTCAATCACCAAATTACCATAGTATATCGCACTGTCAAGATCTGTAGGTTTGCTGAATGAGGCATTGAGCTCACTGGCCCTGAATAAATACGCATTTGCCAGAAAATGCTGGGCCGCACCTTTTGTAATACGTCCCGTTTGTGCAGGCGTTACTGGCAGCAGATCTGCAGCCCGCCTAAAATCAGCAATCAGCTGGGCATAAATTACCGATGCAGGTGCGCGTGTAAATTCTGTTTCAAGGCTGTTTGTAGACTTCACTTTTAGCGGTACCGCGCCAAATTGTTTTACCAGTTTGAAATAATCAAACGCACGCATAAAGTAACATTCGCCCAAACGTGTGTTTTGGGTAGTGCCAGCAGGGTACACAGAAGGGATTTTCTCTAATCCGGTATTGGCGGTATTGATGTTGGCGTACATATTGTCCCATACATTGGCAAACTCGACAGTTCTGGAATCCAGTGCCGAGGAGTAGGTATTGAAGTGGATTTTATCCGTTCCTCCCCCATTGGTAAATTCATCGGTACCGTAATTAGTAGTGGTATAGGCCCATTCATACATAAAGTGAAAACGTAATCCGTCATACAAACCAGCTACCAGACTTTCCAGACCTTCTACGGTATCATAATGTTGGTTAGTTAAGGTGGCTACCATTTCTTCTTTCAGGAATTTTTTACACGAGGGCAATGCTGCAGTTAACGCGAGTAGAGTGCAGCTTAACAGGATATATTTTATTGTCTTCATCATGTTGGTTCTTAAAATGATACATTTAATCCTACCACTAAACTTCTGGTAGTAGTTGAACTGAGACCACCGCCCGAAGTAGAGGAAATTGCACTTGAAGTAGCGGGGGCGGCGGCATTGATATCGGGGTCCATAAAATCATTCTTCGTATAGAGGTAAGGGTTTAATACCTGCGCGTATACTTTTAGATTACTGAGGTGCAGTTTCTCCAGTGTCTTGAGCGGAACAATATAACCCAATGATACGTTCTTTAGCTTTACAAAGGTGCCATCCTGGTAGTTCATGGCAGAATAATAAATGGGCTGTCCACCGTTACCATAATCGGCCCTAGGATAAGCATTTGTCGGGTTATCGGGTGTCCAGTAATCTATTTTTCTCGAGGCATATCTTCCTTGCATATCCACTGCCCCACCCTGTACAATAAAGCCCGTCCTGGCATAAACGAAGAAGGATAGTTCCCAGTTTTTGTAGGTAAAGGTATTGGTGATACCACCAGTAAACTTAGGGAACACGTTTCCTATCACTTTACGGTCGTTATTTGCGTCGATCTTATAATCGCCATTTAGATCCTGTACTCGGATATCCCCCGCCTTGTAATTAGCTCCATTATTATTAAATTTCCCCATTTCAACAGCATCTGACAATTGCCATATCCCAATTTTATTGAAGTCGTAATACACAAAAAGTGATTTGCCAATAAAAGCATTCAGTTCTGGGGCATCACTTGTTCCGTTGTACAACTCGACAACTTTATCTGTAGCGGTTGAAAAGTTGAAGTCGGTGTTCCATTTAAAGTTTTTTCCATCAATATTCCTGGAGGAAACGGAGAGCTCAATCCCTTTATTCTGTGTTTTTCCAACGTTGAAATAAGTGGAGGTGTAACCTGTTACACTCACAATTGACCTGTTTAGGAGGAGGTCTTTGGTGTGCGACTGGTAATATTCGATGCTACCGGACAATCTGTTATTGAGAAGGGAGTAATCTATACCAGCATTATACTGTGTTGTTCTTTCCCACTTGAGGCCGGGATTAGGCATGGTTGTAGGTGTAGCCGCTTTAGGATCAGAGGGTACATAACCGATGGCCACCTGATTTCCAAAAACAATGGGCATTTGCGTGAGGCCGCCTGCAGTTGAATAAGGCTGGATAGACGAATTCCCCACCACCCCAACACCAAACCTTGGCTTCAGCTGATTGATCCATTTGATATCTTTGATGAAAGGTTCCTGCTCAAGTTTCCAGCCCAGTGCTGCAGAAGGAAATGAGCTCCATTTGTTGCCTTCGGCCAACACAGATGCTGCATCCCATCGGTTCGACACCGTTAGCAGGTATTTGTCATTAAAGGTATAGTTTGCCCGGGCCATGAAAGAGGCAATGGTAGTTTTGCTGTAGCCAGAGCTCCAGCCGTCCAGTGCGCCTTTAGAAGTGGAGGCCAGGTTATACCACAGCTGGCTGTTGTAAGGAAGATTGGTGGCGGTCATGTCTGAACGTTCTGTCCGGTAAACCTGTGAACTTTGAAGTAACGTAACATCAATTTTGTGTTTGCTGCCAATAGCCTTATCATAATATACCAGATTGTCCAGTGTATAAGAGAAATTCTGGTTTTGTTCCAGTCGTGCATAATTAGTAGCACTGGCCACGCCTCCACCTCGTAGGATAGAGTTTTTATCCTGAAACTGCCCATTTCTGTTGTTTCTGATATCCGGACCGAAATTTACACGGAACCTCAGTCCTTTAAGCGGTTGTACTTCTGCATAAAATGTACCCAAAGCGCGTAACGAAGTTCTTTCATTGATCACGTATTCTGCTTCTTTAATAGGGTTTAAGATCCCAATGTCGCCCCCTGGCTGGAAGATATAATTCCCGTCCTGATCATAGGGCTGAGCAAAAGGAAGCATACCTTTTGCGGCCTCATATATGCCATTGGCAGCCCTGGAACCTGACCCTGTGTATCCATAGTTCTGTACGGACCAGGTGCCGTTGATAGACCCACCCATAGACAACCAGGGATAAGGTTTGAAGTCTATACTCAATTTTGAGCTATACCTTTTATAATCCTGCCCTTTACTGGTTCCTTCCTGGTTAAGGTAGCCGGCAGAAAAATAAGCACTGATTTTGTCGCTGCCCGAGCTGATACTCAAGGTATGGTCCTGCGTGATGCCGGTTTGCTTTACATATTTTGTCCAGTCGGTTGTAGGGATATTGTCTGCATTGTACAATGGCACCTGATCAACTCCCCATTTGGCCTTTTCCTCGGCTGTGGTTGGCCGCATTTGTGGAACCAGATTAGCCTTGTCTGCCCAGGTATAACCTTGCGCAATGTTTTCCCAGGCAACAGGATCGGTACCAAGAATCTTTTTGTCCTCGGCAGGATTAGGGTAAGGTGTGTTGTAGCCAAACGCAGTGCCCTGGGCGAGTACGCGGTAGGCATTTCTCCTGTACTCTGCATATTCTCCTGAATTAAACAGTTCGCCCTGGTCATACAGCCTGTCGAAAGTAAAAATAGAATTGTACGTAATCCTTGTTACACCATTTTTACCTTTTTTAGTGGTTACCAATACAACTCCATTTGCAGCGCGGGAACCGTATATGGCGGTGGCGGCCGCATCTTTAAGGATATCAATCGACTCAATATCATGGGGGTTCAGTGCTTCGATGCCGCCGGTGCTCAGGATGATACCATCCACCACGTACAAAGGGCCATTGGTGGCCAGCAGCGACCGGTTACCGCGGATCCTGATGTTACCCACTTCTCCGGGCCGTGCATTAGACGTTACGTCAACTCCTGAAACGCGGCCCTGAACTGCCTGCAAGGCATTTTGTACGGGGAGACGTTCAATTTCCTGTGCCCCTATGCCAGCAATGGCACCAGTGAGGTTAGCCTTTTTAGCTGTACCATACCCTACTACCACAACCTCCGAGAGATCGTTGCGGTTCGGAGAAAGCGATACATTTAATGTAGTAGTATTACCTGCTACAATTTCTTTTGGCGAATAACCAACGTAAGAAATTATGAGTGTTTGCCCGGGAGTTACAGCAATACTAAACATACCGCGGGTATCTGTGACCGTACCTTTGGACTGTCCTTTGACGACCACCGACGCACCAGGTATCCCGGTATTGTTTTCGTCAGTAACCTTACCATTTAAAGTTTGTTGCGCTGAAGCGCTCATGTGAATGCCCGACATGACAAAAAAAAGTGTCAATACGCGCAGATGAAATTTTAATTTCATGTAGATGTTCCGATACATATTTGGTTGTTTTAGATGAGAAATCCTAAAGAATTTTAGACAAGGGTGCCCACAGCTAGGGACTGCTGTCAGACCTATCCCATTTTGAGATTTGTTTCATACGATTTAAAATTTGGCTTGCACTAGCAGATTAATAATCTTAACTAATTCAGTAACTAAATTACTAAAAACAAAATTACATCGCAACCTGTAGCATCCTGTATTTAAAATAGATTGCATTGTATTGCAATTTTCCCTGGTTTAGGCGGACATTTCTTGGAATTGATTTTTCTTTGTTGCATTTTTGCACTCGCTTATAAAGAAAGACGGAGGGATTAGACCCTGCGAAGTCTTAGCAACCTGTGCTTACAAGGTGCTACATTCTACTCGACCAGTTACCGCTGCTCCTGAAAGATAAGTTAATTCGATCCGGTCCCGGATTTCTGATTAAGCCTGTTTATTAATTTTTTCGCATCAGGTTATTTGGTAAAACCGATGGCAGACGGAAAAAGGCTATGTATTCACCCCCGATAATGAACATTAGAGAAGAGTTAGAAAAACGTATTTTAATTATTGACGGTGCAATGGGCACCATGATCCAGCGCTATGTCCTTACTGAAGAAGACTTCAGGGGAGAACGTTTTAAGGACCATCCCTGCGACGTAAAGGGCAATAACGATTTATTAAATATCACACGTCCTGATATTATTAAAGCTATACATACAGAATACCTGAAAGCAGGAACGGATATAGTAGAAACCAACACTTTTAGTACTCAACGTATTTCTCTGGCCGACTATCAGATGGAAGAACTGGACTATGAAATGAGCTTTGAAGGTGCTAAGATTGCCAAAGAGGCGGTAAATGAATTCATGTCCGCCAATCCTGGTCGCACCTGTTTCGTAGCGGGGGCAGTAGGCCCAACCAATCGCACCTTATCTATTTCACCAGATGTTAATGATCCGGGCTACCGCGCCTTAACTTTTGATGAACTTGCCGATGCCTATTACCAGCAGGTAAGAGGACTTATTGACGGTGGTTCAGATTTATTGCTGATAGAAACAATATTTGATACCCTTAATGCCAAAGCGGCAATTTTTGCAATTAAGCAGTATGAAGAGGTAATTGGGCGAAAAATCGAGATCATGATTTCAGGTACTATCACCGATGCATCGGGCAGAACACTGTCAGGCCAAACGGCTGAGGCGTTTTTAAACTCTATTATCCACGCCAAACCATTAAGCATCGGTTTTAACTGTGCCCTGGGTGCCAAAGATATGAGGCCCCATATCGAGGAGCTTTCGGCAAAAGCGGCATGTTACGTTTCTGCTTATCCAAACGCCGGTTTGCCAAATGAATTTGGCGCCTATGATGAAATGCCAAATGAAACGGCTACTCTGGTAGGAGACTTTATAGAAAGCGGATTTGTAAACATTGTTGGTGGTTGTTGTGGCACCACGCCAGAGCACATTGCTGCAATAGCGGCCAAAGCGAGAAATGTTAGCCCGCGAGTTATTCCTACCCTCCCTCCCTACATGCGCCTAAGCGGACTTGAGCCGGTTACCATTACTCCGGAAAGCATGTTTGTTAATATTGGTGAAAGAACCAATATCACAGGTTCCCCAAAATTTTCCAAGTTGATATTAAGCGGCGATTATGAAGCCGCACTTACAGTTGCACGCCAGCAGGTAGAAGGCGGAGCTCAGGTTATTGATGTAAACATGGATGAGGGAATGCTTGATTCTGAAGCGGCAATGACCAAATTCCTTAACCTGATCGCCTCGGAACCTGATATTTCCAAACTCCCTATCATGGTTGACTCCTCCAAATGGAGCGTAATTGAAAACGGATTGAAATGTTTACAGGGAAAGGGTATAGTAAACTCTATCTCACTGAAAGAAGGAGAAGATAAATTCCGCGAAAGTGCCCGCAAAATTATTAATTTTGGTGCAGCAGTGGTAGTGATGGCTTTTGATGAACAAGGCCAGGCAGACAACTTTGAACGCAGAAAAGAGATTTGTAAACGTTCTTATGATATCCTGGTTGGAGAGATCGGCTTCCCAGCTGAGGACATCATTTTCGACCCGAATATATTAACAGTAGCTACAGGACTTGAAGAGCATAACAATTATGCCGTTGACTTTATCAACGCTGCCAGATGGATTAAAGAAAACCTTCCCCATGCCAAAGTAAGCGGCGGAGTATCTAATATATCCTTCTCTTTCAGAGGGAACAATACTGTACGTGAGGCGATGCACTCGGCATTTCTATACCATGCTATCAAAGCTGGGCTGGATATGGGTATTGTGAACGCGGGCATGCTTGAAGTATATGAAGCTATTCCTGCCGAACTACTGGAAAGAGTAGAAGACGTATTGCTGAACAGACGCGACGACGCTACAGAACGTTTGGTTGACTTTGCTGAAACCGTTAAATCAAAAGGTAAAGAACTGGTTAAGGATGAAGAATGGAGAAAAGAATCTGTAGAATCCCGCCTGTCACATTCACTTGTTAAAGGAATTATTGAATACCTGGATGACGACGTGGAAGAAGCGAGACAGCAATATGACCGTCCGATACATGTAATTGAAGGCCCTCTAATGGATGGGATGAACATTGTGGGGGATTTATTTGGCGCCGGAAAGATGTTTTTACCACAAGTGGTAAAATCGGCAAGGGTGATGAAAAAAGCGGTGGCTTACCTGCTGCCATTTATTGAGCAGGAAAAACTTGACAACCCTGATGGTGATCAAAGTTCTTCGGCTGGCCGCGTACTGATGGCAACTGTAAAAGGTGATGTACATGATATAGGAAAAAATATAGTTGGCGTTGTACTGGCCTGTAATAATTTTGAAATTGTAGATATGGGCGTGATGGTCCCTGCCCAGGAAATCATCAAAAAAGCCAAGGAAATAAATGCAGATATCATTGGTTTAAGCGGGCTGATTACCCCCTCTCTTGATGAAATGGTCCATTTTGCGAAAGAAATGGAACGTGAAGGTTTTACCATACCGCTATTGATTGGAGGTGCTACCACCTCAAGAATTCACGCGGCAGTAAAAATTGCACCTAATTATTCTGGTCCGGCTATCCATGTACTTGACGCATCAAGGAGTGTTTCTGTTTGCAGCACCCTGATGAACGAAGAAACACGTGGTGCTTATATTGACAATGTAAGGCAGGAATATGATAAAGCACGTGAAGCGCATTTAAATAAACGATCAGACAAACGTTATAAAACCATTGAAGAGGCCAGAACAGAGAAATTCCAGATCGACCCTCAGCAGGTAGCGCCGGCACCTGCGTTTCTGGGAACAAAAACCCTTTCCAACTATCCGCTCGAAGAACTGGTTCCATATATTGACTGGACACCTTTTTTCCACACATGGGAAATGGGCGGCAGTTACCCAAGAATCTTCTCTGACAAGAAAATTGGCGATGAAGCTAAAAAATTGTTTGAAGATGCACAGGTGTTACTCAAAAGAATTGTAGATGAAAAATTGCTCACTGCTAACGGCGTAATAGGTTTCTGGCCTGCAAACTCTGTTGGCGACGACATCCTGCTTGAAGTAGAGGGCAAACCCGTTACTATTCATACCCTGCGTCAGCAGGCAGAAAAGGTTGCAGGACAACCTTATTATGCCCTTTCAGATTTTGTTGCACCTGCAGACAGCGGTGTGCAGGATTACTTTGGAGGATTTGCCGTTACTACAGGTATAGGCTGTGACGAGCTGGTTGCAGAATTTGAAGCCAACCATGATGATTATAACAGCATCATGGCAAAAGCTTTGGCCGACAGGCTGGCTGAAGCCTTTGCGGAACGTATGCATGAACTGGTACGTAAAGAATATTGGGGATACGCAAAAGATGAAGAACTGACCACCGACGATCTGATTAAGGAAGATTATGCAGGTATCCGTCCTGCACCGGGATATCCCGCCTGCCCGGATCACACAGAGAAAGAAACACTGTTTGCCTTACTTGATGCAGAAAAACAAACGGGATTACGCCTCACAGAAAGTTTTGCCATGTATCCTACCGCTGCAGTAAGCGGATTTTACTTTGCCCACCCGCAGTCTCGCTATTTCGGACTGGGGAAAATTACTAAAGACCAGGTGGAAGAATATGCAAACAGAAAAAATATGTCCCTTGATGATACCGAAAGATGGCTTAGCCCTAATTTAGCTTATTAAACCTACATGAAAATCACCGACCACATTGCCAATGCAGGGGGGAAAACCCTGTTTTCTTTTGAATTACTGCCACCTGTAAAAGGAAAAAGCATTACTGACATATATGATGCGATTGATCCTTTAATGGAGTTCAACCCGCCTTTTATTGATGTAACCTATCACCGGGAAGATTACATCTACAAGCAACATGACAATGGCCTGCTGGAGAAGGTTTCGTACCGCAAACGGCCGGGTACTGTCGCCATTTGCGCTGCAATTATGAACAGGTACAAAGTAGACGCTGTGCCGCACCTCATCTGCGGTGGTTTTACTAAGGAAGAGACCGAAAATGCACTAATAGACCTTCAGTTTCTGGGTATAGATAATGTTTTGGTATTACGCGGGGACGCAAGACATGCGGATTCGGGTTTTATTCCAACACCAGGAGGCCATGCCTATGCAACGGATCTTTTAGAGCAGGTAGCAAACATGAATAAAGGGAAATACCTGTTTGAAGACCATGATGCCTATCAGACCGATTTCTGTATAGGGGTTGCGGGATATCCTGAAAAACATTTTGAGGCCCCGAATTTAAAAACCGATTTTAAATACCTTAAACAAAAGGTAGATATGGGCGCGGAATTTATCGTTACACAGATGTTTTTTGATAATGCAAAATACTCAGAATTTGTTGCCCAATGCAGGATAAACGGAATAAATGTACCTATCATTCCAGGCCTTAAACCTATTACATCTTCCAGACAACTGATTAGCCTTCCAAAAATTTTCCACCTTGACTTGCCTGAAGACCTTACTGAAGCAGTACAGGCATGTAAAAGCGAAAAAGACGTAAAACAAGTTGGTATTGAATGGATGATTGCGCAGTGTAAAGAGCTGGTAAAAATTGGCGCACCGGTATTGCATTTCTACACCATGAGCAACCCTGAACCGACCAGAAAAATTGCACAGGCAATATTTTAATTCGACACACGATATTTCCAAAAAGTTTGGCAGATTCTTTGTACATTTCAAGCCTACAAAGCGGAACGTTATGAGAAGGATGACATTGATAATGCTTGCTGTGGTTACATTATCATCATGTAATACATTAAGAAATACGGTTGAGG
>Ga0247815_10002850_pt1 | contig 12661 bp, 16 predicted proteins | sample UWRJL194509B1_FD_181014 | JGI IMG/M metagenome (GOLD analysis project Ga0247815, IMG submission 181014) | Plant litter microbial communities from Arlington Agricultural Research Station in Wisconsin, United States - UWRJ-L194-509B-1 | ecosystem: Environmental > Terrestrial > Plant litter >... | reverse complement strand
CCGTTCTCGCCCGTCAGCGGCCGCCTGCCACTTGGCCCGATCACGTTCCGGTCGTCTACACTCTAGTTGCAGCGTCCAGTCCGATGCTGCACCATCTGTCCTGGCTGTTTGCTTGGTGCAGCAGGCCTAGACTTAGTCTCCAGCCTCGGATGTGGTGGTTTGATTGCTTCGCGGTGGTTTTCGACCACTCGGTTCCCAGAGGGGCTAAGTCTAGGCTGGGAGCGTTACTGGACGAGACCTTCTGACAGCGCGGGGGAGCACCTGTCAAAGGCGACATTCAAATCTCCGCACTTTCTCGCGCTGGACCGGTCCCAATCTCGCTCCGATTGTGTGCCTCTACAAATGTTCTGCTTGAACTCCGGTAAGTGCTTAGCGCCTCGCGATTTCGGACTGTCACGGTTCTTGCGAGCGCTACGCTTTGGAACCCGAGCCAGTTGGCTGCACCCGCTCGAACCTCGCTGGGAGCGCGCGAGTGCTGCTCGTAGACCAAGAAATTATCCTATCAGATTCAATTTGGGCAACAAACACAGGCTTTCTTGAGGTCGTTCTGGATTTTCGGCTCCATTCATACGGACGCAGCGGTCGGCCGTAGGGTTTCACCTTCGATTCTCTGCGTAATGCGGAGTTGCCGATTATCGACTTGACTGATATCCCTCAATGTGGTCCGCTTCAGCTATCCCGCATTTGCATATGGGTTGATGTTAAACACCTGTGTGTACAAGTCTGCACCCGATCGCAACATCCCGGAATTGATGAGACGCCCGTCTTGCGACCGCTATCGCGGCGCTCATTGCTCATTACAGTCATCTTCCGCGCTTGAGCGTAGGTTAAGTGGGCTGTTGCTGGCTGGCGAAATGGCGACTGGCGGGCGGCGCGCTCCGAACTCGGGTCAGCTGCCGCTTGCAAGCCGCTCCTGAAGCAGCGCAACCGTCGTCGCGATCCTTCAGAAGTGAATTGACACGTCAAAGGCAAACACGTGATGGATCCTTATCAGGATGCTTTAGATGTCGGCAGCGGCGCGAGATGCCAAGGCAATGAGTGCTGTCGATGCGGAGCGGTGTGCGGCAAGTTGCGCCGCTGGTCCGTAGCGCCTTTCGGCTTGATGTACGGCAGGATAGCCTTCGCGCTTGTACTTCCACCTACACTATACATGCTACTGCCGGCACAATACACTCAACTGGATGGTGAACCAAGTGGATCTGCATCACACGTGCCTTCGGCACGAGAGCCTCTGCCGACACGGCTCTCTCCCCAGGAAGCAGCATTGCCGAAGCACAAGGCTCAAGCGCTGTCTCCTGCACTTAATGACCGACTATCATCTACCGTTCAATGCTCGCTCGGTTGCCGATTTGTTCTGGAACCTGCACGGAACGCCGGTCACCGAGGCAATAGACCGATCCTTGGTCGGCCCTGCATTTTCTTTCCACACTTGCAACGCTGACTGTCTCCGTACAACTTCGCCTCTTCTACGGGAAGACACCCATGCCCAAAAAAAAAATCGTTTTTGTTATTCGTCCAAGTAACCCCAGTGCCATCTGCTTGCGGGTCGATGATTGATCGAGGTAAACTCAAGACAGCATTGCTCAGTATGCTATCGATTACACTATACGTGTGCGAATGAAGACCACCACGTTTTTTCCTCGGGCTCAAGTCTCGATCGAGATGCCGAGAGTTCGCATTGTTGTCAACAACTCCGTTAGCCTTCTTGTACACGGCAAACTTTAGTCAGGGGCTGCCTCTGCCGTTGCCTCCATGCCGAAGCGATACAGCGCACCAACATAGCATGCAACACGGCAGCCTGCCGGGTTTACTTCACGAATCATCCAACAGGACACGCCTCCATTTCGAGTGATCGTGTGCAAGATCACCATTGCCCGGCCAGCAGGGACAAATGGCGCGCCAGATGCTGTCTCGGGCCGAGGAACTCGGGTATCAAAGGTGTTCGGCATGTGGTTTAGTCGCCGCTCTCGGCTACATGCCTCTGCGGCGTGGCCAGCAGGTCACTGAAGCAAGTACTCCTCCTTCTCGCACTTAGTTCCCCGCCCCACAGTCCGCATCCCTCGCCTCTGGTGTGTAGTGACGCCATTGAGATGAAGAGCGTGCCTGTGTAGCTTGTCATCCCTGGAGTAAGTCATGGGTGCGAGCCCTCGGCATCTATCCGTGGATACCGGCGTCTCAAACGAACTTTGGCGCGGCATCTTTTCGCACAGAAACCTAAGGCTAAGATTTAAGCTGCTTTGAAAGTGAAGTTGCGCAGGCATCTACTAGACTGTTCAGTGACAAATGAAAGTCCCATAGGTGCTTCGGCGGAACTTTTACTTACGTGCTGAGTTGCAGCACCGTGCGCGGCGATCGGGCGGGTGCGACTTGCCTGCCGGAATCGCAGGCCCCGCCGATCCCGTCCTCACAAAGCCGGCTCTGCACGGCTGCTCGCCAACAAGCAGGTTTGATCGATCTGCTCGCGGCAGGCGCGAGTCGCAGCCGCAGGGACGCTGCCGAAGTTGCCGCGGACAGCCGCAGCCTCACTGTGGATAACCTCGACCTTCAATCTTGATAGTGCCGCCAGTCCAAGCGCCAAATTAAGTACCATGCAGGTTTGGTGACGACGACAAGCGCCTTTGAAGCCTGTGATTTGGGTGCAGTGCTCGTCATTCCCACAACCTGCACACTACGGTCGCTCTGCCGTGTGTACCGCAATGAGCCACGGTGGGGCTCCAGGGTTCACTAGCCGGCTTCGGCGCTCGGGAATGAGCAGCCAGCGAGCGATGCACAACGAAACCCGGAGGGGAGGGCGGTTGTATACTGCTTTGCAGACGAGGCGCGACTGCGGCCAGACCAGAACTGGTGACCACTCCCGCCAAGCGCCAACGCCTCGCAAAGGCCGGAGATGGCTCTCGGAACCGCGCGATTAGCATCTCTGATATATACTTCGTAACCCATAGAACTGGTCGATGTATTTCGATCACGCGGAAAGATATACATCCGCAATGGTTCTAAGGGTGGCAGCAGTTGGTCCACTCGATCAACGCGAAATGGTGGACCACGGAGCGCTTCGCGCGTCAGCGACGGCACATTGTCTGAGACCACGGCTATGGCTGGGGAACCGTCGGGTTCGATCGAGACGCCCATACTCCGAGTATGAGCGCCCGCTGGACGCCGGCGCCTCGAAGCGATGATCGAGCGCCAGTTCGGTGGCACAGGAGATCCCCAGCGTGTTGCGCTTGCGTGCACGCGAAGAGCCGGCAGCTGCCGCATCACGCAACTGCAGCGGTAGCGCGCAACCTTCCCGATGCTGGGTGATTGTCGGTGACCTGAACTTCTGCGACACGACGGACAACATCAGCGCTCCGTTGCAACCCCCACGCGTTAAAGACTGCCTCCCTGGACCTTCGAGAAGACAACTGAATGACACATAGAGACACTTTGAATTACGTGCAAGATGTTTACTTGGAATGCAGAAATGCGCGAGAGGAAATGCGATACTGTACATGCGATCATGTCGGAGAATAAATTAGTGGCCACTGACATCGGCCGAACGAGATCATGCCTTTACTTGGGTAATACTGTCATTTAAACACGTCTCCCAGGAGAAGGGCTTTCAATTGACCAAGCTGGAGTTTGCGACGCAAATGGCGGCGATGTCCCTTTCGTGAAAGCTTTTTATCTACAGTTGCTGCTGACGAGACATCAAGTTCATGATGTGAACCCGAGTCGACGCAAGTGAAGGATAACTCTGGATTCGTGAAGCTTTCCAAGCTTTGAGCTGTCTGGCAAGAACGAAGCTGGACTTCTCAATCTCTTGACTGTCAATTCACGATTTGCAGTGTGGTCCTGCAGTCGCCATGCGCTCGGCGATGAAAGCCCGGCGGTTGTCAGTGCGACAGCAAACGTGAACGCTGCGTTGCTGCCGGAAGTGCTGATCGTCTGCAAGCGCTGCGGCCACTCCCAGCGCGCTCGCCGACGGCGGTGAATTCGGACACCCGTCGGGCGAGCGCTGTACGGAGCTGTGGCAAGTCACCCTACCGCCCCAGCGCCTGGAAGATGGCTGAGGTGTGAAGCTCCCCGCCGGGTGCAACGTGGACGATGCGCCCGTCCACGGTCAATTGAGCTGGACGAGAACCTCGCCGGCCCAAGAGCCAATCATAAGACGCCGTCGGAAGAGCTTTGACTTGCATTTGCGAAACACCGGTGACTCCTGGCGGGCTTGATTGCCGGCGTCGGTGCATACATACCACGCCTGCGAAGCCCGCGCACATTTCCGGATGGGAGACACGCGGAACAATGGACAGGCCATGGTTGTGCGGACCGACATGAAACAAGTGGGGCCGGCGGGAGATGTCGGTCCTGTGAGTCTTGATCGGAACTCTTGTCCGAGGAGGTCGGTCGAGCATGTGGTTGAACGGCGGCTCGCGCGTCCACAGTTGAGTTGCGCCCAACCCACGGTTCGCAACTTCCGCCTGGTGCAGCCGCTTGCTGCTGTGAGCTCGAGCCGCCCACTGACCCGACCGATGATAGGTCAGCGTCTCGCGTACGAACCATTCCACGGAGCGCCTCGGACTCGGCAACAATATCAGATCACAGTCGTCGAATGTATCGAACGAGCGCCTATCTTCCATTGTACGGAACGTCGCCCAACCGCGCTCTTGTCAATGTGGGGATCTAGGCGGCTACGTCCAGTGTTCGGAACGCCTGTACACGTGGTATCGGACTGCTGTGGGCGTTCCGATACGCATTTAGCGAACTCGTAGACAGGTCTGGAGCGGCGGCTGGCTGATGCACAAATGGCAAATCTAATGGTACTCAATCTCCGGGGAAGCTTTGTAACATCAAGCCGCCCGAGTTTCTGTTTGATCGGGGTTTGGAAGAGGTTGCGTCGTATGGTTGAATAGTGACCATGACAGTAACTCGCACGCCGTTGATCTAAACAGCTCAAATCTTACGGCCCTGATTTTGAGCTAGGCGCCTTTAAGCCTGATACATTCAACCCATACGCATGCCCAGAATATCACAGCCACTAGTACTGCAAGTTCGCCGCCACATCATATGAGCTGTAAGTACTCGCGCGGTGAATATTACCGATTGTAGTGTGGTTCTAGCTCACACACAGCACATTATACAGCAAATAGCTTCACGACGGGAACGAATTGTTAGCATCTGCAATCGCGGAGCCGAAGCGCGGGACGTCACCAGAAGTAGAACTGGAGCAGTGATCTTGCTTGACGAGTCAGGCTGGTGAGGAAGCGAGCAGACAATGCGAGAAATATTTCTCTCTCTTTTTCTTGGGAGGACACGTTCGAAAGGTGTAGAACGAAGAGTGTGCCATGGGTCATGGTCAAACTGGTGGCGGACCTGGGTATCATATCCGATAAGTCGGAGTGATTGCTGTACTTGGAATGCCAAGCAGCATAAAGGGTAAGCCAGGCTAGTAATTAGGTCGTGGATAAGTCGTGGTAGATGATGATCAGGATGCTGCGCGTACCAAGAAACGCAGGAGGAAGAGGAGTGCGCGCTTGCCGGCGCTGGCCGGAAGTTACCTCTACCCGGCGTGATTTGTCCCATCTACGCCACTCATTGCGCTCCAAATCCAATAAATTATGCCGCTCTGCTGATTTCGCCTCGAATCCCGGCCCACGTTGGTGTCGAGCCTCTCCGTTTCTCTTGACCTGATCACGCTGCCCAATAGTGTCTCCTTGTCTCCTTGGTGCACCGGCGCGTCTTTACCAAGCGTCAGCGGCGTGTTGCTAAAGTTTCGGAAGCTAGGTTTCTAATACCTGAATTGGAGCGTTCGTGGCGTAGATAGTCTGGAATTGACGCTGGGGCAAAATTATAGCCAGTTCTACAAGTCTGTGCAATGCCTAGCTCGCTACATGATTACCACACGCATATAAGCCAATCATCTTTGCGTTTGTGTATGTAAAGATCTGCCGCGTAATTATCAACTGTCATTCAATGGATCTGAGGCGGACAATCCCGCGAGCAGCTCGGCGCTTGCTGCCGGTTCCGGGCGCTTCTGGTACTCTCCCTTACGAAACGACGAACGACGAGTCAGTTGCAGCTGTGGCACTCAAGTGCTGATCCACAGTACGCGCATACTCCATGGACCTTTCTCGCCGAGATGAGTACGACGACGATGTGGCGCGGCGGCCTGCGAGCGCCGGCAGCGCCAATTCGCTGCGGCTTGAGGTCGGCGAGCCATTTAGTGAGTTTGTCCGTTTCGGCCGCAACGACTCGTGCCTGACGCGTTCGTATGTGCTGTCTCTTGAAATGCATAGACGTGTCGTTGTCAGTGCAGGCACCGAGCACGACAGCGTTCCCAATCATTGACATGCCCCAACCTATGACACTCGGTGAGTTGGACGGCGCATTTCGAACTCGCTTCTTCTGACCATATCTGTCCTTATCTTCCAGACGAGTCGCAATCTTCGTCCAAAATGACAGACCAAGGCGACAAGCTCACGGCTCTGCCTACTCATGGTTCACGACCGTCCATGTCTCCTCGAACTCGCAGTGGTTCTATTCCGGCATCTCGCTATGATTCGTTCCAAGGCGGAACTTCAACTCCTGGACGTGGAGGGCAAGACTCTATCAGCGACGGAGACGTCACTCCTAGTCACCATGTGTCATTCGATCGCGATTCCGACCCAGCGCGGGCAACTCCAACCGGTGTGGCGAAGTGGAAAACCGGTATGCCGTTTTCCCTCAGTCTGGGGCCTGTGCTTCATGACCGAACCCTGAAGTGGCTGACATCCAAACAGCTCTTCATCGCATCGGTGGTCACACTTCGTCAGACCCGGTGCTCCCGACACAGCGCGATCTTGGCACTAGCACACCTCCCCAACCCCCGGTCACCCGCGGTCGCACGGACTCACGAACAAATGCGTCGTCTATTCAACGTATGCTCGCCTCGGCTGGCGAGTCGTTTCGAGGAGCGTCACGCACTCGGCAGGCCCACGGACCAACTGCGCCTCGGGACCCTTTCATTCCAATGAACCCGTTCGAGGCACGACCCGCCATTCTACCGGCATCCAAGTCGGCGATTAGACGAAGGCATCAACGATGGAGGCACATTGCTCTCCACATTGTGCGGCTGGTTTATTTGCACGTTCTCCTTCGACTGCCCTCGCTCTACTTCTCTCGTGTCTGCCGTGTGTTCGAAGACGCAGACGTCAGCCGGCCGGACATAGAACGTTTGCACTCTATGGCTCTGGCGCGCGAAGGGCAGGGTCTTGATCCAGAAGCGCGGACTGGCACGCCTTCGCATGCGCCAGTCCGCTTTCCAAGCAGTCCACGCGAGTGGGCGACACTCATCGAGTTACATGAGATCAGCCCGGCATTGATCAACTTTAAGAGCAGTTGGGAGGACTTTGTGGATGGGCTGATGCGCGAGTGGAAGACGCTGAATGTCGTATCAGCCTTGCTGCTCAGCGCGATCGTCACGATATTCCAGATTGAAGATGCTGCAAACGACCCGACGACGAGGACCGCCGCGTTCATGAGTCTTGCAGCAGCTTTATTCGCCCTTCGTACGTCATTTTGTATTTGTCAGGTTTCCTCACTAACTACGACGTCACAGTTTATGGCTGCACGTTCATCCTGCGCTTTAGTACGATGAAGCGGATGGAGAAGGCTTCGCGCTGGGCACAAGATGCCCAACGCACTCAGACCGATATATTCTGGAACGTCTGGATCCTCCTCGCCACGCCCGCCATCTGGCTCGCCTGGTCCGTCGTCTTCTTCATTATCGCCATCCTCGCTTTCCTCTGGACCAGCGGCACACGTACGCCTCCAAAACGCATGTCTGAGGGCCAGGCACTCGGCCCGCGTATCGCAGTTACCTGCATGTTTGCAATCGGCGCGATTTACTTTGTTCTCATCGTGACAACGTTTAGGAGCTATGGCCTCAGTCGCGACCCGAGGTATCGACATCAGCACCGTCATGGTGCGTCGCCATATGGGAGCCCCATACGAGGAGGATTGGCGCTGTCACCGCAGCAGACGCGCGACAGTCAAGTCGGCGTGGGTGGTGGCGGCGCGCGCTCAGAGGAAGAAGCCACGAGGAACGGCGATCAAAAGAAGGAAGGCCCCGTTATTGGGTTGGGTTTGTCGACCAGTTCATCTGTCCTCAAGTAATTACTGCTCCTTCGACCTGATGTATACCGTCTAAAGAGCACGAGCTACGTGTCATGATTACTTTGCTGTTACTCAACTGTGCACGTGGATTTGTTTGTAACTTACCTGCTGGTTGCATGACTTTAACGTGATCGGCCGGTGTCGCCTGGCGGAGATTGCACGCCGGTGAACGCGCCAACTCCGACCAGACACTCCTTGTCGTCCGATTCCGCTCGTCACATCGAAAATCGCCGCGCACCATGACGCAAGCGCTCGCTCTGACTAGCTACACTCTTACCGAAGGCGGTGTATTGAAAGCCGACTTCACCGCGCCCGTTGCAGTTCATGATGATGGTACGAACATTCAACTTGCTGCGGCACAGAATTGACACTCAAACTACTTCACTAGAAGACTTGATATACTTTCCAAAGTCGCAGACCGAGCGTGCAGCGTTTCGAAGCAAGGATGGAAAGGTACGTTGCGAGATTTGGCCCGCCACAATTTTCGACTGACGCAAGCCAGGCTCTCTCCGCCTTTCGTTGGGCAGTTTACGATTATGCATGCACCATTCCCGTTGGCAAGGTAGTAACATACAAGGTTTGTCTACTGCAGGAGTAGCACAAGTTAAAACGCTGACCGTGCTATCGTTGCCAGGACATCTGCAGCGAGTTGAAGCAGGGCTCGCCCCGCTCGGGTCCGTGCTGAGCGTGCACCTCGTAGACATGTGCTGATGCTTACCTAGTTGGCGGTGCGCTTCGCAACAATCCCTTCGCTCCGACAGTCCCCTGCCACCGCGTCATCGCATCTGACTTGACCCTCGGCGGCTTCTACGGCGAATGGACCCGATCGAAGCAAGACACAACAGGCACTCAGGGACAACGGAAGATCAAGCTTCTCGCATCGGAGGGTGTTCATTTCGATAAAGCGCGCCGCCTCAAAGACCGCACCTGTCTCTGGGCCGCCCGCGTGTAACACAGTGCGACCCTTCTCCAGCATATCTGCATCTTTGCGCGACCACTTTCTGTTTATTAAAACCAGCGTCTACTCGTCGACTTCGATTGTGGCAGGACAATTGGGAGTTGCGGCGCGTTACATTGTCGCCAGTTTCGTTGCCAATCACACGCGGCCGCGCCAACAACTCGCGCCTCGCCACCCAGCCCACGCCGAATTCATAATGCAACACCTCATGAAAGGAACACCGCACCGGCATGTTTATAATTCAGGCTAATTTGATCTCTCAATCATCATCCATCCTGTCTTCGCACACCATGTCTGCCGCCATATCCGCGCCGCTAGCTTCGCTTTCGTCCTCAGCCGTCCTCTCTCACGGGCTCTCATCTTCATCGCCTCGCGAGATCCGCGTCTCCATCCACTTCGACAACAACGAAAAAGAGCTTGTGGCCCGCGACTTCTTTGTCCTCATCGTCGGCTGCAACCCTGGCCCACCTCGCGTCTCCTCGGCCAGTCCCCGCGTTGTGGGTGATGTCTACATCTCCTTTACGAGCACAAACTCTCGTGCCTTCGACACTGCATACATTTTCGCTGGCAGTAATCGCTGGATACTCGCTGACAAGGCCAAGCTCCGTTCTCACAGCATCGTGCACCCAGTCCTTAGCCAGCGCGTGCTCAGTATATCACCGGATGGAACGGAGGTCCACTGGAGCAAGCGAGAGACCATTGAGCGACGTGAGAGGCGGGAGAAGAAGACGCGTGAGCTGCGTGAGAAGGTCGAGCGGTTGGAGCAGGCAGTCGAGCAACAGCAGGCGGGTGGTCAAGGTTTTGTCCGGTCGCCACCTGCATCTCCGAGCCGTGGGATTGGCCCTGCCCGACGAGGTCGACCTGAGCCCTTACCCTTGATGGCACTTGGTCCGCAACCACCAGTCACCGATATGCATCCCACGAGTCCCACCTCCGCCTCTCCGCGGTACTCTCACTCCGAATACCACTACATGCCAACCACGCCTCCTCAGGCGGCATTCACCGTGACAACACCACCGCCATCCCGCAACCGCCACCTGATCTCACCAACGACCCCGCCCTCGAGATGCACTTCGTTCTCCAACGCCCACCAGCTCGACGCGTACCTCGCGAACAGTCCAACGGAGGACCGGTCGCATCTCTTTTACCCGCTCACACCAACCTCGCCGCCCCTTCCTCTCCGTCAGCCGACGTCGCCTCGCGGCAATGGTGGAGGCGGCGGCAATCGTGCTTCGAGCCGCAGCCCAACCTCTTTATTCTCCATGCATCCCGCGTCGCCTGCATCCTCGCCAAAGTATACAGTCCCTGCTCGCCGTGACAGCCTCACGAAGAACTACCCGAGGCATTCGTCTTTCGCCGATTTTGGCAGGTCGAACTTTCCTCAACTCGAGACGCTGCAGCAGAATCGCAAGGCGCAGTGTGGGTCGACTTCGTTCAGCTCTCAGTCGCGCGGCGAGATAGTCTCGACTGTCATGCCCAACTCCTGCGCTGGCTTGGGTGTTGACGATGTCTTCGGCGGAGGTCCGCTGACATTGTCACCTCCCACACAAATAACAACGAGGTCGAAGCCCAGGTCGACCGTAAACACTCTACCTCTGAAACTTGTTCCCAAGAAGGAGTCACTCTTCAGCCAGTTGGATGTCGAGATAGCGTCGAGCGAGGACCTGAACGGCTTCCAGCGCCAGACTGCCCTAGCGGCCTTCTATTCATCGAGACCGGCGCCACTTGACGGGTTCTCGAGTGGGCCTGGAGATATTTGATGGCGGGGTAGAATGGTGCTCGGGAGCAAGTGAAGCGCAACCTGACGCCGGTGCAGAACCTGCTGGGACCACAAGTCATGATGTAGCAACAGTCCGCGCTTGAGCTCCAAGGCAGCGTGCTGTTCTTTGCCCACGACATCCGCGTCTAAAAATTTACTCGCAGATGCTCGCACTGTTCGCTTGCTTTCTTGTTTACTAGGTACCGCTTTATTCGTCCCGTCTCCTTTCGCTTATATCGTGAGCGCTGCTTCTAGTGTGTACTTTGTGTCCTCCTCTGTCTTGTCAAGTCATCATGAAAGAAAAATGTGAATGTATGTTGTATCGTTTCTGTATGATCGGCACGAAACCTGGGCTCGGTATATCAGGAAGGATGAGGCGTCAAGCGTTTCCTACCTCGACAAGTGTATGTGCGCATAATCGGGACAGCTCGTTATGAGGAAGTATATTTTGAACGATTAAAATACCACCAGGGCTCGCTTCAATGATATGCTCCGATGCGTCGGAGTCACTGGCTTTCAAAGTCAACCCTTTCTCCTGATGAGCAGTGATTCGGAACCCAAATTCGAGCTGTACGATCTTCGCGTCGTAGTAGAAGCACCTGATGGGGCACGACTTCTCTGTACGCCTCGCCATTACGTGAAACTTGAATTCAGGTTGTAACTTGTCCGTAGGTGGCGCCAAAGTCGGAGACTACTTCACCCTCGAAGGCGAGCTCCTCCGCTTACCTCACGACCAAGGCTTTTCGATCTACTCTCTAGGTCAGCTTCTTCTTCTTCTTCTTCTTCTTTACTGTGTCCCGATCTCATCCAAATTTCTCTACTATTCTGATACATAGCATCGGTGCTTCCGCTGCTCGCAGCGAAGCAGAGAATTACGCAACCAGCCGATTGGATGACAACAGACGATCTAATCACCTGTCCAGATCCGAACTGCCCCTCGAGACTTCGTATCATCCGGGTCGCGAAGCGTATGTTCAATCGTGGAGACACAACGGTGGTTCCCATGCAAGACCCAGAGTTGACCACAGCATGAACATTGATGACTGCGCAAGGCACCGGAGCCTTATTGAATGGAACGGATTCTTGACATAATCCATGTTCAGAATTGGCGGTGACTAAATGACGTACACCATAGATCACCGCTGTGAGCGGTTTCGGCTGCATCGCGGATAAATCACAGTGTTCGGGATATAAGAGAAGAGAAGAAGTTTCCAACGGCATTGAATTGGTATTGGATAACCTTCCCAAACCGCCTACTATACATGGGTAGTGACAGATGCTCGCCGCCAGCCGTGACCGGCAGTTTCCAGCGCCACCACTTCGTCTCCAAATCGGCTCCACGACAGCAGAAAGAACCGTACTATGGCCGCACACGTCAGGTAGCAAATACGCTTTCTTAGATCATATGGGCTGCATTGCTGATAAATATGATCAGCATGATGTTCGACAGTCTGATCATGAACCTAGATGTTCTCGATCTGCGTGCGATCCTTCGCGGAATGTTGTCAGCCGGTTCCGTGGAAAATGCCCGCATCTTCAAGCGCATCACACAGAACAGATTGAACTTTCTAGCGGACAAAGACCTCGAGCAGCTCGGCGTGAGTGCTGCTCTGCGTCACGCGCGTTGCCTACTTGCTGTTGGTGATGCACCTCGGGCGATGGATGTACTCGCTTCAGCTGTAGTCCCTAACCTCCACGAGCTGGGAGAACTCGAACGAACTCGGTTGGACCACGATATTGTTCAGGCTGTCCAGAGCGCGAAAGAAACTGGTCCAATGGATTCAGCAGGACGTGCGGCATCCACGCTGCGCAGT
>Ga0247815_10002849_pt1 | contig 12662 bp, 24 predicted proteins | sample UWRJL194509B1_FD_181014 | JGI IMG/M metagenome (GOLD analysis project Ga0247815, IMG submission 181014) | Plant litter microbial communities from Arlington Agricultural Research Station in Wisconsin, United States - UWRJ-L194-509B-1 | ecosystem: Environmental > Terrestrial > Plant litter >... | reverse complement strand
ATACAAAAAAAAAAGAGACAACGCCCTCGGCCTGTGCCTTAGAGCGTTGTCCCTAGTCTTGGGTTAGAACGAGCGGTACTCGTCGTTGAGGTCATCCGCAGTCCACGGCACCTCGGTGAAGATGTAGCCGACCCGGTTGACGTAGTGGAAGCCGGGAACCCAGAACGTGGCTCCCGAGTCCAGCATGGGATCGATGAGCGTCCAGAGGGTGCGGTCGTTAACCTTCTCCAATGGAACCTCCGTAACGTCCAGCGGCTCCCGGTCTTCGTTCTTGAACTGAGGCTTGAACTTCTTTTCGAACGTGGTGTTGAGTCGAGTTGCCATGGTGTCCTCCTAAGACGTTGGTTGGCGGTTGAGCAACCGGGGGACACTGTTCCGGCTCCTAGCGGCAGTGCGGCTAAGTGCGGGTGTCGATCCCCCGGCTGCTATATCTAAAGACTACAGGGTTTGTGGTGCTGTGTCAAGCTTTGTCAAAAGTAATCGAGAAAACTTTCCCGCCCTCGATTTCGACAGAGGTCACGACGACTCGCGGTCGTTTGACTCCCAGTCGAGCGGCAACCAGATGCTTTGCCCGTCCTAGCTGGAATGAGTCGCCGTAGACGTGGCCCTCAGGCCACAGGACTGTGATAGCTCCTGTGGCCTCCTCGCGAAGCTCCATTAGCTGACCGCGCTCGCCGGAAGTACGATGTACTCTCCGCGCTCAGTGGGCGCAGCGTCCAGAGCGGGCTGCTCAGGGACGATGGTGGAGTAGTCCCAGCCATCCTCACCGCGCCAGTTGATGTACGAGCCGGGGAGGGCGAACGGCTCCAGAGCCTTGAGGAACAAGTCCTCCTGTCCGGTCTTGGAGTCGTACCCGAGGATGGACAGGCCAGCCTCGGTCTGCAAGAACTCGAACCCAAGTTCTTCGAGAATCGCGCCGAGGTCGGCACACTCCTCGTCGTACTTCTCGCTCATCCACGAGAACCACGCGGCAGTCTGCTTGCCGCCCGACCACGAGCCGCCCCGCTTCTCAGAGTCCGGCACGCTGTGGTTGAGGGCTTTCAGCGCCTCGAACGCGGCCTCGATGTTGGCGGTGGGGATGGTGTAGTCAGCTTCGGTGATTTCGACGTAGTAACCCATGATGCTTTTCTCCTTGGTTGGTGTAGTTGGTATATCTATAACTTACCGCATTAGCGGCAGGTTGTCAACTACTCGTCCTCGAACTCCCCCGGCTCTGCTCCGAACGTGTCGGAACCCTCATAGCCGAAGAGGTCGTCGTCCTCGGATTCCGTGTCTTCGTCGTACTCGCCCTGTTCGATCAGAGCCACGTACCCATCGTTGGGGTTGCCCTTGACCGTACGAACGGAGTTGACGAACTTGAGGAAGCACGAGGCCTCCAGCCAGACCTCAATGGTCTTGAGCGCGACTGCGGGGTTGGAGACCATGAGGAGCTTGGAGTCGTCCGAGCCGTCGCCGTAGCCGTACATGCGCTGCTCTTTGACGGCCTCATCATCCATGAGGACGTAAATCTTGTGGCATCCATCGAATGCGATGGCCTTAGCGGTGGAGAGGGCTTCTTCGACTGCGATGATCGGCATTGCGTATCCTTTGGTTGGGGTGGTTGGTATATCTCTACAATACACCAATAGCCTCTAAGACGCAAGTCCTAGAGGCTATTGGGTTGAGGTGGTGCTGGGGGACTACTTGGTCTGTGCGGCGTTGAACGCGGCCATGACCGAAGCGGGGATGCGACCGCGCTTGCCGAGGCTGATGCCCTTCTTCGCGGCCCACGAGCGGACCGGAGCCAGCGTCTCGACGGTGACCGACTTGGGAGCCTTGCGAACGCGGAAGGTGACGCCCTTGTTCTCGACGGTCTCGCCCTCAGCGAACTCGGTGATGTTGGCGGTGGCCCGACGAATGGTGTTCAGGACATCCTTGGGGGAGAGGTCATCGACGGTGTTGATGGTGATGTTGATCTGAGCCATGAGAAGTTTGTCCTTTCGAGACATTTTGTTGAGGAGGCCCGGTTGGTCTCTCTCTTTGATATCTATAACTTACCGCACTTTCGCAAACCATGTCAAGTCAGAATGGAAAGTTTTTTGAAATCTTTTGAGTCAGCGGTAAATCACGTAGATAGACGTGGACATAGGGGCTTCCGCATTGGCCGCACGCAGCATGTTCTCGCGCGCCGGAGGGTTAGCGGTGTGAATAGTAAGCACGGCAGGCCACTCATCCCACGCAGTCATCCAGTCGAGTACCCGCATACCCGTATCGTTCCCACCTAGATCGTGATCTAGGGATACCTCCTGCACAACCTCTTTGACTCCACCATTGGCCGCAATCACCGCAGGCGTGCCTAGCATGTATAGGTGAGAGATTGCATCCTCACTAGAGACGGCAACAGTCCAGGAATCGTCCGGCGCAGCACGCTCATCATCTACCCAGAGCTTCATTCGAAGTGCACCTTGCTCGTGTGGCGCGTGCCCTTGGGGATATCGAACACCTCGCCAGTTTCCGTGTCGTAGTAGAACTCCTTGTCAGAGACCGGCACGGCACCCTCTCGCGGAGTCTTACGCTTCCGCATCATCCACAGCACGCCCACAAGGATCGCGAGCAGCGCAAGGTACTTGATGAGGTGGAAGATCACAGTGGCTACACAGAGCCAAAGCATGATCTTGAGAAATGTCTTCATGTCACCAGTTTACCCGCACTTGACAAATTGCGCAAGTGGCTGCTAGGCGAGACAGAGACACGGAATTCTTGACGCCCACCCGGGAACGAAAAAGAGCCGCACCCTTTCGGGCACGGCTCCTCTGGTCTCTGCGGGTGTTACTTGACCTGCGTGTACTCCCCACGCTCGACCGGCGCGGCTTCGATGGCAGGCACGTACGGCTCATCTGCCAGCTTGACGAACTGCTCGTCGGTGGGGAGGTTGGCGAACGGGAGGCTCCCGATCTGCTCGTTGTACGCGTACACGTCCAGCGTGTCCGTGTCGAGGTTGATCACGTAGTCGTACTCCTCGTTGCGGAACGACTCGTTGCCCGTCACGAGACCGGCATCGAGGATGAGACCGGGCTTGCCCTGAGTCTCGCGGAGGAACGCGTACCAGTCGTTGCCTTCGGACACGTTGGCGTTGAGGTACGTGGTGCCGATGTGTGCGATCTCGGCCGCAGTCGGCTTGCCGCTCTCCGGCACGATCTTGAGGCCGCGTGCGAGGATGTTGACGCGCTCGCGATCCTCACCCTCACCGATCTCCCGGACGAAGTTGAGAACGTCGAGGCCAACGCCATCGAGGTAGGAGTCGTACTGCTGGTAGCTGCTCTTCCGTACGCCATCGATCTGGAATCCGGTTGTTCCTCTGGTGCCCATGTGCTTTGTCCTTTCGAGACGTTGTTGGTTGATGTCTATTACTGTACGGCATTTGCCGCACGTTGTCAAGTTACTTGCTTTGAAGCCACTCGTAGAGCGCGTCCGCAAGGCCGAGGACCGACTGGTTGTCGGAGGAGCGGTTGCCGTTGTTCTTGGTGTGCTCGATTGCCATTTGCAGGGCTACCTGTGCGTTGGTGTACATGTCTGACTCCTTGACTGGGTGGGCTAATACCTAAAGCTTACGGCATAGCCCACCCGCATGTCAAGTTAGATGTGGAAGTCCACGTAGACGACCTTGCCGTCTGTGATGCCCTCGGTAGCGGCGAGGATGTCCTGTGCCCACTGCTGGGGGGTCACGTCGCCGGACGATATGCCGAACCAGCCCATCTCACCCTTGGAGAGCCACGCCACCGTGCCATCCGCACGCGGTACGACGACCGTGTACGGCAGGTAGTCAACCTTCTGGTCAGCCAGCACTAGTTCCTTGCTCGGCCCCCAGAGGCCAGCCTCGCCGGACAACTGCTCAACGGCGTTGAGGTTCTTGGTCGCAAGGGCGCGGAGAGCTTCGACAGACTCGCCCTGCTGATCGCGGTACGCCTCTTCCCAGCGCCCGCCGACCTGATACCAGTCCCACTTCGAGTCGGGGTTGTATGTGCTCGTCTCCACGATGGAGCCGTCCTCCTTCTCGATCCAGCCCTCGGACCAGTGCTCGTTGAGGATTTCGAGCTTGGGCAGGCCGCTGATGTCCTCGCCCAGCTTGTCCTTGGCGTAGGCGACTGCCTTGCTGATCGCTTCCTCAGCGGTGTCGTGGTACTCGCTCGTAGTCGGGTCGATCTCGTACGGCTCGGTCTCCTTGTTCTCATCGAACGGTGCGAGCATGTGCTCAAGCAACGCTTCGAGTTCGGGGTTCGCATCGACGTGCGGCGTCCAGTTTTCGACCGGCGTGACCTTGAGGTCTACCGACGTACCGGTGGGGATGACTACTGCTCCTACGAAGTGGCTCACTGTTTGTCCTTTCGAGACGTTGGTTGATGTACTTGAAGACTACGGCATGCCTAACCGCATGTCAAGTCAGTCGTTGTTGCTGCTCCACGTGCCAATCAGAACGGTGAGAACGAGGAGAATCCAGGCGAACGGCCAGATCGGTGCGGCCTGTCCGACAGAGTAGTAGGCCATGATGTCGTTGACATTGAGTTGGACGATCCACGCTCCGAGAAAGATGAAGACGGCAGAGAGGACCAGCGAGAGAATGTTCATGCGGCAACTCTACCGCGCACCGCATCCGCATGTCAACAGAGACACGGAATTCTGGAGAGGATGATCCGGGAGGCCTGCCCAGTACGGGACAGGTGCGGGGCGGTAAAGGCCTCCCGGAAGTTTAGTAAGCGCTCGCCTTGCTGAGCGCGTCGGTAGCTGCTCGCCCGATGATTTCGGCAGCGGCAACCACGTCTTGGCCGACCAGCACGTGGGTAGCTCCAGTCTGAGCGCAGAACGAGCGAGCGTTAGACGAACCCTTGTAGTCGAGCCACAGCACCGCAACGCCCTTCTGGCGGCAACGGTTCAGCCACTTGATGACGGCATCCGGCTCTTTCTCTTTGTACTCGCCATCGGAGCACACAACCAGCAATCTGGCTCCGTGCCCGTTAAGCAAGTCTAGCCCACCGTCGAGTGAACGGAACGCCATATCGAACGCCTCGTATCCATCCGCAGCCTTGTAAATATTCACGTCTTGCAGGAACTCACCGGGCTTGAGTACGGGGAACACGTTGCGACCGTAGTAGACCGCAGCGGCATCCGCATTGATTCGCTTAGCCGCAGCACTGAGCGCCCACGTTGAGACCGCAATCGGCTCCATCGCTACCTGCATCGAACCGCTCACGTCACACATGATTCCGATGGTGAGGTTAGGGTCTTCGACTACGTGGCGCTTCTTCTGACGCCACGGTGCCGTATTGGTCGAGCCACCGCTCGCCTTGATCGCGATACCCTGCATGGCGGTAGACGCTCGGAGCTTTCCGGGAGGCTCAACACTAGCATGCTTTGTGACGATGCGGTCACGGTACTTCGCCTTCTGGAGTGCCTTCGAAATCTTGGTGGCAACGGCACGCTCTTCGGCTGTCGGTGGTCGAGTCCGCACGAGAACTGAGCGGCCTGAGCCATTGCTCGGCTTGTCGTTCGGCAAGAACATCTGCTGAGCTACCGCTTGGTTCTTAGCGGTATCCGCAGCCTCTTCCATGCGGGTCTTCTCGTCTCGCTTGGCTTTCTCCTGGAGTTTGGTATCGAACACGTTGGACTCAGCTTCGAACTGAGACGCCACCTTGTCACCGGACAGCGCATTGATGAGCGCCTGAATCCAAGCGGCAAGCTGCTCCGGGGTAATGTCCGGCTCGTCTTCCTTTTCCTTCTCGGTCTGCTCGCGGACGATCCGCGCGAACTCTCGCGCAATATCCAGCATACGGGTCACCTCGTTGTCCGTAAGCTTGATGTACTCACGCCACAGTGTGCGAAGCTGCTTGAGGACCGCCGTGGGGATGACCTCACGGATGATCTTCTTCTGGCCCTTGATGTCTTTCATTTCAAGCACACCGGCATCGACTCTACCCCACGACAGCACCGCAAGGTTCGCAGCGGTACTCGTCTTGGTCACGAGAAACTTCATGTCTTTGACATCTGTCAGGACAATCTCCAGCGCGCACGCTCGGAGGAAGTCACGATTCTCCGGGTGGCTCTTCACGCCTAGGTATTCGATCCGTGGCTCTTCGAGCGCGTTATACCAGTGGCGCTCGTCCCCTAGCTCAAGCTCGTTCTCGCGGTTGAAAATCTCCTCGGTAGAGTGATGCGCGTGCATCGCCTCGTGGAACAGCACGCCGGTCGCGCTCGGGTGATCGTACTGTGTATCTCGGTCGGTGAAGTTCTTGACATCCTGGGGTTCGGTTACCGCACCGAATGCCCGGACGGAGTTCACCTCAATCTCCGCAGGGACCGGGTAGTACGCTGCCGCAGCCTTGCTGTACTGGCCATTCGGCGCGATGTAGACCGTAAGGTCTCTCCGCTTCGCCCAGATGTTGACTTGGGTCGCAATCTGAGCGGCAAGCGTCAACCACTCTGGCGGCACCACCCGCACGGGTCGGCGTGATCTACTCGTATGCATGTTCTAACCTTACACTAAAGCGGACGGGAAAGCAACGACACTTCCCCGCCCGCTGGCTTAGATACGAGCCGCAAGCGCAGTCGGACCGTATACACGACGGACCGCTTCCTGCACAACGGGTCGGTCGTTCTCCGGTGCGATAGCGATGAAGTTGTTCACCGCAAAGCCCAGACCGAACGTCTTCTCCGCATCACGGAACGCCAGAAGCTCACGCATCTGCGGCGACCACTCAAGTTCGCCACCGACCTGTCGCTTGCTGAGACTGGACGAGACGCCTACGATCTTCTCCGGCACGTTGAGGTGAGCCACCGCAAGTACCCAGTCGGTCGTTACTTCGACCTGCAAAGTGAAGCGGGAGAGCAATGCCTCGGACATGTGCACGCCGGGTGCATTCGGGTTGGTCGCACCGATCACGAAGAAGCCGGGTTCGGCCTTGATCGTGCCAAGTGCTGGGTTCTGGAGCACCGTAAGCTCACGGCGACCGTCCATCGCACCGTACAGCACGGCAAGCTCCTTCGAGTCCGGCAGGCCGACCTCATCGAGCAGGAGCGGACGCCCCTCACGCATGGCAACGATCAGCGGACCGTCAACCCAGATGAAGCCGGTCTTCGACTCACCGCTCGGGTCAACCATGAATCGGCCAACGAGGTCTCCAGCTTCCGTGTCTCCAGAGAGCACGGCGGTGATCAGGTCGGGGAATGCTGCCTCACCGAGTGCGGTCTTACCAGTTCCGGGAGGACCGTAGAGCAGCGGGTAGAGGTTGACCTCACGGGCCTTGCGCAGAGCGATGACATCTTGGATGCCGGACCAGTCGCGAGCGTAGTACTTCTCACCGTTCGGTCGCAAGTACTCGGTCTCAAGGGGTTCTTCGGTATCCAGTTCGTCCTCCTCAGGAACTCGTTTTGACTGACCCTCAAGCTTACCGCCTGGAGTGACCAGTGAATCGAGGAGTTCGTACATGTCCTGATTGATCGCTGACCCACCGAGCAGGAAGATCAGGTTCGGCAGAGCAGAGTGCGCGTCAGACGTGCGGTTGACTACCGACATGTTGTTGTCCATATGGGTCATCTGGAGCGTGGTCTCCAATACGCTCTGAGGTGCGGGCGGCTGCATCGGGGTGGGGAGGGGAGTCATGCTCGTGCCGCCTTCGAGGGGAGTGGTGCGGCCCACGGCAGCGTAGCACGTACCCGCATGATTCGGTCGATGAGCTTCTTCGGACGGCTTGCCACCTTGAGGTCAACCGCATCGAGTTGCGAGACCTGCACGATGATCGGGTTGCCGCGTACGGTCCAGCCGGTCAGGGTGAAGACATCGAGTGCACCGGACAGATACTCCCACGCCTCCTTGGCGAGCAGGGTTCCCGCTTCGGGTCGAGCCACGCGAGTAAACGTGCTGCCGTACGGGATCAGTTCTTCGGGGATCACTTCATCCCAGTCCTGTCGGTAAGGTAGGGTCGGATTGATCTCGGTGATCGTACGCGAGATCATGCGGTAAGGCACCACCTCACTGTTGTAGGCCATGTAGCCGACAAGAATGATCTGTGTAACCCTCGTTGCATCGTCCGGGTGGACGAGTTCTATGTAGATCGCATGTCCATGCGTATCTTCGGCGCGAATCGCCATTGTGCCTCCAGTTGTCGTTGAGCTTTAACCCTAACAACTGTCGGCACGGATGTCAACCGCGAAGAACCAACTCGGCACACGACATGCACACGCTGTGGTGGTCGGTCGAGTGTAGTACCAGTGCGTATGGCTTCCAGCCCTCGTCCGTCTCGGCAACCGGGTTACGGCATGCTGCACAGAATTCCGTGTCTCTCGGCAACGGCAGGCCGACCAACTCGAAGCTGTTCAGGTCGGATGGGACTAGCACGAGGTGTAGCTCGTAGTGCATTTCTTGGCTCATGCCTAAAAACCTATCACAGGTTTGTTAGCTGATATCCGGGGTGAAGTGCACGAAATTGGTGTCGAGTGCGAGACGGGAGAGGAACGCGGCATCGATCATGCCGTTGTCGGGTGCACCGATACGGCGCTGGTATGCCTTGATCGCACTGCGGGTTGAGGGATCGAAAAAGCCTTTGCTCATGCCCTGTGCGCCAACCGTCTCGGCTAGCGCCTTCTGGATGGCAACCAGGTTCTTGCTCGATACGCGCTTGAACGGCTGCACCGTAGACGGGTGAATCTTGGTCTCGGACATCGGCCCGGATGCGCGGAGGTCTTCGTACTTCGGACGAACGAATGCCAGCACGTCGGTCGAGTAGCGGCGGCGCTCATATACGCCGTCTGCATCCTTCGGTCCCTTGCTGAGTCCGCTATCCGTCTGGCCCTCGATAGCCTTGAAGCTGGCCTCGGTCTTCCAGTTGGAGACATCGGTAACCAGCCCGATGTGCGGTTGCGTAAACTGGCCATCTGTGCTAAAGGCGTAGAAGACTAGATCGCCAACCTTAGGGACACGGAATTCTCGACCCGCACGAACGTAGGCCGCTAGGGCGCTCGCCGTGTGAACGAGGGAGGGCTGAGTTAGCTCCTTGGCCTCGCGCATGACGGATTCGAGGAACGCACCGGCCCACGGCATACCGTCTACGCCTAGCTGAGCACCGTACTGGTTGACACGCTGAGCACGGGCGCGGTATCCCTCATGGGTGCGGGCCGTTTCGATCAGCGCATCTACTCGCGCGAGGTAGGTCTTAGTTCTCATAATTCGACAAGTCTACACCATACGTCTTGGCCCACGCAAAGATAAACCCGGTCGGGTAGCTGGGGTGCTGCTCGATGGCTGGGTTGTTCTTGACCCCGGCCTCGACAACCTCAAGGAGGCTGGTGACCATGGTCGGCGTGAAGCTGTAACGGGTGTTGACCTCGCGGATCAGCTTACGGCGGTCTTCGGGCTTCACTCGGATTCAACCACCGAGATCAGGTAGACGCGCGATGCATCAACGGAGAACACCGCACCGTGTGGAAGCGAGGACTTGAACATGAACTCGGTCGAAGACTTGTCCGCTGCATAGCCCTCAAGGAAGCCGCCATTAGATGCAACGTGGTCTCCAGCCTCGCCGGGGAACTCGACATGCTCTTCGTAGACACCAATCTCGACCTGTCGCCCGATCATCCACGGGAAGGCCTCGGTGTATACCTCAATGTTCTTATCGATATTGCTCATGTGCGCTGCGAGGGAGTCGAACCCTCGATCTTCTGCCAAATAGCAGCGTGCCCCAACTACACTACAGCGCCACTCGGACCTAGGAACTCCGAGGCCCGGTCAGTAGTTCAGGACCGTCGTCCCGTCTCCCTCCCGGTAAGAACAACTCTACAGGATCAGATGTGAGTTGGCAAGTCCGGGAGGAAATTATTTTCCAGCGGGACTAGCTGGGTGAGTGCGGCAGCTAGAGCTTCGGCCTCTTCCGCTAGCACGGTAAGGCGGATATGCTCGAAGCGATCCTTAGCATTGACAATATCGGCACGGCAGTGTAGTGCGTGTCCGATGGCTAGGTCACGGGCCTTTGCGGGGGTCACGCGGTCACCTCGTTTCCCTGATCGTCAACGATCACGGCATCTTGCACTTCTTCATCGTCTGTGCTATGTCCCGACATGCGGGCCTCAAGCTGCTGCTTGGCGATTGCACCCTCACGGAGCTTCGCGAGACGTTCGCGTACGGTGTCGGCTGCGTCTACGGTTACCGTTACGGTCGTGTCAATCTCGACACCACCGCGCACACCGGCACGGTCCAGGAGTGAGTCAGCGGCAGACTTGCGCACAACTTCGGAGGTTGCGGAGTACATGAGTTCTTCGAGTACGTCTGCGGCTCCGAGAGCGGCAGACTGGATTCGGTTACGGGCCTTCGCGAGGTGACCGGCACCCTCTTCTTCACCGTACGGACGGTTGGCTAGGTGAACGCGGCAGAAGTCGCCGTAGTCCACGGTGCCATTGGTCCAGTTGGCGCAACGGTGGCCATCGATCTTCTTGGCGGCACAGCGGGACGGGGGACCGAGGAGGGCGGGACGGTAAGAGGGGTTGCCATCCTTGCGGCGCTTCTCGGCAACGTCCAGCCAGTGGCGGGTGGCAGAGAGAACCCAAGCCGGAACAACACGGTCAGCGGCAGGCTCGACAATGAGCATGATGCCCGTGATGTAGTCGGAGTCGGGGTCACGGTCGTCTGTGAATAGGACGGCCTTGCTTGCGGTTAGGGCAGCGGTACGCATTTCAGGGGTGATTACCTGAATTAGGTTTGTCGGCTTTCCTGTGTTATCGTAGACCGGCTGGAAGCGAGACTTCATGTCTCGGATAATGCGGCGGTTCTCTGCGGTATCTTCGCAGACGCCCTTGTCTACTTCCTCGATGCCCCAGTCAGCAAGGTTGGGAAGGAGGGTGATAGCACCCTCGATGACCAATTCTGAATTCTCCATATGTACACAATATGGGGATGATACCGTGACGAGAAAATGCCCTGTGAGGGGGTAGGAGCAGCATTCTCTATTAAAGGTCTGAAAGACATGCGGAAGTCCGTACTAAATTCGGCCGTTTTGAACTGCTCCGAACTTTATACGGATGGGACGTAAATCCCCATCGCTCGACGGTCCGCAAGCTCTTCCAGTCGCAGGGTTGCGGCACGTTGCAACGCACGCTCAAGGGTGTCAGCGTTGATCGGCATGCCTAGCTGTTCGGCGTTGTAGGAAGACAGAATCTCAGCCTTCCACGTGCGCCATTGCGTGTACGACTTCGGGACTTGCCAGAACGAAGCCAAGCGCTCGAAGATGCTGGGCGTGACCGTACGGCTCTCGACCTTGTTCATCGGCAGGTCGTCTGTCAGTTCGTAGTTCGACCAGTGCGAATCGGTGCGGCGAGTTCGAGTCGAGTAGATGTGCACATAATGCTCATCAACCAGAAAGAACTCACCGTTTAGGAGGTCAGGAACCTTCACACCTTCGAGCGTCAAGACTACGCCTCTTCCGGCGTGATCATTTCGGTGACCGTTGCTGCGCCCTCACGGACACGCAGCTTCTCAATCTCCTTGGCCGACTTGCCGGGGCGGTCGATCAGAAGCGAGTACTGCTTGGCGCTGGTGCGCTTGCCGCGAGCTTCGTCACGCTCTGCTGCCTCGGTGGAGCGGCGGGTGCGGGTGGCCTTGCTGTTGTCTTTTGTCATGGTTACAGCTTAGACCTCTTCGCCATCAGAGTCAACCCAGAAGATTCGGCCCTCTTCGATTCGAATCTGGGGTGTTTCGGGCACGAGCAAGGGGCGCATAAACATATACCCCTCGTCATCCCATTCGCCCTCTGCCGTCTTCGAGGATCGATAGACGTACATGAATGTGGTGTCATCCACTGCACTAGCATGTACGGTCTCGAACGTCTCGCCATCAATATCGAAGACTTGACGCTTGAACTCTCGGGTCACGGCTTGTACTCTACCGCGTACTTAGAGTTGGTCACACCGTAGTAGAAGACTTCGAAGCTCTGGAAGCTACCCTGGGCGTAGGCGTACGGATCACGCGGCCAGTCGGGGTAAACGTTGAACTCTTCGCTGTAGTCGTCTTCGAGGAAGACCGCGTACGGAAGCCCAGAGGTAGACTCCGCGCTGTAGAACTCTTCGGTATCTGATCGGAAGTTGCCGAACCATGCCTCGAAGCCCTTGACGTGGTTGTATGTGTCCACGTCATAGTCGCCCCCGCCTCGACCGCTGGGGTACGCGGTCTCCATGCGCAGCAACGTCTCAACCAGCGAGGTCAGCGCCTCCTGCGTCTTCGGGTGGGTGGCAGGGAACGGACCAACGGTCACGGTCTTGTACCCGTCACCATCACCGAACATGGCGGTGACCTCCACCTCGTAGGAGTCGGGGGTGTGGGGGTTGGGGATGAGGTTGCCGATGGTAAATGTCATACTGGCACCCTACTCGCTATCGGGTGAAGGTGCAACCGTAACCGCATACTGGGTTCGGTCCACGCCGTAGTAGAAAACCTTGTACTTGTCAAGCGTTCCCTGGAGTTCGCCGTACTGGTCGAAGGGCCACTCTTCTCCGTATTCCGCCTCTTCTCCGAAGAACTCCTCGAAGCCGGGTACGTTCTGGTAGCCGTACTTCTCGTAGTCACCACCGCGACCGTTGGGGAAGAATGGGCGGAGTCGGTCGAGGACTTCGATAATCTTTTCGATCTTCCCCTGCTCGTCTCTGCG
>Ga0247815_10002848_pt1 | contig 12664 bp, 21 predicted proteins | sample UWRJL194509B1_FD_181014 | JGI IMG/M metagenome (GOLD analysis project Ga0247815, IMG submission 181014) | Plant litter microbial communities from Arlington Agricultural Research Station in Wisconsin, United States - UWRJ-L194-509B-1 | ecosystem: Environmental > Terrestrial > Plant litter >... | reverse complement strand
TCTGGAACATCCCGCTGTTCCTCACTCGGTCTTCGGACGAATCGGCTATCGACACGACGTACATCATGCGCGAGCGGCAGGTTCATATTCCACTCGACACATCAGGCGCATGGAAGCTGAACGGGAGTACCTGGGGGCCATGTGCGTATCTCATTTCTCATACGAAGCTAGTTGATCAGGTCTAAAGAAGCCCGTAGACCGCGTATCGTACACCTCCGAGCGCTGGGAGATGCTCGCGGAAGAGATGCTCCGTCCCAATGGTGCCTTCACAACATCCGATCGCATGGGCCTCATTTCGGACGTCTTCGCTCTTGCTCAGGCAGGCAAGAACAAGACCAGTCTTGCGCTCGATATCCTTGCACGCATGACCGGCGAACCCGAATGTTCATCAACACTTCTCTCTATAAATAGAGGACATCAGACTAACAGCTAATTGCAGACTGGTTCTGGATGGCTGCCGTCACGTCCCTAAACAAGCTTCTGGGTGTGTGGTGGGCAGAAAGCACGCATGATCTGCTCAATGCCTTCCGTGGGGTATGTAATGCGGCATAAGTGACATGGCTCTTTAACCTTCCTATCTCACCAGCGGCTCGTCCAACAAGTTGTCGAGAGGGTCGGTCTCGATTTCAAAACCGACGACAAGTTCGACGTCATTCAACTCCGCGCTCTTGTTATTGAACAGGCGGCATACGGAGGCGATCCTAAGTCTGTCTGGAATGCGCTGGTAGTTCAACACTGCTGTTGACATTTTTAAAGGGTTCTCGCGCACTTAAAGACTCTCTACAATAAGTTTGTTGAGACGGGACAGCTCTCTGTTATCCCCGCCGACATCCTCGAGATCACGCTCGTCATGGTAATCCCCGCCGCTGCTCTCTAGAACTGATTCTGAATACCGTTTGCCTTATATAGGCTGTTTACCACGGTGGTATGCCCGAGTATGGGCACCTCAAAAAGTTGTACCTTACCAAGGGGTCTACAACGACGCTCAAACACGGCGCGATGTTCGTTTGCTCCCTTCCATTGCGAACTTACTGCTCACATCCTGGTTACATCGTATAGTGCGGCATTATCTTCTACGAATGACAAGGACCTGCTGGATGAGACCTTCCGGGTCATGCAGGACGACGCTGGCAACGAGGACGTGATTTGGTTCTTCCGCGCACTTGGCTCCCGCCCGAGCCGGCGTAAGCTCGCCGAGTTCATGCTCGACGAGAGCAATTACAAGAATCTGCGCGACAAGTACGTCGGAAGCTCGACGTGGCCAAACTTGATCAAGGTACACCTGCAGTTCACGTTCACGCATGGATGGACTTTAAACTGAGAGACAAATCTACTTTAGGCAGCTTTCATCAACCTCACGAGCAAAGACGATATCGCGGCCATCGAAAATTTCCTCGAGAATAAGAGCGAACATCGCAAGCAGTTTGCGCTCACGCTCACCCAGGCGCTCGACACAGTTCGTGCGAGCGCAGGTTGGCTTGACCGCCACCGCGCGGATGTCGCAGAATGGCTCAAGACGAGAAACGATGTGGTTTATGAACCTTAAGAAGCAAAATTCTGGGCTGAAGCATGTACTATTACGTCGGAACACGCACCCAAATACTTGGAGCAAACGATTGAACACGAGCACGGCAATTGCCGAACGCCTAGGAGATGCCATAGTTGAATCATTCGAGACGAATAAATTGGTCTTCCGGTTATCTTCGACATCCCAGAGTGAGACATATAGTTTTTATCTTGACGGGAACGTAAAGTGAGGGTGCAAGTGATTGAAAATAGTTAAAAATATCCGCGGAGTGCTCGTTGTCATATATGGTTCAGAAATATACCCGGGTATCAAGCTTGGATTGTCAATATAGCTTAGGCTAACTGGGGGCAGCGCGCAACCCAAATTGATACACGCTACATGCACTCTTGGCGGACTGAGGCGAAATCACTCCAAAATGTGAATCGAGTTCAAGAGGTCGAAGGCCGATGCATCATTACAGAGCCGGATGATGCGTCCCGGAATATTTCTACGACACATTCAGCTGTCATACTGTTGATTCTCAGTTGTCGGTTTCGGGGCGAGTTGGCCTTTAAAAATTCTGGAATTGAATAGAAAACCAAGCGTTGAACGCCATGTATCGCCTTTCTATCGAAATGTCTTTATTAATAATTTCCCGCGGCCCTAAGCTCTGGGCGTATTTTCTCTCGTTTGTTGCAAATGCTGCAGTTCGGTTGGGGCAGCAAATAAAGATTGGCCGAATGCAAATACCACCTTTCATATGAGCCAGTGTCTTTCTGAGATAGAGCCAAAGGCGGCGCAATATTTGGCTGTCAGATTGCACGAAGCTGCAATGTTCCGCATCCGGAAATGTGTTGACGAAATACGAGGACGGCCGGAGTCCGGAGCGTCGAGCCCGGCCTTCCTTCTTCCGACATGGAGCGCGCGGCCACCGCGGCCTCGTTCGCGCTCGTTGGCTGGTACGGCATACTCTGGGGCATATCTCTACTTGGGTGGCAAGAAGCGTATGTCATCTGTTCAAGCATGAGCTTTCCTGCACTTTGCTGACAATTCCTGCGCGTTCGCGCAACAGTCGCCGCCGGTATCGTCTTCGGCCACGCTCCCCGCTCTCCTCGCACAATGCTGCCAACGTACCTGGTGTCTCGATCCTGCGGCCGCTCAAGGGATTGGACCATAACCTCTTTGAAAATCTCGAGTCGACGTTTACGCAGGAATATCCAAAGTTCGAGATTCTGTTGTCTGTTGCCGACGCAAGTGACCAAGCCATCCCGGTTGCACGGGATATCATAGCCAAATATCCCAACATCCCCGCGCGACTCATTGTTGGTGTGTTGTTCGTTCGTTGGCTGAGAGTACGCTGTGCTAACGGACCGGCGTCTCTGTCGCGTCATGCCACCTTTGTTCAGGCGAGGACGCTGTAGGCGTCAATCCCAAAGTCAACAACCTCATGCGCTCGTATCGTGAGGCCGCGCACGACATTATCTGGGTTCTTGATTCCAACATCTCTGTCCTTCCGGGAACTCTGGGTCGTGCTGTAGACTCGCTGGAGGGTGTCGGTGCGAAGCCGGGTGCGAAACGCGTGAGCCTCGTTCACCACGTTCCTGTGGCCACTGCGACGGGAACGGCACTTGGTTCACGGATCGAAGAGGCATTCATCAATACCAACCACGCGCGGATGTACGTCGCAATCAACACTCTGGCCATCGACTCGTGCGTCAATGGCAAATCCAACATCTACCGTCGCTCCGATCTTGAGCAGGTCATCGGTGGCTCGAACACGCTTCCCGCCCCGGGAGATACGCAGCCCCGAGGTCTTGCAGCATTTGGCAAGTACCTAGCTGAGGACAATATGATTGGTCTCGCCCTCTGGCACCAGCTTGGTACGCGACACGAACTTTCCTGCGACGTCGCGTACAACTCGATCGGCAACATGACACTATCGATGTACTGCTGGAGGAGAATACGTTGGATACGCGTGCGGAAGCAGATGGTCATGGCAGCGACGCTGCTCGAGCCGATGACTGAGTCTTTTGTCATCGGCTCTCTGGTTGCTGCATCACTCTACCGACTGCTCAACATCCCACCATGGATTTTCCTGCCAATCCACATCGGCGCATGGCTGGCTGTGGATTTGGACGTTTACGCCACTCTCGCTGAAAAGCCGCTCGCTAGAAATCAGCAACTGCCCTTCGTCTTTGCATGGTTCCTACGCGAGCTTCTCGCGCTACCGATATGGGCTTACGCAGTCATTGGCAACCAGATGGACTGGCGCGGACGCAAATATGTTATCATCAAAAACGGTGAGGTGCGGCCTGCTTCGGCTGTGGGATCGCCGCTCTCGTTCACCTGGTGGAAAAACAAGAGGGATCACTACCAGCCACTGGACGTAGAGGGATGATAGAATGGCTTTCAAATCGTGTAAAACTCAAATCTGTACTGTTGTAGGATCAGAGACAGCAATGAATGCTGTGAATTACCCTGTCACCTCAATCAGCGGACTGTCAGTGCCAATCATTCGTCAGAGCGGTGCTGCTATTTTCAACTGTTGGCGCAGCTGAGCGATCGCAACTTCCACGTCTCGTGATAAGCCCCAATATCCAGCACCTGGTACGCTGCATGGCGCGGATCTATCCAATCGAAGATAGATTAATACATGCACAGACTCAGCAACAACCGTGTGTCAGGAAGAGTCCTCGTCCATGGCGTCCTCGTCAGTATCCTTGCTCTCTTCTTTTGTCGCTTTCACTGGCTGCTTGTTCTTCTTTTTCCTGGGTACCACATCCGATCGTGCACTGGCCTTCGTTGCACCTAGGATCGTCTCGTGACCTGCAGCACACGCCGGACATCATCAGCATTGAACTCATTCGCACCGTCAGAAGGGAACCACTCACTCTCGCCCACCGCCAGTTCATGAGCAATCATCCGACTTCCGCTCGTGATGTACTTCGCCGAGATGCCTCTCGCCATGACTGGTTGGCTCAGCATCATCCTCAATTCGTTCTTCAGTCCCTTTGTTTCGCGTGCTTTCTTCCCGCGCCGTCCACCATCTTTTCCACCATTCTCGCCGTCGTCATCTGAGCCTATATCGGAGATGACGTCTGAGTCAACATCGATACCGAGCGCCTCAGCAGCCTCGAGTGTCCATTTGCGCTCGTGGTTTCGCTTTTTGATCTGGTGTTGGGCGGAGTCGATACGTCGTGCGACGGTGATGCGGGCTTTGAGCTTGTCGAGAATGTCATGGTCGACGGGAAGCTCGGGGAGCTCATCCTCGGCTACCAAATGCTGTCGTTAACGCCGACTTCAGAACGCACAGAGAGGGGAACCAACTTACACCTCGACAAAGAACCCATGAGCTGCCGTAGCGTCCGTCGCTCCTCCGGCGAACAGAGCATCAGGGCGAAACCATCGGCCCGCGCACGTGCGGTACGGCCATTGCGATGAACGTAGGCATCGGCGCTACGTGGTAGCTGGTAGTGTATGACGTGGTCAACCGAGGGCACATCAAGACCACGAGCAGCGATATCGGTCGCAAGAAGGACACAATGCGCTTCGGCCTTAAAGCTTGAGAGAAGACGCTTAATCAGTGTATACAAGAGCAATGGAGGACAGAAAAGCGTACCGATCGAGTGTCTTCAAACGTTGCTTCTGCTGGAGTTCTGAATGGAGAACAAACATTTTGAGTTGCAAGAGCTCGAGTAGAGGTGCAAGTCTCCGGATGCCGTCGATTGAGGCCAAGAAAACCACAGTTCTCCCAGGATAGCGCATGAGGAAGTAGTATAGATACGCGTCCTGTAGCAAGTTTCAGACTCCAGAGCGCGACACTGAATGCTGCCGCAACCGGACGGACCTTGTCGGTGCCTAGACACTCGATTTTACTCTCCTGAAGCGAGGCTACAACACCGCCTTCGGGGCTTAAGTCTATGACTTCAGGCTCTGCATCGCGGAAGTCAAGGCGCAGAAGCAGGTCGTCTGTCGCATATGTTAAGTCAACACCTGCGGTCGAAAACGAACAAACAGCGGCTACGCACCCAGCGTCGAAGTCGCCTGCTTCTTGCCAGCGTACTTTCGCTTTTTTAGGTTGTGTTGCAAGTCCTTGCTCAATGTCGCGGAGAATACGAAGGTCTGCAAGTCCTCGTTCTTTTGGTCGCGCCGTTGCGCATTATTGCCCAGTGTCGCGTGTTCATCTTCCTCCGGCCTGAGACCAAAGTCAGCGACTCGTTTGAATCGCACAAAGGCAAGAAGACAGACAGTTCCATTCGCACTGTGAGGCGCAAGATATTGTCGAGCTCCGCGAAATGACCCGCTTGGATCATGCGGTCGGCTTCGTCGACGACGAGGAAACGGAGCTGCTTGACTTGTGCCGCCAGCACATCATCCTAGACGCCCCGCTTGTTAGCATTTCCGCATCTCGTTGCCGTCGTCGGCGTACACATACCTGGCTGAGAATATCCCACAGTCGGCCCGGCGTTGCGACTAATACATCCACGCCGCGCTCCAGCACGCGCTTCTGCTTCTGCTGCGACATGCCACCAACGATTGCGGCAACGCTCACCGCAGGGGGCTTGTTGGGCACTTTACTACCACCAGCCTTGGTTAATGCGCCCCCTTCTTCGTCGGGTTCCTTTTTGATTGGATCAACAAGGCAGTTTTTGAGATGATTGCAGACTTGTAATGCGAGTTCACGGGTTGGTGCGAGGATGAGTGCGCGTACAGGGCGACGTCTTTTCGACTTGGTGGCGCGCGGGGTGGTGAGAAGATAGTTTAGGATAGGGAGGCCATACGCAAGCGTTTTACCGGATCCCTGTGAGGTTCGAACATGAGGAATGAGGCTCAAGGAGGATAAGCGATTGTGCGCACAGTTTCTGCCACGCCAATCACGTCGCGTCCTCCTATGGCTGGTTGAAGTGCCGCAGACTGAATGGTAGTGGGCTCTTTGAAGTTTTGCGAGTGGAGGGTAGCTGCGAGTTGAGGGTGGAGGGACAGATGAGACCAAGCGGGCAAGAGGTTCGCAGCTGCCACATCTTCAGCATGAGCATAAAGAACAGAGCCAAACGACGCACTGTCGAAGCTAGTAACAAATGGCTCGGGCAGTGGAGCAAGCCCTTCTGGCACTTCTTGTTCTGATTCATCGGCAGGCTCGTCGGCTTTTGTTGGCTTGCTTTTGTCCTCGATAATCTATGCGCAAATAAGCCAGGGCATCTCGATCCTAACACGGCTTCCGCACATTAAACTTTGCGATCTTGAAGTCCCCGTCGCCTTCATAGACCACCTCTACGCCTTCGACTTCTTCAAGCTCGACGATGTCGCCGGTGTCGTCGAGCCCAGCCTCTGTAGGTCGCTTGACCTGGCGCCACGGGAGATCGCCTAGAGCGACGCGTTTTGTGCGCCTTGAGTCTGACTGTGACTGACCAGCAGCGCGTTTACGCTTAAGTGCGCGCGGTGGAAGCTTCGTTTTGACTGTAACGACTTCCATTGCGCGCAATCAGAAATTTGTGAGCCAGAGTGTGGATCAGCGAGCCCGGCAATTCGCGAGTGAACACACTAGTCACACTCCTTCCCTTTCCTCACCTCTTACTCCTCTTACACAATGAGGTTGCTGCGCGTTGCCGCGGCACTTGTCGCATCGCTTCCGCTGTTTGCGCGTGCCGAGTCCCCGCGCGACAAGTTTGCGGCGTTGGCGGCCCAGAATGGTGGTGTTGTGAACCTCGACTCGAAGCTCTACCGCGAACTCACAGCACGCGACCGTGACTGGTCGGCCACAATTCAACTCACTGCACTTGGTGCCTCATTCAAGTGTGGCCCATGCAAGTAAGTCGCGTATCATTAAAGCGAGGAATTCACGCTGACGGCACACGCAGAGAGTTCGAGCCGACATTCAAGTCTGCAGCCAAGGCGTGGCAGAAGACCGCGTCTGAGCATCGCAACTCGCACTTCTTCGCGTCGATCGACTTTGAGACCGGCCAGGATGTGTTCAGAGAGGTTAGTCACGCGCTCACCGCGTCGGTACGCGCTGACACGTATGCCACGCACTTCCCCAGCTCGGCATGTCGTCTGCACCCGTCGTCTTCACCTTCGTCCCTCAGAAAGGTCCCCGTGCTACAGCGCGTCCTCGCGTTGATCCAATTCAATACGACTTCAACAGCAAGTACGTTCTTATTTGCATCTTACTTTCTTTATACAGCGGCTAACTTGTCTCGCATCGAGTGGTTTCGATGTTGCCGAACTTGTTGAAGACATCTCCAAGTACACCCCCATTCCCATTCCCTACAGCAAGCCTCTCCCATGGGGTCTCATCGTCACCGTCGCAGTCTCCCTCATTGGCGCCGGCGTCGTCGCCCCCTACGTCTTGCCGCTTTTGACCAACCGCTGGACCTGGGCCGTCGGTTCCATCTACTTCATTCTCATCATGGTCGGCGGCCAGATGTTTGTCCGCATTCGCAGCTCGCCCTACGTTTACCCCTCCAAGAGTGGCGTCTCCTGGATTGTTCAGGGTTATCAGAACCAGCTTGGTGCAGAGGTCCATGCCGTCGCAGCAGCATACGGCCTGCTGGCATTCGCGTTTGTTGCCTTGAACTCTCTGATTACGAGGGTCCCTTCGCCGTCCCGTCAGAGGACTGGCGTCATCCTCTGGTCAACCGTTCTCATGGTTGGCTTCTCGGGCATGTTGGCCCTCTTCCGCGTCAAAAATCCGAGTGAGTCGCTATCTTTGCATACTCCAGATCTTCGACATACTGACTATCTTGTCAGACTACCCGTTCCGCGTGATGTTCTAGTTGTAGGAAATCATAGTGAACCAATTGGCTGGAAGTACTTTGTGAACTCTCAGGTGGCGAGCTTCGGGCCTAGATCATCAACCAGACAGGCTCTTGAAAACACAAAGTTTACCGTGCTCCAAGGCTCGACGAAAAGGGGGACCAATGATGCCACCCTGTGGTGTGCTCGCAAAATTGACGCAATGGTAGTGCAACGAAGCGCCGAGCGGCATCCGAGCATTGACGTGAAAGCAAATGCAACGGGCCGTGACAGATCAGTTCCAATGCAAGCCATCACGTTGAAGGGTTGGCATTGACCCTGTCTCGCGAATTTCATCTTTCGGTATCTGCGCGGATATCGGAAATCGCCGTAATCGCATTCAACTGTCTGCTCCATTATTTGTTTGCGTCTCGGCGTAATAGTACATGCTTCTGGCTCGAAGGTTTGCCTCTCAAGCTTCATACGATGCATCGTTCCTCGTCTTGAGCCAATCTGATACGTCCTTGCTGTGGCGGCTCAGCCAACCCGCGCTCGCCCTGATCGTGTCGAGCGTCTGGTTGAGCGCAAGCTCAAACAGCTTACGGTCTTCCTGCTTGTCTTTGAGGAAATCCTCAATAGCCGCGACATCGGCCTTGCTCGTAAGGTTGATGAAGGCCGCCTGTGGAGGATCACTTCTTATTAACAAGCTCGTTCATAAACCTAGATCGCAGACGCACCTTGATCAAGTTCGGCCACGTCGCGCTCCCGGCGTAACTGTCGTGCATTTTCTTGTAGTTTTTCTCGTCGAGCATGAAATCGGCGAGCTTGCGTCGACTAGCGCGACGCGGACCGAGTGCGCGGAAGAACCAGACCACGTCCTCCTTGTCAGCGTTCTCCTGCATGATCCGGAATGTCTCGTTCAGCAGGTCCTTGTCGTTCGTGGAAGAAAGTGCCGCGCTGAATGAAATGGTTAGGCCGTGAGCAGCAGATTCGCGATGACGGAGGAGCAAGACTAACATTGCGCCATGCTTGAGCGTTGTTGTGCCAGTGGATCCCTTGGTGAGATACAGCTTCTTCAAGTTGTCATACTCGGTCTGGCCACCGTTTACCACGGCCTGCAAAGCAAAAGGATGGTTAGGCGTGTGCTTCAGGGGGCTGTGTCACGACTGACCATAATGAGCGTGATCTCGAGAATATCTGCAGGGATGGTTGCGCCAGTCGCGACGAAGTCATCGTAGAGCTTCTTCAAATGAGCAAGAACCCTTGTAAAATGTCAAATGGGCTCTTTCACTGCTAGTAAATTTCAGACTCACTTGGAGTTGCCTCCGTATGCCGCCTGCTCGATGACGAGAGCGCGGAGTTGAATGATGTTGAACTTGTCCCCCTCCTTGTTATCGAGACCGACCCGGTCAACGACCTTGCTCACTAGACTCTGAAGCGATACAAAGGATTAGAATGGTTATGCGATGTTGACCGCATTGCTTACTCCGCGGAAGGCGTTGAGTTGATCATACTCTGGGTCCTCTGCCCACCAGACTTGCAGCAGCTTGGTGAGAGACGCGATGGCAGATACCCAAACCAAGTCTGCATTTGATCGTTAGTCTCACGGCTCTCGGTCAGCAGAATATCGGGGATGACATACATTCGGACTCGTCAGTCATGCGTGCAAGGATGTCGAGCGCAAGACTGGTCTTGTTCTTGTCTGCCTGAGCAAGCGCAAAGACGTCCGAAATGAGGCCCATGCGATCAGAAGTCGCGAAGGCACCGTTTGGACGAATCATTTCCTCCGCAATCTTCTCCCAGCGCTCGGAGGTGTACGATACGCGGTCTAAAGGCATCGTCAGACCTGATCAAATAGCTTCACACAGGAAATGAGATACGCACATGGCCCCCAGGTACTCCCGTTCAGCTTCCATGCGCCTGATGTGTCGAGTGGAATATGAACCTGCCGCTCGCGCATGATGTACGTCGTATCAATAGCCGATTCGTCCGAAGACCGAGTGAGGAACAGCGGGATGTTCCAGATCGTTGTGTCTTCCTCGGGCTCGACGTCTGCAGTGTCGAGGAAGCGATTCTGGATGACGTCGATCCCGTTTGCCGTCTCGGTCACGGTCAGGACGGGGAAGCCGATCTTGAGGACCCAGTTATCCATCAGTGCGGCGACGTCAAGTTTGCTGTCCTTTTCCAGCACAGACTGGATGCCATCCCATAGATCTTTGGGCTCAGCGTTACCGTAGGCGTGGGCCTTGAGGTAGGCGCTGACGCCTTTGAAGAATGTTTCCTCGCCCACAGTGAACATCAACATCCGAAGAACTGACAGGGTGGTCAAAGCATAAATCTCGCCACTAATAACTTATCCCACCTGAAGCCGCTTTGGAATATGTAAGGCTATCAAATATCTATATTGCTCATCAGAAAGAAGACTTGATGAACTCGCACACGAACCTGAACGATGAGCTTTGCATCCGGAATGGGAACTTGCACCGGATGAGATGCACGCTGGGCATCGATGCCAAGTGCACGAGATACGTGTCTGTCAATGAAACCGGTACTGGCATGAATGTCAGCGGCGAACCAGCGAATCAACACGCCCAGAGCGCACTAGACATCAAACTCTGGGGCTAGTCTGTGAGGTTTAGTAAGAATAGGTCAAACTACATATAACCAAGTACATACCGGTCCATGACCACGACCTCGCCGATCTATGACGGGAATGAGCGCTTGGTTTGTGTCAAGATACACCAACCTACCAAAGATGCGAAACCTGAACAGCCAGTGAGTCCAGTCATGTTGGTAGAAAAGGGCCAAGGAAGAAACATACCCTCATTGAGCCAGAGGCTGCTCCACCATGCTGGGCTCGTGTAGTTCCCGAACCACATGTGTGCACACTCATGACTTTGTGTCTCAATCAGATCTTTCTTTGCCTTGATGTCGCTGTTGACAGGATCATATCTGAGATGTGAGAGTGGTCAGCCTCGTCGCGCAGAAGGAGAACATCGCAAGCGAGCCACTGGCACATCCTAACAGGGTCGAAAGTTGAAGCGATCACGTACTGGTAGTAAGCACTGGAGCCTGTGATGAGCCCCCAGTTCTCCATTGCGCCTGGAGAACGTTGCAACTCAATAACCAGGAGACCTTGAAATTGTACCACGTCCCTCACCGAAATCGCAGTTGTCAACAACAAGTGTGTCCAGCTTCGGAAGCGAGTACTCAATTCCGAATATCTCTTCATATAGTGGCAGCACGTCAACGCCGACCTGGAGAGTATGCCCCAGCTTGTCGATGGCGTCTGGGGTGCCGTAGATCTTGAGAGAGCGCTTCGTGCCCGAGATCTTGCTCGTGTAGAACATTTCGAGCGATCGGAAGTCACCGTTGCCCCACGCGAGCAGGTACAAGCTCATCTTCGGCGTCGTGTCGAAAGTGGTGATTTTGACTGGGAGGTCATCGAACCCTAGTTCGCGGAAGAGGCGCGAGAGATCTTCGCTCGCTCCGATCGTGCCGTTGTCTCCAGGAGCGTACGCACGCTCAGATATTATCGGCATGTTGCTGACGTTCACGGTCTCCGGCTGAGAGACCATGTTCACTGAGAACGTCGCCTTGAGTGCCGGTTCGTCCCAGCAGGGGAACGCTCTGCGTCCGTGGACGGGCTATAGCAGATTGAGATTAATTTTGGGACATTGTCAGTGAGAGCTAACCTCAAACTGTGTGAGGGTGCAGATTCTGCACGAAAGTCAGCGCGCGAGTTCGATCGCGGTAGGTAACAGCCAATTCACTGCTCCACACCATCAACCGTATATGATGAGTAGTAGTAACCTGAACCGCATCAGACTGCGGCAGTGATGGACCTCAGGAAGTGTGCTCACCGACTGCAAGATCGGTGAGGTCACCAGTGAAAGGAACTCGAAGGCGGACACCGGAACCCTTCTCGAGTATAATGGGAAACTTAATCGTCAGTTGCGTCAATTCCTGATCAAAACTTGTCTTCTCCTGCGAGACGGTCTTTCCGAGAACAGTGAGTGTGGCCGGAAAGACCTTTAGACCCTCGGCGACATTCAGGACGACGTCGGATGTCGATTCTTCGACATCAAGACTGTGAGCATGTCACTATTGCATCGAGGTTCTCAATTAAGCTGCCTACTCGATGATAACGACACCTCCAAAGCGCTTGATACCGAGCCTCGTGACGATCGTCAGATCATAGTGAACTGGCTGCAACGCATCGTCATTGACCGATCTCCAGTCAGTTTGCGAACGGACCTTGAGCGTCTTGGGCAGTCTGATCTCGGGCTCGCTGTGCACGCTGATCATGATGACGCTTCGTTTCCATTCTTAAACTTCAGATCTGTAGCATTGACGCCCCTGTTGCAGCGAGACTCGCACTTACTCTGTGTTGGCGTCAACGTTAATGCCAGGGCCAGATCTGAC
>Ga0247815_10002847_pt1 | contig 12665 bp, 9 predicted proteins | sample UWRJL194509B1_FD_181014 | JGI IMG/M metagenome (GOLD analysis project Ga0247815, IMG submission 181014) | Plant litter microbial communities from Arlington Agricultural Research Station in Wisconsin, United States - UWRJ-L194-509B-1 | ecosystem: Environmental > Terrestrial > Plant litter >... | reverse complement strand
CACCTCGGCACCCTCTTCGACCGCCCTGGCAATGTGCTCGCGCGCAACGGCCTTGTTCGACGGGCTTACGGCGTCCTCAAGATCGAGAATGACCCTGTCGGCGCCAGCAGCCAGCGCTTTGGCAAAACGTTCCGGGCGGTCACCCGGCACAAACAGATAAGAACGCATGCTCACCCCACCCCTAAAACCGTCAGAAAAATCACCATCAGCCACAGCAATACCCAGATCAGGTCGCTCGACAGCTGCGTGCGACGATACATCAGGCCAGCTCCGCCCAAGCGTCCATGCACAGAAAGCCGTCGGCATCTTCCGCCCACAGGTGCACGCGCCCGGGCTCATCCTCACGCCCGCAAACGCGCATCGGGCGCTGATCGAATATCGGGCGGAGCGCACGGAAGGAGAACGCGGTGACCGTTGCCGTTGAGCGCTCTTCACGCAGCAAATTCATCAGCAACGTCGCGATCAAGGGGCCATGCACCACCAGGCCTGCATAGCCCTCTTCCTCAGTGGCGTATGGGCGGTCATAGTGGATGCGATGGCCGTTGAAGGTGAGTGCGGAGTACCGGAACAGAAGCACCGGATCCGGGAATAACTCGCGCGTCCATTGAGCGCCTGTCGGCGCGACTTGAGGTCGCGCCGGAGGCTCACCGGGGTTGGGCGCGTCGCGATAAACGATGTCCTGCTCTTCGCGTACCCGGACCTGACCCTCGATCGCCAACTCGTGCTGCAGTGTGACGAAAACGAGGTTTCCGCTTCGACCGGCCTTGTGTGCGACATTCATGATAGTGGAAGTGCGCTCGACCTCTGCTCCAACCGTTAGAGGCCCCAGGAAGCGGAGTCGTCCGCCTGCCCACATGCGCCTTGGCAGGGTGATCGGGGGAAGAAATCCTCCGCGAAGCGGATGCCCATCAGGCCCGACCGCAGATTGACGTGCCAGCGGCAGGAAATAAAGCCAATGCCAGAGGGGCGGCACTTCCCCTTGTGAGGTGTAGGCGGGATCTTCGCGATCGAGTGTCGCCGCCAGGGCATTGAGCGGCACGCTGGTGAACACATCGCTCTGGCGTTCCTGGCGCCCGATCCACTCACTCAGAAACTGTTCATCGGTAGGCACGTCATTGAGTCCTCATATCATGGAGCGCCGGGATCGACCCGAGGGCGACTTCCGGACGCTGAGTCAAGAAACCGATCCCGACCGCGCAGGATCTCTTCGCCGGCCATCAACTGGTCATACAGCCGGCGTGCGCAGTCCATTCCGGCATCGAAATTCGGCGCGGATATGCCGGCCTCCACCGCCTCAAGCAAGGAGCGAGAGGCGGCATCCAGGCGGCCTGACAGGTATAGCCGAGCTTCTGCCAACTCCCGCTGAGGATCTGCGCTTGTGACAGGCCGATGGCGTATCAGGCGCTGCTGTAAATCATCAGTGCTCAGCGACGCCGCCACCAGCTCGGCCGCAAATGCACAGGCCGCTGAAAGCCCCTGCCCCGGATCGACAATTTGATCGAATAACGCGGTGTGGGCGAATCTCGCTGCCGGTTGCCGGTGGCCCGCAATCATGAACTGCACTGCAGGGACGATGCCCAGGATTCGCGGCAGACGCTGGGTCGCGGACAACGGCAGCGTTCCGAGAGTCACCTCTGGAAGCCCGAGCATCGCGTCCTGCTCGGCGACCCGATAATGACACGCCAGCACCGTTTCCAATCCGCCGCCCATGGCAAAGCCATGCACCGCTGCAACGACCGGTTTACCGAGCTGTTCGATGGCCACGTGAAGATGACTGGAGAGCCCGGGTTCTGCACTGGCACGTGCCGTTCCGAACTCCTTGATATCGCCTCCCGCACTGAACCCACGGCCATTGCCCGCCAGCACCACCGCTTTCACGCACTCCATCGCAGCCGCCCAACGCAAAGCACTGTGCAATTGCTTGCGCATAACCAGGCTGAATGCATTGACTGGCGGGCCGTCGAGTGTGAGTACGGCGACAGGACCGTAGCATTCTATGTGGACCATCGCTTCATTCATGGCCAATCCAGGCGAAAGCTCGACGCTGCCCCCCGGGCATGCTTGCTTCGTGTGCCGATATCGGCACGACGGGCGGGATCAGACTGAGGAGATCTTTCACCATACTTAGCGCCTATCGAATTCATATTAACGAACGGCGTTCAGCATATTACGTTGAGCTGAAAGAGCGCAAGCCTGCAAGCAGCGCAGTTTGCACTCCTGTTAAAGCGTCTTGCACAATTAAAACGGACGTATGAAATTAGCCTGCTCCGATCGCTAACCAATACTTGCACTGGCCACGGCTAACTCATATAAATGGTGTGCGTGTATGTGAACGCAATTCAAGAAATGCGAATTTGGTGCCTCAAGGAATACGGCGGGATTCTCCTGGAGGCACGTTACAACGTAGTGCAACGAACAGTCAGTGCCTCGCGACCTCAGGTCCACCACGTCACTGCACTTCGAATGAAAACAAAAACAACAATTCAGAGGGCACTTCAGATGGATAAAAGGAAAATGCTGGTTTCTCGCCCCCTCACGGCAGCACCAGTGATGATCGCCAGTCTTTGTCTGGCCATGGGGGCCAGCGACGAAGCGTTCGCCTTGCGTATCGACAGCGGCAACCCCGACCTATCCATGAGTCTGGATACAACCGTGCGCTACAACCAGGGCTGGCGGGTCGATGGCCGTGACAAGAAGCTGGCCAACAATCCCAACTTCGATGAGGGCAACTACACGTTCGACAAGGGCGATGTGTTTCTCTCCCGGCTCGACCTCTTCAGCGAGTTTGACTTGAACTGGCAGGACAAGTACGGCCTGCGTGTCAGTGGTGCTGCGTGGTATGACCATGACTTCCCCGACCAGACCGAAAGCGCTCCGGGCCTGGCACCGGTAGCCAACTACCGCAACAATGAATACTCAGGTGTGGTCAAGCGCTACTATGCCGGGCCGTCTGCCGAGTTCCGGGATTACTTCGTGTGGGGCAACTTCAACATCGGCACCACTGAATTGAACGCCAAGGTGGGTAGCTTCGCCTGGTTGCCTGGCGAATTCCTGTTCAGCAACGGCAGCAGTGTGTCGTACGCGATGGCACCCAACGACGGTTTGCTGAGCGACCTCAGCCCGGGAGCCTCGGCCAAGGAAACCTCACTTCCGATCGGTCAGTTCGCTACCACCTGGCAGTTCATCCCTGAACTGTCCTTGATGTTCCAGTACACCTATGAGTTCGAACCCTCTCGTGTGTCCGAAGGCGGTACTTACTACGCTGTTGCCGACGGCGCTCTGAAAGGCCCGGACTTCCTGGCTCCCGGCGTGGCCCGTCGCGATGCGAAAGAGGGTGACAACGGTGACATAGCCGTAGGCTTGCGCTGGTCGCCTGACTGGGCAATGGATAGCAGTTTCGGTGCCTGGTATCGCAAGTTCGATGACAAGAACGCCAGTTGGGCGAACCAGGTTATCGTGCAAAACCCGAGAGCCCCCTACGCTCGTGCGGTCTATGCGAAGGATATCGAACTGTACGGCCTGACCTGGAACGGCGTGTACAAGTCTGTCAGCATCGGTGCCGAGGTGAACTACCGCACCAACATGCCGCTCAACACCACCGGCCAGACGTTCATCGCGATCGGCCAGCCTGAGCCAGGCAACCTCGATGGTGCGCGTGGCGATACGGTGCATGCGTTGCTTAGCGGCGCCTTGACTATCAACAAGAATGCATTCTTCGACAACGGTTCCATCGCCGCCCAACTGGACTACATGCATCTGGTCAAGGTCACCGACAACAAGGCCTTCTACAATGGCAGCGACAGCGAAGGTGGTTCGGTTGCCGGCCGTTGTGAAGACAAGGAACTGCTGCGTGGCTGCTCTACTCGTAACGCCGCTTCCCTGGGGGTTTCGTTCACGCCCGTATGGCAACAGGTGATGCCGAGCGTTGACGTCTCGTTCCCGGTGTTCGCAACTTACGGTCTGTACGGCAACCCGGCTGCGCAGAACGCGGGCATCCCGCCTGAAGATTCCTACTTGCTCAAGTTCGGCCCGCGTGTGGAATATTTTGCCGGCTCAATGAAACATCAGTTTGACCTTGCGTACACCGCGCGTCATGGTCGTACCGGCCAAATCAATGGTACCAATGCTTACTCCGGTCTGGGCTACCTGCATGATCGTGACACGCTGATCCTCACCTACCAAACCGCATTCTGATCGGGAGTTCCAGGATGAAAATAATATATACAACGCTGGCGATCACTCTATTGGCAGCCAGTGCTGCCCAAGCTGCCGTCTCACCTCAGGAAGCTGCAGAACTGGGCAAGACTCTCACCCCTTGGGGTGCCGAGATTGCAGGCAACAAGGATGGGACCATTCCTGCCTACACCGGCGGGATGGCGACATCTTCGCGCCCGTCAGGCTTTCAGCCCGATTCGGGGCACTGGACCAATCCATTCGCGGATGAAAAACCGCTGTACGTGATTACGGCGAAGAACGTCGACCAATATGCCGACAAGCTGTCCGAGAGCACCAAAACGCTGATCAAGCGCTTCCCCGACACCTACAAGGTTGCGGTCTACCCGAGCCATCGAACTGCGAATTATCCAGACTGGATCAACCAGAACAGTATTGCCAACGCCACGCGTTGCAAAACCATCGAAGACGGTCTCGCCGTAGAAGGCTGTTTCGGTGGTGTGCCGTTCCCGATTCCTAAAAATGGCAACGAAGTCGTCTGGAACGCTCAACTGCACTACAAGGGTGAATCGAACATCACCAAGGGCGAAGGCTGGTATGTCGACTCCAAAGGCAGCCGCGTATTGACCGGCGGCATCAACAACCGTGGCGACGCTCAGTACTACAACAAAGAGCTGGACGTCGAGAAATTTTCGTCCATCGGCACGTACCTTACCCAGCTGAACATCTACACCGCGCCTTCGCGTAACGTCGGTGAAGGCAACCTGCAACGGTTCTATGTCAACCCTGTTGCAACACCCAACCCGACCTGGGCGTACTCCCCAGGTCAACGTCGGGTACGCCGCTCGCCAGATGCCGAATATGACTTCCCAGTTTCGACGTCGGGCGGCGCGATGCTCTACGACGAAATCTACGGTTTTTCGGGCAAGCAGGACCGGTACGACTTCAAGTACCTGGGCAAGAAAGAGATGATCATCCCGTACAACAACTATGACTGGATGCAAACATCACCTGACGATCTGCTCAAACCCAATCACCCGAATCCCGATGCTACCCGCTGGGAGCTGCACCGCGTCCATGTCGTAGAGGCGACGCTGAAACCTGGGATGCGCCATGTGCAACCCAAGCGCCGACTCTACTACGATGAAGATATCCTCGCCGCCGGTATGACCGACGCGTGGGACGCTTCAGGCAAGCTCGCCAAGGGTGTCTACATGCCGTCCTACCAGATGTACGACAAACAGATCCCGCATACCTCCTCGACCTGGCTGTTTGACTTCGCCACGGGCGTTTATTACCACTCCAGTATCACTGGTGGCGCTCGAGGCGGGATTTTCCCTCAGCCCAAAATGCAACCTCCTCAATTCTTCACCCCCGAATCGCTGGCGCGTCAGTCCCAGCGCTGATGGACACGACAGCAGAAGGGATAACCTTCTGCTGTCGTTCGGCTAATCAAGCGATCAATCAGCGACGGCTTCGGCACAGCTATCGCTTGGCCAGAAATGGAGAAGACGATGAACGCAGTATTGAAGGTGCTGGCGATGAGCGCAGGTATGTGGAGTTGCGCATCCCCCGCTTTCGCCTTTACCGATCCACTCGACGAACCTGCCATGTTATCGGAGCGCGCTTCCAGATCTCCGCTGTATGGACTGGCAGGAGATGGCAGCGCACTGATTGTGGCGGTGGGCCCACGGGGCCATATTCTTTATTCAGAGGACGCGGGCAAGCACTTCAAGCAAAGCGCAGTGCCCCTGAGCAGCGACCTGGTTGCAGTTTATTTCGCCAGTGCAACCCAGGGCTGGGCGGTCGGCCACGATGGCGTCATCCTGCACAGCAGTGATGGCGGGACAAGTTGGGAGCGTCAGTTGGATGGACGGCAGATCGGCGATCTCGCCGCCCGCTACTATGCAACGCTGCAAGGCGATGGCGAGGCGTTGGAACGCGTGAAGGAATACGCCCAGACGCTCAAGGACAGCGGTCCGGTTCGCCCGCTGCTCGATGTTTATTTCGAAGACGAAAAAACCGGTTGGGCCATTGGTGCCTACAATCTGATCCTCCACACCACCGATGGCGGCAAACAATGGATACCGTGGATGGAACGCGTCGAAAACCCGGATGAATACTCGCTGCATGCGATTCGCAAAGTAGGCGACCAAGTCTTCATCGTTGGCGAGCTGGGACTGCTGCTGCGCCTTGACCGGGAGCAGCAGCGTTTCGTCAAACTGCAAAGTCCCTACGCGGGTTCATTCTTCGGCCTGACAGGCCGCGATGGGCTGCTGGTGGTCTTCGGTCTGCGCGGCAACGCTTACATTAGCCACGACGAAGGCAACTCGTGGAAGAAGCTGGAAACCGGTATCAGTGACTCGATCAACGGTGCAACGATGCTCGCTGATGGTCGCTTCGTGCTCGCCAGTGCCAGCGGAGCCCTGCTGGTCAGCAGTGCTGACGGTGACCGCATTGCCAATAAGGTGTCTGAGGGTCGCAGCCCTCTCTACGGCGTGACGACCTCCAGCTCAGGCATGGTGGCAAGCGGGCCCAATGGCGTGCGCCTCGTCGCCCAGCCATAAAGAACAACAAATCGTGCGCCCGTCCGGGCAGCGCGAGTACTCGCTTCCCCATCGGAGAAACCGCGATGGCTATAAAGATGGATAAGGCCACGGATAATTATCCCGTGATCAAGGATCGTCGAGACTTCGACCAGACAACCGGCAATCGCGTTGAACGACTGATCTTCAATTACCGAGCGCTGATCATACTGGCGATCACGCTGGTATCGCTGTTCCTGGGCTGGCAAGCGACGCGGCTGGTGGTGAACGCGAACTTCGACCGAATGATTCCCACCTCTCACCCCTACATCCAGAATTTCATCGATAACCGCAATGAACTCAGTGGATTGGGCAACAGCCTGCGCATCGTCGTCGAGAACACCAAAGGTGACATTTTCGACCCTGCCTATCTGGAAACGCTGAAGCAGATCAACGACGAGGTGTTCCTGACTCCGGGCCTTGATCGGCCATGGATGAAATCGCTGTGGACACCCATCCTGAGGTGGACGCAAGTCACCGAGGACGGCATGCGCGGTGGTCCCGTCATGCCCGACCACTTCGACGGCAGCCCGGAAAAGCTCGATGAGCTGCGCGAAAACCTCGGCCGTTCCGGCGCGCCTGGGCGTATCGTGGCCAACGACTACAAGTCGTCGATGATTACCGTCCCCGTGCTTGATCGCTACCCGGACTCGGGGCTGCCAATCGATTACAAGGCACTGTCTCAATCCCTGGAGGAGAAGGTTCGAAGCAAGGAAGGCGATGGCATACGCGTGCACATCGTCGGGTTCTCCAAGCTGGTGGGGGACTTGATCAAAGGCCTGGACAAGGTCCTGATGTTCTTCGGCATCTCGGCGCTGATCGCCACGGTCTTTGTCTACGGTTATTCCCGCTGCCTGCGCAGCACCCTGATGCTGGTCGCGGTGTCCATATTGGGCGTTGTCTGGCTGCTGGGCCTGATGCACTTGGCGGGATACGAACTGGATCCGTACACCATCCTGGTGCCCTTCCTCATTTTCGCCATCGGGCTGTCGCACGGTGCGCAGAAAATGAACGGCATCATGCAGGACATCGGTCGAGGTACCGACAAGTACGTCGCAGCGCGTTATACCTTCCGACGCTTGTTCATGGCCGGGCTCACGGCGTTGCTGGCCAACGTCGTGGGCTTCGCGGTGCTGATGATCGTCGATATCCCGGTGATTCGCGATTTGGCGCTCACCACCAGTATCGGTGTGTCGGTGCTGATCTTCACCAAGCTGATCCTCATTCCCATTTTGCTCTCCTACACCGGGGTCAGCCAGAGCGCGGCCAACCGGTCGCTGCGTGAACAAAACGGTGAAAAGGGCATACTCAATCCCATCTGGGGATTCTTCGCCGCGTTCACCCGTCGCAAATGGGCGGTGTGTGCGATCGTTGTCGCTGCCCTGCTGAGCACCACCGCCCTGTTCGTTCGCCACGACCTGCAGATCGGTGACCTCAGCGCCGGCGCCCCGGAGCTGTGGCCAGACTCGCGCTACAACCGCGATGTCGCTTTCGTCGCGGCGAATTACGGACTGTCCAATGATCAGTTTGCGGTCATGGTCAAGACCCCACCGAACGTGTGCGATCACTTCAGCAACCTGGTGGAAGCCGACCGACTTGGCTGGGAGCTGAGCCATGTGCCTGGGGTCCAGGCCACGGAATCGTTCGCGACCCTTACCAAGCGCGGCGTCAGCGGTACCTATGAGGGCTACTACAAGTGGAACAGCATCGTGCGCGAGCCTCGTTCCCTGGGTTATGCGGCTTCGCAAGTGCTGGTGAACAACCCTGACGTGCTCAATCCCAAGTGTTCGGTGTTCCCGGTCATGGCCTACCTCACCGATCACAAGGCCAGCACGCTGAGCGCCGTGCTTGAGCGCGCGGAAGCGTTCGCGCAGAAGCACAACAGCGCCGAGGTGCAGTTCCTTCCTGCGGCAGGCAGTGCAGGGATCGAGGCCGTCACCAACATCGTCGTCAAGGAGTCGTTCTACAAGATGCATGCGCTGCTCTACGTGGGGGTGATCCTGCTGTGCCTGATCACCTTCCGCAGCTGGCGGGCTGTTCTCGTCGCGCTGATCCCGTTGCTGATCACCACGGTGTTGTGCGAAGCACTGATGGTCTGGCTCGGCATCGGGGTCAAGGTAGCGACGCTGCCGGTCATCGCGCTCGGCGTGGGGGTGGGTGTCGACTATGCGCTGTACTTGCTGTCGATCCAGTTGCTCCTGCAACGGCGTGGGTACACGCTGTTCCAGGCCTATACCGAGTCATTGCAGTTCACCGGCCGCGTCGTGGCCCTGGTCGGCATGACCATGGCGGCGGGCGTGATCACCTGGGCCTGGTCGCCGATCAAGTTCCAGGCCGACATGGGCATACTGCTGGCGTTCATGTTCCTGTGGAACATGCTCGGCGCGCTGATTCTCATCCCTGCCCTGTCCTACTTCCTGTTGCAGAGCCGAGAACAAAGGAAGCAGGCACAAGCGCAAAGTGTCGAGCTTGAGCAGATGGAAGACACTCCAGCGGCCAAGTCCAGCCACAAGAAAGCGCTAGCAGCCAGAACCGTGTAAGTATCGACAGCTGGCGGCCCGCTTCGGCAGGCCGCCAGCGACCGTCCAGCTCCCTCCCCTTTCAAGAACGTTCCGCCGGATCAGTGCTACGTGCGCCAGCATCGCTGCGTGTCGACGTCCGCTGGTGCCGCGTAACTCCACAACAAGAAAAACCGATCAAAAATCGGGAAAAGGATAGCGACATGAAATTCATACTCAACCCGGCGGTTGCGTTGATGAACCGTTTGAATTTCACCCTCAAGTCCAGCTTGATCTGCACCCTTATCCTGGCCCCCTTGCTGGCGGCCGGGTATTACCTGACCCGCGATGTCTACGAGCAGATCAGCACTGCCCGTGTCGAACGCGAGAGCCTGCAGACCCTTCATACCTACCTGGACGTCGTCCGAGACCTGCAAGCGCTGGCCGATCTCTCGGAGTTGCTGCTGGTTCATGGCACGACGGGGCGCGCCGCCGAAGCGATAAAACAGTCAGACGCGCTCGAAGCCTCGGTGTTACAGAAACTCGAGAGCATGACCTGGAACGATGCTGGTGAATTCGGCAAAAAGCGCGATGCCATCGTCGCCAGCATGAAGGCTGCGAGCCAGGAACAACTCTGGTCGGCCAAGCTCGAGATTCGCCGCAAGCAGCTGGCGCATTCGCTTAACCTGGGCCGATTCATCCTCTCCGAGGCCGGCCTCTCGCAAGACAGCAGCCGGGCCATCCGTCAACTGGTGGACCTGCTCGCCAACACTACGCCGCGAGTCACTGCGATCCTGGGCACGACCCGCGCAGTCGGCTCTTTGGTGATGCTCGATCAGCAACTCGGTTCCGCCAGCGCCATCCGCCTGGAACAGACCCTGATGGCCTTGGCGAGCCTGGAAGACGAATACCGCCAGACCCTCGATGACCTGCGGGAGCCCGCACTGGCCGGACGAGCCGCGCAAAGCCTGCAGACGCTCAAGCATCAGCAAGAGGTGCTGGCCAATGACCTGCTGGCCAGCGATCAACTCAATATGCCTTGGCAGACGTTTTATGCCAAAGGCACTGACGAGATGGCCAAGACGTACGATTTGAACGAGGCCGTGCTTGAGCTGATCGACGAGAAGCTGCAGGCGCGCATTGATCGTCAGGTCATCAACCTGGGCATGCTGATCGCTTTTCAGGCGTTGTTGCTGCTGGTCATCGTCTATCTGTTCTGCGGCTACTACGTGTCAATCCGCGCATCCCTCCAGGGCCTGGGGACACTGTTGGAGCAAGTCGAAAAAGGCGACATGACCGCGCATTACATCCCATCCAGCCGTGACGAGTTGGGGGATCTGGGGCACAAGCTGTCCCGGGCGCTGGCCAGGACGCGGGAGCTGATCGTTCAGGTAAACGCAACTGCCACTCAAGTGGCGCAACGCACCGCGCAAGTCGAGGTGCATTCGGTAGATGGCTATCAGGCCATCTCCAGCCAGCGAGACCAGATCAGCCTGCTCGCCACGGCGATGAGTCAGATGACGGCCAGCTCCCAGTCTGTGGCAGGCAATGCGGCGATGGCCGTCGACAGCGCGCACCGGGTCAATCAGCAGACACTGAATGGCCGGGCGCTGATTGACTCTCAGGTCTCCGCCATCGCCGACCTGAGCAGCGAGATGGAGCAGTCCGTCGCGGCGATCGACCGACTTGCACAGAACAGCCACCAGATCAGCCGGGTGGTCGACGTGATCAACAGCATTGCCCAGCAGACCAACCTGCTCGCCCTCAATGCCGCAATCGAGGCCGCGAGGGCAGGCGAACAGGGTCGAGGCTTTGCCGTAGTCGCCGATGAAGTTCGTACCTTGGCCAAGCGAACCCAGCAGTCCACAAGCGAAATAGGGGAAATGATCGACGTGCTCGGGCAAGGGGTCGCCAAAGCGGTCGAAACCATGAACGCCAGCCACGACCTGGCCAGCCGCTGCAAGGGCCAGTCCCAGCAAGTGGAGGACGCCCTGGCCGACATCCTGAAGTGTGTCGCGGACATTCTCGACCAGAGTCAGCAGATTGCCGCTGCGGCGCAACAGCAAAATGCAGTGGCGCTGGAAATGGACCGCAATATCGTCGAGATCAACAGCGCTGGCGCGCGCACCGCGACGGGTGCGGGTCATACCGAAGAAGCGTGCCGCCAGTTGTCGGTTCTGGTGGTTCAGCTGGAAGAGGCCGTTGGCCGATTCAGCGTTTAGAACGGCGTTGGCATCGTAGCCTGCTAGCTGGGGGCGGCTGTCGCGTCCGCCCCCTTCACCGTTACAGCAGGCCGGTTTCTGACGCAGTCTTTACACCACCATCCAAACCGCGTTCACGCAGAACCTCCACGGCCACCGCCAGTGCGCTGGAGACTGCTGGAAACCCAACGTACGGAACTGTCTGGATGATGACCTCCTGAAGCTCATCGGGAGTCAGACCGTTGTTGAGGCCAAAACGCAAGTGATTGCGTAACTCTTCAGTCTGGCGGAGCGCAATCAGCGTGCTGATCACGACAACGCTGCGCACCTTGAGCTCCAACCCAGGGCGCGACCACACAGCGCCGAACGCATGCTCAACGGCCATGCGCCCGACATCAGCAGCGAAGCGCCCGGAGGTGACATTCGCCTCCATCGTCTTGGCAAATTCCGGTCCCATCATGCGCACCATCAGATCGTAACCGGCCTTCCAATTGTCGTTATCAATCATCTTCAACACTCCTGCAGTAAAGGGAAATTTCAGACATCGGAAGCCGGCCTTGCAAAAGACCAGCCCCCGAGCGGACAGCCAGAGCCGAAGCTCGTGGCCACCTCATTTGGTGGAAACAACGCCTGCAGCCGGTGTGATCACCACGGGATCCGCTCCGACCGGCGACGGTTCACTGGAGGGATAGCGCCCCATGGCGAGGTAGCTGAACGCGGACAGGACGAAACACCCGGCGGCGACGACCAAGGCCACGTTGTAATGGCCGAAATAATCGTACGAGAGGCCAATCAGCGAGCCCTGGATAGCGATCATGACCGCAATGCACAACACGCTCAGCCCATAGATCGAGGCGTAGGAGCGCATCCCGAAGTAGCGCGCAATCATGAAGGCTACGACATCGATTTCGGCGCCCTGCCCCAGCCCGAGCAACACCAGCGCGACGATTGCCACCCAGAGTTCGAGCGAATCGGGCAGCAACAGCAGACACCCTACTGCGGGGCCCAACGTGAAAACGCAGGCGACCAGAGGCGCCCAGATTCGGTCAACCAGCAGTCCGGTCACCACGGCCCCGACCAGTGCCGAAACCCCGACCACGCCAATCAGCGCCGCCGCACTGGCGGCCTCCAGTCCCTTGCCGACCAGCAACGGCTGGAACTGTGAAAGCAAGGCAACGATGGGGGCGTAGTTCAATGCCGAAGCCAGG
>Ga0247815_10002845_pt1 | contig 12670 bp, 9 predicted proteins | sample UWRJL194509B1_FD_181014 | JGI IMG/M metagenome (GOLD analysis project Ga0247815, IMG submission 181014) | Plant litter microbial communities from Arlington Agricultural Research Station in Wisconsin, United States - UWRJ-L194-509B-1 | ecosystem: Environmental > Terrestrial > Plant litter >... | reverse complement strand
TAGTTCGATGTCGCGACAAACTGCCAGGTCGCCGAGGCGGTCTTGCCCTGCAGCGTCGACGCCGCAGCGCTCGGGAGTGTCACCTCGAAGCAGAAACCGGTGGCGGCGCCGGGGGCCGCGGGTGCGCCCGCGGCGACCACGTTCGTGACCCCGCCGTTCTGGCCGACGGTGAGCGCCGGAGCCGCCGAGGCCGTCGACGTGCCGACGACCCAGGTGGGGGAGCCGGTGAAGGCCGTCGCGTCACAGGTGGCGGTGGTGCGCACGACGCGGTACACGAACGCGGTGCTCAGCAACGTGGCATCCGTGCCGGTGAAGACGGCGCCGTTCAATACGACGGTTCCCGCGATCGATGTGGCCTTGGTGCGGATCAGTACCGGCAGGTAGCCGGTGACACCGGGCGAGAACGCGCCGACGGGCAAGGTGACGGTGGTGCCCGGCGAGGCGACGTTGTCGGTGTAGGCGGTGCCGCCCACGCTCGACTCCGTATTGAACGTCGAGGTGGTGATGGTCGCGGTGGCGAACTCGGAGTCGTTCCAGGCCGCGGAGGTCACCGCCGCGCCGATTCCCAGCACCAGGCCGCCGGCGAGCAAGGCCCGTACCCGCAGCAACGGCACCGGTCGCCTGGTCTCAGTCGCGTGCTTCATGTCGCCTACTCGGTCGAGGTGGCGGCGAACTGCCAGGTCGCCGTTCCGGTCTGCGACTGCTCGAGGCCCGCGCCCGCGGTCACCGTGAAGCAGAAGTAGGCGGGAGCGCCCGCGACGCCGTCGCCGTCGGCGAGTTCGAGAACCGGAGCGGCAGGCACGGTGTCGATCGCGCTGCCCGCGGCGACCAGGCTGGTCGAGCCGGTCAGGTCGCAACCGAAGGCGGTGGTCTGGTCGAGGCGGTAGGTCAGGTTCGGCAGGATCGTGCCGGTACCCGGCGATGCCGACACCACGAGGTCGGCCGGGCTCGTCGTGGCGGCGTCGAGACGCACGGCGAAGGCCGCCGTCACGCTGTCGCCGGGGGAGAGGTTGGCGGGGTCCACCGAGAATCCGAGGGTGGCCGGGCTGCCGACGACGGCGTGCTCGGCGAAGGCCGTGCCGTCGGTCGAACCCTCGAGGTTGAACGCGCCGGCCGTGAACGTGCCCTGTGCGAACTCGGAGTCGTTCCATGCTGCGAGGGTGACCGCGGCCCCGACGCCAAGCACGAGCCCGCCGGCGAGGATGGCGCGCACCCGCCGGCTGCGGCCACGCCGCGTCTCGTTGCCGTCGCCTTCGCCCAGTGCCGTGCCGACCCGGGTGTCGTTCGCTACGTTTTCAGGCGCTAAGGTCGCCATGATTCCCCCTTTGAGATGACCGCCGAGGTGGTCAGTCAGCAAAAATTACCCCGGGACTTTCGGCGCCGTAACCGTGTTCGATACTGAAAAACTACGCAATAGGCGAGCAGGGACTACGGATGATCCGGGGCCGCCGCCGTGCACTCGGCACCGCCGCGCACGATCGGGTGCTGCGCCCTGAGGGCTGCGCGCTGCGCACTGCACGCTGCGCACCCGGCGCCCGCAAACCCCGTAGGCTGGATACCCTGATTTCTAGGGGTGTGTAGTGGCTTCAGCCGATCTGACCAGCGAGCGCGAGTACGTGGCGACCCTCTACGCGAGGCTCGACGAACTGCGCGACGACGCCAAGCAGCAGCTCGAGGCGGTGCGCCGCACCAACCAGGGCGGCACCCACCAGAACCGTTCGGAACGCGACGCGTTCGCGCGCATCTACGAAGACCGGGTGAGCCAGCTCACCGAGATCGACGAGCGCCTCGCTTTCGGGCGGCTCGAGCTCGAACCGGTCGGCGACGACCCGACGCTGCGCTACATCGGGCGAATCGGCCTGCGCGACGAGAACCTGCAGCCGATCCTGCTCGACTGGCGCGTGCCTCAGGCCCGCGCCTTCTACCAGGCGACCGCCGCCACGCCGCTCGGCGCCCGCGCCCGCCGGCACATCACCAGCAAGGGCCGCGAGGTGGTGCGGGTCGACGACGAGATCTTCGACGCCAGCATGCTCGAGGGCGACACCAGCAATCTGCAGGGCGAGGCCGCGCTGCTCGCGACGCTCACCGCGCAGCGCACGGGCCGCATGGGCGACATCGTCGCCACCATCCAGGCCGAGCAAGACCGCATCATCCGCTCCGACCTGCGCGGCGTGCTCGTCGTGCAGGGTGGTCCGGGTACCGGCAAGACCGCCGTTGCCCTGCATCGCGCCGCGTACCTGCTCTATTCCTATCGCGACCGGCTCGCGACATCCGGTGTTCTTATCGTCGGACCGAGCCGCTCGTTCCTGCAGTACATCGAGGCCGTGCTGCCGTCGCTCGGCGAGACCGGTGTGGTGCTCTCGAGTGTCGGCCAGCTGTACCCGGGGCTCGACACCGCGACCGAGGATGCTCAGGATGTCGCGGTGCTCAAGGGCAGCGTCGACATGGCCGCGCTGCTCGCGCGCGCCGTGAAGTCGCGTCAGGTCGTTCCGCGCGAGCAGCAGACCCTCGAGATCAACGGCGAGTACCTCACCGTCGAGCCGCAGCTGATCCAGAACGCGATGCACCGCGCCTGGGAGACCCGCAAACCGCACAACGTCGCCCGCGCCACCTTCAACAAGGCGGCCATCAACGCGCTCAGCAAGCAGCTCGCCGCCCAGCTGCGCGACCACGGCAACACCATCGAGGACAGCGACCAGGCCTGGCTGCGCGAAGACATCCGCACCGCCGAAGACGTGAAGGTGGCGCTGAACACCGCCTGGATCCCGCTCACCCCGCAGAAGCTGCTGCAAGACCTGTATGCCCGCCCGCAGTGGCTGGCGACGCTCACCCCGAACTGGACGCCGCAGCAGCGTGCCCTGCTGCGCCGCGACCGCGACGCCCCGTTCACGGTCAGCGACGTGCCGCTGCTCGACGAGGCCGCCGAGCTTCTCGGCGCCGTGAGCGGCGGCGGCGACGCCGAGAAGCGCGAACGCAAGCAGCAACGAAAGCGCGACATCGAGAACGCCGAGCAGTCGATCCGCAACATGGGCGTCGAGGGGCTCGTCGACGCCGAGTCGCTCGCCGACGGGTTCGAGGCCGCCGTCGAGCGCGGGTCGACCGCCGACCTCGCCGCCGCCGACCGCTCGTGGGCGTACGGGCACATCGTCGTCGACGAGGCGCAGGAGCTCTCGCCGATGCAGTGGCGGGTGCTGATCCGCCGCAACCCGCAGAAGTCGTTCACGATCGTCGGCGACGTCGCACAGGCCAGCGCCGCGGCCGCCTCGTCGAGCTGGGCCGACGCGCTGCAGCCGTTGTTCGCCGACAACTGGCGGCTCGAGGAGCTCACCGTCAACTACCGCACGCCGGCGCAGATCGCCGAGACCGCCGAGTCGATGGCGATCGCCCACGGACTGTCGATCACCCGGTCGCGTTCGGTGCGGTCGAGCGAGTGGCCGGTCGCCGTGGCCTCGACGACCGACGTGCTGGCGTCCGTCGTCGAGGCGGTCGAGGGCGACCGCGCCATCGACGCGCTCGGCACGATCGCCGTCATCGCGAGCGAGTCGCTCGTCGACGCCATCACGGACCGCCTCTCCGAGCGGTTCGGCGGCGAGGGTCCGGCCGCGGTCGTCGGCCGCGGCGCGGCGGGCCTCAACCGCGCCGTCGCCGTGCTCACGCCGCAGGAATCGAAGGGCCTCGAGTTCGACGCGGCCATCGTCGTCGAGCCGCAGCTCATCATCGACGAGATCGCGCGCGGCGCAGCCGCGCTCTACGTCGCCATGACCAGGCCCACCCAGCGATTGCACCTCGTGACGACCACCGCCCTGCCCGCCGGAATCGTTCGCTGACGATTCGCGAGGGTTTCACCCGGCGCCGGGTGAAACCCTGTAGCGGCCCGCCACCTCATATCTGGGGGTATCTCGTTTAGCGCCGATAGGCGAGAGTAGAAGGCGTCGAGCGGCGGTACTGCTCGCTGACGCGCGGGTGGGGGCTGACGATGACGGAGGACGACGGTTTCGCGCCCGATGCCGCGCTCGTCGACGGAAACCTCCCCGGACAGTCGGCCATCATCGAGCTGCTGCGGGTGCAGTCCGCCGTGCCGCCCCGCTCCGCGCTCGCGCGGCTGTTCGGCCTCAGCCCGCTGAGCGCCGACTCGCGGCCCTGGTACGAGGCCGCCATCAGCGAGATCGAGGTGGGCGACGCGCTCGCCCGGCTCGACGACGACTGGATCGTGCTGCACGCACTCCCCGTGGGTACCGGCACGACCGACATCGACCACGTCGTGATTGGCCCGGGCGGCGTCTTCATCATCAACACCAAGAACCACCCGGGGCAGACGGTGTGGGCGTCGCAACGCGCCTTTATGGTCTCGGGCATCCGGCACCCCTACATCCGCAACATGGAGTACGAGATGGGCCGGGTCGAACGCCTGCTCAGCTCGGCCGCCGGCATCTCGGTCGAAGTCTCCGGAATCCTCGCCGTCGTCGCGGCCAAGAGCATCACCGTGCGCGAGAAACACCGCGACGTGACGGTGCTCTCGACCGCGTCGATCGTTCAGTGGCTGCTCGACCGCAGCGTCGTGCTCAGCGCGCTCGACGTCGCCGCGATCGGAGATTCGGCCGAGCTCGCCGCGACCTGGCACCACGACGCCGAGCTCGTCGACGACCGTGACCACCTGCGCGAGCGGTTCGCCGAACTTCGCGCCGAAGTGCGCCAGGCGTGGCGCCTGCAGGTGCTCTGGGCTTCGGTGACGACGGTGGTCGGTGCGGGCGGGTTCGTCGTGGTCACCTACTCGATACTGTTGAACGCACTGGGTTCGCTCGGATCGCAGTAACGCAGACACCGCAACACACACGGAGGCCGCAATGCCGCAGCCGGCAGACATCGCCGCACCACCGCACGCAACCCCACCGCACGCGACGGTCGGCCTGATCGGCGCCGGCTGGCGGGCGGAATACTTTCTGCGGATAGCCCGCGACCTTCCCGAACGGTTCACGGTCGCGCGGGTGCTCGTGCGCACCGAAGAGTCCGCGTCATCCGTCGCCGAAAAGTGGGGCGTCGCGACGACGACCAGCCTCACCGACTTCGTCACCGGCGGCTACGACTATGTCGTCGTGTCGACGCCGTGGGCGGTGGTGCCCGAGCTGATCGAGGCGCTCGTCGCCGCGGGAATCCCCGTGTTGAGCGAGACGCCTCCGGCTCCGGATGCCGCGGCTCTCCGATCCCTGTGGGGAGCGGTCGGCGGCGCCCCCGTGCAGGTCGCGGAGCAGTATTTTCTGCAACCGCACCACGCCGCCCGGCTCGCGGTGGTGCGATCGGGTCTGCTCGGCGAGGTCTCGAGTGCGCGGCTCTCTGTCGCGCACGGCTACCACGGCGTCTCGCTCGCCCGGCTGTTCCTCGGTGTCGGGTTCGACGAGGTCACGGTGCGCGCCGACGCTCTCGGCGACCCGCTGCTGTCGTCGAACGGCCGCGACGGCTGGTTCGACGAGCTGGTGCCCGTGCCGGGCAAGCGCACGGTGGCCCTGTTGCGGTTCGGGGAGAAGAGCGCCGTCTTCGACTTCACCGACGAGCAGTACTTCTCGCCGGTGCGCTCGCGGCACACGTCGGTGCGCGGCACTCGCGGCGAGATCTCGGACAACACGGTCGCGCATCTGGTCGGGCCCGGAAACGCGGCCACCGGCGAGCTGCGTCGCGACGTCACCGGCATCGAGAGCGATCTCTCGGGCAACTACCTGCGCCGCGTCTCGCTGCACGCCGAGGTCTTATGGCAGAACCGTTTCGCGCCCGTGAGGCTCAACGACGACGAGGTCGCGGTGGCCGAGGTGATGCACCGCATGGCGGTGTTCGTGCGCACCGGCGAGCCGTTCTACTCGCTCGCCGAAGCCAGCCACGACCACTACATCGGCCTGCTGGTCGACGAGGCGGCGGCCAGCGGCGAGACGGTGCGTTCGGAGCCGATGCCCTGGACCGTCTAGCCGGTCTGCCGGCCGGCCGGCGCTAAGTCGTCGCGACGCTGTGCTTGCGCGGGAGCGTCAGGAGGGTCGAGACGCTCACGACGATGAGCATGATCGCGCCGAAGATGAGGAACGCCGAGACGGCCAGGCTCGGCAGCGTGAACGTGACGATGCCGGCGATGAGCGAGATCACGCCGCTCACGATGGCCAGCCAGCGCGGCGAGACGATGCCCTGGATGCCCGCCACGATGTCGACGATGCCCTCGGCTATCCAGCCGAAGCCGATCACGAACGCCAGCACGAGCAAAGACCGCTCGGGGCTGGCCAGGCAGTAGATGCCGGCGACCACGATGAACAGGCCGAGGATGCCCGTGAGCCAACGCATCCCGGTGCCCGAATCGCGCGCGAGGAAGGCCACGGTGATGCGGAAGATGCCCGACACCACGAGGTAGATGCCGAAAATGATCGCGACGGTGACCAGGGTGGCGCCCGGCCAGACCAATGCGACGATGCCGAGCACGAGCCCCACGATCGCCACGGCGATCAGTTCGCCCCTGTGGATGGTGAGGAAACTGGCCGGGAGGCCCGGAAGCACACTCTGCTGGTTAGTCATACCGCCCATGCTGGCACTGCGGGGCGGGTGACGGAAGGTATAGCTGGGGTCAGGCGCGGCTTTCTGGAGACGCGGGCCTGCGGATCGACGACACCAGGCCGCTGATCAGGGCGGTGGGTTCGAGTCCCAGCACGCTCTCGAGCATCGAGCGGTACCGCTCGTAGACGCGCAGCGCCTCAGACTGATTGCCCTCGGCGAGGTGCACCTTGATGAGGCTCGCGTGGGCGCTCTCGCGCAGCGGCTCGACCTTCATCGCGGCCCGGGCGGCCCCCGCGGCCTCGGCGAGCCTGCCCGCGGCGGCCAAGAAGCCGGCCTGTGCCTCGAGGGCGCTCATGCGCAACTGGCGCCAGTCTTCGGCCTCGGCGATGACCCAGTCGTCGTACCAGTCGGGCAGCAGCTCGAGCGAGAGTAGAGCGACGGCGGAGGGCGAGAGGTCGGCCTCGCGCGGCGGGTGTTCGGTCAGCATCAGCCGCCGGGCGAGAGCCTGCCCGTCGCGCAGGTCGACCACGACCGCCTCGGCGAGGCTGAGCCCGGGGCTGGCCGAGAGGATGGCGTCGCGCGTGGCCGCATCCAACCGCGACAGGGCGGAGCGCAGGCTGATTCCGGCGCGTTCGTCGGAGACCTCCGGCCACATCACTCCGGCCATCGCGATGCGGGCCACGGCGCGGTCGTGCAGCGCGAGGAAGGCCAGCAGCCGCTGCGACCCGACCGACAGCGCCGGCACGACGGCGCCGCTCACGCGCAGTTCGAACGAACCCAGAAGCGAGATCTCGATGAGGAGCTCGTCAGGTGCGGCGGGCGCCGGCGCCGGCGCCGGAAAACGGCGCGGCTCGGAGACGAACGCGCCGTTGTGGCCGAGACCGTACATCTCCTGGTCGTCGGCTTCGGTGGGCGTCACGGTGAGGATCGCGCGTTCGGTGACGGGGGAGACCGCCCAACTGTCGGCCCAGGTGCTCAAAGCGACGATGACGGGTTCGAGGTTGCGGCCGTTCTGCGTCAGCTCGTAGCTGTCGTCTCGCTGGCCGTGCGCGTCGCTGCCGCGCTCCACCGTCATAAGTCCCGCCCCGACGAAACCGTCGAGGCGGGCGGCGAGGATGTCGGGCTCGACACCCACGCGCCGCTGGAAATCGGCGAACCCGGTCACGCCCCGGAAGACGGCCTCGCGGATGATCAGCAGGCTCCAGCGTTCGCCCACCGCCTCGAGGGCCCGGGAAGGTGTGAAGTTGTTGCCGGCCCGGTCGTGCTGGGCTGTGCGTGATGGTTCTGATTCCTCAGCCGCGGCGCGGACAAGCTTCATACGTGTGACTCCACTCCTTGCGTACTGCAAGGGTAGCGGCACTTCGCGAACAACTGTCACTGTTTGGCGGTCACACCCGGCGGTTCTTGTCGCGGCGGCGGTTCAGTGCGACCAGGGCGAGGGTTCCGCCGATGACGATCGCGAGCAGCGCGAACATGGCCGGGATGATCAGGTCGACGCCGGTTGCCGCGAGTTCGGGCGCGGTAGCGGTAGGCCTCGCGGGCGTTGCGGCGGTTTCGCCGGCCGCCAGCACCTCGGGCGACGGCGCCGCCGCGGTGGGGGCGGCCGGGGTGGGCAGGGCTGGGGCGACGGCCGGGATCACGTCGGGCGCCTGCACGATGGTGCCGACCCCGGGAAACCGCACGGGCACCGTCGTGGTGAGCGGGGTTCCGGTGTAGCTGACGGCGACGCCGCGGTTGATGATCTGCACCGAACAGAACATCAGCGCGCCTCCGCCGTTGGCCGAGCCGTTGCACTGGTTGACGCTCACGGGCACGAGCGCGGTCTGCGTCGACGGGCCGACCGAGCAGTTGACCCGGGTGGGAGCGCCTCCGCCGTTGACCGAGCCGTTGCACTGCGTGATGGTGGCGCCGGTGGTGGTGGCGTACGAGTCGCAGTTCAGGGGCGAGGCGCCGCCGCCGGTTCCCGAGCCGGCGCACTGGTTCACGGTCGCGGCCGCGGTCGGTGCGGTACCCGTGATCTCGTTGATCAGCACCACGGCGCAGATCACCACGCCGCCGCCGCTGTTGCCCGAGCCGTTGCACTGGTCGACGCTCGTGGTGATGACGTTGTAGGACGTGACGACCACCGGGCCGCAGATGGTCGCGCCGGGCGCGCCGATGCATTCGCCGACGCTGACGGTCGACGATCCGATGCCGGTCGACAGGTCGACGGTGTTGACGACGGTGACCTCGCATTCGACCTGGGCGGCGGCCGCGTTGTAGACGGCGTTGCACTGGCTGACGGCGCCGGCGGCTGCGGCGGGCGCGACGGCGCCCACGGGCGCCACGGCGAGAACCGTCGCGAACAGTGCTGCCCCGAGCAGCACGAGCGCGATACGGATGCGGCTGGGTCTGGCTGTGGCCGGCCCCGCGGATTGAAGCGTAGACATGTGATTCCCCTCGTTGTACCCGCAGCTTGACGGAGCCGCCGTTACCAGACCGTCACGGCGACGTGACAATCCGCGACAAGGGGGTCGGGTGCTACCCGCGCACGCAGGTTCCCGACTGCACGGTGGCGGTGAGTCCCGTGGCCTGGGCCGCCACCGGCGAGAGCTCGGTCATGGTCAGCGCGTAACCCACGTTCTCGATATCGGCGCTCTTGGCGAAGACCACCCCGGCGACTGCCCCGTCTTCGGAGAGCAGCGGACCGCCCGAGTTGCCCTCGCGCACGTCGGCGGCGAGCGTGTAGATCTCGCGGGTGCCCGCGGGGGTTCCGTAGATGTCGTCGACGGCCGTGGTGCTGACCGACAGCACTTTCGCCGGTTTTGTGGTGAATGGGCCGCCGTAGGGATACCCGTCGACGACGCCGACCGTGCCGCGGGCGAGGTTGTCGACGAGTGGGAGCGGAGCGGTCGGCATGCCGTTGACGGCGATCACGGCGAGGTCTTTCGCCGGGTCGAAGTAGACGACGCGGCCCGGCAGGGCGCCGCCGCCCGGAACCTCGACGATCGGCTCGGTGACGCCCGCCACCACGTGGGCGTTAGTGACGACGCGGTCGGTCGCCACCACGAAGCCGCTGCCGGTCTGGTTCTGTCCGCACTCGTACGCGTTGCCCGTGATGCGCACGACGGATGCCGCGGCTCTCGTCAGCGCGTCGGTGCCGGTGTCGGCGCGCGGGAGGTCGGGCGACGTCGTCACCCCGCCCAGCGCCTCGGTGATGAGCGGCAGGCCGTCGTCGACGACGGTGGCGCGCAGCTCGGCCAGGAAGCCCTCGACCGGGTCGGGCGTCAGGTCGCTGATGCCGCGCAGTACCGCCGAAGAACCGATCGCCTGCGACAGCGGGGGAACGCCGAGGGCGGTGACGCTCAGGGCGAGCAGCGCGGCGATGAGCGCGGCGGCGGCGCCGGTCACCGCGGCGCCGAGCAGGCGGTCGACGAAGCGGAGCGGCGACTTCTTCAGGCTCGACCGCACACGCCTGCCGAGAGCGGCGCCGAGCGAGTGGCCGAACACGACGAGGGCGATCGCGACGAACACCGTCGCCACGATGCGCCACATCGGTTCGGGAACCCACGAACCCACCAGCGGGATGGCGAAGTAGGCGACGACGGCGCCGACGGCGACGCCGAGCAGTGCGAAGAGGCTGTGCAGCAGCCCGCGCCGGTACCCCGTGAACACGTAGGCGGCGATCAGCACGAGCAGCAGCAGGTCGAGCAACCAGGCTTCGCCCATGTCGTCCCCTTCCGTCGGCCGACTACGAGACTACGGGTCGCGGGCGGGGCTCGCGCACGGCGGCGCCCGTGCCCCGCATTCGGGGGCGGGCGCCGGAGCTTAGGACACGTTACGAGTTGTCGTCAACCGGCAAACGCGACCGGTTCCGCTCGGGCTACTATCACGCCACGGGGTTTCCCCAACCCCGATCAGTCCGGCGCCGTTGCCGCAAAGGCCGCGCCGCGCTTACCCCTTCGGTGCGTCCTTCTTTCCCGCTCTGGTGTCGCGCACCCTCGTGGCCCCGAGTGTCGCTCTGCAACGCCCGCCTGTCATCTACCCCGAATAGAGACCAGGATTGATCAGTCACGTTTCCCCGCCCGTTTCGTCTTCCCTAGCGACCCAGCCGGCGCCCGTTGCGCCGGTCTCCACCCCCGTCACCGCTCCCGTGTCGGCATTCGTCCCCATCGCCGCCGGCGGAGGTGCCGCCCGCGGTGAGGCCGCCGGCGGAACCTCCGCCGTCGAGCTCTCCGGCCCGACGCCCGAGTCGGGCCCCGTCTCCGGATCCACGCCGGTCGTCTCCGCGAGTTCGACGCAGTCGCCCTCGCTCGTGCTGCTGGTCATCATCGGCACCCTGGGCATTCTCGCCTACGCCGGATTTCTGCTCGAACCCGCGAGCAGGGGCGACTGGCTGCCCTACGCGATGGTGATCGCCGCCGAGTCGATCCTCATCTCGCAGGCGCTGCTGTCGATGTGGACCATCCTCTCCGGCACCTACGACCCGCGCGACTTCGCCTTCCACCACGCGAAGGGCGCCATGTTCCGGGCGCGCGACGTGCAGCGCGACGGTCTCACCGGGCACCCCGAGAAGTGGCCGGTGTATCTCGACGGCTCCGTGACATCCATCGACGTCTTCATCACGACCTACGGAGAATCGGTCGAGGTGATCCGGCGCACCGCACTCGCCGCCGTCGCCATGCGCGGCGAGCACCTCACCTGGATCCTCGACGACGGCCGCTCCGACGAGGTGCGGGATCTCGCGGCCGAAGTGGGCGCCCGGTACGTGCGACGGTTGAGTTCGGGCGGAGCGAAAGCGGGCAACGTGAACCACGCGCTGTCGATCTCGAACGGGCAGTTCTTCGCGATCTTCGACGCCGACTTCGTGCCCAAGCCCGACTTCCTGGCCGAGACCGTGCCGTTCTTCTCGAACGAGCAGGTCGCCTTCGTGCAGACGCCGCAGACGTACGGCAACCTGCACAACGTGATCTCTCGCGGCGCCGGGTACATGCAGTCGGTGTTCTACCGGTTCATCCAGCCGGGTCGCAACCGGTTCAATGCCGCATTCTGCGTCGGCACCAACGTGATCTTCCGCCGGGTCGCGGTCGACGACGTCGGCGGCATCTATACCGACTCGAAGTCGGAAGACGTGTGGACCTCGCTCAAACTGCATGAGGCCGGCTGGCGCACCATCTACATCCCGATGGTGCTCGCCGTCGGCGACGCGCCCGACACGGTCGAGGCGTACACGAAACAGCAGCTGCGCTGGGCCACCGGCGGGTTCGAGATCCTGCTCACCCACAATCCGCTGTCGCGCAGACGCAAGCTCAATCTCGACCAGAGGGTGCAGTACCTCGTGACGGCGGCGTTCTACCTCTCGGGCATCTGCCCCCTGCTGTTGCTGCTCGTGCCGCCGCTCGAGATCTACTTCGACCTGCGGCCGATGAACCTGTCGACGACCATCGTCACCTGGTTGCTCTACTACGCCGGCTTCTACGTGATGCAGATCGTGCTCGCGTTCTACACGATGGGGTCGTTCCGCTGGGAGACCCTGATGCTGGCCACCGCGTCGTTTCCGATCTACGTGGCGGCGCTGGTGAACGTGATAACCGGCAAGGAACAGAAGTGGAGCGCCACGGGCGACAAGTCGAAGGTCTCGTCACCGTTCAACTTCATGGTGCCTCAGGTGCTGTTCTTCGTCTTCCTGCTGCTCACGTCGTTCGTCGCGATCACCCGAGACGTGCAGAACGGGGTGTTCACCCTCGCCACAGCGTGGAACGTCACGAACACCGTCATCCTGGGCAGCTTCGTCGCGGCCGCCGCGCGCGAGGCGAGGCTGCTGAAACGGTCGAGCCGGCTCGCGCGGCTGTCGGCCAGGAAGCGCGACACTCCCGCCCTCGTGCCCGCCTACCGCCAGGGGGTGTCGGCATGACCTGGCTGACCCGACTGAAACTGCTCGCCGGCGTGCTCGCGGTGCTCGTCGCCGTCGCCGGCCTCACCGTCGTCTTCAACCAGCGGCAGTCCAGGGTGACCAGCACCTCGGCGTCGATCGACGCGAAACGGTATCCCGTCGGCATCGACTACGGCGGAACCGTCACCGCGGCGCACGTCGTCGACGGCGACCGGGTGCAGGCGGGCGACGAACTGTTCACGCTGCAGAGCCCGTCGCTGCAGTCCGACCTCG
>Ga0247815_10002844_pt1 | contig 12671 bp, 7 predicted proteins | sample UWRJL194509B1_FD_181014 | JGI IMG/M metagenome (GOLD analysis project Ga0247815, IMG submission 181014) | Plant litter microbial communities from Arlington Agricultural Research Station in Wisconsin, United States - UWRJ-L194-509B-1 | ecosystem: Environmental > Terrestrial > Plant litter >... | reverse complement strand
CGGATTTCTGGAGGCATATTTACCCTCTGCCCATCCTGCAGGATCATATTTCTCCATATTCTTGTAGGCCAGATCTTCCACGGCAAGGAATTCCTTAGCATTTAATACCTTGGGGAAATTAGGTCCGACGGTAGGCACACTGAAATCAACATTGTAATCGATTTTTCCATCGCCTGATTTTCCGCGCTTAGTGGTAATCAGAATGACACCATTTGCCCCCCTGGAACCATAAATGGCCGTAGAAGAAGCATCTTTCAGCACCTCTACAGAGACAATGTCATTGGGATTGATGTAATCAATCGCCTGGCTGGACTGGGCCTGGTTGCCAACGGGCAACTGGACACCGTCGACTACATAAAGCGGATTATTGGAGGAGTTGATCGAGCTGAAGCCACGGATGCGCACATTTGCACGGCCGCCTGGTCTTCCTGAATTGGTATTGACCTGTACCCCGGAGATTCGGCCGGTCAGCGCCTGGTTTAGCGACGCTGCAGGCCGTTCCTGCAATTCTTCTGCTTTAACGGAGCCTACCGCACCCGTCAAATCTGACTTCCGCGAAGTACCGTAACCGATAACGACCACGTCTTCGAGGTTTACCCCTGCAGCCGGCACCAGTTTAATGTTCAACGGTGCCTTTCCCTCACCGGCCGGCCTTGTCTGCGGGGCATAGCCGATATAGGAAAAATTAAGCTGCTCCGTTGGGTCGTCTACCTCGATGGTAAATTTACCCGCAGCGTCCGTAACGGCAGACTTACCCGTCTTAACGGATTTGATGCCCACCCCCGGAACGGGTTGCGATTTTTCATCAACCACAATACCTGTGATTACAATTTTAGCCGCCTGAAAAAAGGTGGCACTGCCCAAACCGGATCTGACACTCATGTCAGGATTTTTGGTAAAGGCAAGGGATGGCGCACTGTGCAGACAGAGCACAGGAATCCCGGCAATTAGTAATTGTTTAATTGTCATTGGCTTTATATTTAGTTAAGTTTTAGGATGATTAGGCCCCGGACGATTTGCTGAATAGCGAAAGTCGTCCGGTTTTGAACTTAATATAAAATCCCCTGAAGTCTTGAAAAGAAGGCTCGTCTAGTTTTTGCGCATAGTTAATTCGATTTGATTCATATTTGGTTAGAATTAAGTCGTAAAAACATACATAGAATAAACAGGGATGATTATAATAAATATGTGTTCTTTGGTTAGAAAAAACGTTTTACTAAATCAATAATAGATAAAATAATTCATAATTAAAAGATTTTTTGCAAAAACATATGCAGATTCTACCAGCAGGCTATAACAGGGCTAAAAACGCAGAAAAGGCGACCGTTTTAGTGGTCGCCTTTTCATGATATAGTTACTTAAATTCTGCTTAATTTGGATAGCCTGTGTTTTGTGAAAGGTTGGGGTTGAGCGCCCGTTGTTGCTGTGGGATCGGAAATACCTTTCTAAAGTCAGCACTCGGCTGGTGATCCCACCAACTTCCGCTTGTGAATTTCCCGAAACGGATCAGATCATCTCTTCTGAAACCTTCAAAAATGAATTCTCTTCCCCTTTCAGCGAGTAATTCGGTCAGCGTCAACGTTGATGGAGTATAAGCAGCGGCCGGCCAGTTTGCCGTGCTGAAAGCCCGCTTTTTACAATCGTTAATCAATTGCACTGCTTCCGAAGTAGCTGCCCCGCCATTCTTACGCATGATGGCTTCCGCTTTTGCGAAATAGATCCAGGTTAGGCGATAGATGTGCCAGTCAGTGTTATTGTAATTTTGATTGGGTTCGATGTCGATAGTATCTGTTGACGTAATCCTGATTCCGCTAACCTGGTTGCCCAGCTTGTATTTATTGAACCTTACGCCTGAATTCTCTTCACCCTCACTCATATTAGATGTTGTAGAACCAGTCTTTACTCTTTGGATACTATCAACAAAGACCAGTTGCTGTCCGTCGTACTCGTTCCCTCCGGAAGCGATTACCGGTTTTCCGTCATCAAACCGGAACATTGGTCCATGTAGCAACCACTCCGATTTTCTCAAATCCTGGTTACTGAATGTCGTGTAGTTTCCGGGTACCACCACCACACCATCATTACCGTTTCTGCTTCCGCCGTAGATAAACTGTTGTTGGAAGTGATAAAACTCACCCGTCCATGATGGCTGGAAATTTGCTTTTTGGAATTCGTAGGCTATAGAGAATATTGCTTCCTTTGACAGATCGTTATTGGGCTTAAAAGCATCTGTGATGTTGGTATCCAATGCCATTGCACCATTCAGTCCGCCAGCCTGGTTGCTGATTAGTTTATCTGCCGCCGCAATACATTCATCCCATTTGGCCGTTCCGGTCCAAGCCTCTGCATTTAGATAAAGTTCGACCAGCATGGCATATCCACCAGCCTGCGACATTCTGCCCAACATTTGTTTGGAGAGCTTAGGTGCTTTTTCTACATTTTCCTTAATCTCTTTTTCAATGAAGGCAAATACCTCCGCACGAGTTGCACTTTTAGGAAGATCACTGGTAGGCACGCTACCAACGGGAACCTCCGTAACAATTGGAATGGTACCGAAAAGATCCATCAACTTCAGATAATGAAATGCCCTGAACAATTTTAGTTCGGCGATATAGGCATCTTTTTCTTGCTGGGATAACCCAATATCTGCGGGATTTTTGGCTTCGATCTTTTTGATAGGGTCATTGCACAAGCCAACGCCCCACCACATTAGTGTCCACGTATTATTCAGTCCGCCCTCATCATTTGTCCAGGTATGGTAGTGTAGTCTTTTCCATTTGCCACCGTCTTCACCATGACGACCCTTGGTAGGCCATGCCAGCTGATCCGCAGACAACTCACTTGGTCGCCACCAGCCATCCTGTCCGGATGGAGTAGCCCAGGCATTGGCATGTGTATATGGCCGGAGTACTGCTGAAATGATCTCATTTTTATTGTTGTAAAAATTGTCGCTCTGAGCGGTGTCGTAAAGCTTTTCATCAAGTTTTGTACAGGCACCCAAAGCAGTTAGCGCAGCAAAGCCCGATATAATGAATGATTTATATATTGTTTTCATGTTTTTTTAATTAAAATCCTACGTTTAGACCAACAAGGAACGAAGTAGTACTTGGGTAAGGACCTCTTCCGTCGATACCCGGCGCCAGGCCAGTGTCGCCAACATAATCAGGATCATTTCCCGTGTATTTTGTAAATGTCGCCAGGTTTTGCCCCGTAGCATAGACACGCAGATTCCTGAAAGATTTCGATTTGAGATTGAACCTGTAACCCAATGTGATCTCATCAATTTTCAGGTGACTTCCATTCTCCACATAATAATCTGAATACATATAGGTGTCATTGATCTGGCTATACTTGCTGAAAGTACTGTTCAGCAGATTGTCACCAGAAACTTTATTGCCATAGGAGATAGCAGATGTATTGAGGATCTGATAGCCAAACTTACCTCTAAGAAAGATTCTCAGGTCGAAATTTTTATAGTTGAAGTTGTTGGCCAGGGATAAATAATACTTTGGAATACCATTGCCAATCACAACGTAATCGGTTTCATTCCGATCGAAAGAGTTATTGATCGCATCGTTTCTGACTTTTTCTCCGGCTCTGTTATAGAACAGCCATTTACCATCGTCAGTGAATCCGGCAAATTTCTTACCCCAGAACTCGCCCAACTTGCCTCCTTCATAGGTACGGATCGCATTACCTAGAGCACCGTAACCACCAATATCTCCGAGCGACAGGTAATCGCGTTTATAGGTATCATTTGAATAGGAATCCAACTTGTTAGCAGTAGTGCTTCCTGCAAAATCCACATTCCAGGTAAAGTTATCATTTTTAATTGCGGCATAGCTCAAAGCAAGCTCTATCCCTTTTGCAGAGATCGTACCTACGTTGGTGTAAATATTGCCTCTGATAAACGGCGGTTGTGGAGATTCATAATTATCCAATAAGTCCTTGGTCACCCGGCTATATACATCCAGGGAACCGGACAGTTTGCTGTTCAGCAACGCAAAATCCAGCCCTATGTTAAATTCGCGTTTTTTCTCCCATCTGAGATCTGGATTAGGATTGCTGTTCGGGCCGTAAGTTTCCCTGTATTGCCCATCAGGATACAAGTAAACACCGCCCGTACCCAAAGTAACCAATGAGGCGTAATTGCCAATTCCGGAATTTCCGGTTATACCGTAACCAGCGCGTAATTTCAAATTGTTGATGACTTTATTGTCTTTCAGAAAATCTTCTTCGGTGAGGGTCCATCCGGCAGAAAACGCCGGGAAATCCCCCCATTTGTTGTTTACACCGAATCTTGAAGACCCTTCACGACGATAAATGGCCTGTGCGTAATATCTTCCTTTGTAGGAATAGTTGATCCTTCCAAAAAAAGCAATGAGGGTATTGTCATTCTTATAACTCCCCAAACCTGCTTTACCTGCCGCAAGCTGATTTCCTGCATTTAGATTGTTTTCATCAAACAGGTCGTTCAAAAAGCCCAGGTTATTGGCATTAAAACCTTCAAAAACTTCATAGCGATAGCTATAACCGCCTATTCCTGTAAGGCTATGCTCGCCAAAAGTCTTGCGGTATTCCAGAGTTGGCTCCACAGAAAAGTTTTGTTCCAATACGGTAGCCCTGCTGGCGTAACCTCCGTTTTTATAGATATCATTCTCCAGTGAATATTCTCCGTTGATTGACCTGTATTCACCATCGATGTAACTGTTGCGCTGTACAGCACCGAATACCGAGGCTTTTAGACCGGGTACAATTTCATAATCGACCTTTGCATCCACAGAACTGGTTTGCTGCTGCCTCTTATTGCTCTCTTGGGTAAGCCGGGCAAATTGGTTGGTACTTGTGTTTTCAAAATAAAAAGATCCGTCATCGTTGTAATTGGATAATGTTGGATTCCTTTTGAACTGGTCTTCCCATCCACCCCCGCCAAGCAGGTTAGCCCTGTTGAAATTGGTGGTCAAATTAATTGCCGCATTTAGTTTTTGGTCAAAGCCTTTTTGGTTCAAATTCAACCTGATGCCGTATTCCTTCCTGCCATTTTCCTTAGCAAAGCCCTGCATATCTCTGTAGTTGATACTGGCCCGGTAACTGGTGTTTTCTGAGCCACCGGAAATCGCGAGGTTGTGGTTCATGGTGATGTTATTTTTATTCACCAGGTCATTAAAAAAATCAGAGGTATGTCCATAATCCGTTCTGTCCAGTTCACCCGACGCGATCCTTGACCTAAGTTCATCCGCCGTCATAAAATCTGGCCTTCTGTACAGATATTCACGTCGTACATAAGTTGAATAATCGAACTTGGCAGGTCCTGATTTGCCTTTTTTTGTCGTGATCAGTATTACACCTGCATTTGCCCTGGTACCATATATCGCTGCACCAGAACCGTCTTTCAGCACATCGACAGACTGGATATCATCCTGCTGTAACAGATCCAGGTTTCCACCCGGAATTCCGTCGATGACGATCAGCGGGCTCTGACTGCCGGTAACAGAAGTTACTCCCCGCAATTGTATGCCCACGCCTGAATTGGGATTAGAACCTCCGGTACGCGTAATCTGCAAACCTGCAATCTTGCCTTGTATCAGATCAAGCGGGTTTCTTGAGCCGCTTTGGCGGAAGTCTGCTGAATCTACATGTGCAACCGCAGATGTCACTTCTTTTTTATCAAGGGTACCATAACCAATTACCACGACATTTTGGAGGGCTACACCTTCTGCAGGGACCAGTTTGATGCTCAAAGGCGCATTACCGGCACCCGCAGGCCTCGTTTGCGGTGCATAACCCAGGTAAGTAAAAGTAAGCACTTCTGTCGGACCAGTCACGGTGATGCTGAATTTCCCGGAGGGATCGGTTACTGCGCCTTTTCCGGAAGCAGATTTAACCCCTACACCCGGAACAGGTTGCGATTTCTCATCGACAACCAGTCCGCTCACCACCATATTTTTTTTGGTGGTATCCTGCGGAGCAGTGGCAGCTGGCGGCGGGACAGCTTTTTTTGTAGTGTCCTGTTGCCGGGCAAACAAAGGTGTGGCAAAGAGACAAAGTATCCCAATACCAGTTAGTAATTTAATTTTCATAGACGTTGTTTATAGTTATTGATTAAGTATTCGATCCTAAATTTTTAAGAGTTCGGGAAATTTAGAAATAGACCTGCCTAAACAGCTAAAACAGCTTACGACAAAAAACAGTCATAGCAATTACCTGCTTAAAGAGCTTGAGGTTTAAAATTCAGATGAAGATAAAGGCGGGACCTTTACCGGATCAGGGTATTAGTATAAGGAATTCTTATGCTTGATGATCTTTTGAAAATGAGTTTTATTGAGGGCGTTGACAAGGAGGAATTGAGCTTTTTTTTTCATAATATATAGGGAGATATATTCTGGTAAAACGTTTTATCTAAGTCGGATTAATTACCATCTATAACGACTCCAATTGCGATTTGTTTTCAAAATATTGAAAAATAAGCTTAGCCGTTCGTTCTGAGGCACCTGCGTTTCCCATTTTCTCTGACAATGCCTTATAATCTGTCAGCATTTGCCCACGTTCAGCCCCGGATAAGATCCCATTGAGCCTTTCAGTGATGTTTTTGGTGTTGCAATCTTCCTGGATCAGTTCAGTGACGACCTTCCTGTCCATAATCAGGTTCACCAATGAGATGAACTTAATGTTGACCAGCATCCTTGCAATCGCGACAGATATCGCACCTCCACGATACACGACAACCTGGGGTACATGGAACAAAGCGGTTTCTAAAGTGGCTGTGCCGGACGCTACAACAGCAGCATCTGCTATGTTCAACAAATCGTAAGTGCTGTCAAAGACAAGCGTAACATTAGCCGTCTTCATGAATTGTTTGTAATAGGCTTCATTGAAGCTCGGTGCCGCGGCCACGACAAATTGATGGTCAGGAAAAGCTGGGGTTACACTCAGCATATCAGGCAAGAGCCTTTCGATTTCCTGCTTGCGGCTCCCCGGCAAAAATGCGACAATAGGCTTGTCGCTAAGTCCATGTCTGCTCCTGAAACCGGGCTCGGCTTTGAACTGGGCAATGGCATCTAAGAGCGGGTTGCCCACATAATTTACCTCCATGCCCCATTTCTGGTAAAAATCAACCTCAAAAGGTAATATGCAAAACATGCGGTCTACTACTCTTTTTATCTTTAACACGCGTTTCTGGTTCCAGGCCCAGACTTTTGGAGAAATGTAATAGGCTACCGGAATGCCTTGCTGTTTAGCAAAACTGGCAATTTTAAGGTTGAAACCCGGAAAATCGATCAGTACCAGAACATCTGGTGCGTATGCCAAAACGTCTGCTTTGCAGGCTTTCATGTTTTTAAGAATGGTGCGCAGATTTAGGAGCACTTCTGTAAAGCCCATAAAAGCCATGTCGGCATAGTGCTTCACCAGAGTTCCTCCTTCAGCCTTCATCAGGTCCCCGCCATAATACCGGAATTCTGCAGCAGGATCCTGCGCTTTCAATGCCTTCATCAAATTGGCGCCGTGCAGATCGCCCGAGGCTTCCCCTGCTACTAAATAGTATCTCATTGGTTGACTTTATAAAAAAAGAAGGCGAATGCCCAAAGGAATGTAGCACTGATAATGCCCCTGCCGGTATTGTCCTTATTTTGTCTGAAGAAATAATGCATCAGTAAGGCATTGACTGCGATACAGCCAATGAGCAAGAGGTCGGCTTTAGCCAGGAAAGCGTACTTGTGCATCGCATACCATACGATCGTAACAAGGATACCAGGAATGAAGATTCCTATACCCAGACCCAACCAGACCGAGTTCTTCAATTTATCCAAGAGAGGATCCATCTGGTGTGAGGGTTTTATGCGCTTTCGCAGACTTATTCTCTGGCAAATCAAAACTCCAGGTATTGAGCACAGGAATGGCGTGGTGTGCAGTCAGGTCAAACTGAACTGGGACGACCGATACAAAACCATGTTCCAATGCCCAAACATCCGTGTCTTCGCCTTTGTCGTTATTTTGAAAGACCCCGGTTAACCAATAATACGGGCGTCCGTAAGGATCTTTTCTTTCGTCAAATTCTTCTGCCCACTTGGCGTTGGCCTGTCTGCAGATCTTGATTCCCCTCAGGTCTGCACCTTTAGGAAAATTCACATTTAATAAAGTTGCAGGTGGCAATCCGTTCGCCAGTACTTGCTGCGCTATCGCCTTGATGTATTGCTTGCAGTGACTAAAATCTGCCTCTTCAGAAAAATCATCTAATGAAAACCCGATAGATGGGATGCCTTCTATTGCACCTTCGACCGCCGCCGACATGGTACCTGAGTAAATGACATTAATGGAATTATTGAGTCCGTGGTTGATCCCTGAAACACAGAGATCAGGCTTCTGGCCCTTAAAGATATTATTGACAGCTAGCTTTACACAGTCTACCGGAGTACCCGAGCATTTGTACATTTCGACTCCTGGATACAGGTCCACCTTGTCAAATCTAAGTGGTTTACCGATTGTGATGGCGTGGCCCATGCCCGACTGCGGCCCGTCCGGCGCCACTACCACTACATTCCCGAATTCCTGAACTGCCTCTACGAGGTTTTTGATCCCGGGTGCCGTGATGCCATCGTCATTTACTACTAAAATATTCGGTCTGGATTGCTGCTTTTTCATCTTATCTGGTATTAAAAACGGGTTGCTATGTGCGAAAATCACCACAATTTGCGCAACCTGCTTTATCTAAGGATTTATAACGGTAAAAGTACAAGATTTCGTTACAATCTTGATCAGTTTTTATCTAAGTTTGAAACATAACTTAATAAACATGAAGAACAAACTGTTGCTGGCCTGCCTCCTCCTTATCGGTTCAGGCGTTATGGCACAACCTGCCTACCTCTGGAAAACAGCTACCTCAGCTGGATACAATTACAGGTACGTAACCAATGACCCTACTAAATCGCGTTTTTATACGCTAAAAAACGGGCTTACCGTGATTTTGTCGCAAAACACCAAAGAACCGACTATTGAATTCCGCATGGCGGTAAGAGCGGGTAGCAATACCGATCCGCGCAATGCGACCGGACTCGCACATTACCTGGAGCATTTGCTGTTCAAGGGAACCGATAAGTTCGGCACAATGGATTTTGCGAAAGAAAAGCCTTTGCTGGATAAGATCGATGCCCTCTATGAGACGTACAACAAAACGACAGATCCTGCTAAACGGAAGGAAATTTATGCCGAAATCGATAAAACATCAGGAGAAGCGTCAAATTTCTCAATTGCGAACGAGTACGATAAAATGATGAAAGCCATAGGTGGACAATCGACCAATGCGCATACCTGGTATGAGGAAACCGTTTATAATGAAGACTTTCCGGCCAATGCAACGGATAAATTCCTGGCCCTGCAAGCCGAACGCTTTCGCAACCCGATCTTCAGGATTTTCCATACCGAACTGGAAGCGGTATACGAAGAGAAAAATCGCGGATTGGATAATGATGGCTGGAAACTGAACGAGATGATGTTTGAAAAGCTTTTTCCGACACACAATTACGGTCAGCAAACCACCATTGGTACCATCGAACATTTGAAGAATCCTTCTCTATTGGAGATCAGGAAATATTACAATAAATATTACGTACCCAACAACATGGCGGTGGTTCTTTCCGGAGATTTCAATCCTGATGAGATGATCAAAAAAGTTGATCAGTCTTTTGCTTTCATGCAAGCCAAACCAGTAACCCTGTATCATCCGGCTCCTGAAAAACCGCTGACCGCTATACAGAAAGTGGATGTCTACGGGCCTACTGCTGAAAGTGTGGAACTGAACTACAGGGGTTATGCCCAAAACACCAGACAAAGCATGATGCTGGACCTGATTTCAAGCATTCTAGCCAATGGTAAGGCGGGTTTGCTGGATATCAACCTGAACAAACAACAAAAAGTATTGCGCTCAGATGCAGCCTACCAGCAGATGAAAGACTATGGCGTGTTCAGTTTATCGGCGCAGCCTAAACAGGGCCAGTCCCTGGAACAGGCGCAGCAGCTTTTACTCGGTCAGATCGACCTGCTCAAAAAAGGAAAATTTGATGAAAGCCTGATCAAGGCGACAGTGGCCAACAGCAAACTAAGCTTGCTCCAGTCTTTTGACAACAATGGTTATCGTGTGGAAAGTGCGACCAATGAATTTATTCTAAACCGTGGCATCAACTGGGATAAATCACTGGCCTGGCAGGACCAAATGTCAAAAATCACCAAACAGCAGGTGGTTGACTTTGCCAAATTGTTCTTTGTCTACAATTATGTAGTTGGTCTGAAACACAAAGGTGAAGACAAAAACACCCTGAAAGTTGAAAAGCCGGCCATTACTCCGGTTAACACCAATGCTAGTGAGACTTCTGACTTCACCAAAAACCTGTTGGCAGCGGATGTAAAGCCAATCGCCCCTAAATTCCTGGACTATAAAAAAGACCTGAATTTTGGCAAAGTAGGTATAGCTGATGTAATTGCTGTCCAGAACAAAGAAAATAGCATTTTCCGCATGTCATACCGCTTTGATATGGGTGCATGGAACTATAAACTGGAGCCCTATGCCGCGCAATACCTGACTTTTCTGGCTACGGATAAATATACTGCTGAACAGATCAGCACCGCATTTTACAACATCGCCTGCAGTTATAGTTTCAGTGTGGGCAATGAGGTAGCGACCATCAACATCAGCGGTCTGCAGGAAAACTTTGACAAGGCCGTAGCCCTTGTTGAACATATTTTTGCGAACTGCAAGCCGAATGAACAAGCTTTAGGAGAACTGAAAAGCCGTATCCTGAAATCAAGGGAAAACAATAAGCTGAACAAAGGTGCTATCCTTAACGGCCTGATGAGCTACGCACAATATGGCCCGAGCAATCCCGCCAACTTCGTATTGAGCAACGATGAAGTAAAAGCCATAACTTCACAACAATTGCTGTATATCTTACACAATATCAACAACTACAAACACACGATTACCTATTATGGTCCGCAGCCATTAGCCTCCTTCAGCGCAAGCATCAGCAAGCTGCACAAACTGCCTAAGGAATTTACCCCGGCAGCACCTGCCAAGCAGTTCACTTATACAAGCAACGCCAGCAACCAGGTCTATTTTGCGGATTACGATATGGTTCAGTCAGAGATCAGATGGGTACGTAACAGCGGAATTTATGATCCAAATTTAGCCGCTAAAGTAAATCTGTTCAACAGCTACTTTGGCGGAGGCATGGGCTCTATTGTATTCCAGACCATCCGTGAATCCAAAGCTTTGGCTTACTCTACTTTCGCCGTGTATTCTTCTCCTGATAAAAAAGAAAAAGACTATGCGATGATCGCCTATGTGGGCAGTCAGGCTGATAAAATGAACGATGCTGTAGCTGGTATGAATGAACTACTGAACGACCTGCCGAGGGCCGACAAATCATTTGAGGCTTCTAAATACAATGCAATGAATGCGATTGAGACAAGCAGAGTTACAAAAGACGACATCATTGGAAGTTATTTTGCAGATCAGAAACTGGGTATTGACCACGATTCAAGGATTGATGAATACAATGGCCTGAAACCACTGACTTTTGAAGACATCAAAGCGTTTCACACATCAAATGTGGCGCATAAACCTTACAACTACTGCATCGTTGCTTCAGAGAAAAAAGTGAAACTGGAAGACATGCAAAAGTTTGGAACGGTCAATAAATTGAGCCTGGAACAGATTTTTGGGTATTAGATTAGAACGTCATTACTAGTTAAGGCTCCTGATTATACCAGGAGCCTTTTTTGCAACTTGATGTCTTCGTGTTTACGCAGCAGGTTATCGATGACTTCAACTCCGCTTTTCCATCGCTTCAGGCGGTTCATCTGCTGGATTCCCGGCCTGTCTTTGATGGTATGATCCTCGTGGTAGTAGTCCTGCATTCTGACTTTCATGGCCATGTGGATGTCGGGCAGGCTTCCGTTTAGCATCAGGTCAGGGCTGTTTGTTACCAAATCTGCCAATGCGTCCGCCATGCTCGCTGCGTAGTAAGGGCAGTCCCAATCGTGACGAAAAGGCTCATCTCCTTTTATATTTACCTTTTGCAGCGGATGTGTCAGGTCTTCCACAATCTCGGCCACACCAGCGCCAAATACCTGTGAATATTCCTCGATAAAATGATTCCACCAGCGCGGATGCTGGGGCAGGTCTTTAGCCAATGTATCACAAACCATCACCCGCCCTGGAAAGTCCGGCCTCGCAGGGTTCATGATCACCAGAGACACACCAAAGTGCCCTTCCTTAGGCGAATGCCTGCTATAGATTACAAAAAATTGCAATTGGGTTTCGGCTGCTTTATGCATTTCGGCAGTAAGTTCTTTTACCTCCTGTAGCCGGTCCTCTAGAAATCCACGTTTGAAGAGTACCCGCAAATTGCCCGCTGATTTTGCCCGGCATCGCTTGCTGTTTTCATCGAAAACATTACCATTGGCAGGACGGCTGGAAAAATGGTTCCCGCTGTTGTATCTAATTTCCTCTGACTCGGCGGGATAACTGCTGATGTCAGCTGTGTCGCCCGCTGCGGTCTGCTTATTGGGCTGAACGGAACGGAACGGTATGTGCATGGCTTCACTGTCCATACGACGGCCAAGGTTATAAATCCGCTGCTCCGTACTGGCGAGTAAGGGGTCACCAGTCACTGGAT